>Ga0209278_1000436_pt1 | contig 33633 bp, 28 predicted proteins | sample JI81BgreenDNA_FD_187504 | JGI IMG/M metagenome (GOLD analysis project Ga0209278, IMG submission 187504) | Wastewater effluent complex algal communities from Wisconsin, to seasonally profile nutrient transformation and Carbon sequestration -... | ecosystem: Engineered > WWTP > Effluent > Algae...
ACGACTACGCGCTGCGCACCCTGGTCTCGGCGGCACCCGACGCCGAGCGGGCGCGCTCGGCCCTGGTGCTGATCGAGGCCGAGCTGCGGCGCCAGCCCACGCAGGGCGATGTGCTGCTCACCTGGCAGGCCTGGGCCCAGGACCACCTGGCCCCGCAGGCCCTGCGCGAGGCCGCCCGCAGCCTGCACGAGGCGCGGCCGCTGCTATGGCAGGGCTGGGTGGCGCTGGCGCGCAGCCTGGCGGCTGGCGATGCGGCCGACGTCGCGCAGGCCGAGCAGCTCATGGCCGAGGCCGGACGGCGCTTTGCCACCGTGGCCGCCGTGGCGCTGGACCACGCGCTGCGCCTCGTGCAGCAGCAGCGCCGGCCCGAGGCGCGCCAGGCCCTGGAGCGCGCCCTCCTGCTGTCGCCGTCCTGGAACCGCGCCGTGCGCCTGATGGTCGACCTCATCGACGAGACCGACGACGACTGGCCGCTTGCGCAGCGCCTGCTGCAGCGCGCCCTGGCCCTGGCGCCGGCCGATGCCGACCTGCGCGGCCTGCTCGCCTGGGTGCTGGAGCAGGCCGGGCAGCCCGCACAGGCGCTGGCCACGCTCGAGGAGGCGCTGGCCACCGACCCCGAGCCCGACTGGATGTGGTCCTGTGCCGAGCGCTGCGCGCGCGCCCTGGGGCAGCCCAGCCGCTTCGTGGCGCTCATCGATGCCGTGGCCGCGCGCCGGCCAGCCGACCCCTGGCCGCGCATCGTGCGTGCCCAGCAGACGCTGGACCACGCCGAGGCCCTGGCCGCCACCGAAGCCGCGCTGCAGCTGCAGCCGCGGCAGCTGGCGGCCTGGCACGAGCGGTTCCGCCGCCTGCTGGCGCTGGATCGTCACGACGACGCTCGCCGGCTGGCCACCCAGCTGCCCTGGCCCGACGGTGGCCCGGCCGAGCTGCGGGCCTGGGGCCCCCGCGCGCAGCGCGCCGCCGGCGACAAGCCCGGCGCCAAGGCCGCCCTTCAGGCGCTGCTGAAGCGCGAACCCCATGCGCACGCCGTGTGGCAGCAGCTGGCCGACTGGCACGACGACGACGACGAACACGAGGCCTACCTCGCCGCCGCCGACGAGATGCTGCGCCTGGCGCCCACCGAGGCGCGCTCGCTGGTCTACCGCGGCCATGCCCTGGCCAAGTGCGGCCGTCACGCCGAGGCCCTGGAGCCGCTGCAGCGCGCGCTGGTGCTGTCGCCCGGCCACCGCTTCGCTGGCCTGCAGCTGGCCGACAGCGCCCTGCAGGCCGGCAGGCCCGCCGACGGCCTGGCCGCGATCGACGCGTTGTGGCCCCACAGCGGCAGCTTCGACGTGGCCGCGCGCGGCTGCGAACTCGCGGCGCGGTTGCAGGAGGCCGAGGCCGTGCGCACTTGGTTTGCCCGCGCGCTCGACACCGGCGAGCACGAAACCTCCCGCAGCCGCGAACTGGTGAAGATGCTGCGCCGCGAGGGCTTTGCCGCCGAGCTCGGGCCCCTGCAGCACGAAGCCCTGAAGCAGGGCCGCTGCGCGCTGGGCGCGGGCGTGATGTGGTTCGAGGCCCTGGCGGAGCAGCGCCGGCGCGGTGAGGTGCTCGACGCTGCCGAGCAACTGCTGCGCAGCAGCGTCGGCCGCGCCGCGCCGCGGGCGCTGCTGCACTGGCTGGTGGCGGTGCGCGACGCCGGCAACCTGCGCAGCGTGCTCGGCGCCTGGGGCACGCGTTACCGCGCCGACGACGCGCTGTGGGGCGACGCGGGCTGGGCGCTGCTGCAGCTGGGCCAGGCCCCGGAGGTCGTCGCCTGGCTGGACGACTGGCGGCAACGCCCTTCGCCGCCGGCCTGGGTGTTGACCAACCTGTGCATCGCCCTGGCCCTGCAGGCCCGTTACGACACGCTGGGCGAGGTGGCCGCGGAGGCGCTGCGCCAGAGCCCCTTCGATGCCGACGCCCTGCTGTGGCAGGCCGTTGCCGCAGCCACGCAGGGCGAGCGCGCGGCCGTGCGCGCGGCGCTGCAGCAGCTGGAGCGCCAGCCGCTCGAGGCCTGGACCAAGCCCTGGACGGGCCTGCTTCGCGCCTGGCTGGTGCTGGTTTGGCAGGGCGACCGCGCCGCGGCCTGGCAGGGCCTGCGCGACGCGCGGCAGCTGGCCCGCGGCGACATGGCCGCACGCCGCTTCTCGGCCTGGCTGGCGGTGCAGCTGTGGCGCGAGCGCCTGCCGGGCTGGCTGCTGGCCTGGGTGCGGCGCTTCTACGCGCGTTGACACGTGCGTAGAGGCTGTGGCCGCGGGTGCGCGATGCGATTGGGCTATACTCGCGGGCTTTCGCCGGTGTAGCTCAGTTGGTAGAGCAGCGCATTCGTAATGCGAAGGTCGGGAGTTCGACTCTCTTCACCGGCACCAACAAGTCCGCAAGACGACCCCGAAGCCCGGCCCCGTGCCGGGCTTCGGCTTTTGAGGCCCCCGCGGGGCGCGGCAAGGCGGCTGCCTAGAATCCGCCGATGCGCATCCTCATCGCCAACGACGACGGCTACCTCGCCCCCGGCATCGCTGCACTCGTGCGGGCCTGTGAAGGCCTCGGCCACATCGACGTCTACGCCCCCGAGCAGAACGCCAGCGGCACGAGCAACGCGCTCACGCTCACGCGGCCGCTGTCCATCTTCCAGGCCAAGGTCGAGGGCGTGCAGCGCTTCAACGTCGTCAACGGCACGCCGTCCGACTGCGTGCACGTGGCGCTCACGGGCGTGCTGGGCCACAAGCCCGACCTCGTGCTCTCGGGCATCAACAACGGCGCCAACATGGGCGACGACACGCTGTACTCGGGCACCGTGGCCGCGGCCATGGAGGGCTTCCTGTTCGGCGTGCCGGCGATCGCGTTCTCGCAGGCCGAAAAGGGCTGGGGCGAGCTCGATGCCGCGGCCGCCGCGGCGCGCGCCATCGTCGACGAGGTCATCGCCAGCGGCGCCTTGCAGCGCGGGCCCTTCCTGCTCAACGTGAACCTGCCCAACCGCGCCGACGTGGCCAGCGTGCCGCGGCGCATCACGCGGCTGGGCCGGCGCCACGCCAGCGAGCCCGTGATCCGCCAGACCAACCCGCGTGGCGACCCCATCTACTGGATCGGCCCCGCGGGCGACGCGCGCGAGGCCGGCGAAGGCACCGACTTCCACGCCGTGGCCCAGGGCTGCGTGTCCATCACGCCGCTGCAGGTGGACCTCACCGACCACGCCGCGCTCGGCCACTGGGCGGGCCGCCTGGCGCGCGGATGAACAAGCCGGCGCCACCGCGGTTTCCGCTGGGCCTGGACCGCGTGCAGTCGCGCCCGGCGGCCCCCCGCGCCGGTGCCGACACGCTGCAGCGCCCGCAGCGCCCCCTGCAGCAGGCCGCGGCCGACCAGGCCCGCCAGGCGCCGCCCAGCGGCCTGGGGCTCGACTCCGCCGCCGTGCGCCAGCGCATGGTGCAGCGCCTGCGCGCGGGTGGCCTGCACTGCGAGCCCGTGCTGCAGGCCCTGGCCACGGTGGAGCGCCACCGCTTCGTCGACAGCGCGCTCGTGCCCCAGGCCTACGAGGACACCAGCCTGCCCATCGGCCTCGGCCAGACCATCAGCAAGCCCTCGGTCGTGGGCTGGATGCTGTCGCTGCTGTTCGAAGGAGCCTCGGCGCGCCAGCGTGGCCACCTCGGGCGTGTGCTCGAGATCGGCACTGGCTGTGGATACCAGGCGGCGCTGCTGCTGCCACTGGCGCGCGGCGTGGTGAGCATCGAGCGCCTGCAGCCGCTGCACGAAAAGGCCGCGGCGAACCTCGCCGCCTGGCGCCAGGGCAGCGAACTGCGCCTGGTGTTCGGAGACGGCATGCTGGGCCATGCGCCGCGCGCCCCCTACGACAGCATCATCGCGGCCGCCGGCGGCGAGCAGCTGCCCGCCGCCTGGCTGGCGCAGCTGGCGCCGGGCGGCCGCCTCGTGGCGCCCGTGCAGCGCGCCGCCGGCCAGCGACTCGTGGTGGTGGACCACACCGCGCAGGGCCTGGTGCAGCAGGAGCTCGAGGCCGTGCAGTTCGTCCCTCTAAAATCCGGCGTCGCATGATGGCCCGCACCGACACCCGTTCGCAGCCCGTGCCGCCCCAGGCCGCGCACCGATCCACCTACGCCACGGGCCTGTGGCTCGCGCTGGCTGCCGCTGTGCTCGTGGGCTGTGCCAGCCCCGACCACCGCGCACCGGTCGAAGACCGCAGCGGCGCATTGCGGCCGGCGCCCGATGCCCGAGCGCCCGCTGCCGGCGCCAGCAGCCCGGTGCCTGGCGCACCGGTGGCCCCGGCACCGACCGAGCCGCCGCGGCTGCCGCCCGGTGCCGAAAACGCCGGCAAGCCCGGCTACTACACCGTCAAGCGCGGTGACACGCTTTATGCCATCGGCCTCGAGACGGGGCAGGGCTACCGCGACATCGCGCGCTGGAACGGCCTCGAGAACCCGAACGTCATCGAGGTGGGGCAGGTGCTGCGCGTGGTGCCGCCCGTGGCCGCGACAGCGGCCGCGGCCAGTGCACCCGCTGCCGACCCCGCCGGCGTGGTCACGCGCCCCGTGGTCGCCGCCGGACGCGTCGAGACGCGCCCGCTGGGGGCCAACGGCGGCCCACCCCCGGCCCCGTCCTCGGGGCTGCCGGCGACGGCACCCGCTTCTGCCGTGGGCGTGAGCGCACCCGCGGCGACGCCCGCCCCGCCGGCACCGGCCACCCCCACGGCCGTGGCCGAGGGCGAGGAGGGCATCAGCTGGTCGTGGCCGGCACTGGGCCCCGTGGCCTCGGGCTTCGAGGAGAACAAGACCAAGGGCCTGGCCATCACCGGCAAGGCCGGTGACCCGGTGCTGGCCGCCGCCGACGGCCGCGTGGTCTACGCCGGCTCCGGCCTGCGCGGCTACGGCAACCTGGTCATCGTCAAGCACAACAACCTGTTCCTCAGCGCCTACGCGCACAACCAGACGCTGCTGGTGAAGGAAGACCAGGTCGTGCGCCGCGGCCAGAAGATCGCCGAGATGGGCAGCACCGACGCCGAGCGCGTGCAGCTGCACTTCGAGATCCGCCGCCAGGGCAAGCCGGTGGACCCGGCGCGTCTGCTGCCGCCGCGCTAGCCACCGTGGCCGACGGACACGATTGGCTGGAGGTCGAGTCGCTCGACCTCGAGGCCCAGGGCGTGGCGCGCCGCGCCGATGGCAAGGTGGTCTTCATCGAGGGCGCGCTGCCGGGTGAGCTCGTGCAGGTGCAGGTCTCGCGCCGCAAGAACGCCTGGGAGCAGGGGCCGATGTCGGCCCTGGCGCGCGAGAGCGCGCAGCGCGTGAAGCCCGGCTGCCCGCACTTCGGCCTGCACGCCGGCGCCTGCGGCGGCTGCAAGATGCAGCACCTGCACCCGGCCGCCCAGGTGGCCGTGAAGGCGCGCGTGCTGGAGGACAACCTGCAGCACCTGGCCAAGGTGCGGCCCGAGCGGCTGCTGCGCTCGCTGCACGGCCCGGCCTGGGGCTACCGCTACCGCGCGCGGCTGTCGGTGCGATTTGTCGCCAAGAAGAACACCGTGCTCATCGGCTTCCACGAGCGCAAGAGCCGCTACGTGGCCGACATGCAGGTCTGCCCTGTCCTGCAGCCGGCGGTCAGCGCGATGCTGATGCCGCTGCGCGCGCTGATCGGCGCCATGGACCAGCGCGACCGCCTGCCGCAGATCGAGCTGGCGGCGGGCGACGAGGTGGTGGCGCTGGTGCTGCGTCACCTGGAGCCGCTGTCGGGCGCCGACGCAGAGCGGCTGCGCGCCTTCGGCCGCGAGCACGGCGTGCAGTGGTGGCTGCAGCCCGGCGGCCCCGACACCGTGCACCGGCTCGACGACGGCGGTCCGGTACTCGCCTACGGCCTGCCCGAGTTCGGCGTGAGCATGCCGTTCAAGCCGACCGACTTCACGCAGGTCAACCCGCAGATCAACCGCGTGCTGGTGCAGCGCGCCGTGCGCCTGCTGGGCGTGGAGCCCGGCCACCGCGTCATCGACTGGTTCTGCGGCCTGGGCAACTTCACGCTGCCGCTGGCCACGCTGGCGCGCGAGGTGCTCGGCATCGAGGGCAGCGAGGCCCTGGTGCAGCGCGCCCGAGACAACGCGCGCGCCAACGGCCTGGCGGCGAACACGCGTTTCGAGGCGCAGAACCTGTTCGAGATCGGCCCGGCCGACCTGGCCCGACACGGCGCGGCCGAGCGCTGGCTGGTGGACCCGCCGCGCGAGGGCGCCTTCGCGCTGGCCAAGGCCGTGGCCGACGTGCACGCCGCGGGCGGCGCGGGGCTGCCGACGCGCATTGTCTACGTCAGCTGCAACCCCGCCACGCTGGCACGCGACGCCGGCCTGCTGGTTCACCAGGGGGGCTACCGCTGCACGGCCGCCGGCGTGGTGAACATGTTCCCGCACACGGCGCACGTCGAGAGCATGGCGGTCTTCGACCGGGCTTGAGCCACCCGCCGTACGGGCATGAAAAAGGGGCTCCGCGGAGCCCCTTGCCGTGTGTGCCGAAGCGCGCTCAGTCGTCGCTGCCGCCGGCGATGCCGAACAGCGCCAGCAGGCTCTGGAAGATGTTGTAGATGCTCAGGTACACGCCCAGCGTGGCGGTGATGTAGTTCGTTTCCTCGCCGTCCTGCACGCGCTTGAGGTCGTACAGGATGAAGAACGAGAAGATGCCGATCACGGCCACCGCCAGCGTGATCATCAGCGCGCTGCTCTGGATGAAGAAGTTGGCGATGCCGGCCACGAAGACCAGGATCACGCCCACGAACATGAACTTGGCCATGTTCGACAGGTCGCGCTTGACGATGCTCGACAGCGAGGCCATGCCCAGGAAGATGGCGCCGGTGCCGGCGAAGGCCATCATCACCAGACTGGCACCGTTGCCCATGCCCAGCACCACGGCCAGCATGCGCGACAGCATCACGCCCATGAAGAACGTGAAGCCCAGCAGGATGGGCACGCCAGCGGCCGAGTTCTTGAACTTCTCGATCGCAAACATGAAGCCGAAGGCGCCGGCCAGGAACACGATGAGGCCGATGCCAGGTGTGAGGATGCGGTTGATGCCGATGCTCATGCCGACCCAGGCCCCCAGCACCGTGGGCACCATCGACAGCGCCAGGAGCCAGTAGGTGTTGCGCAGGACGCGGTTGCGTTGCGCCGCGAGCGCACCGCCGCCGGCCAGGCCGGGGAAGTTCTGCACGCTTTGATCCATGGTGACGACCTCCGAGAGTGAAGTGGCCAACCGGGCCACGTACGCGCGATTCTAAGTAGCGCGGTCAGGGCTGAAATACCCCTGAACCCCGCAACGACAAGGTCTTTGGGGCGTTATCTTCCGCGCCCATGAAAACCCAACCTGTGCTCGACCTTGACGACGTCAAGGCCATCGCCGCGGCCGCCGAGGCCGAGGCCCTGAAGAACCAGTGGGCGGTGACGATCGCCATCGTCGACGCCGGCGGCCACCTGCTGTGGCTGCAGCGCCTGAACGGCGCCGCGCCCGTGTCGGCGGCCATCGCGCCGGCCAAGGCCCGCACGGCAGCCCTGGGCCGCCGCGAGACCAAGGTGTACGAGGAGATGATCAACGGCGGCCGCACGTCGTTTCTGAGCGCGCCGCTGATCGACGGCATGCTCGAAGGCGGCGTGCCCGTGCTCGTGGACGGCCACTGCGTGGGCGCCGTGGGCGTGAGCGGCGTGAAGAGCAGCGAAGACGCGCAGATCGCGCGCGCCGGCATCGCGGCGCTGGGCGCCTGACCCGGCGGAGACAGGCCCCCCGGGCTGGCCACCGGGTTCGGGGCAGGACAAACCCTGCCGGGCTATACTCCGGCGGTTTGCCTGCACCCACCCGCGCGCTCGAAACTCCGCTGTCGGTTTCCCTCGATCTTCGTCCACCACCCGGTGCCTGCACCGGGGCGGCGGGCGGCGATGAGCGCGCGAACCCCGGAGCTTTCCACTTGCTGCCCCACCTTGCACCCGCGCTGCTCGCCCTTGCAGACGGGACCCTCTTCCACGGCCACCGCGCCGGCGCCGCCGGACACACCGTGGGGGAAGTGGTGTTCAACACCTCCCTGACCGGCTACCAGGAGATCCTCACCGATCCCAGCTACTGCCGGCAGATCGTCACCCTCACGTACCCGCACATCGGCAACACCGGTGTCAACGAAGAAGACGTCGAGTCGCACCGCGTCTTCGCCGCGGGCCTGATCGTGAAGGACGTGCCGCGGCGCGTCTCGAACTTCCGCGCCACGGCCAGCCTGCCCGAGTACCTCGAGCGCGAGGGCACCGTGGCCATCGCCGGCATCGACACGCGCCGCCTCACGCGCGTGCTGCGCCGCACCGGCGCGCAGAACGGCTGCATCGTGGGCTTCGAGCCCGGCACGGTGGTGGGCGAGGGGCAGGTGGCCGAGGCCATCGCACGCGCCCAGGCCGCGCCGTCGATGGCCGGCCTCGACCTCGCCAAGGTGGTGAGCACCACCGAGCGCATCGAATGGACCGAGACCGAGTGGCAACTGGGCCAGGGCGTCGGCCGCCTGGAGAACCCGCGCTTCCACGTCGTGGCCTACGACTTCGGCATCAAGCGCAACATCCTGCGCATGCTGGCCAGCCGCGGCTGCCGCGTGACGGTGGTGCCCGCGCAGACGCCCGCCGCCGAGGTGCTGGCGCTGCGCCCCGACGGTGTGTTCCTGAGCAACGGCCCGGGCGACCCCGAGCCCTGCGACTACGCCATCGCCGCCACGCGTGCCATCGTCGACGCCGGCGTGCCGACCTTCGGCATCTGCCTGGGGCACCAGATCCTGGCGCTGGCCTCGGGTGCGAAGACCTTCAAGATGAAGTTCGGCCACCACGGCGCCAACCACCCGGTGAAAGACCTCGACACCGGCCGTGTGGCCATCACCAGCCAGAACCACGGCTTCGCAGTGGACGAGAAGACGCTGCCGGCCAGGCTGCGCCCCACGCACGTGAGCCTGTTCGACGGCACGCTGCAGGGCATCGCCCGCACCGACCGCCCGGCCTTCAGCTTCCAGGGCCACCCAGAGGCCAGCCCCGGCCCGCACGACATCGGCAGCCTGTTCGACCGTTTCACGGCGCTGATGTCGGCCACCAAGGAGAAGGCGCATGCCTAAGCGCACCGACCTGCAGAGCATCCTCATCATCGGCGCCGGCCCCATCGTCATCGGCCAGGCCTGCGAGTTCGACTACTCCGGCGCCCAGGCTTGCAAGGCGCTGCGCGAAGAGGGCTACCGCGTGGTGCTGATCAACAGCAACCCCGCGACGATCATGACCGACCCCGGCATGGCCGACGCCACCTACATCGAGCCCATCACCTGGCAGGTGGTCGAGAAGATCATCGCCAAGGAGCGCGCCGAGCACCCGCACGAGACCATGGCGCTGCTGCCCACCATGGGCGGCCAGACGGCGCTGAACTGCGCGCTCGACCTGCACCGCCACGGCGTGCTGGCGAAGTTCGGCGTCGAGATGATCGGCGCCAACGAACACGCCATCGAGAAGGCCGAGGACCGCATGAAGTTCAAGGACGCGATGACGTCCATCGGGCTTGATTCGGCCAAGAGCGGCATCGCGCACAGCATGGACGAGGCGCTGGCGGTGCAGAAGAGCATCGTGGCGCAGATCGGTGGCACGGGCTTCCCGATGGTCATCCGCCCCAGCTTCACTATGGGCGGCACGGGTGGCGGCATCGCCTACAACCCCGAGGAGTTCGAGGAGATCTGCAAACGCGGCCTCGACCTGAGCCCGACCAAGGAACTGCTGATCGAGGAGAGCCTGATCGGCTGGAAGGAGTACGAGATGGAAGTGGTCCGCGACCGCGCGGACAACTGCATCATCGTGTGCTCGATCGAGAACCTCGATCCCATGGGCATCCACACCGGCGACAGCATCACTGTGGCCCCGGCGCAGACGCTCACCGACAAGGAATACCAGGTGATGCGCAACGCCAGCATCGCCATCCTGCGCGAGATCGGCGTCGACACCGGCGGCTCCAACGTGCAGTTCGCGGTCAACCCTCAGAACGGCCGGCTCATCGTGATCGAGATGAACCCGCGTGTGTCGCGCTCGTCGGCGCTGGCCTCCAAGGCCACGGGCTTCCCGATCGCCAAGGTGGCGGCCAAGCTCGCCGTGGGCTACACGCTCGACGAGCTGCGCAACGAGATCACGGGCGGTGCCACGCCCGCGAGCTTCGAGCCCAGCATCGACTACGTCGTCACCAAGATCCCGCGCTTCGCGTTCGAGAAGTTCCCGGCCGCCGACCCGCACCTCACCACGCAGATGAAGAGCGTGGGCGAGGTCATGGCCATGGGGCGCACGTTCCAGGAGAGCTTCCAGAAGGCCCTGCGCGGCCTGGAGACCGGCATCGACGGCCTGAGCCCGCGCAGCACCGAGCGCGACGAGATCGTCGACGAGATCGGCAACCCCGGACCCGAGCGCATCCTGTTCCTGGGCGACGCTTTCCGCATCGGCATGAGCCTCGACGAGGTGTTCGACGAAACGGCCATCGACCCCTGGTTCCTGTCGCAGATCGAAGAGCTGATCCAGCTCGAGAAGGCGCTGGCCGGCCGCACGGTGGATTCGCTGAGCGCCGCCGAGCTGCGCTTCCTCAAGGCCAAGGGCTTCTCCGACAAGCGTCTGGGCGCGATCCTGGGCAGCCACCAGCACGCCGTGCGCGAGCGCCGCTGGGCCCTGGGCGTGCGCCCGGTCTACAAGCGCGTGGACACCTGCGCCGCCGAGTTCGCCACCGAGACCGCGTACCTGTACAGCAGCTACGACGAGGAGTGCGAGGCCGAGCCGAGCACGCGCCGCAAGATCATGGTGCTGGGCGGTGGCCCCAACCGCATCGGCCAGGGCATCGAGTTCGACTACTGCTGCGTGCACGCTGCGCTGGCGCTGCGTGACGACGGGTTCGAGACCATCATGGTCAACTGCAACCCCGAGACGGTTTCGACCGACTACGACACCTCCGATCGCCTGTACTTCGAGCCCGTGACGCTGGAAGACGTGCTCGAGATCGTCGCCAAGGAGAAGCCCGAGGGCGTGATCGTTCAGTACGGCGGCCAGACGCCGCTGAAGCTGGCGCTGGACCTCGAGCGCGCCGGCGTGCCCATCATCGGCACCAGCCCCGACAGCATCGACGTGGCCGAAGACCGCGAGCGCTTCCAGAAGCTGCTGCACGAGCTGGGCCTGAAGCAGCCGCCCAACCGCACCGCGCGCACCGAAGAGCAGGCGCTGGCCCTGGCCCACGAGATCGGCTACCCGCTGGTGGTGCGCCCGAGCTACGTGCTGGGCGGCCGTGCCATGGAGATCGTGCACGGCGACAAGGACCTCGAGCGCTACATGCGCGAGGCCGTGCGCGTGAGCGAGAAGAGCCCGGTGCTGCTGGACCGCTTCCTCGACGACGCCATCGAGGTGGACGTCGACTGCATCGCCGACGGCAGCGACGGTGAAGACGGCGTGATGATCGGCGGCATCATGGAGCACGTGGAGGCCGCCGGCATCCACAGCGGCGACTCGGCCTGCTCGCTGCCGCCGTACTCGCTGAGCGCCGCGCTGCAGGACGAGCTGCGCCGCCAGACCGCCGCGATGGCGCGTGCGCTCAAGGTCGTGGGCCTGATGAACGTGCAGTTCGCCATCCAGGGCGAAGGTGCGGACGCCGTGGTCTACGTGCTGGAAGTGAACCCGCGCGCCAGCCGCACCGTGCCCTTCGTCAGCAAGGCCACGGGCCAGCCGCTGGCCAAGATCGCCGCGCGCTGCATGGCCGGCCAGAAGCTGGCCGCGCAGCAGGGCATCGGCGGCCGTGCGCCGCACGAGGTGGTGCCGCCGTACTTCAGCATCAAGGAGGCGGTGTTCCCGTTCAACAAGTTCCCGGGCGTGGACCCCATCCTCGGCCCCGAGATGCGCAGCACGGGCGAGGTCATGGGCGTGGGTGCGAGCTTCGGCGAGGCCATGCTCAAGAGCCAGCTGGGCGCTGGCTCGCGGCTGCCCACCAAGGGCACGGTGGTGATCACGGTGAAGAACGCCGACAAGGCGCGCGCCGTGAAGGTGGCCTCCGATCTGCACGACCTCGGCTTCGCCGTGGTGGCCACCAAGGGCACGGCGGCGGCCATCGCAGAGGCCGGCGTGCCGGTGAAGGTGGTGAACAAGGTCAAGGACGGCCGGCCGCACATCGCCGACATGGTCAAGGCCGGCGAGATCCAGCTCGTCTACACCACGGTCGACGAAACCCGTCAGGCCATCGCCGACAGCCGCTACATCCGCACCGCCGCGTTGGCCAACCGCGTCACCTACTACACGACCATGGCCGGCGCCGAGGCCGCGACCGAGGCACTCAAGCATGCCGACGACATCGTCGTGCACGCGCTGCAGTCGCTGCACGCCGGGTTGGAAGAGGGGCTTGCCGCCGCGCCGGCCGCTTGACTTAAACTCCTGCCCACGCACCCGCCGCAGTCAGCCCGTCCAGGGCTTTCTGCGGCGGTTTCACTTTTCCGATGCCTGCGTCGTCTTTTGTCCCCGGACACTCGCCATGAACACCATCCCCCTCACGCGCCGCGGTGCCGAGCTGCTGAAGAACGAACTGCACCGCCTGAAGACGGTGGAGCGCCACGCCGTGATCCAGGCCATCGCCGAGGCGCGCGCGCAGGGTGACCTGTCCGAAAACGCCGAGTACGACGCGGCCAAGGACAAGCAGGGCTTCATCGAGGGCCGCATCAAGGAGATCGAGGGCAAGCTCGCGGCGGCCCAGGTCATCGACCCCAGCGCGCTGGCGGCCGATGGCAAGGTGGTGTTCGGCGCCACGGTCGACCTGGAAGACGAGGACAGCGGCGCCAAGGTGACCTACCAGATCGTGGGCGACGACGAAGCCGACCTGAAGCAGGGCCTCATCAGCATCTCCAGCCCGATCGCGCGCGCGCTGATCGGCAAGGAGGTCGGCGACGTCGCCGAGGTGCAGGCCCCGGGCGGGCTCAAGCACTGGGAGATCGTCGACGTCCGCTACGCCTGAGCGCGCGGGCCATGGCGCTGGACCGCTGGCGGCGCGTGCTGCCCGGCCTGTGGCTGGGCTGGCTGCTGTGCGTGGCCATCGTGGCCACGCCCGCGGCCTTTGCGCTGCTCGAGCGCGCCGAGGCCGGCCGCGTGGCGGCCCGCATCCTGGCCTGGGAGGCGCACAGCGCGCTGCTCTTTGGCGCCGTGCTGCTGGCGCTGGAGCGTGTGCGCGCCAAGCGCCTGGCCGATGCCACGTCCAGCAGCCAGTTCAGTGCCGGCATGGGGCTGGCGGCCGGGGCGCTGTTCTGCACCGTGGCGGGCTACTTCGGCCTGCAGCCGTTGATGGCGGCGGCGCGGGCGGGGCAGGGCGGGCTCAGCTTCGGCCAGCTGCACGCCGTGAGCGCGGTGTTCTACGGCTTGAAGATCGGGCTCGTGGCCGCGCTGGCCTGGCGAGCGAGCGCCGCGGCCATGGCGGCCGTGCCCGCCGCCGCCCCTGCCGCGGACGTCAGCCCTGGGCCTTCTTCTTGACGCTGGTGGTGCGGACCTTGGCCCGCTTGATCTGGCCGCCCGAGGTGACACGTTCGTTGCCGAACACCTTGACCTTGCGCACCGTGGCGCGGTGGTTGCCGCTCTTGGAAAAGCTCACGAGCTTGACGGTGCGCGGCCCCGGCATGCGGTCTTCGCGTTCGGCCTTCGCCTTGGGCGGGATGGGCCGCCACAGCACCAGCAGCTTGCCGATGTGCTGGATGGGCGCGGCCGAGAGCTTCTCGGCCAGCTCTGCCAGCAGGGTCTCGCGCGCGGCGCGGTCGTCGGAGAAGACGCGCACCTTGATCAGCCCGTGGGCGTTGAGCGCGGCGTCGAGTTCCTTCTCGACGGCCGCGGTGGCGCCCTCGGCGCCGATCATGACCACGGGGTCGAGGTGATGGGCAGCGGCGCGGTGTTCCTTGCGCTGGGCGGGCGTGAGCATGATGGCGGGCATCGCCGGATTATCGGCCGGGCGCAGCCCCGGGGGTGGGCATGAAGCCGAAGAGCAAAAAAGTGAACCGGGCGTGGTTGCACGACCACATGAACGATCCCTACGTGAAGCTCGCGCAGCGCGAGGGCTACCGCGCGCGCGCCGCCTACAAGCTCAAGGAGATCGACGAGACGCTCAAGCTGATCAAGCCCGGGCAGGTGGTGGTGGACCTGGGCGCCACACCCGGCGCCTGGAGCCAGTACCTGCGCCGCCGCTTCGCGCCCGAGGGCGCGGCGGCCGGCGCACTCGACGGCACCATCATCGCGCTGGACATCCTGCCCTTCGAGCCCATCGAGGGCGTGCAGTTCCTGCAGGGCGACTTCCGCGAGGAGGCCGTGGCCGAGCAACTGGCCCAGATGCTGGGCGGGCGCCCGGTGGACGTGGTGGTGTCGGACATGGCGCCCAACCTCTCGGGCATCGAGTCGGCCGACTCGGCGCGCATCGCGCACCTGGTCGAACTGGCGGTGGAGTTCGCCGAGGCACACCTCAAGCCCGAGGGCGCGCTGGTGTGCAAGTGTTTCCACGGCAGCGGCTACAGCCAGCTGGTGAAGCTGTTCAAGGAGCGCTTCCGCGTCGTCAAGCCCATCAAGCCCAAGGCCTCGCGCGACAAGTCGGCAGAAACCTTTCTCGTTGGCATGGGTCTGAAGAGCCGCTAAGGTCCGCGTCATGCCCACTGGACACCGCACGCGTCGCGGGGCGCGGAAGCAAGGCGCTTCAAACCCGCTTATCGAAGGAATCGTCCATCGCTGCGATAGGGCCTGCCCAGGCTTGAGAGCACTAGAATGGACCGCATATGCCGTGGAATCAGGCGTAACCCGTATCGGGCCGCTTCCCGCTGAACTGGAAAAGGAGCCGCGGTGAACAACCAATGGTTTTCGAAGGTCGCTGTCTGGCTCGTGATCGCGCTTGTGCTGTTCACGGTCTTCAAGCAGTTCGACCGCGGCGTGGCCCAGGGCAACCAGATTGCCTACTCCGACTTCCTCGACGAGGTGAAGGCGCGGCGCATCAAGCAGGTGACGTTGCAGGAGAACCCGGGCGGCGGCACCGAGATCCAGGCCCTGCGCGAAGACGGCAGCCGCGTGCGCTCCACCGCCACCTTCCTTGACCGCGGCCTGGTCGGTGACCTCATCAGCGCCGGCGTCAAGTTCGACGTGCGCCCCCGCGAGGAGCCCAGCCTGCTCATGAGCATCCTCGTGAGCTGGGGCCCGATGCTGCTGCTCATCGGCGTGTGGATCTACTTCATGCGCCAGATGCAGGGTGGCGGCAAGGGTGGCGCCTTCAGCTTCGGCAAGAGCAAGGCGCGCATGCTCGACGAGGCCAACAACTCCACCACCTTCGCCGACGTTGCCGGTTGCGACGAGGCCAAGGAAGAGGTCAAGGAACTCGTCGACTTCCTGAAGGACCCGCAGAAGTTCCAGAAGCTCGGCGGCCGCATCCCGCGCGGCGTGCTGCTGGTCGGCCCCCCGGGCACCGGCAAGACGCTGCTGGCCAAGGCCATCGCCGGCGAGGCCAAGGTGCCGTTCTTCAGCATCAGCGGCTCTGATTTCGTCGAGATGTTCGTCGGCGTGGGCGCGGCCCGCGTGCGCGACATGTTCGAGCAGGCCAAGAAGAGCGCGCCCTGCATCATCTTCATCGACGAGATCGACGCGGTGGGCCGCCACCGTGGCGCGGGTCTCGGCGGCGGCAACGACGAGCGCGAGCAGACGCTGAACCAGATGCTCGTCGAGATGGACGGCTTCGAGACCAACCTCGGCGTCATCGTGATGGCGGCCACCAACCGGCCCGACATCCTCGACCCCGCGCTGCTGCGCCCGGGCCGTTTCGACCGACAGGTCTACGTCACGCTGCCTGACGTGCGTGGCCGCGAGCAGATCCTGGGCGTGCACATGCGCAAGGTGCCCGTGGGCCAGGACATCCGCGCCGACATCCTGGCGCGTGGTACGCCGGGCTTCAGCGGCGCCGACTTGGCCAACCTGGTCAACGAGGCGGCCCTGTTCGCGGCGCGCCGCAACGGCCGCGTCGTCGAGATGGTCGACTTCGAGAAGGCCAAGGACAAGATCATGATGGGCCCCGAGCGGAAGTCCATGGTCATGCCCGAGGAAGAGCGCAAGAACACCGCCTACCACGAGGCCGGGCACGCCCTGGTGGCGCGCCTGATGCCCAAGACCGACCCCGTGCACAAGGTGACGGTCATTCCGCGGGGCCGCGCCCTGGGCGTGACCATGCAGCTGCCGGAAGGCGACCGCTACAGCATGGACAAGGAGCGCATGCTCTCGACGATCAGCGTGTTGTTCGGCGGCCGCATCGCTGAAGAGGTGTTCATGAACCAGATGACCACCGGCGCCAGCAACGACTTCGAGCGCGCCACGGCCATCGCCCGCGACATGGTCACGCGCTACGGCATGACCGACGAGCTCGGCCCCATGGTCTACGCCGAGAACGAGGGCGAGGTCTTCCTGGGCCGCAGCGTCACCAAGACGACCAGCATGTCCGAGGAGACCATGCGCAAGGTCGACGGTGTCATCCGCCGCATCATCGACGAGCAGTACGGCATCGCCCGCCGGCTCATCGAGGAGAACAAGGACAAGATGCACGCCATGGCGCAGGCCCTGCTCGAATGGGAGACCATCGATGCGGACCAGATCGACGACATCATGTCGGGCAAGCCGCCGCGCGCGCCCAAGGACTGGTCGCCCTCGTCCAACAAGCCCAGCGGCCCCACGCCCCCGGTCAACACCGACGGCGCGCCGGCCACGGCCTGAGGCGGGCGATGAGCACGGCAAACGGGGCCTCGGGCCCCGTTTTTCATGTCGGTGCTCCGGTCTGGCAGGCCGGGCGGTTCACGATCGATCTGGCGCAGCCGCGCGTGATGGGCATCGTCAACGTCACGCCGGACTCGTTCTCGGACGGCGGCCGTTATGCCGAGGCCGACGCCGCGCGCCGGCACTGCGACGCGCTGCTGGAGCAGGGCGCGCACATCCTGGACATCGGGGGCGAGTCCACACGCCCCGGTGCCGTGGCGCCCAGCCCTGAGGAGGAGTGCGCGCGTGTGCTGCCCGCCGTGCGGCACGCCGTGACGCTGGGCGTGCCGGTGTCGGTGGACACCAGCGAGCCGCGCGTGATGCAGGCGGCGTTGGAGGCCGGTGCCGACATCATCAACGACGTGCGCAGCCTGCGCCGCCCCGGCGCGCTGGCGCTGCTGGCCGGCCACGCCAGCGCGGGTGTGTGCCTGATGCACATGCGCGGCGAGCCCGGCGGCATGGACACGCAGACTGGCTACGCCGACGTCGTGGTGGAGGTGCGCGACTGGCTGGCCACACGGCTGGCCGAGGTGGTTGCGGCGGGCGTTGCACCGCGCCGCGTGGTGCTGGACCCTGGCATCGGCTTTGCCAAGACGCGCGAGCAGGACCTCGAGCTGCTGCGCCGCCAGGCGGCGCTGCTGGCCGCGGGCCGGCCGCTGCTGGCGGGCTGGTCGCGCAAGCGCACCGTGGGCACCGTCACGGGGCGCCCGGTGGGCGAACGCCAGGCCGGCAGCGTGGCAGCGGCCCTGCTGGCGGTGCAGCACGGCGCACGCATCGTGCGCGTGCACGATGTGGCCGCCACCGTGGACGCGCTGCGCATGTGGCAGGCCGTGCAGCCACCGTCGCCCGACGCCGGCAATCTTCACGGCTCTCCGCCCTGAGGGGGACCGGCGGTCACCGGCCACGGCCCACAATGCGCGCCGACCCAGGAGGACACGACCGATGACCCGTCAATACTTCGGAACCGATGGCATCCGCGGCACCGTGGGTGCCGCGCCGATCACGCCCGACTTCGTGCTGCGCCTGGGCCACGCCGTGGGCCAGGTGCTGCGGCGCACGACGCCCCGGCCCACGGTGCTGATCGGCAAGGACACGCGCGTCTCGGGCTACATGCTCGAATCCGCGCTCGAGGCCGGCTTCGCATCGGCCGGTGTCGACGTGCTGCTGACCGGCCCGCTGCCCACCCCGGGCGTGGCCTACCTCACACGCGCGCAGCGGTTGGACCTGGGCGTCGTGATCAGCGCCTCGCACAACGCCTTCCCCGACAACGGCATCAAGTTCTTCTCGGCGCGCGGCGAGAAGCTGCCCGACGAGTGGGAGCTGGCCGTGGAGGCGGCGCTCGAGCAGCCGCCGCAGTGGGTGCCCTCGGCCGAGCTGGGCCGCGCGAGCCGGCTGCAGGACGCCGGCGGCCGCTACATCGAGTTCTGCAAGAGCACGGTGCCGCACTCGCTGTCGCTGCGCGGCATGAAGCTCGTGATCGACGCCGCGCACGGTGCCGCCTACCACGTGGCCCCGGCCGTGTTCCACGAGCTGGGTGCCTCGATCGTGAAGATCGGCTGCAGCCCCGACGGCGTGAACATCAACGAGGGCGTGGGCGCCACCGCGCCGCAGGCCCTGGTGGCCGCCGTGGCCGAGCACCGCGCCGACTACGGCATCGCGCTCGACGGTGACGCCGACCGCCTGCAGCTGGTCGACGCGCAGGGCCGCCTCTACAACGGCGACGAGCTGCTCTACGTGATGGCCATGGACCGCATCGCGCAGCAGCGCCCGGTGCCGGGCGTGGTGGGCACCCTGATGACCAACATGGCGGTGGAGCAGGCCCTGGCGCGCCAGGGCGTGGCCATGGTGCGCGCCAAGGTCGGCGACCGCTACGTGCTCGAGGAGCTCTCGGCGCGCGGCTGGCAGCTCGGCGGCGAGGGCTCGGGCCACCTGCTGGCGCTGGACCGCCACACCACGGGCGACGGCATCGTCAGCGCGCTGCAGATCCTGCAGGCCGTGCGTCGCCACGGGCGCACGCTGGCCTCGCTCCTGGAGGGCGTGACGCTGTTCCCGCAGACGCTGATCAACGTGCGACTGCGCGAGGGCAGCGACTGGAAGAACAGCCCGGCGGTGCAGGACGCCCGCGAGACGGTGGAGCGTGAGCTCGGTGATGGCGGGCGTGTGCTCATCCGCCCCTCGGGCACGGAGCCGGTGCTGCGCGTGATGGTCGAGGCGCGGGACGCCACCCAGGGCCGCCGCTGCGCCGAGCGCATCGCGGCGGCCGCGGCGGCGGCCTGAAGCGCCGCGTGCGGGTGGCGCCGGCGCTCAGCGCCGCGGCGGCATCAGTACCTTGTCGATGACGTGCACGACGCCGTTGGTGGCGGCGACGTCAGCCTGCGTCACCACGGCGTCCTCCACCGTCACGAAGGTACCGGCCTTGGACAGCGCCACGTTGGCGCCCTGAACCGTCTTGGCGTTGCCGGTCTTGACCTCGGCGGCCATGACCTTGCCCGGCACCACGTGGTAGGTGAGCACGGCGGTCAGCAGGGCCTTGTCCTTGGCCAGCCGCTCCATGGTCGCGGCCGGCACGGCCTTGAAGGCCTCGTCGCTGGGCGCGAACACCGTGAAGGGGCCGGCGCCTCGCAGCGTGTCGGCCAGGCCAGCGTCGTTGAGCAGCTTGGTCAGGGTCGACAGCTGCGGCGTGCGCGCCGCCGTGTCGGTGATCGTGGCAGGGGCGGGCGTGCTGGCGCAGCCGGCCAGGGCCAGGGCGGCGCTGGCGGCCAGCAGGGCGAAGGTGCGCTTGGTCATCGTCATGGATGTGTTCTCCGTGGGTGGGTGCCGGTGCACGGCGCCCAGGTTGGGCATGCCGCGACGGGGCGCACGCTATCGGTGCTCCGTGACAGTCCCATGAACCCCCGTGGCGACTTTGTGACAGGCCTGTACGGATCCGGGCTGTCATCTCTCTGTCACTGGCCGAACCTATCGTTCCGCCGTCTCATCGACAGGAACCCAACGACATGACCTCCAACACCCTGTTCCGTGCCCTGGCCCTCACGGCTGTCACCACGCTGGTCGCGCTGCCGGTTGCCGCGCAGGACGTCACTGGCGCCGGCGCCACGTTCCCGGCGCCGTTGTATGCCAAGTGGGCCGATGCCTACAACAAGGCGACGGGGCTGAAGATCAATTACCAGAGCGTCGGCTCGGGTGCCGGTCTGCGCCAGATCCGCGGCAAGACCGTGGACTTCGGCGCCTCCGACATGCCGCTGTCCGATGCCGACCTGGCCAAGGACGGTCTGATCCAGTTCCCCACCGTGATCGGTGGCGTGGTGCCGGTGGTCAACATCCGTGGCATCACCCCCGGCCAGCTGCGCCTGACGGGCCAGGTGCTGGGCGACATCTACCTCGGCAAGGTCACGCGCTGGAACGACCCCGCCATCACGGCCCTGAACCCCGGTGTGCCGCTGCCGGACGCCGCCATCGCCCCGGTGCGCCGCGCAGACGGCTCGGGCACGACCTTCATCTTCACGAACTATCTCTCGAAGGTGAACGCCGACTGGAAGAGCCGCGTCGGCGAAGGCACGGCCGTCAACTGGCCCACGGGTGCGGGCGGCAAGGGCAATGAGGGCGTCGCGGCCTTTGTGCAGCGCCTGCCCAACTCGATCGGCTACGTCGAGTACAGCTACGCCGTCACCAACAGGATGTCCAGCGTGCAGATGCGCAACCAGGCGGGCAACTTCGTCAAGCCCGACGACGTGAGCTTCAAGGCCGCCGCCGCCGGCGCCGACTGGACCAGGACCTTCAACCAGATCCTGACCGAGCAGCCCGGTGCGCAGAGCTGGCCGATCACGGGCGCCACCTTCATCATGATGCACACGCGCCAGGACAAGGTGCCGCAAGCCAGCGCCTCGCTGAAGTTCTTCGAGTGGGCCTACAACAACGGCGACGCGATGGCCACGCAACTGGAGTACGTGCCGCTGCCCGCCAGCGTCAAGGACCTGGTGCGCCGCGAGTGGGCCAAAATCCAGGATGGCAGCGGCAAGGCGATCGCCTTCAAGTGATGCCACGGGCGGCCTCCACCAGGACGCCGCCTTGACCAATCATGGCCAGACGCCCGCCCACCCGGCGGGCGTCTGCGCGTGAGACCAGCCACGAACGAGGAGGAGCCGTGTCCGCGACCCTGCCGGCCCAGAGCCTGCCAACCGAGGAAGCCGCCGCCCGCGCGCTGCCCGGTGGTGCCCCGCCCACCCACACCCAACGCTCGCCCTGGGCTGACAAGGCCTTCGCCTTCGCCGCGCAGTCGGCGGCCTGGATCACGCTGGCGCTGCTGGCCGGCATCCTGGGCTCGCTCGTGTATGGAGCCTGGCCTGCCATCCAGGAGTTTGGCATCGGCTTCCTGTTCAGCAGCGACTGGGACCCGGTGGAGGACAAGTACGGCGGCCTCGTGATGATTTATGGCACGCTGATGTCGGCGGCCATCGCGCTGATCATCGCCGTGCCCGTGAGCTTCGGCATCGCGCTGTTCCTCACCGAGCTGGCCCCGGGCTGGCTGCGCCGCCCGCTGGGCGTGGCGGTCGAGCTGCTGGCGGCCGTGCCGTCCATCGTCTACGGCATGTGGGGCCTGCTGGTCTTCGGGCCCATCCTCGCCACCTACGTGCAGCAGCCGCTGCAGTCGGCCTTCGGCGACGTGCCCTTCCTCGGCACGCTGTTCTCCGGCCCGCCGGTGGGCATCGGCCTGCTGTCGGCCGGCATCATCCTGGCGATCATGGTGATCCCGTTCATCGCCTCGGTGATGCGCGACGTGTTCGAGACGACGCCGGCCCTGCTCAAGGAATCGGCCTACGGCCTCGGCGCCACCACCTGGGAAGTCGTGTCCAAGGTCGTGCTGCCATACACGAAGACGGGTGTCGTGGGCGCCATCATGCTGGGTCTGGGCCGCGCCCTGGGCGAGACCATGGCGGTCACGTTCGTCATCGGCAACTTCAGCCAGGTCGACTCGCTCTCGCTGTTCGAGGCCGCCAACAGCATCACCGCGGCCATCGCCAACGAGTTTGCCGAGGCCGATACCAAGCTGCACCAACCCGCGCTCATGTACCTGGGCCTGGTGCTGTTCTTCATCACCTTCTGCGTGCTGTCGCTGAGCAAGCTGCTGCTGATGCGCATGAAGCGCGGCGAGGGGACCCGCACATGAGCCTCTTTGCACTCGACGCCGGCCGCCTGGGCCTGCACCGCCGGCGCAAGGCCGTCAACGCCATCGCGCTGACGCTGTCCCTGGCCGCCATGGCCTTCGGCCTGTTCTGGCTGGCCTGGATCCTGTTCGAGACCATCCGCCTGGGCATCGGCGGGCTGGCGCTGTCGGTCTTCACCGAGATGACGCCGCCGCCGCAGGCCGACAGCGGCGGCCTGCTCAACGCCATCGTCGGCTCGCTGATGATGGTGTCGCTGGCCACCGCCCTGGGCACGCCCATCGGCATCCTGTGCGGCATCTACCTCGCCGAGTACGGCAAGGGCAACTGGCTGGGCAACGTCACGGGCTTCATCAACGACATCCTGCTGTCGGCGCCGTCCATCGTGATCGGCCTGTTCATCTACGCCGTGGTCGTGGCGCAGGTGAGGAGCTTCTCGGGCTTTGCCGGCATCCTGGCGCTGACGCTCATCGTCATCCCGGTGGTGGTGCGCACCACCGAGAACATGCTGAGCCTGATCCCGAATGCGCTGCGCGAGGCCGCCTACGCCCTGGGTGCGCCCAAGTGGAAGGTGATCTCTTCGGTCACGCTCAAGGCCGCGCGCGCCGGTGTCATCACCGGGGTGCTGCTGGCCCTGGCGCGCATCGCCGGCGAGACGGCGCCGCTGCTGTTCACCGCACTCAACAACCAGTTCTTCACCAGCAACCTCGGCGAGCCCATGGCCAGCCTGCCGGTGACGATCTTCAAGTACGCGATGAGCCCCTACGAGAACTGGCGCGAGCTGGCCTGGGTGGGCGTGTTCCTCATCACCCTGGGCGTGCTGGGCCTGAACATCCTGGCCCGCGTCCTGTTCCGCAAGAAGCACTGAGCGAGGCATTCCGATGGACACCAAGGTCGACACCGCCGCCGGCGAGAAGATCAAGATCCAGGTCAAGGACCTGAACTTCTACTACGGCAAGTTCCACGCGCTGAAGCACATCAACCTCGAGATCCCCGAGCGCAAGGTCACGGCCTTCATCGGGCCCTCGGGCTGCGGCAAGAGCACGCTGCTGCGCACCTTCAACCGCATGTTCGAGCTCTACCCCGAGCAGCGCGCCGAGGGCCAGATCCTCGTCGACGGCCAGGACGTGCTGACCACCAAGACCGACGTCTCGCTGATCCGCGCCAAGATCGGCATGGTGTTCCAGAAGCCGACGCCGTTTCCGATGTCGATCTACGACAACATCGCCTTCGGCGTGCGCCTGTTCGAGACCCTGCCGCGCGTGGAGATGGACGAGCGCGTGGAGTGGGCGCTGAAGAAGGCCGCGCTCTGGAACGAGGTCAAGGACAAGCTGCAGCAGAGCGGCTCCAGCCTCTCGGGCGGCCAGCAGCAGCGCCTGTGCATCGCTCGCGGCATCGCCATCAAGCCCGAGGTGCTGCTGCTCGACGAGCCCTGCTCGGCGCTGGACCCCATCTCCACCGGCAAGATCGAGGAGCTCATCCACGAGCTCAAGGCCGACTACACGGTGATGATCGTCACCCACAACATGCAGCAGGCCGCGCGCTGCAGCGACTACACGGCCTACATGTACCTGGGCGACCTGGTCGAGTTCGGCCCCACGAGCGAGCTGTTCATGAAGCCGAAGAAGAAGGACACCGAGGACTACATTACGGGCCGGTTCGGCTGACGCTGCCGCCTGCCGCCCTGCGATCCGCCCTGACACCTGACGCCAAGGAAGTTCCGATGTCCGACAAGCACATGTCCACCCAGTTCGATGCCGAGCTCGCCGGCATCTCCGGCCGCGTCCTCGAGATGGGCGGCCTGGTGGAGTCCCAGGTGTCGCGCGCCGTGAAGGCCCTGACCGACTTCAACGGCGAGATGGCCGACGACGTGCTGGCGCAGGAAGACCGCGTCAACCAGCTCGAGGTCGAGATCGACCGCGACCTGTCGGCCATCATCGCGCGCCGCCAGCCCACGGCGCGCGACCTGCGCCTGCTGATCGCTGTGAGCAAGACCATCGCCAACCTCGAGCGCGTGGGCGACGAGGCCGCGCGCATCGCGCGCACGGTGCAGCGGCTCATCAACACCGGCGTCTCCACGCGCCTGCGCCTGCCGGTGGCCGACCTGGGCTTCGAGGCCGAGCTGGCCATCGCGCAGCTGCGCAAGGCGCTCGATGCCTTCGCGCGCCTGGACACCGCGCGTGCGCTCGAGGTGCTCAAGCAGGACGACCAGATCGACCAGGAGTTCGACGGCCTGATGCGCAAGCTCATCACTTACATGATGGAAGACCCGCGCACCATCTCGTCGAGCATCGACCTTGTGTTCGTGGCCAAGGCCATCGAGCGCGTGGGCGACCACGGCAAGAACCTCGCCGAGGCCATCATCTACGTGGTCAAGGGCACCGACGTGCGCCATTCGTCGCTGGCCGACGTCGAGAACGTGGTGCGCTGAAGCCTGGGCAGGTCATGGGCCGCGTGCTGGTGGTCGAGGATGAGCCGGCGATCGCCGAGCTGATCGCGCTCAACCTGCGCCACCAGGGCTTCGAGGTGCAGCTGGCGGCCGACGCCGAGGCCGCGCAAGCCCAGGTCGACCGCGTGCTGCCCGACCTCGTCATCCTCGACTGGATGCTGCCCGGCACGCCGGGCGTGCAGCTGGCGCGCCGCTGGCGTGCCGACCCGCGCACCCGCGAGGTGCCGGTGATCATGCTCACGGCGCGCGCCGCCGAGGCCGACACCATCGCCGGCCTGGACGCCGGCGCCGACGACTACCTGACCAAGCCTTTTTCACCGGGCGAGCTGCAGGCGCGCATCCGCGCCGTGCTGCGCCGGCGCGCGCCCTCGGCGCTGGACCTGCCGGTCGAGGTGGGCGCGCTGCGGCTCGACCCCGGCTCGCGCCGTGTCACGCACGGCACGGGGGCGCAGGCCGTGGAGCTCAAGGTCGGGCCCACCGAGTTCCGCCTGCTGCACGTGCTGATGGGCCTGCCCGAGCGTGTGCACACGCGCGAGCAGCTGCTCAACCGCGTCTGGGGTGACCACGTCTTCATCGAGGAGCGCACGGTTGACGTGCACGTGAAGCGCCTGCGCGAGGCGCTGGCGCCGGCCGGCGCCCAGGGCATGGTCGAGACGGTGCGTGGCGCAGGCTACCGCCTCGTGGCCGTGCCCACGGCGGGCGAGGGTGGGGCATGACACCCAACTCGTTGTCGCGGCTGCTCTTTGGCCTGTTGTTCGGTGCCCTCGTGGGCGCCGTGGTGGGCGCGACGCTTCACGAACCGCTCACCGGTGCGGCCACGGGGGCGCTGGCCGGCACGCTGCTGTCCATCGCCATCGACACGCGCCGCGGCCTGCGCCTGCTCGACTGGCTGCGCGGCCCGCAGCACGTGGCCGCCCCGCGCGACGAAGGCTTCTGGGGCGAGCTCGCTTACCGCATCGAGCGCGCGCTGCGCCAGAAAGAGCTGGCCATCGGCCAGGAGCGCGAGCGCCTGTCGCAGTTCCTCGCTGCCATCGAGGCCTCGCCCAACGGCGTGATGCTGCTCGACGGCAACGACCAGATCGAGTGGTGCAACACCGTGGCCGCGCAGCACTTCGGCCTCGACCCGCAGCGCGACCGCCTGCAGCGTGTGACCAACCTCGTGCGCTCGCCGCAGTTCGTGGCCTTCCTGCAGGGCAGCGACTTCGACGACGCGGTCACCGTGCCGGGGCCGCTGGGCCGCAGCACCATCTCGCTGCTCGTGCGGCCTTATGGCGACGGCATGAAGCTGCTGCTGTCGCAGGACATCACCGAGCGCGAACGCGCCGAGGCCATGCGCCGCGACTTCGTGGCCAACGTGTCGCACGAGATCCGCACGCCGCTGACGGTGCTGTCGGGTTTTGTCGAGACGCTCACCGAGTTGCCCCTCACCGAGCCCGAGCGCCAGCGCGTGCTGGCCCTCATGTCGCAGCAGACCGGCCGCATGCAGGCCCTGGTGGGCGACCTGCTCACGCTGGCCCAGCTGGAGGGCAGCCCGCGCCCCGGCGCCGACCGCTGGCTGGCGCTGGCGCCGCTGCTGCAGCGCTCGCTGGCCGATGCCCTGGCCTTGTCGGCCGGGCGGCACACGGTCACGTTGCGCGAGGTGCCTGAGCTGGAGGTGGCGGGCCTCGAGAACGAGCTGCTCAGCGCCGTGGGCAACCTGCTGGGCAACGCCGTGCGCTACACGCCCGAGGGCGGCCGCATTGAACTGGCCTGCAGCGTGCTGGACGACGGCCGCGCGCTCATCGCCGTCAGCGACACGGGCCCCGGCATCGCGCGCGAGCACCTGCCGCGCCTGACCGAGCGCTTCTACCGCGTCGACGGCAGCCGCTCGCGCGAGACCGGCGGCACCGGGTTGGGCCTGTCCATCGTCAAGCACGTGGTGCAGCGCCACGGCGGCGAGATCGACATCGTGAGCGAGCCCGGCAAGGGCTCGACCTTCAAGCTGCTGCTGCCGGCGCTGCGCGTGCGGCCGGCCGAACGCGCGCTCAGCGCGCGCGCTGAAGCAGCTGCGTGAGCTCGTCGCGGCCCGTGGGCCGCGGCACGACGGCGACGACGTCCCAGCCCGCGGGCACGGGTGGCAGCGTGAGGTCGCGCGCCACGCGCAGCCACAGCGGGCAGGGGCCCTGCAGCGCCTCGGGCCTGGCGTCCACGCGCCAGCGGCCGAAGTGCTCCAGCGCCGCCACGTTGGCCGGCGACACACCCGGCGCGGCGATGCAGGGCGTGCCGGCGGGCACGTGCGGCTGCAGCCGCGCCACCAGGGGGCGGGCGCTGCGAGCGTGGTCCAGCAGCGGCAGCCACAGCGTCATCAGCAGCAGCCAGCTGAGCGCCACGCCGCCAGCGGGCAGCACCAGGCTCTTCCACAGCGCCTCCTGGTGGCGACCGGTGCGCCAGCGCACCACCGCGATCCAGGCGAGGCTGCCGGCGATGGCAAAGGCCAGCGCCAGGGCCGAAAAGGGCGCCTCGAAGCCCGGTGCCAGCTTGGCCACGTTGGCCGCCGGCTTGGCCGGCACACCGGTCTGCATGGCCGCGTACATGACCCAGATGAACAGCGCCGTGGCCGTGAAGAAGAACATCGAGAACCAGTCGATGGCCGCCGTGGCGCTGCGCTTGAGCGTGGGCAGGGCGAAGGCGGCCAGCACCGCCAACGCCGGCAGCCCGAGCAGCAGCGCGCGGTCGGAGCCGCCCATGGCCACGTTGGCGCCCAGCGCCACGAGCACGATCACCAGCGGCACCGAGACATGCCGGTACAGCAGCTGCCGCCGCCAGCGCCACAGCGTCCACAGCGCCAGCGGCCAGCAGGGCCACAGGAACCACAGCCACTGGCGCGCCAGGTTGGGCAGCTCGTCGAGCGTGGGCCCGTGTGCCCGCCAGCGCCAGGCGCCCAGCGCCGTGGCCAGCGCGACGGCCAGCACCAGCGCAGCCAGCAGCCAGGGCACGAAGCGCCACACCTCGGGCAGGCGCGAGCGCGCGCAGACCAGCGCGCCGAGCAAACCCACCGCGGCGGCCATCGTGGGCGCGCCACAGGCCGCCAGCAGCGGCAGCGCCAGCAGCACGGCCACACGCGCGCGCCACACGCGGAAGGGCGCCGCGGCCAGCGCGTACAGCGTCAGCGACATCGCCGCCAGCTGCGCCAGCTCGGGCGTGGTCTCGTGGCCCAGCTGCAGCAGGCCCAGCGTGGCCAGCAGCGCGAGCAGGCCGCCGTCGGCCATGGCACGTGCGTAGGCCACGGGCTCGGCCTCGCCGCCAAAGGCAAAGGCCACGGGCTGCGCGGCTTCGGTGCGCGCCAGCAGATAGGTGCTGTACCAGGTGAGGGCCAGGGTCAGCGCCAGCAGCAGCGCAAAGGCCAGCCGCGCGGCGATCTCAGCGTCCAGCCAGCCCTGGCCGGCCACGATGAAGGCCGCGCCCAGCCAGTGCGGCAGCAGGGCGCCGTCCAGCGGCACGCCGCCCAGCTGCGGCGCCAGCCACGAGGTGCGGCCCTCGGCCATGGCGGCCATGGCGCCGAAGGCCGTGATGTCGGCGCTGCGCCAGGGGTCGCGCCCGAACAAGCCCGGCAGCAGGTAGGCCGCGCACAGCAGCAGCAGCGGCAGGCGGGGCAGGCGGCGCGCGCCACGTTGCGTGACGACGGCGGGTGTGACGGTGGGAGAGGACGGACTCACCGCGTGATGATGGCAAAGGCCGCGGCGGTTTCCGGCCCGCCAAAGAAAAAGGCAGCCGAAGCTGCCTTCCGGGATGCGCGCCGTGGTGGCGCGGCCATCACTTCTTGAGGCCCACGCGGGCGAACTTGTTGCGGAACTTCTCGACACGGCCGCCGAGGTTGTCCACGCTCTTCTGCGTACCCGTGTAGAACGGGTGCGTCTCGCTGGTGGTTTCCAGCTTGATCAGCGGCAGTTCACGGCCGTCTTCGAGCTTGATCATTTCCTTGGTGGGCGCGCACGAGCGCGTCACGAAGGTGAAGCCGTTGCTCAGGTCCTGGAACGCGACCTCGCGGTAGTTCGGGTGGATGCCGTCTTTCATGGCGAGCCTTGTGTGCTGTTCGGGAGCCACGCAGCGGCCCCAATGAAGGTTCAGGCCGTGCGCACTTTCCGAGGGTTGAGGGCGGAAAACCCGGAATTCTACGACGAAGAGGCCTCAGCCGCCCCGACGCATCATGTCGAAGAAGTCGAGGTTGTTCTTGCTCTGCTTCATCTTGTCGAGCACGAACTCCATCGCCTCGATCTCGTCCATGTTGTAGAGCAGCTTCCGCAGGATCCAGGTCTTCTGCAGGATCTCGGGCTTGAGCAGCAGTTCCTCGCGCCGCGTGCCGCTCTTGTTGATGAGGATCGAGGGGTACACACGCTTCTCGGCCATGCGGCGGTCCAGATGGATCTCGCAGTTGCCGGTGCCCTTGAACTCCTCGTAGATGACCTCGTCCATCTTCGAGCCGGTGTCGATGAGCGCCGTGCCGATGATGGTGAGCGAGCCACCTTCTTCCACGTTGCGCGCCGCGCCGAAGAAGCGCTTGGGGCGCTGCAGCGCGTTGGCGTCGACACCACCCGTGAGCACCTTGCCGCTGCTCGGCAGCACGTTGTTGTAGGCACGGGCCAGGCGCGTGATGCTGTCGAGCAGGATCACCACGTCCTTCTTGAGCTCGACCAGGCGCTTGGCACGCTCGATCACCATCTCGGCCACCTGCACGTGGCGCGCCGCGGGCTCGTCGAAGGTGGAGCTGATGACCTCGCCGCGCACACCGCGCACCATCTCGGTCACTTCCTCGGGGCGCTCGTCGACGAGCAGCACGATGAGGTGGATCTCGGGGTGGTTGGCCACCAGCGCGTGGGCGATGTGCTTCATCATCACCGTCTTGCCGGTCTTGGGCTGGGCCACCAGCAGCGCGCGCTGGCCTTTGCCGATGGGCGCGATGAGGTCGATGATGCGCGAGGTGATGTTCTCCTCGACCTTGATGTCACGCTCGAGCTTGAACGGCTGCGTCGGGAACAGCGGCGTCAGGTTCTCGAACATGATCTTGTGCTTGCTCTCCTCGGGCGTCAGGCCGTTCACACGGTCGACCTTCACCAGGGCAAAGTAGCGCTCGCCGTCCTTGGGCACCCGCACCTCGCCCTCGACCATGTCGCCGGTGTGCAGGTTGAAGCGGCGGATCTGGCTGGGGCTGAGGTAGATGTCGTCGGTGGACGCCATGTAGCTCGCCTCGATGCTGCGCAGGAAGCCGAAGCCGTCGGGCAGCACCTCGAGCACGCCGTCGCCGAACACCTGCTCGCCGGCCTTGGCGCGCTTCTTCATGATCGCGAACATCAGCTCCTGCTTGCGCAGGCGCTGCACGTTCTCGATTTCCAGCGCCTCGCCCATCTCGATGAGCTTGGCGACGTGCATGAGCTTGAGTTCTGACAGATGCATGAAGGCACCCTGGGGCCCGGCCGGGCTGCAGGCCTGAGCACCGGGTGGTGCTCGCCGCGGCTGGCGATGGTGGGCAGTTCGTGGAGTGGCGCCGTGACCCTGCACGGGGCCGGACGCTTCAGCCCGAGGGTGGCTCGGGGCCGGTGGTCCGGTGGTCGCGGCCGGCTCGTCAGTGACGAACGGGCCAGGCGGTGCAGGGAGGCGGGTCAGGCGGCCAGGGCTTCAGACCCCGACCGCGTGACGAAGATTATAGATGGCCGTCGAGGAAGGCCGTCAGCTGCGCCTTGGACAGCGCGCCGACCTTGGTCGCGGCGACCTTGCCGTCCTTGAACAGCATCAGCGTCGGGATGCCGCGGATGCCATGCTGGCCCGGCACGACGCGGTTCTCGTCGACGTTGAGCTTGGCGATCTGCACCCGGCCCTCGTAGGCCTTGCTCACCTCGTCGAGGATGGGCGCGATCATCTTGCAGGGCCCGCACCACTCGGCCCAGTAGTCCACCAGAACCGGCTTGTCCGACTGCAGCACATCGCTGCTGAAGGACTCGTCGGTGACATGCTTGATCAGATCGCTGCTCATGGTTGCTTGGCTCCGCGTGCCCGGCGCGGACACAGGACACCGCGGCCTTACAGGGACACGGGCAGGATTCTGGCACGGTGGCCGGCAGCGGGTGGACCGCAGGGTCGGGCGCGGCCGGGGGCGCGCTGGGTGGCGAACAGGCTGCGCTTCCGGCCGCTGTTCGGCGCTTCGGCAGAAGTGACGCCAGGGTGCAATCCAAGCACCATGCCCGCTGCATCCACCCCCGCGCCCCCACCGGCCCCGCGCAACGCCGCCGTGCGTTGGTTCGGCCGCTGGCAGTTGCTGCGCCTGCTCGGCAAAAGCGAGCGCAGCATGGCCTGGCGCGTGGCCGACCCCCGCACCGGGCAGGAGCTCATGATCGTGCTGCCGCGTGTGCAGCCGGCCGATGCCGCGGCGCTGGAGCACTGGCAGCTGGTGGTGCGGCAGGCCTCGCGCCTGCAGCACCCGCAGCTCGCTGCCGTGGTCGACATCGGCGTGCAGGACGGCTGGCCCTTCGTGGCCTACGACCCGCGCAACGACGCCACCTTGACCGAACGCCTGCCGGCTGGCGGCCTGCCCGGCAACGAGGCCGCTGCCCTGGTGCAGCAGGCGCTGCAGGGCCTGGCCTTCGCGCACGAGGCGGGCCTGGCCCACCACGACATCCAGCCCTTCCTGATCCTGGTCGGCGAAGGTGGCCAGCTGCGCCTGGCCGGCCTGGCCGTGGCGCCAGCGCCGCAGGCCGAGGCCGGCGGCCGCCAGGGCCAGCAGGCGGCTGCCGAACGCGACCTGCTCGCCACCGGCGTGCTGATGCACGGCCTGCTGGCCGGCGCGCCGGCACTGGACGAGCCCGACGTCGGCCGCGTCGTCGACCGCCTGCCGCCGCAGGGCCGCGACATCGTGCGCCTGCCCTGGCAGACACGCCACCGCATCGCCGAGCCGCTGCGCGCCATCGTCAACCGCGCCACCGAGCGCCAGGAGCGCCAGCGTTACCGCAACGCACGCACGCTGCTGCGCGCGCTGGAGGGCTGGCTGCAGGCCGAAAGCGCCGCCGGCGCCGGCCCGCTGGCGCTGCTGAGCGACCGCCTGCGCACGGCCGGCGTGCTGCCCTCCAGCCCTGGCGCCGCCGCCCGCGTGGCGCGGCTGGCGCTCATGGAGGGCCAGCGCACCTTCGAGCTGGCCGAGGTGGTGCTCGAGGACTTCGCGCTCAGCTTCGAGATGCTGCGCCTGGCCAACACGGCGCAGGCGCGCAGCGCCGGCAGCGGCCCCGTGCTCACGGTGCGGCGCGCCATCGCCATGCTGGGCCTGGAGGGCCTGCGCCGCGCCGCGCTGGCGCTGCGCGAGTGGCCCGGCCCGCTGGACGACGCCGGCGCCGCGCGGCTGGACACCCTCATCGAACGCATCCGCCGTGCCGCGCGCACGGCGCTCGCCCTGCGCCCCGCCGGCTACGACGGCGAGGTCGTGTACCTGCTCACGCTGATGCAGAACCTGGGAAGGCTGGTCGTGCACTACCACTTCGCCGACGAGGCGCAGCAGATCGCCCGCCTCATGCAGAGCGCACCCTCGCCGCGCGAGGGCGAACCCGAAGAGCCCGGCATGAGCGAGGAGGCCGCGGCCTTTGCCGTGCTGGGTGCCGACATCGACGCCATCGGACTGGCCGTGGCGCGCCACTGGGGCTTCGACGAGGCACTGGTCAAGATGATCCAGCGCCTGCCGCTGGCCACGCCCGTGCGCGCGCCCGACGGCGACGACGACCTGCTGCGCCTGGCCGCCAGCTGCGCCAACGAGGCCGCCGACGCCATGGCCCTGCCGGCGCCCAAGGTGGCGGCGGCGCTGCAGCGCGTGGTGCAGCGCTACGGGCGCGTGCTGGAGTTCGGCTCGCGCGAGCTGCAGGACGCCCTGCGCGGCGAGGCCCGCCTCACCGAACCCATGGCGCTGACACAGCCCGTGCCGCTGGAAGAGCCCGCCGCCCCGGCGGCGCCGCGGCGCGTGTCGTCGCTGCGTGCGGGCCTGAGCCGATGAGCCTGCCCGCGATGTCCACCACCTCGCGCCCCGCCACCGGCCCCGATGGGCGGCTCGCCACGCACGGCCCGGCCTCGGGCCGTGTCGGCCGCTACGAACTGCGCCGCGAGCTCGGTCGCGGCGCCCAGGCCACGGTGTGGCTGGCGCACGACCCGCGCCTGCAGCGCGACGTGGCACTCAAGCTGCTCAGCCCCGACGCCGACGCCGCCATGCGCCGTGAGTGGCTCAACGAGGCGCGCGCCTGCAGCACGCTCAAGCACCCCAACGTGGTGCCCGTGTTCGAGGCCGACGATGACGGCGGCCAGCCCTACCTGGTGTTCGAGTACGTCGAGGGCGGCACGCTCTCGGCGCGGCTGAAGGCGCAGCCGCGGCTGCCCGCGCGCGAGGCCGTGGGCCTGATGCTGGGCGTGCTCGACGCGCTGGCCGCCGCGCACGACCAGGGCATCGTGCACCGCGACCTCAAGCCCAGCAACATCCTGCTCGGCGGCGATGGCCGGCCGCGTGTGATGGACTTCGGCATCGCGGCACGCGTGCAGCGTGGCGCGGGCAAGGCCGAGGCGCACGACGGCCGCATCGTCGGCACCCCGGGCTACATCTCGCCCGAGGCCGCGCGCGGCGAGCCGCCGCAGCCCGCCATGGACGTGTTCGCTGCCGGCGTGATGCTGGGCGAGATGCTCTCCGGCGGCCCGCTGCTCGAGGAGCGCGACCCCTGGCGCGCCATCCAGCGCGTGCAGACCGAAGACCTCAGGATCGCCGCCGGCGGCGACGTCGACGAGGCCCTGCGCGCCATCGTGCTGCGGGCCCTGAGCCGCGACGCCGTGCAGCGCTTCGACACCGCGCGCGCCATGCACGAGGCGCTGGACCACTGGCTCAACCCCGAGCACCAGACCCTGGACACCAGCCACGCGACACTGGAGTTCCTGCTGCGGCGCATGCGCCACAAGACGGACTTCCCGGCGCTGTCGTCGTCGGTGCTGCGCATCCAGAAGCTGGCCGGCTCCGACACCGAGAGCCTGCGCACGCTGAGCGACGAGATCCTCAAGGACGTGTCGCTCACCAACAAGCTGCTGCGCATGGTCAACACCGTGCATTTCACGGCCGTGACGGGCGAGCAGATCAGCACCGTCTCGCGCGCCGTGGCGCTGGTGGGCATGGCCGGCATCCGCAACATGGCGCTGTCGGTGATCCTGCTCGAGCACATGCAGGACAA
>Ga0209278_1000437_pt1 | contig 33582 bp, 30 predicted proteins | sample JI81BgreenDNA_FD_187504 | JGI IMG/M metagenome (GOLD analysis project Ga0209278, IMG submission 187504) | Wastewater effluent complex algal communities from Wisconsin, to seasonally profile nutrient transformation and Carbon sequestration -... | ecosystem: Engineered > WWTP > Effluent > Algae...
GCTTTTGGGCTATCCGGGCTTGCCCTCAGGCCACGCGGATTACTACGCGCTGCAAGTGTTCTGCACCATTCTGGGTGGCGGCATGAGCAGCCGTTTGTTCCAGGAAATCCGTGAAGAGCGCGGGCTTGCCTATTCCGTCTCAGCGTTTGCGAGCGCCTATCAGGACGTAGGCGTGGTGGGTATTTACGCGGGCACCAGTGCCGAGAAAATTCCCGCACTGCTGGACGGGCTGAAGCGCGTGCTAAATGCTAGCACACAGGGGGGGAGCGCGGCGGAATTGCTGCGCGCGAAAAACCAGCTGAAGTCTGGCATCGTGATGACGCGCGAATCAAGTGGTGCGATCGCGGAATGGATCGCGCGGCATGTGCATGTGCATGGGCGCTACAAAACGGCTGAGGAAATTCTCGCCCAGATCGAAGCGATCACCGAAGACGATATGCGCCGCGTGGCGATGCGCATGTTCGACACGCAGCCTGCCATTGCCGCCCTCGGCCCGCACGGCAGTGTGGCGGATGTTGATTTTATCACCGCATTAGCCGCATGAGCGTGCCCACCACTTACACCCTGACGGTGACCGAGGATCAGACCGGCACACGGCTGGATAAATTCTTAAGCGACGCGATCGACGGCGTCAGCCGCGCGCGCGTGCAGCAATTGTTAGACGAAGGTGCGCTTAGCCCCGCTAAACCGGCTAGCTACAAAGTCAAACACGGCGATGCGTTTACGCTCCATATTCCGGAGGTAAAAACGCTGGATTTAACGCCGGAGAAGATCGCACTCGATATCGTGTTCGAAGACGAGCATCTGCTCATCATCAACAAAGCCCCGGGCATGACCGTGCACCCCGCCCCCGGTGCATGCACGGGTACGCTGGTGCATGCGCTGCTGGCGCATTGCGGCGAGACACTCTCCGGCATTGGCGGCGTAGCGCGCCCCGGCATCGTCCATCGCATCGACAAGGACACCTCCGGCCTGCTGGCGGTCGCGAAAACCGACGCCGCGCATCAGGCCCTCTCGGCACAGCTGAAAGACCGCAGCCTAAGCCGCACCTATGTGTGTTATGTGTGGGGTGCGCCCAGCCCGCGCAGCGGCGAGATCGACGCGCCCATGGGCCGCAACCCACGCATGCGCAAACAAATGGCCGTGGTGGAAGGCGGCAAGCATGCCCTCACCTATTACGAGACGCTGGAGCATTACATTCCCGCTTCCTCCATTCAGCCCGTGGCGTGCAAGGTGATGTGCCAGTTGGAAACCGGGCGTACCCACCAGATCCGCGTGCATATGGCGCATGTAAAATGCCCGCTGATCGGCGACCCGCTTTACGGTACGGCAGGCGGCACACGCGCCAACCGGCTGGGCAAATCACACCCTGTTATTCCGAAGGAAACAGTGCTTTCATTAACTGGATTTCATCGTCAGGCCTTGCACGCGCTGGAACTGGCATTTATCCATCCTTTTTCGGGGGAAGAAATGCAGTTTTCCTGCCCGATTCCTGCGGATCTCGAGGCGCTGGAACAGACCTTGCGTTCCTTGACAAACCGGGGCTGATGCGGTACATATCAGCCAACCGCGATGGATGGGTTTGACCCACTCCCATATGCGAATGTTTCTGCGCCTTATGGCGCGTTGATGTATGATTTGATTGAATTTCAGAAACAATACACGGCAACCACGCGAAAGGTCGCGACTATGGCACATGCAAAATCCCTCGCCCTCCCGGCGATCTCCCCCGATGGCGGCCTGCGCCGCTACATGCAGGAAATCCAGAAATTCCCGGTGCTCACCGCCGACGAGGAATACGCCCTCGCCAAACGCTGGACCGAGGACATGGACTACGACGCCGCGCACCAGCTCGTCACCTCGCACCTGCGCCTGGTGGCGAAGATCGCCAGCGGCTACCGCGGCTATGGCCTGCCCATGGCCGAGCTGATCGCCGAGGGCAATATCGGCCTCATGCAGGCAGTGAAAAAATTCGAGCCGGAGAAAGGCTTCCGCCTCTCCACCTACGCGATGTGGTGGATCAAGGCGAGCATTCAGGAATTCGTGCTGCGTTCGTGGAGCCTCGTGAAAATGGGTAGCTCGGCGGCGCAGAAACGCCTGTTCTTCAATCTCAAGAAAATCAAAAAGCGCCTCGCCCGGGTGGATGATTCCGCCGTGCTGACGCCGGATGAAATCCGCCTCATCGCCGCCGAATTGGATGTGGGCGAGCAGGACGTGATCGACATGGATAGCCGCATGTCGGCCTTCGACCAGCGGCTGGATGCACCCATGACGAACGACGGCGATTCCGGCGCATGGATGGACATGCTGGCCGATAGCCGAGACGATCAGGAAGTCGTGCTGGGCGAGCATCAGGAATATGTGCAGAAGCGCGAGCTGATGCTGGAAGCGATGGAAACGCTGAACGCGCGCGAGCGCGACATCATCCTGCATCGTCGCTTGAGCGAAGATCAAGTGACGCTGGAGGAGCTATCGCAACGCTACAATATCAGCCGCGAACGCGTGCGGCAGATCGAAGCGCGCGCGCTTGATAAAATGACCAAGTTCGTGATGGCGGCAGCGGCCAAACCGCTACTGCCGAAAGCAGCGGCGGCGTAAAGTTACGCCGCGAGGGGCTGGCTGGATGCGCTGTTTGCGGCAGCACTCTCGGCGGCGCGCTTGATGCGGCGGGTGAGGGATTCGACAAAGTCCCAGCCGTCTTCCTGCGCGCTGGCGGCGCGCGCATACAGTGCATAGAGCGGCGAATTCAGCAGCTGCGCATAGGCCTGCCGGTAGGTCTGGGTAGCTTGTTCCACCTGGCGCACAAAATCTTCAAACGCAGCGGTCGGCGCATCCTCGGTGGGGGCCAGCACCATTGCTTCCATGCGCACCAGCGCAGCGAGATCGCCGGTGGCGTAGGCATGGTTCACCTCGGCCATGCTGGGCTTGCCTTCAAGGCTTAACTGCGCGTCGGGGTGCAAATCCTTCGCCAGCTGGCGGTAACGTTGTTTCAGCTCCGCCGCACGCGCGGCGCCTACGCCTTTTTCCACCCAGGCAAACGGCGCTTGTGGCAATGCAAGACCACTGGCAATGCCGGCAGGCAGCGCAACGCTCAGCGCCATGTAGGGCTGCAAGCGCACGACCATCTGCTGCGCGAATTGCTCGAGCCCCGATTCCACCCGCAGCATGCGTCGTGTTTCGGTTTCCAGCTGTTCCAGCGTTTTGTGCACGCGCACGCGCCAATAGGTCATCAATTGGCGGTGGGCCACGGCCTGCAAATTGGCCGGAGAAAAGGGTGAATGCTGCACAGATCCCCCATCTGTAGTGTTCACGATGGGGGTAGCCATACTAAATATGGGGGGTGGCTGCAAGTGCGTTGCGGGAAAATCGTATGATCCACCGAGATGGCATGCATGGGTGCGTAGGCGTAAGCCGAGCCACGAGCGAAGCGAGGGGGTCAGCACCGAAGGTGACTTCATGCGCGCCAGCGCAAAGTAAACTACTTCACCCGATTTTCCGGGAAGATCACACGCACACTGGTGCCTTCGCCCACGGTGCTGGTCAGCTGCAATTTGCCGCCATGCAGCTCAGCGAACATCTTACATAGCGGCAGGCCAAGGCCTGTGCCCTCATGGCTCTGGCTGCGGTGCACCTGCCCGAACACGGCGAGTGCCGTGGGTATGTCTTCCTCGGCGATGCCGACACCCGTATCGGTCACCACGAGATGCATCTGGTTGTGATGGTCGGTGCGGGCGGCAATGGTGATGCTGCCGCCCGTGGGCGTGAACTTAATGGCGTTGCTGAGCAGGTTGAGCAGAATCTGGCGGATCTTGCGTTTGTCAGCGAACAGATGCGCCAGCGGCTCGGCCAGCTCGGTGCGCAGCTGAATCTGCTTGGCTTTGGCGCGTTCATTCACGATACGCACGCATTCTTCAATGGCGCGTTTGAGGTCGATATCCTCCTCGTTCAGCTCCAGCTTACCGGCCTCGCCCTTACTGAATTCCAGAATGTCGGAGATCAGCTGCAACAGATGTGTGCCGCAGAGATTGATATCCTGCACGCGCTCGCGCTGCTTGTCGTTGATAGGACCGAAATAACCCGCAGTCAGCATCTCGGAAAAGCCGATGATGGCATTCAGCGGCGTGCGCAATTCATGGCTCATATTCGCCAGAAACTCCGACTTGGCCTGACTGGCGAGAATGGCCGAGGCTTCGGATTCCTCGACGCGAATAATTTGTTTGGCCATCGTCAGCGCGAAGAAGGACAGCACCGAACCGAACACCATGAAAATGGCAAGGAACGAAATATCCTTCATGCGTGCGCGCCGCCAATTGCTTAGGAAATCATCCTCGTCGATCACAATGGCGGTGATGATGGGCAGGTTTTTCAGCTGCGCGTAGGAATAGATTTTCACCGTATCGGCGAAGCTCTGCGTGTTGGTGATGATCTTCTGTGCTTCGCCCTGTTCGGTCGCATGATCGCCGATGAAATCCAGAATCACATCCTGATTGGCGGCGTCATCTTCCGGCCCGGTATAGAGCACCGAGCCGTTATCCAGCATCAACGACATGAAGCGGTTGGTGCCGGTATCCACGCTGGCAAAGAAATCGCTGAAAAAGCGCGGGTCCAGCGCGGCGATAATCACGCCACCAAAGCTGCCATCCAGCTTGTTGAGGCGACGGCTCATCACGATCAGCTGCGGGTGCGCGGCGTTGCGCGTGCGCTGCTGGCCAATGTAGTAATTGCGCTCGGATTCATCCTTCAGCGATTGGAAAGCAGGGTCTTGGCGCAGGCTTTCGGCGTAATTGTACCAGTCGTCGTAGCCGGGTTTGTTGGCCGCCACTTCGATCACGCCGCGGTCATTCACCAGCATCAGTGCGGCGATCTGCGGCGTTTCCTCGACCCAAAGGCGGAAGTTATTTTCAATGTCGCGCGGCAGGTTGCCACCAAACAGCATGTTGAAATATTGCCGCTCCACCGCGCGACGCAACGTCAGATCAACCGCGAGGAACGTCAGCTCCACCTGATCGGAGAGAATGCTGGTTAAGCGGCTGGCATTGGCTTTGCCTTCCTCCACCGCCACCTCATAGGCGCGGCTGGCCTGATAGGCCACGAACACGCAGAACAGCAGCATGATCAGCGCTGAGAACGCAATCAGCGTGCGTGCTTTGGGGCTGCGCATGCGCGCCTTCATGCCCGTCAGCGGAGCTGAACTGGTGGCATTCGGCGGGGCAGACTGTGCGGGCGTCGTCGTCATGTTTTTGTAGGGCTACTCTTTTCCAGTCTCGCCACTATCGCCGCTGGCGGTTAAGGAAAGGTGAACAAATCCTTGAAGAAGCCTTAGGATTTGGGTTTTATAGCATCAAATTCTGTTAATTTAAGTAGGTTCGCATGGTCACGCGCATCCACACCGTTGCTTTCCAAGGCATCGAGACCATTCCGGTCGAGGTGCAGGTGCATCTGGGCGCGGGCCTACCTGCCTTCACCATTGTTGGCCTTCCAGATAACACCGTGCGCGAATCGCGCGAGCGGGTGCGCGCGGCGCTGGCTTCAATGGGCATTCAACTTCCAGCGAAGAAAATCCTCGTTAATCTCGCCCCGGCGGATGTGCTGAAAGAAGGCTCGCATTTTGATGTGCCGATCGCCCTCGGCCTGCTGGTGGCCATGCAATTCCTGCCCGAAGATGCGGTCGATCGCATGCTGGCGCTGGGTGAACTGGCGCTCGATGGGCGGTTGCAGGAAGTGGCCGGGGTGCTGCCCGCGGCCCTTGCCGCCAATGCGCAAGGCCGGGGCCTCATCTGCCCGGAAGGCAACGGGGCCGAGGCCGCCTTCGCGGGCGAGCTGGATATTTGGGCGGCCAATTCACTGCTGGCGATCGTGAACCATGTGAAGGGCCAGCAAGTGCTTCGCCCGCCGGAGATTCGCAGCATGGCCATGCCCCATCGCGGGCCGGACCTGGCCGAAGTGCGCGGCCAGGCGATGGCCAAACGCGCGCTGGAAATTGCCGCCGCCGGTGGCCATAACCTGCTGATGATCGGGCCGCCCGGCTCAGGCAAATCCATGCTGGCCGCATGCCTGCCGGGCATACTGCCGCCCATGAGCGCGCAGGAAATGCTGGAGACGAACCTGATCGCCTCCGTCGCGGGCAAGCTGGTGAAGGGCGAATTCAGCGGCGCACGACCCTTCCGTGATCCGCACCATTCCAGCTCGATGGCGGCGATGGTGGGCGGCGGCAAACGCGCCGTGCCGGGCGAGATTTCGCTGGCGCATCACGGCGTGCTGTTTCTCGATGAGCTGCCCGAATACCCCCGCGCGGTGCTGGAATCGCTGCGCCAACCGCTGGAGACCGGTACGGTGAGCATTGCCCGCGTGGCCATGCATGTGACCTACCCGGCGCGCTTCCAGCTGATCGCCGCCATGAATCCCTGCCGCTGTGGCTACCTGAGCGATGCCGAGCGCGCCTGCAGCAAAGCGCCGCGCTGCGCGGGCGACTACCAGAGCAAGATCAGCGGCCCGCTTTTGGACCGCATCGATCTGCATGTGGAAGTGCCGGCGATGGATACGCTGTCGATGTTGAGCCGCGCATCGGCCGAGCCGAGCGCCGTGGTGGCGGCGCGCGTGGCGGCGGCGCGGCAGGCACAACAGGCGCGGCAAGGCGGCATCAACGCCGCACTCAGTGGCGAAGCGCTGCAACAGCAGGTGCCGCTTTCTACCGAGGCGCATCGCTTGCTGGAGCAGGCCACCACGCAGCTGAATCTTTCCATGCGTGGGCTCACGCGCGTGCTGCGTGTGGCGCGCACCATCGCCGATCTGGCGGGTAGCGACGCCGTCGGCACACTGCATGTGTCCGAGGCACTCTCCTACCGCCAGCAGCCGCAAGGCAAATGGCTTGATGCGGCGTGAATTATTACGTGTATATTCTGGCTTCATGCCGCAATGGCACATTTTATGTCGGTGTAACGAACGATCTGGTGCGGCGCATTTATGAGCACCGTGAAGGACTCATCGAAGGCTTCACTAAACGTTATGGCGTTACTATGCTCGTTTATTTCGAGCAGCATAACGATGTGGAAACAGCAATTCGTCGCGAGAAGTCAATGAAACGCTGGGGTAGAAAAAAGAAAATGGCAGCTATTGAAGCGATAAATCCCAACTGGGATGATCTCTACGCGTCGATTCTTTTCTAGCTGTCATCCCGGTTGCGCAGCACACCGGGATCCGGGTTTACTTAGGTACGACTGGATCCCGGCGCTTCGGCCGGGATGACATAACTTGTCTTACCCACCATTCACCCATCACTAGATACTATAGCTCTCGCCGTATTCTTCGCGCGGGGCGGCGAGTGACGCGAGTTCCGCGATCAGCCCCAGCGCGCCGAAATGGCAGCTGGGCATTTGCGCGGCACCGGCTTCGCCCTCGTCGCACATGCCGACAAATTCCATGCCCGTGGCGTTCAGATTTCCCTGCGCGTCGCGCTCACGGTTGATGCGATAGGCACCGCCCACGGCGTGCCCGTCCATCAGGTACAGCATCGGCTCCGCAGGCGCGCCCTGCACCACGTCACGCGTGGGGATACCTTCCTGGATCACCACTTCGGTGGATTGCACGCCTTCCTTGATGATGTTCATTTTGTTGCGCAGCTTTTTGTTCAGCTCGAGCATCTCGTCGCCGGACTGCACGGTCATGATGCCCATCCCATACGTGCCTGCGTCGGATTTCACGTATACGTATGGCGTGTCACTGATGCCGTATTCCGCGTATTTGCTGCGCACATGGTGCAGCACTTTCTCAACGCCCATCGCTACGCATTCAAGGCCCTGGCGCTCGCCGAAATTCACGCGGCCACATTTGTGCGAGACGCTGTCGATCAACCACGGGTCGATGCCGAATGCATCGGCGAATTCGCGCACCAGTTTGCTGTACGCATCGAAATGGATGGATTTGCGCCGCCGGTGCCAGCCTTGGCTTGGGCGCGGTTGGATCGGTTGGCTCACGCCGCGCAGCATTTCCGGCAGGCCCGAGGTGAGGTCGTTATTCAGCACGATCAATTGCGGTACAAAGCCCGATTCCGTGGCCAGCATGCTGCGCTCGCGCACCAGCGGTTGCTGCAGCAAATCCTCGCCCGTGCTGGTCGTAAGCGCAATGGGCTGGCCTGCTTGTGCCGCTAAACTACCAATCACCACCTCCGCCCCGGCGGCCTCCAGCACACCCTTTAGCGCCCCGAGATTATCCAGATAGCCTTGGTTGCGGGTGTGGTTCTCGGGAATCAGCAACACACGGGTGACGGCTTGCTGGCAGCGGGTGAAGCGTGCCCGCGCATGCAACGCCGCGCGTTGGCGGGCGGCCGCGCTGAGCTTGTTGAAGCCCGCCGGGAACAGGTTGGTATCCACCGGGGCGAGCTTGTAGCCTGCATGCCGCAGATCGACCGAGGAATAGAACGGCGCGCCGGATTCCATGCGCCGCGCATCCATCCATGCCGTCACCTCCTCGGTGCGGCTGGCAAGCAGGTTGCGCAGCTGATCGAGGATGGGGCTGGTCGGTGCCGCATCGGGCTTCAAGGCAGGTTGGTTCATACGGGGGCTCCTTGCATGCGTGGGTGCAGGTGCCAATCGCCCCATGCCGATAATGTGATGGCCGTTAATGTAATGATCGCTGTATCCGCCCGCAAGATGCGCGGGCCAAGCGACACCGCACGCGCCTGCGGCAGGCGGCGCAGTAGGGCCAGTTCTTCGGGCGTGAAGCCACCCTCCGGCCCGGCGAGAATGGCCCATTTTATTGATTGCTCCGGCAGATCGCACGTGCTGTGCGATGCCTCCGCGTCGCTTCGCGGGCTCATGGCTGGCTCGGGCTCCTGCCCTCGCTCGGTATCCTCTCGACGCTGATGCATTTCGTGCGTAGCCCGTAGGGCAAGCGGCTCGCGCAGCTGCGGCGCTACGCGGTTCAGTGCTTCATGTACCGTGATACCACCACCCGTTTCATCGCCATAGATCAGCACACGATCGGTGGGGAAATCCCCCAGCCATTGCGCCAATTTGCGCGGCGCATGGATCTGCGGCCAGCTGGTGCGTTCGCATTGCTCGGCCGCTTCGCGCGCGATGCTCTCAGCCCGCTCGGGGTTGACCTTATCCACGATGGTGCGCTGCGTCAGCAGTGGGTGCAATTCAGCGGCGCCTAGTTCGGTGGATTTTTCGATGATCGTCTCCAACCGCCCACCTTTGATGGGCGCAAACGCCACCCACAGATCCGGCCCCTGTTCCGGCAGCCTGATTTGCGCATGCACCTGCAACGTCACGGATTTCTTTTTCACTTCCGCAATCTCGGCGCGCCATTCGCCGTCGGTGCGGTTGAACAGCGCCACCGCCGCGCCCACGCCGAGGCGCAGCACATGCGTCAGGTAATGCGCGGGATTATCCTGCAGCATAACCGTTTCACCTGCCCGTAAGGCAGCATGGGTCGCAAGGCGATGGCGGGGTGGGTTCTGCATCAGGAATATGTTTAGCGGGCGCATGCATTTCGTGCTAGTGCCGTTTTATGCAACGCCTCACCCCCTATCTGCGCCTGATGCGCATGGACAAGCCGATTGGCATCTGGCTGCTGTTTTTCCCGGCGGCATGGGGCATGCTGCTTGCCCCCGCCCCGCTGCGGTGGGACTTGCTGGCCGCGCTGCTGCTTGGCGCGGTGATTACCCGCGCGGCGGGCTGCATTCTCAACGATCTGGCCGACCGCAAGCTCGATGCACAGGTGGCGCGCACCCGCACCCGGCCGCTGGCCAGTGGCGAACTCACGTTGCGCGATGCATGGGTGCTGCTGGCCGTGCTGGGCGTCAATGGGCTGGTGCTTGCGGCCGCGTTGCCACGTCAGGTATTACTGCTGGCGCTGCTTGCCATTCCGCTGATCGCGGCCTACCCGTTCATGAAACGCATCACCTTTTGGCCGCAAGCCTTCCTGGGGCTTACCTTCAATCTCGGCGCATTGATGGGCTGGGCCGCCACGGGTGCAGCACTTTCTGCCCCCGCCTTTTTGCTGTATGCCGCCTGCGTGTGCTGGACGTTGGGCTACGACACGCTCTACGCCGTGCAGGACATGGCGGATGATGCCAACGCGGGTATCAAATCCAGCGCCCGCCGCGTGGGCACGGGCAGACGGCTGCAAGGCTTCGTGCTGGCGTGCTATGCCGCAATGCTGCTACTGCTTTGGACGGCGTTCAGCCTTGCGGATCCGCCCAATGGGGCATGGCTGGTCGGCCTGAAGCTTGCGGCCCTGCTGCTGGGCTGGCAGGTCTGGCGTGCCGGTGCCCTGCAACCCGGCGATACGCAGGCAGGGCGGCTATTTCGTAGTAACCAATGGGTGGGGCTGCTGGTGCTGCTTGGGCTACTCTGGCAAGCACTGTTTCCTTAATTGTCGTAATCCTGCCGCAGCGGCCGATAATTTCATGCTATATCAGCCATTGCACGGCGCACAGGCTGGCAAGTTCTGTGCGTTGCTTCACATTGGTATGAAACTGTGGCATCGTACCGGCTTGGGCGCGAAAGCCATACACCACGATCACACCTAGCCCACACGGTTTCATGTTCTGGCGTGCACAATCCGAGCCTTCCTCCAGCACCCCGGTGCTTGCAAGTTGCGGCTACCCGCAGCGTTTCATCGAGGCGCTGGCGAAACTGGAAGACGATGCGCGTACCCAGCAACATCCCGCGACGCTTATTCTTTTTGCGATTGATAACCTGCCCATGATCATGAGCGGCTATTCGATGGCGGTGGCCGAAGCGGTGATGCAGGAAATCGAAGAAGTCATCGGCGCACGGCTGGAAGGCGGACAACTGGCCCGCGTGCAGCGCGATCAATTCGGCATTTTGCTGCAAGGCAAGCTGGAGCGGCAGGTGCAGCAATGGTGCCAAGAAGTGCAAGATGCGATCCGTAGCTACAGCTACAGCTCGCGCTATGGCGAATTACATTGCATCAGCCGCTACGCCTACCAGATGCTGCCGAACACCCATGGCTCCGCAGCAGAGATTCTGGGCCGTACCCTGGTAATCCTCACGGAATCGCAGGATGAGAATCGCCTACGGCAGGACATCTCCGGCGTCGAACAGCGCGAGGAAATGGGCCTTGCAAATATTCTCGGTCAGGCCGTGAAAGAAAACCGGCTGCGCCTTGCCTACCAACCGGTGATCGATAGCAAAACCGGCGAGGTAGCGCATTACGAAGCACTGCTTCGGCTTTATTCCGACGAGGGAAAAATCAGCTCTGCCGGCATGCTGATTCCCGTGGCCGAGCGGATGGGGCTGATGCCCATGATCGACAAGATCGTGTTGCAAAAAGTGATCGAAGAATTACGCCACGACCGCCATGTGCAACTGGCACTCAACGTCTCGAATCTAACGACGCAAGATCCCAGCTGGCTCACCTTGCTGAAAGCGGCCACCGACGCCACACCGGATATCGGGCCGCGCCTGATCGTCGAAGTCACGGAGACCGCGATGCATCGCGACCTGAAGCACATGGCCTTCTTCTGCGCGGAAGTGCAAGCCACGGGCGCACTGATCGCGCTGGATGATTTTGGCTCGGGCTATACCAGTTTCAAGCAGCTGAAAATGCTGTCGCTCGATATGGTGAAGATCGATGGCAGCTTCATTCGCGATTTGACCGACAACGCCGATTCGCGCTTCTTCGTGAAAACCCTGCTCGATTTCACGCGCGGGTTCGGCCTCAAATCGGTGGCCGAATTTGTGGAGAATGGCGAGATCGCCAAGATGCTGATGGAGCTGGGCGTAGACCAGCTGCAGGGCTATTATTTCGGCAAGCCGATGAACCATCGCCCGTGGCTGAAAGACGGCGAATACGGCAATTAGCGCATCGCGATGCTGGTGCCGGTTGCAGGATTTGAACCCGCGACCTTCGGTTTACAATAAGTCAAGGAACCGCTGCTCTTCCGCTGACGACGACTTGGTTTATGTTCCTCCTTTATGTCTCACCAGCTTTGTGATTGTCAATAACGGCGGTTGATTTTAAGCGCCGTAGAAGAGTCTAATTCTCAAAGGGGATGGTGGAGTACCAACCAGCCCATGATGCCTTTTTATGGGCATTATTAGGGGCATGGCATGGGGGAAAGTACCTCGCGGTTTGTATTAAAAGCCCTGTCGAAAAATTATGCCAGTTTTTTGGTTCGGCATCTGTATACTGTGAGGCAAAAAAGATAGATGCCTGTGCAAATCGGTACGCATTTCTCTATATAGGGTCCGTATTAAAAGTTCCTCTCTACATAGGAGGGGACTTAGACTTATATCCTACTAAACGACTCGTATTACTAGGAACGCAACGTATTCCTCTATATAGGGAGAGCATTAGCGGGGAGGCTTCATGAACAAGGCTTTGCGGGGTCAAATCGGTATGAACGCGCTGGCAGATCAGACCGTTCGTTTATCGGTCCCATTTGACCGCTTCCTATGGCTAGAATCACGCGCATTGGAAGCACTAGCAGAGAAATTGCTTGGTGAGATAGCAAACCTCCAGCCTACAAGGCAACGTGCGCCCAAACAAGACGCTGCCGCCAAAGGCGCGTTCTTTGTAAGAGTGCTTCTGGTCAATCTGCTCCTCTTGCATAAGTTCCCCCGTAAAACCTTGCTAGCGATTCCCAAGGCCGCCAATGCTTACGCGCACGCAAATCGTTATGACCACCCCTTGCTGAGCTATAAAACCGCTATGGCTGCTTATGACGCACTACTCGCGCTTGACTATATCGACCTTGTTAAGCAGGGCCATTGGGACAAAGAAAAGCGCGTTGGAGAGGTGACGCGCATTGCTGCTTCCCCCAAATTAAAAGCGGAGTTCGATAACCGCTTTACCCAACGCACCATTTTCTTCTCCCGTCATCCGAATGAAGAAACTATTTTCCAAAAGGACGAGGATAAAGAGTTCGTTGAGTACAAGGATACCCCATATAGCCGCAATGCACGCGAGAATCTGAAAACCATCAATGCCCGTCTGAATCAACACTGGTACGATCTGGAACTATCTAACGAGCAGTTCGAGGAGTTTTACCGGGCATGGGAAGCTAAACGGAAGCGCAAGGCCCAGAAGGAAGGGCAACGCAAGAAACGTCCCCATGACGATATAATACCTGCGGTCATCAACTTCTCGGACCGGAGTCTGTATCGTGTTTTCAATAATGGTGGCAAAGGCGGCTCAAAGAAAAACTTTAAGGAAGGTGGCCGCTTCTATGGCGGCTGGTGGGAGCAAATACCTTCCGATTATCGGCGCTATATCACGATTGACCAGAAACACACCGCAGAACTGGATTATTCAAACTTACACCCGCACATGCTTTACGCGCTGGAAGGCAAGACGCTGGAAGGAGATGCATACGCGGTGCAGGGGATTCCACGTAAGTACGCTAAGAAAGCCTTCAATCAGCTATTAAATGGCAAGACCCGTACAAAGGCACCGAAAGGCTTCAAGGTTTCGGGCTTCTCTATGACGTGGAAAGAGGTGCAGCAAGCAGTGCGGGAAAGGCACCAACCCATCCAAAAATATTTTAGCACAGGCTACGGGTTGAATCTGCAATGGCAGGATGCGGAAATAATCGAGCAGGTGATGCTGCACTTTGCTGCGCGTGGCTATCCATGTTTACCAGTGCATGATAGCATCATCATACACCACGTATTGAAGGAAGAACTGGCAGAGGTGATGGTGCAGGCATACCAGAATGTAACTGGGTTAGAGATACCCGTTGAGACCCAGAACAACTATGACTTCTTTGTGATGCGTAATCCGGGGCAGGGATTAAATAGCGAATCCATAGAGGAGATATTAAAGCAGGATATATGCTCCCAATATGAGGCTAGGTGGATGGATTGGATAGAACACAGAAAGTAATCCTGTTTCTTATATGAGGGGTAATATATCTATGGTTCCTCGTTACTAGTTACGATAGATATAATATTCATATAATACAGATACATATTCGGAATCGAGAGATTATGCGTTTGCGGTTGCTATCAGGAAGTGTTGCGTCCTGTAAGGCATAACCTGCGGGTCCTCTAAGTCGGCCACTTCATCAACCATGCCGAGAATACCATGCACCCCGACCGTTTCGTTCCAGTATCGCCGCAACCATACAGCTTTCTCTCGCATGCTGCCCTGATGGTCCCGCAATCTCCGTGCAATATAATGCCGTAACTGTTGCGCATAGAGATCGTATGCCAACAGACCTGCTGCGGGTTGTCGATATGCTGCAAACGATTGCAGGTAATGGAGGTAGTGTTGAACCTCCGGTGTATCCGTATCATGGACAAACCATGATTCAGCCCAAGACCCCGCAGCGACAACATCAGCCCAGAATGCAGGGCTGGCAACAATGGTGGGCGGCTGCCCTTTTTTATTTTCCAGTTCGTATGCGTCGATCATGGCCGGACCAAACATGAACTCATCGGTATGATAAACACCGCCTACGGCAAAGCCGCCCCGAATCAGCACGTTCACTTGGAGAAGGTTTTCAGCGATAATCCTGGCACTATCGAGAATATCTGAAAGCCCGGAAGGCGTGCGGTCACTGCTGACAACGATGCAATCGCTGAAATACGTTGTTATTGTTCCAGTGCGAGGATTATTGCGGGAAGTATTGCGCAGGCGGTCTATGGCATCCATAACCATTGTGCGTTTTGTTACATCGGTATCTGCATCTCGAACCAGTGCCGAGAAGCCGAGCATGTCGATAAACGCTACATACTTCTCTCGATATATTTCATCCGCCATGCAGTGCCTTCTTCTGGGATTAGAAAGAGGGGGCCATTGCTGACCCCCTCTGGTATTAGGCGGGAACGAGTTCGTTCACGCGCGCACTGGGCGCGTACATCTTCACCAGATTGATGCCGTGCTGGGCATCGGACTGGTTATGGTACGTTTCCCCCGCAAAGGCGACAGAGAGGCCATTGGACGCTTTGAAGCGCCACGACCACTGGCTGTTGGTTGCGACAAACAGCTCAAACTTGCAACCACCATCCTCACGCGGAGCATGTTGCTTCACAAGAGTGATACCGTTAATGGCATCGGCTTTGTTGTGGTAAGTCTCGCCGCCAGTAGCAACAATGCGATGGTTCGGCGCTTTGAAACGCCATGCCCACTGCCCATTATTGGCTTTGTAGAGTTCAAACTTATAGTCGGTCGAAGTCATAAAAATGACCCTTTCGTTTATGCCCCCACCAAGAAACCAAAAGGGGCTTGTCAATAAACGTAGGTCGCTATACACTTGTGAAGGTCCGCAAGACCAAGTGGGCGAGTTTCTTGCCTACGATAGAGCCGCTCCGTCTGAACCACGGGCGGCTTTATTATTTGAGGGCTAGGCCAACGGGTCCTCCTCCTCATCTTTTAAGTCTTCATCATCTTTCGAGTTGCGCTCTCTGCCCGCTTCGAGGTCGATAAGCAGCAAGCCGCCTTCGCCCTGACGCACGTCATAGACGGTTGTTTTCTCTATTCTTATATCGAAAAAATCGATGAATGATTTGGCGCCAATAGTTGCACCAGTTTGCCTGTGGCGTAGCTTCACTGCACCCTGTGCAGTCTCATCGTTGGTTAGCTCTACGCCCACCTTAGATTCCTCGGCATCGTAATACAGCACGGCAAAACCATATTTTTCAAGGCCGTAGCGTTTTCGCGTGCCATCATTAAAGCTAAGGTAGCCTCGCGGGTTGATGGATGCGCGAGGAGCAAATGATTTTCCTGTCTCAGTAAACTTAACGAATGCCATGGCTTGCCTACTTTGTTTGCGACAAGAATGGCAACAGCAATCCTAAAAGTCAAGATTTATTATCGCAACCATGCGCCCTGTTTCCGTTTTGAAAAAATGACGCAATGCAACAAATGCTCCATTATTGGTTTCTGTATTCGCAGCTATTCGTCTGTATGCGTCCATATGCTTTTATAAGTTGCTCTATAAGTCGTACAAAACTCGTACGGGTTGCCCGTAGGCATTATACACCAAGGAAAAGGTTTCGGGCATTGTAGCACCCGGGCTTATCCACAGGCTATTTGTTTTCCTTATAAGTTATTTGGCGCATGTGCCGCCATTGCCACGGCGGGAGCGGCTCTGTTGAAAGTCCCCATAGACCAGCCTGTGATGATCTGGCAGCATCCTCCAGCACCAGCATTGCAGGGTCATCAAGATAGGCTCGATATGCCCACGAACTGCCAAGACGGGTTTGTTCCCGATTCACATTCAAAACATCGCTGGCGCGGTACACAGTACCCACCGTGCGCTGGTAGCGGTCACGGGTTTTCTTATTCACGATGACGGGCTGACCTTGCACCATGCCAATAAGGGACTGCTTGGCTTCATTGCCGTAGGGCTGCCTTTTCTCCGGCGCATCAATATCAGCAAGCCGGATGGTCATGCGGCGGTTGTTGTAGGCTCGCATGGTCAATGTGTCGCCATCGGCCACGGCAATCACTACGCCCTTATATTCTCGTGCATGGGCATGCAGCGGCGATAGCAGGAATAGAAGCAGCAGGATTAGCGGCATACGAGTTTCAGATACTCACGCTGGGTAGCCTGTGCTTCCTGTGATGACGGCACTTCATCGGCGCTCATCTTTGCAACATTCTGCTGCGCTTCGTATTGCAGCGCGCGGCGGCGTTTGTCTGCTTCCTCTAAATCGGCAAACCGTGCATCCTTATTCTTCGCCTTCACATATTCTTGGGGGGCAAGTTCGTTCCATTGTTCATCCGTCACGCGCCAGCGTAAGCCGTGGGTTTGATACATTATATGGGCTAAGCCATTTTCCTGAAAACTAAACTCAGCGATGCTGGGGCAGGTGGTGTCTCGGTTCAGAATGCAATCGTTGAGAGTCAGGTATGCAGTTGGTCTACCGGACTCAAGTGTCCACGGTGGTGTGTAGAATGTATCGTTGCCCATTTTTATAGGTGCGATTGAGGCTTTCACATTATTTCGTTCTTCTACAGTTAGCTCACCAGTCAGCATTTTTACACGATACTCACGCACCCATGCTATGCCGCGCTCTAGCTGGGCGTAGTCATCCGGCGCGAATCGCTGCATGACTTTGTGCATAAACTGCTCTCGCGCCGTTTCCGAATCCGGCAGGCATTGCCACTCCGCTTGCAGTTGTTTGGTGGCAAGCTCAGCATAACGGTTTTTCTTTAGTAAGTGTTCGATGTGCTGCTGATCGGCATACTCGACTAGCTTCTTCCAGCCGATGTTAGCGCCGATACCAAGTACAATAAGCAGCACCAGTTTTTTGCGTGTAAAAATCGTCATGGTCACTCCCCTTGGTGAAACGACCACCAGATTCCTCTGGTGATCGGGGAGTGAATAAACCTGTCATACGAGAGGTCGCGCATGTCTTTAGGGCTTGCGCCCTTGGACATACACATGCGCCTCCCCGACCATACGGTGGGGAGTGCTCACGGCGCACTAAGGCCGCGTATGACAGAGGGTATTCAGCCCCCAGCTATTCCTTCGGAACAACTGCTCTTACGCTATGCGAGGGTATGGATTCGGTCAACGCTTATGCGTAGTGCAGGGTTTCTATGGCTTCCTGCATGACGCGTTTATCAAGATAATTAGCGTAAACACTCATCGTCACATCGCTGTGCGAATGGCCAAGAATGTCTTTCAAGGTGGCTTCGGGAACCTTGTTGTTACGGAGGCGCTGGGCGACTGTGTGGCGTATGCAGTGATACATCAAGCTAGGTGACTTGATACCAAGCTTTGGTAGGAGCGCTTCGTTGAACCAACGACTAATTCCACGCCCATATCCATGCTTTGATTGGTATGCCAGTTTAGGGAACAACTTGCCTGTGCCAGCATCGGCTACAACACTAAGAAAGCCAAGTTGGAGAAGCTGGGAATGGATGGGAATAATACGCCGTGATGCCTTATTCTTGAGGCGTTTTCGTTGTCCCTCATCCGTAAAACGGAAGCACCAAACGCCATCCTCCTGTATGATGTCAGCCGTATCTAGCTGGGCAATCTCATTGACTCTCGCACCAGTGTAGAAGCCAATTAGTACGCCCCATTTATGATGGGCTTCCTTCGTGTTTATTACCGCATTGAGAATGCGCGTAATTTGTTCCGGGCTAAATTCATCCCGTTCAGCATGGGCATTTTTCACATTATCAATCAGAGCACGGAAGTTATTTTCGTTTGTTTCTTTGCGCTTCACTGCCCAGTCATAGAATGCGCTGTAGCTAATGATGTGCTTGTTTATCGTTACCGCACTCAGGCGCGGCGCATCCTTTGCTTTTAGCTGTTGTAACAAGGTTAAATGCTTCAAGCCCCCCTTGTTCCTGTTCTTTGGCAAACGCAGGAGCATGGCCTTCACATCTCCAGCCATTTCTGGCGATACATGCAAGGGAGCATCTTTTCCTACATACTCCAGCAACAATTCAAACTGGCTACGATAATCCGAGGCGACATGCTTGCGCCACTGGCAGGTGCGTTCCTTTTCAGTGCAGTACATCTCAATAGCATCGGCTAGTTTTCTGTGCTCAGGCTTTGGGGGTGCTGGACTGTCCTGTGCGGCTTGAATGGGTAGCACCACATCTACTAGTCTCGCCAGATCGGCATCACCTGCCGGGATAGCAAGGCGCTGGCGATTGCGTTCCAAGAGTTCCCTAAAATGCTTATGCAGCATTTCTCTAGTGCTCTGATAATTCATGCCGTGAGACTGGGGGTGCTTGAGGGTTTGTTGCCCAATATAGCCAAGAGCGCGGGATAGGTGCGATGCCTCGTAAGGGCAGCGAGTGCCTAGCGATAGCTTAATATCACTCTGTTTTCCCCGTGGATGCAGCAGGCTAGGGATAGGGAAACGGAAGTAATACAGGCCATGCCGTGAGGCGGTCAGGTAGCTTGGGATGTTCATACAAATGTCTCACTGGTATGTCTCACCAGCGAAAACAGCCCGTATCCCATTAATACTTAAGTAAATGGTGCCGGTTGCAGGATTTGAACCCGCGACCTTCGGTTTACAAAACCGCTGCTCTACCCCTGAGCTAAACCGGCACGCCCGGCAGCTTGTAGCCAATCCTTATGCCAAAGGCAAGCCACCGCCTAGCGGCTGATGCGCAGGTTCGAGAGGCTATCGCCAATGGTGCGGAACGCCTGCTGCAGCGAGGCCGCATCCGGCGAGTTGAAATAATAATCCGGCTGGGTGGCGCAATCACGCATCAGCGTGTCAATGGTGGTGCTGTTGAGGCTGAACACCACCGTGTACACAATGATCCCCTCGTTTTTCATGTTGGTGCAAATTTGCGAGAGCTTGTTGTTCAACTCAGCGGCTGCCTCGTCATCATCATCCGCGTCATACGGCCCGTCATGCGTCATGCCCACATGGTTGTCACTGGTGTAGCCATAGGCACCATCAGCAAAATTATACATCGTGTTCTCGCCATCTGTCATCAGGATCACGGCTTTCACCATCAGGTCGGTATTGTAATCGAGCGGCAGGTTGTTGGTGTTCATGCTGCCACCCCACAAGCCCCGCCAGTTCGGGCTGATGAGCCGCCAACCCCAGGCCGCCCCGGTGGGAATATGGGTGCCGCCAAACGCTTTCAAATTGCTGATGCCCGTATTCAGCGGCGCACGCTGGTTGGTCAGCGGCGTAATCGGCGTGCTGGGGCAAAAGGTGTTCGGCCCACGATCGGAGCCGGATTCATCCTCATCGATCGTGTAGGTGTAAATCGGCGCATGCTGGGTGGTGACTTCCTGGAAGCAGCGACGGTTATTGTTACTGCCCTGGTTAGTGCAATAAATGCGTGTGCTGGTGGTGCCGCTGGTGGTGGTGCCGCACTCACGCGTGCCGCCATTGGCCGTGCAGCGGCAATTGCCACTATTGGTGGGACCGCACAGCAGAGTGGTTTCTACATCCTGCGTATCGATCTGCCGCCAGTCGTTATTGCCATCGTCCTGCCAATAATAGGCCAGAAATTTCTCATCGCTGGGTGTGGCATCTGTCATGTCGCGCCCGTCGGTCCAGCGTGCTTCGGTGCAGCCACGCCAGCTGGTGGTACCCCAATCGAGGTCGTTGTAGTGGGTGGTCTCCAGCCAATCCGTGTGGCTTGGACCCACATTTACCGCCATGGAAAACGGCACGATGCCCACCCAGAGATTCTCCGCCGTGCTGTTGCCCACCCCGAACAGAATATCGAGCAGATCGTTCGAGGCGGTCTTCAGCGCGGTCAGTTTACTGCCCGCCATTGAACCGGTCACGTCCAGCACCATGGCCAGTTCCATGCCCTTCTGCGTGCGGGTGACTTCGGTATCGGCCCGCAGATTCATGGTCGACTGGTTGAAAATCTCCATGAAGGTAGTCGGCATTTCCGCTGTCGCCGTCACGGTCAGTAACGTACCATCCTCGCTGAGGACCGCATCAATATCCGTCACCACGGCTCCGAGCGTGCCATCGGTAAAATTCACGGCGATGTATTTATTCACCTCCGCCTCGATATCCTGACTGTTCACGGTGGCGCCGGCGGCAAGGCCTGCTGCATCCAGCGCGTTTTGCAGCTTGGTCTGCGCCATCTGGCCCCGCCCCACATCCACGGCAATGCCCACCGAACCGACGAGCGCGATGATCGCCGCACCCACCATGATGAATACAGAGCCTTCCTGTGCCTGCAGCAATCGACGCAACAACATGCGCGCCTCCTCTTACGTCGGGTTGGCGGTAAGCGCTCCAAGGCGCGGCTTGTAGAACGCCGCACGATAGACCGTGGTAGTGCCGAAATACTGACTCGTCAGTAGCGGCGAGAATTGGTAGAACACTTCGGCGGCAATGACGTTCTCGCGTTCGTTGAAGGTAAAGCCACCCGGCATGCTGGGCGTGCTGCCCACCGCACCCAACTGGCTGGTGGCCGTTAGCGTGCCACCCCCAGCATGCCGCCAGTTTACGGTCGCAACACTACTGGCACCCGGCGGGCGGTACAGCGAACTGATCAGCACACGGCTGCTGGTGCCGGTGCCAAAGGGCTGCATAATGTCGCCGGTGGCCTCCAGCAGCTGATCCAGGCTGGCGGTCGTCACGCTGCGCGACTGGGCGGTCACGTCCGCCACGGTGTGGGCAAGCTTCTCGACTTTCTGCACGATCAGAATGTAGCGTGTGGTTTCAATACAGCCATAAAACATGGCGAGCATGATCGGCAGCACGAGGGCGAATTCCACCACGGCCATCGCCTCGCGCGCGCAGGCAAATCTGCGAAAGAACCTACTCATCGTATGGCTCGTTCTTCACCACCGCATGGGTGACGATATTGAAATTACCCTGCCCATCGCCAATGAATTCGCGCATGATCGGTGTCATCACGTTCCACGGATAGGTCACGGCATAGACCACGATATCATCCGCATCGCCATAGCCGGCGAGCCCCATATCCGCGTCGTATTGGCCGTTGCCGTTAATGTCGGTATATTCGCCCACCTCGGCAATGCCGTTATTGTTGCTGTCGTTCCACGGTTCGCTATCGCCGATCTGATCGAACTGCGCATAATATTTCGAGGTGACGGTCAAGCGCAGCGGATCGATCAACCCGCCGGCGCGCTCCTCGATCGACTGGCGAATCGTTTGTTCGCGGCTTAGGCCCGCGGCAGCAAAGCCCGTCTTGCCAAGGCGCGAGGAAATGCTGGTGGCATTCTCCATGATGTTCGATACCAGCATGATGGTCGCAAATTCGATGATGCCAAGCATCATCAACAACAGCACCGGCGCGATCGCGGCGAACTCAATCGCCGTGACTCCGCGCGTATCGTCGCGCCATCGCTGCATCATGGCTAATCGCTGCATCACCCATTTCTCCCGTTCGTATCTATAACACAGCGCGCACGTAAAGTCAGTGCGAATACGCCTGCAACGCGTTGTTTTCTGCTACAATTTTAGACAAACTGCAGCCAAGTTTCCTCATTGTCAGCCGCGCGTGCTTGCGCTACATTGGCAGCAACTTGGGGAGAGCTTTATGCGTATCGTTGCCATTCTCGCGCTTTCGATCAGCCTTGCCGCTTGTGGGCTTACCTCCACACCCCGCGCCGTTGATATCAGCAAGCTGGGGCCGATGAGCGGCCGCGAGCAAGCCCTGATGGCCACAGCCCAGGCCGCCGAGGGACGCGGCGAATTGGCCAGCGCCGAACGTAATTACCGCGAAGCCGCGGGCCTTAGCCAGGGCCATGTGGAGGCGCATCTGGCCCTTGCCGAACTCTACAAAAAGCAAAACCAGCCCAGCAAAGCGCGCGCCGTGTTGGAAGAGGCAGCCCGCTTCCAGCCCAACCATGTGGCCGTGCAATATGCGCTCGGGAAAATCTACCTTAGCGAACAGCGGGGGAAGGATGCGCTCAGCGCATTCGATCGTGGGCTTATAACGCAGCCACAAAGCCTCGATCTGCTCTCAGGCAAAGGCATCGCGCTCGACATGCTGCGCCGCCATAGCGCCGCACAGGCAGTATATTTACGCGCCCTTGGGCTAAACCCAGCGGCGGATGTTTCTGCGGTGCGTAGCAACCTTGCCATGTCGTACCTGCTGGATAACCAGCCCGAGAAGGCGGCGGAACTGTTGAAAGAAGATGTAACTGCCCCTGTTGCCTCGCCGGTGGTGCGGCATAATCTGGCGCTGGCCTACGGCATGCTGGGCCGCCACACCGAGGCGCGCGAACTTGTCACGGGTGAAATGACGGAGAAAGAGCGCGAAGCAAGCCTGAAGAAACTGGCGCAATACATTGCAGGTTACGATGCATCCGGCAAAAAGCTGAGCAACGCGGGCGCGCCCGTGCCGGTGCGTGAAGTCGCGAACTAAAAATTATCCATCACCTTCAGCACCGCCGGTGCCATCACCACGATGAATAGCGTGGGCAGGATGAACACGATCATCGGCACGGTCATCATCGCGGGCAGGCGCGCGGCTTTTTGTTCAGCGCGCAGCATGCGCTCGGTGCGGAATTCCTGCGATAGCACGCGCAGCGCCTGCGCGATCGGTGTGCCGTATTTCTCGGTCTGCGCAATCACATTCACGAAGCCACGAATCTCTTTGATGTCGCAGCGTTCCCCGAGATTCTTCAACGCCGTGGCGCGATCGGGTAGAAACCCAAGCTCGACGGAGGTCAGGGTAAATTCTTCGGCCAGTTGGGGATTCACGCGTGATAATTCGCGTGCTACCCGGTCAAGTGCTGCGGCAAGCGACAGCCCCGCCTCGGCGCAGATCATCATCAGATCCAGCGCATCGGGAAGGCCTTTGCGCAGCGCGGCATGGCGCTTCTGCGTGGCATTGGCAACGATGATTTCCGGCAACCGTGCCGCCATTAAGGCGACCCCCAGCAAGATCAGCCAGCCTTTCGCCTGGTCCAACGCGAACGGACGTGCCCAGTCGATCTTGGCTAAGACAACGCCAACAAACAACCCGCCAAAGGGCGCCACCAACTTGGCAAACGCAAAGATCGTCAGCGCATCTTTGTGGCGGAACCCGGCCTGAATCAGTTTTTGCTGCAGTTTATTACCCTGATGTTGCTGCAGCAATTTGAGTTGTTTGACCACGCGACGGATGAAATCGAGCGTTTCCTCGTTGCTATGACGGGTGCGCCGCTTGGGCCCCACCATCTGCTGTTTCAACTCAGCCCGGCGCTGCGCCACCGCCTTCATGCGCGCGCTGTAATGGTCGCGCTGCATAAACATCTGCCCCAGCGACCAGATCATCAAGAACACGCCGAACGCCGCGGCCAGAATCAGCACGTCATCCATCGTCATGCCGAAGGGCAACAGATCTTCCAGTCGCAATGCCTGACCCTTTTGCATGCGCTTAAATCTCCATCTGCGTCATGCGTTTCATGATGAAGCCACCCAGCAGCATCATGCCCACCGCACCCGCGAGCGACAGATTGCCGCGGTAATCATCGTAGAGCGGATCCAAATATTCGGGTGAGATCAACGACAGAATGCAGAACACAAAAATCGGCAGCGAGCCAACGATATACGCGCTCGCCCGCGCTTCGGAGGAGAGCGCCATGATCTTCAGTTTCATCATCTGACGATCACGCAGGACCTGGCTTAGGTTGCTTAGGATCTCACCGAGATTACCACCCGTCTCACGTTGCAGAATGATCGTCGTGACGAAGAAATTGAACTCCGTCATGTCGAGCTTTTTTGCCGTGTCGGACAGTGCCTTTTCCATCGGTACACCAAGGCCGGTCTGCTGGCTCATGGTGAAGAAGACGCGCCCCACGGGATCGGGGATTTCACGGCTGACAACAATGAATGATTCCGCCACTGGCAGGCCAGCGCGCAGGCCCCGCACGATCAGGTCGATCGCCTCGGGGAAAAGTTTGATGAACTGCATCTGCCGCTTGCGAATGCGGCGCTTCACATAGATCTGGGGTAGCCCCAGCCCGGCGATCAGCCCCAGCAGCAACGCCAGCAGCGGCGGCTTACCAAGCAACAGCAGGAATCCCGCTACGCCCAGCATAATCAGCCCGCAGCGCAGCAAAAATTGTTGCGGCAGGATCGTCATGCCGGCGGCTTCGAACCGGCCCTGCAGCGTTTCAACGAACGAAAACTGCGCCAGCTTCTGGCCCATTTTGCTATCGGCATTGGGATCGCGTTTGCGCAATTGCTGCGCCTGCGCGATATTGACCGTGCCCTTGCCTTGCCCCATCACGCGGGCGAGGCGCGCCTGTTCTTTTTGCCGCTGCTTGCGGCTGCCGCCCATCAGCATGGCCACCAGCAGCAGGCTGCCAAGCCCCAGCCAGAGTTCCACCGATTGCAGCAGCCCCGCCATCACACGATCTCAAGCAGGGCTTTATCCAGCCCGAAATAGGCGGCTTGCGGAGTGAAATTCGGGCGCAGACCCGAGGATTTGAATTCGCCGATCAGCTTGCCGTGTTCATCCTCGCCCTGGAACTGGAAGGTAAACAGATCCTGCGTGATGATCACCTCGCCTTCCATGCCGACTACCTCCGTCACATGCGTAACGCGACGCATGCCGTCGCGCATCCGCTGGATCTGCACGATCAACTGCACCGCCGAGCTGATCTGGTGGCGAATGGCGTGGCTGGGCAATTTCACCCCGCCCATATTCACCATGTTCTCAAGGCGGGTCAGCGCCTCGCGCGGGTTGTTGGCGTGCAGCGTGCCGAGCGAGCCATCGTGACCGGTGTTCATGGCTTGCAGCAAATCCATCGCCTCGGCGCCGCGTACCTCACCGAGGATGATGCGATCCGGGCGCATCCGCAGTGCGTTTTTCACCAGATCGCGCATGGTGATCTCGCCATCGCCTTCCAGGTTTTTGGGGCGCGTCTCCAACGGTACCACGTGCGGCTGCTGCAATTGCAGCTCGGCCGCATCCTCGATCGTGACCACGCGTTCACCATGGTCGATCATGCGCGATAGCGCGTTCAGTAAGGTGGTCTTTCCCGAGCCCGTACCGCCGGAGACAATAATGTTCAAGCGGCAGGCCCCTGCAATCTTCAGCAATTTGCATAATGGCTCGGAAATGTTGCCTTGCGCGGCCATTACATCGAGGGTGATCTTTTTCTTCGAGAATTTCCGAATCGAAATGCTGCAGCCCTTCAGCGACAATGGCGGTGCAATCACGTTCACGCGGCTGCCGTCTTTCAGGCGCGCGTCGCAGATCGGGCTGGATTCATCAACCCGCCGACCCACGGCGGTGACAATGCGCTGCGCAATATTCATCACATGTTCGTTGTTGCGAAATTGAATATCCGTCAGCGTCAGTTTACCTTTGCGCTCCACATAAATCTGGTGCGGACCGTTGACCATGATGTCGGTCACGGCTTCGTCCTTCAGCAGGGGCTCAAGTGGGCCAAGACCGATCATGTCATCGACGATCTGCCCGGCGAGCATCTGCTGCTCGAGCTGGTTGATGGCGAGTTTTTCCTCGATCACGATCTCGCCGATCACATCTACGATCTGGCGGCGCAGCTCATCTTCCGGCAGCCGGCTGGCGGTCTGCAGGTCGATCTGCTCCATCAGGCGGCCATAGATATGTTCTTTGGTCTGGCGTAACGCATCGGTCACGGGTGGAGCGTAGCTGCCGTCGGTCGTTGCTTGCGGCAGTGCGGGTTCAGGCACCGAAGGCACCGGTACCGGCGCGGGTGCGGCTGGCACGGGTGCGGGGCTGGCCGTGTTGGCTGTCGGTTCCCCCGCCCCTGGCTGGTCCTGGCGGCGGCCGAACATCACTTACGCCCTTTCAAAAAGCCACGCTTTGCGGGCTTGCTGTTGCTGGCCTCGGCACCATCAGCACCCAGCCAGCTGCGCGCCATGCTGCGTAGCGGCGTGCACACCGCCTGCAGTTTGGCGTGGGCGTGTAGCGCCTCACCGCGTGCGACGGCACCGATCACTTCCTCATGGAAGGGGATATAGGCCGCGGGCGAAAGCCCCAAATGTTTAGCGAATTCCGCGCGGCTTGGCTGCTGCTTAGGCGCCATCCCGTCGCGATTGATGACGAGCAGCGGTGCAGCGCGCTTGTAGGTATCGACCAACAAGTCTTTGGTGCGTAATGCATCGCGCAGGCCGAGAATGCCAGGCTCGGTCACCAGCACGACATGGTCGGCATGCGCCAGCACATGCCGCGTGAGTGGGTTCAGCTGACGCGGCACATCCACCACCATAAAGGGGAATTTTTCGCGCAGCGCGGCGAACAGCAATGCCCCTGCCTCGGCATGCACGGGAATGGATTCCGAGAACGGCTCCTCCGCACTCAGCACGGAAAGCATGGGCGATGCTTTCATCATCACCCGCTCGAGAAAGAGCGTGTCAATGCGGTCCGGCTTCTCCAGCGCATCGCGCAGGCCACGGCTGGGGTCTAAATCCAGCGCCAGCGCGGCACTGCCACATTGGACATCAAGATCGACCAACGCGGTATGCTGGCTAAGCTCTTCGGCGAGGATGCAGGCCAGCGTGGTGGCCACCATGGTCGTGCCAACACCACCCCGGCTACCGATGCAGGCGATGATCTTGGGCGCATGCTGGGGGCTGGGGGCTGCATCCTTCGTGGCAGCGCCCTGCCCTTTGGCCAGTGCCGAGGCAAGCTGCGATTCATTGAAGGGCAGCAGCAGGTAATCATGAATGCCAAGCCCCATCAGCCAATGGTAGAAACTGAACGTATCCACCGTGCCGGTGACGATCACTTTTGTGCTAGGGTGCACCACGTCGGCCAGCGCATCAAGCAGCTTGGGCGCTTCATTGCCAGAGGGCACTTCCACGATCAGCACTTGCGGGCTGGCGTGGTTTTTCAGGTATTCGGTCGCCTCGCTTACGGTACCTGGCTCAACGGCAAAATCACTGATATTCTGGCGGTTCATCAGCGCACGCACGCTGGCGGCGGATTCGCCATCGCGCACATAGGCCAGAAGATGCGTGGTACCAAGGCTGCCGGAAGGATTGCTCATGTTATTGGCTGTCGTCCTGCATGGGGGTGAGCGGCTGCGGGAGTTCGCCCGCATTGTAGAGTTCCATCGCACGAATGCTCTGCACCGCATTGCCGGTGTTGCTGCCCCGCCCTTCTTTCAGATCCCACGGATCGGCAAGCTGCACGGCAAGGTTGTTGTTCACGGCGCAGCCATAATTGCTGTGCAGGCTATTATCGTAATTCACGCGGGCGCTGTGGCTCCAATCCGGGCAAGGATAGGGCGGCACCACCCAGCCCGTTTGCGGATCGACATCGGCAGTTTTTTCGCGCGGCACATAATCCGGCCCACAGGCGGAAAGCGCCAAGCAGCAAAGCATCAGGCATGGAACTAGGCGGCGCATCCTGCTCTCCTTCTATCGCATCAGGAACCCGGCCTGGCCACCAATGCCAGTGGCATCGTCATTGTCGGCGGCCGCGGCGGGTGCGGGTTTGGCGGAATTCTTGTAGGGCGCGCTCTCAGCACTCAGCTTCCCTTGCAGAATGCGCTCACCATCGGTGGCGGGGCTGTAGCCATCCAACGGGGTGGCGAGCTGCTCGGGCCGATCGACCGGTTTCACGATGTAGGGCGTCACCAGAATGACCAGCTCGGTCTGGTTGTTTTGGAATTCGCTGGAGCGGAACAGCGAACCAAGGATCGGCACATCGCCAAGGAAGGGGAATTTATTGATGTCGGTGCCCTGATCGTTGCGCAACAACCCGGCAATGGCGAAGCTCTGGCCAGTGCCCAGATCCACCGTGGTGCTGGCGCGGCGCGTGGTCAGGCCCGGTACGGTGGTGCCGTTGAGTGTTACCGCATTCGCATCGGACAATGCACTCACCTCGGGCAGCACGGTGAGGCTGATTTTATCGGCCGAAAGTACCACCGGCGTGAATTGCAGACTCACCCCGAACTGACGGTATTCGATGGTGATCGCATCATCCTGCTGCGGTACGGGAATGGGGTATTCGCCACCCGCCAGGAAACTGGCCGTGGTGCCCGAGCGCGCAGTCAGATTCGGCTCGGCCAGAACGCTGACCAGCCCATCATTCTCCAGCGCATCGATGACCGCATTGACGTTCGCATCGTTACCACGATAGCCGATATTCAAACTATTATCGCCATTGACCCCGCGCGTGAAATTCCCCGCACCGTCCACGAAGTCACGCCCCTGCGCCAAGCCGAACACAAAGTTACCGCTATTGAGCAGGCTCTCCCAGTTAATGCCGAAGCGCTTCAGCTCGTTACGCGCCACTTCCACGATCTTCACTTTGAGCATCACCTGATCGGTGGCCGACGTATCGAGCATATTGATGACCTGCTGGCCTTCGCCGCGCAGGAAGCTCGTCGCCATGCGCTGGATTTTCTCCGCCGAAACGGGCGAATCCACCTTGCCCTTCAGAATGATGGCGTTGTCGGTGCTGGTGGCGGAAAGTTCATTGTTGGGTGAGAGTTCTTCCGCGGCGCGCTTCAGACGCGAGAGATTATGCGTCACGTTCACGGTGGATTCGAGCACCACGTTATCCGCCGCATCCACCGCGATAATGCTGGTCTCACCAATGCCGCGCCCGTTCACATACAGCATCTTCGGCGAGATCACCTGCACATCGGCAATGGTCGGGTCGGCCACCGCGACCGACGCTGCCGGGGCTGAAAGTCGTAGCGGCGTACCCTTGTTGATCTCCACATCAATGGTGCCGGGTGCCGCACCGCTATAGCCAAGTGCTTCATAGAAATTGCTGGTGGTACCAGCGGCCAGCACGGGTTGTGCGGCAAGACTCAGCGCCGCGATCGCCGCCATGGCAGTGTGCAGGAACGAACGCATCAACGGACCTCCACGTTGGTGCTTACCGCACCTTCGGGATTGAACTGGATTTCCTGCGGGTCGGCACCGGGGCGCAAAATACGCACGCGCGTCCCTGCTGCATCACGTGGCGTGATAATTTTGCTCACGTCCGTATCGCGCGTCAAATTAGCCGGCGGCATATCCGTGGGCACTTCCTGCTGCAGCACTTCGTCGAACGTGATGGGGGCGGCCGCGTCATTCGCTTCGTCTTCCTGCTGGCGCGCGAGGCTGCGTAAACTCAGGCTGATCTTGCCCAGATCCTTTGCCACGTTGATTTCTTCGGCCTGTTTGGGGCTGACTTCCAGCGTCACCGTTTTGGCAAGCACGGCCTGCTTTTCGGGGTTATCGAGCATCTGGTCCACCGCCAGCACGCGCACATCCTCAATGAAGGTTTCCGAGGCGCGCTCTTCCCCGCCCGCTACGTCAATCTTGTGGGTTAAGATCAGATCCACCCGGTCGCCCGGGAAGATGAAGCCGGCATTGCCCGAGGTGGCATCCACCGCCACCGACACGGCACGCAAGCCCGGCTCCAGTACGGCCGACATGAAGCCGCCCTCATTGGATTTCACCAGCATGGTGCTGGTGATCGCTTCACCGGCCGCCACGGCACGGCGGGCCACCGCACCCTCATAATCGGTGGGCTGAGCCGTGGCACTGGTGATCATGGCGGGGGTGATGTTGTCCTGCGGCCAGTCCGCCAGTTTCAGGTGGTAATCCGCACGAATAAAGCTGCCTGCAGGAATCTCCGCGGCAGCAACCAGCACCTGGGTTTTCGCCACATCCTGGGATTGGCCCATGCGGCTCTTCAGCGACCACGCCGTACCAACGGCAATGACCAGACCAAGAACCAAGATAGCAAGAGAGCGTGCGGGCATGAGCTATTTCTTATTTTTTTACAATGGTGCTGAACCTAGCACAAACGCTGCCCTGCCGCACGAAGAATCGTTTTGGCTTTTCGGCGTATGTTACGAAAATTGTTTGGATTCCCACAAACCGTGGGCAATCGGCATCACTTACTGCCGGGCCGCGGCGGAAACAGCTCCGGTGCACCGATATGGTAGCCTTGGAACATATCCACCCCGGCGGCGAGGTAGGCATCGAACAGCGTCGCATCCTCCACGCCTTCCGCAAGCACCAATGCGCCGGCGCTATGCGCGATGCGAATGATCTCAAGCACCGTCCCCTGGCGCTTCACATCCGTGAAGGCCTGACCCAGTTTGCCATCCAGCTTCACGATCGCCGGGCGAATATCCGCAAGCAAGCTGGGCAGCCCCTCGGGTGTCAACACGTCATCCAGCGACAGCGCAAAGCCACGCTGGTGGCAGTATTGCGCGATGGAGCGCAGCTTGGCAATGTCGCGCACATAGTCGGTCAGGGGCACATCCAGCGCCACGTTGCGCGGCATGAGATGGTGCCGCTCCACCGCCTGGCTCAACCCTTCGAGATAGACTTCCGGCCGATGAATAAACCCGGTCAGGAAATTGATGAAGATGTAGCCGTCCAGATCGCAGGCGGCGAACGTATCGATCGCCTGAATATGCATGCGCCGATCGACCTGATATTCCACCTTCAGCGCATGGCTGGCGCGCATGATCGCGGCCCCGCCAATGATGCTTCCATCGCCCTGCGCGATGCGCGCAAAGGCCTCGAACCCGACCTGCTTGTTGCGCCGATCGACCACCCGCTGGAAATAACATAGCAGCCGGTCTTCGCTGAGATGATCGAGCAGCCATAAATGCTCCACCACCTCCTGCACCGCGTGAATGGGACGGAGATTGAAGGTTATTTCCTGCGTACTTGGTGCCGTATCGGACGCAATGATCGCGGCTTTCAGCGTTGCCTCATCGCCCACGCGGGTCAGCACGCTGGTGATGCGTTCCCACTCGGTCGCCCATTCGGGCGTGGTCTGGATCGCGTAATAATGCGGTGTCCCGGGCAGTGGCTGTAGCCCCGCATCCATGACGGCTTTCGCCCAAGGGCCCAGTTTACCGGGCTCGCCAGCGATCACGATCCAATAAGGGGAGGAAAGCGTCCATGGTGAGGAGAATGCGCGTTCGGCAACCACGGTGGCTCTTTCCTTTTGCTACGATTCGACGTAGACACCATCATGCTTAAACGAAACACAAATGGCAAGTGCAACGCAACATAACCCGTCCCTGCTGGCGGTGATCGATTCCGGGCTTGGCGGGCTATCCGTGGTGCGCGCGCTGCGCACCCATGCGCCTGCGCAACCCGCTATTTATCTGGCCGATACAGCCGCCTTCCCCTATGGCAGCCGCACGGCAGAGAGTATCATAGCGCGCGGCATCGGCCTTATTGCAGCATTGCAGCAGGCCCATCCGGTCGGCACGGTGGTACTGGCCTGCAACACGCTCTCGACACTGGCACTCGAAGCCCTGCGCGCAGCCTACCCTGCACTGCGATTCGTGGGCACGGTACCTGCCATTAAAGTGGCCGCAGCACAGAGTATCAGCCGGCGTTTTACGTTACTCGCCACGCCCAACACCGCGCATAGCCGCTACACCCAGCAGCTGATCGCGCAATTCGCACCCGATTGCGTGGTCGATTGCTACGGAGCCCCGAACCTCGCCCGCATGGCCGAGGCGCAGCTGCGCGGTGCGCGGGTGGATGATGCGGCCTGGCAGGCCGAGCTATCGCCCTGCTTTCACGACGATGCGCGCGGTCGCACCGACCAGATCATTCTGGGCTGCACGCATTATCCGCTGGTGCAAGCTGAACTTATCCGCCACGCACCATGGCCGGTAGAGTGGATCGATTCCAGCGATGCGATTGCACGGCAGGCGCTGAAATCGCCGCTTGTGGAGCCCGTAATGCCACCGCTTGCGTATGTGACTGACGCGGCCGATATCGCCAGCTATGCCGCCGTATTTGCGCGCGAAGGCTTCGCAGACACCTCGACGCTTAGTGTGCCAAGCGACGCATTGCTGCACACAGCGCATGGCTAAGCGGTAGCGGCTCGCCCATGACGTCACTCGCGATGATTTCTGCGGCCAGCGGGGCCGAGATCATGCCGCGCGAGCCATGGCCGGCACTCACATACAAACCGGTTGCCACCGCCCCCACATAGGGCAGCCGTTGTGGCGTAGTGGCGCGCAAGGCGGTGCGGCCGCCTTGCAGCAGCGCAGCATCCACCGTTGCGTGGGGCAGCGCATGCTGTAACTCGGCAAGGTTGGTGGCGTGGTTTGCATCCGTCACCGCGCCACTGAAATCTGCATGGTCGTAGGTCGCACCGATAAGTAGCTGTTCCGCCGTATGGATCGCATAGCCTTTCTGGCAGAGGATCACCGGCAAGGCCGGTTGCAACGCCATAGCCGACAGCACACTCACCTGCCCGGCGGAAGGGCGAATCTGCAAGCCTGCCTGCGGTAGCAGCGTCGCGGCATCGTTCGCATTCGCCACCACGACCGCATCGGCGATCATCGTATGGCCATCGCCCAGTTGCGCGGCCCATCGCCCGTCCGCTTGCGACTGCAATTGCTGCACCCGTTGTTGCGTGCGCAGCGTGATGCGTGGATGCGCAAGCAACGCCGCGCATAACTCTGCGGGGCGCACCCAGCTGCCCTGCGGAAAATAATAGCCCGGCTGCGCCACCGCATGGCCCAGCAAGGCGCTGGCTGCGTCCGCCTCCATCCATTGCGCGATGGAGGTATCCAGCTGCAAACTTTGCTGCATGCTGCGCAAGCGCGTGGCCTCCGCATCATCTTTTGCTAAGCGCAGCATGCCCGGCTGCGCCCAACCAAATCTCATCCCCTGCGCCTGCCAGCGCGCCAATTGCTGCAGCGTAAAACTATAGGCTTGCGCATGCCAGGCCGTAGCACTGGTGTAATATTTCGTTAGCTGCGGGTAGAGCGCCGCTACCGGATTTCCCGATGCGCCACTGGCGATGTGCTGCGCTTCCAGCACCGTCACCTCCACCCCGCGCTCGGCCAGCGCATGTGCCGCCGTAGCACCCGCGATACCGGCGCCAATCACGATCACTTTCGAAGGGGGGCTTACCCCCGCTTCGGCCTCCCCCGTATCCTCTGGGCGCTGCAGTAATACTGCGCGAGGGCAGGAGTCCGAGCCAGCCATGAGCCCGCGAAGCGGCGCGGAGGCATCGCACAGCACGTACGATCTGCCGGAGCCACCAAAAGCTTGCCCCCCTTCATCTAATAATAACTCCCCCACCAGCATGTCGCGCTTATGGGCAAAGCCGCGCGTTTTCTGCATGGTAAACCCCACCTGCTCCAGCCCGCGTTTCACCGCACCGGCGGCGGTGAAGGTGGCGAGCGTGGCCCCCGGCGCACTCAGGCGTGCGACGTGCTGCAGCACCGCATCACTCCACATGGCGGCGTTTTTGGCGGGG
>Ga0209278_1000438_pt1 | contig 33549 bp, 26 predicted proteins | sample JI81BgreenDNA_FD_187504 | JGI IMG/M metagenome (GOLD analysis project Ga0209278, IMG submission 187504) | Wastewater effluent complex algal communities from Wisconsin, to seasonally profile nutrient transformation and Carbon sequestration -... | ecosystem: Engineered > WWTP > Effluent > Algae...
CATCGATCAGCTGAACAACCTCACCGCCGGCGGCACGGATGCTTCCATCATGATGAAGCCGGTGCAGAAATTCCCCGATGGCATCAGCGCCGCCGATCAGGCGCGGCTGAAGGCGGCCTATGCCAAAATGGTCGGCGAACGGGTCAACCCCGCCCTCATCCGCCTGCGCGATTTCCTGAAAACCAAATATCTCCCCGTTGCCCGCGAACAGCCCGGCTTGGTCGCCATGCCGGGCGGGCCTGACCTCTATCGCTATCTGGTCGCCAGCAGCACCACGACCAGCCTGACACCGGACGAAATCCACAACATCGGCCTCGGTGAAGTTGCCCGCATCCTGAAGGGGATGGACGACGTGAAGGCGAAGATGGGCGTGCCCGGGGACCGCGCCGCCTATTTCACCTTCCTGCGATCAGACCCGCGCTTCAAGTTCGCTTCGGCGCAGGCCATGGGCGATGCGTTCCGCGCCACCGGCAAACAGGTTGACGCCGTGATCGGCCGCCTGTTCGACACGCTGCCGAAATCCCAGCTGGAAATCCGCCCCGTGCCGCCGCACCGGGAAAAGACCGATGCCGGCGGCAGTTACCAGGGCGGCACGCCCGATGGCAGCCGCCCCGGCGTGTTCTATTACAACGCCTATGATCTGCCCTCGCGCAGCAACTATGGTGTCGAAACGCTCTATCTCCACGAAGCCGTGCCGGGCCACCATTTCCAGGTCAGCCTGGCACAGGAAAATGATAAACTCCCCGCTTTCCAGCGCTTTGGTGGCAACACCGCCTTTGCCGAAGGCTGGGGCCTCTATGCCGAAAGCCTCGGGCCGGAACTCGGCATGTTCACCGATCCCTGGCAGTTGCAGGGCCGTTATGAGGACGAGATGCTGCGCGCGCTGCGTCTTGTTGTCGACACCGGCATCCATTCAAAGGGTTGGGGCCGCGATCAGTCCATCGACTATATGCTGGCCAACAGCAGCATGAGCCGCACTGATGCGGTGGCCGAAGTGGAGCGCTATATCGCCATCCCCAGCCAGGCGCTGGCCTACAAGATCGGCCAGCTGACCATCAGCCGGCTGCGCGCCAAGGCGGAAAAGGCGCTGGGGCCGAAGTTCAATATCAAGGGCTTCCACCGTGAAGTGCTGATGACCGGCGCCCTGCCGATGGCGGTGCTGGAGGCCAAGATCGATCGCTGGATTGCCAGCGGCGGCAAATAGGCGGTCGCTGTCCTACACGGCCAGTGCCTGCCATACTGGTATGGCCGCTCGGTCTTGCTGGCCGGGACGGCCGGCGCTGACTGTGATCAAAACCCCGCGAGATGCGGAAAAAGTGTCAAATCCCGATGCCGGTTGTTGGCGGCTCTTTCACAATTGAACGAAAGCAGCCAGCGGCTGACCGGCCCTCGGGCCGGACAGGTCCCGCCCCTAGGCTTTCACCAAGCCCTTCTCGATCAGACTGTTGGCGCAATCGATGATCGTGGTGGTTTCATCGCGTGTCTTCCAATCCAACCGCTCCAGCGCATGCGCCGCGCTGGCTTCGCGGCGACGACCAAGCTCGGGCACGACCATCTTCACCGTCGCATCGAAATTCGCGAGCAGTTTCAGGAGCCAATCCGGCAGACCACGTGTCGGCACCCGCCGCGCCTGCTTGCCGAGCCCGGCCTTCAGCACCTCGGCCACCTCACGCATCCACATGAATTTGCCTTGTGCGATGAAGCGTTCGCCATCCAGCCCCGGCGTCACCATCGCCAGCACATGCAATGCCGCGACGTCGCGCACATCGACCACACCGAAACCCAGCCGCGGCAGGCCGGGCAGCGCGCCGTCGAGCAATTTCTTCACCACTTGCAGACTGGTCGAAAAATCTGCTCCCAGCACCGGGCCAAGCACGGCGGCGGGGTTGATGGAGACATATTCCATGCCCATACCACTGGCGGCCATCCAATCGCGTGCGGCGCGTTCGGCCAGCGTCTTTGACTTGATATAGGCGTATGATTCCAGGCTGTTGATGTTGGACCAATCACTTTCCGTGAACGGCATGCCACGCTCGCCATGACCATAGGCGATGGCGGCCATACTGCTGGTCATCACAACCCGTTTTACACCGGCAGCATGGGCAAAGCGCAGCGCCCGCAAGGCACCTTCGCGGGCCGGAACGATCAGATCATCAGGGTTCTTCGGTTCGCCAGCCGGGATCGGAGAAGCGATATGCTGCACATATTCAACGCCCTGCATCGCTTCGGCCCAGCCAGCGTCACCCATCAGATCACAGGCCACCAGCTCCAGATCGGGCAGGCCCAGCGTGGCGCGCACTTCAGCAGCGCGCGCAAGATTGCGGATGGTACCGCGCACCGGCCAGCCATCAGCCACCAGCGCCTTGATGATGAAACCGGCGATGTAGCCTGAAGCGCCGGTGACCAGCACCATGCCCTTGTTCACGCCATTGATCACCGCGTTTCCCCTGCCCTTTTTCAGAACCGGCATCGTGGGGGGCAACTGCCAGCTTGGCAAGCGCGGCCGGGCGGCTCATTAACGGCTCGTGCAGACGCCCAATCCTTTCGCCGGCCTTGGCGCCACTTCGCTGCCACGCCGCGAATTCGCCGTTGTCTTCGCGGCGCTGCTCACCGTGGCTGCCGGCAATACGGCGCTGCAAACCGTGCTGCCCGCCATTGCCCGCGTCATCCACCTGCCCGACATGCTGGTGGCGGTGATCTTCTCCTTCTCCGCCCTGTTGTGGACCTTCAGCGCGCCCTATTGGGCACGACAGAGCGACATCAGGGGCCGGCGGCGGCTGATGCTGGTCGGCTCGCTGGGCTTCATGGTGTCGATGACCGGCTGCGGCATCGCAATCTATGCCGGGCTCAACGGCTGGCTGGCGCCGATTGCCACCTTTGCGCTGTTCGCCACGCTGCGCAGCCTGTTCGGCATTTTCGGTTCGGCGGCCAATCCGGCGGCACAGGCCTATGTCGCCGGCCGCACCAACGAACAGGATCGCACCGCCGCGCTCTCCAGCCTGTCATCGGCGTTCGGGCTTGGAACCATCATCGGGCCGGCGGTGGCGCCCTTGTTCATCCTGGCGCCACTTGGGCTATCCGGGCCGATGTTCGCCTTTGCCGCCATTGCCCTGATCGTGATGGTGGCGGTGGCGCGGGTGCTGCCTGATGATGATCCGACCCATCGACCAGGCCAGGCCCAGATGGGAAGCGGTGCGCCATCGTCGGAGCCCAATCTGGCCGGGGCCACCACCGGCGCCAGCGTGAGCGCCGCCGCCGCCGGGCGGCCCAAGCGGCTGAGCGTGAAGGACAAACGCATCGCGCCCTTCATGATTTTCGGCTTCGTCTCCGGCTCCATCCAGGCTGCTACCGGCCAGGCATTGGGGTTTCTGGTGATCGACACGCTGGGTGGCGACGCCATGGATTCGCAGCAATCGATCGCGCTGATCTTCATGGCTGGGGCCTTCTCCACACTGCTGGCGCAATGGGTGCTGATACCGCAGCTGCGGCTGACGCCGCCGGCGCTGATGCGCTGGGGCACGCTGCTCGCGGCCGTCGGGACCGCCGGCATCGCCCTGTCGAGCAGCCTCTATGCCCTCGTGCTGGCCTTTGCCCTGATGAGCATGGGTTATGGCCTCGCCCGGCCCGGCTTTACCGCCGGCGCCAGCATCGCCGTATCCCGCTCTGAGCAGGGCGGTGTGGCCGGCGCTGTCACGTCAGTCAACGGCAGCTGCTTCATCTTCGCGCCAGCGATCGGCATCGGCCTGTATCAGATTGGCCCGTCCGTCACCTATTGGCTGGGCGCAGCGGCACTGGTGGCCCTGGCGGTCTATGCCTTCACGCAGCCCGCCCTGGGTCGCGAGCCCGGCGAGCATCTCGACGAAGCGTGATTCGCGGCCTCAAATGAAAACAGCCCGATGGCGGCGCCATCGGGCTGTCAACATTCGGGAGGTGGATGGACCTCAGGCGCCGGCAGGTGCCTCACCGAGGCCAGTGCCGCGACGCCCGGCCTTGGGAATTGCCGAAGCGCCCGACGCAGGACGCGCCACCGGGGTGGTGGTAGCGCTGCCGCGATCCACGGTGCCGCCGTCCATGACCTTCTTGATCTCGTCGCCGGTCAGCGTCTCATATTCCAGCAGCGCACCGGCGATGGCGTGCAGCTGGTCGATATTGTCGGTCAGCACCTGCCGGGCGCGGTCATAGCCGGCCGTGACGATGGCGCGCACTTCGCTGTCGATCATCTGCGCGGTTTCTTCCGACATGTTCTGCGCCTTCGTCACGCTGTGGCCCAGGAACACTTCTTCCTGGTTCTCGACATATTTCAGCGGGCCCAGCTTGTCGGACATGCCCCACTGCGTCGCCATCGAGCGTGCCAGATCGGTGGCATAGCTGATGTCGGACGAAGCGCCGGAGCTGACCTTGTCATAACCGAAGATCACTTCTTCCGCGACGCGGCCGCCCATGGCCACGGCCAGGTTGGCGTACATCTTGTCCCGATGGTAGCTGTACTGGTCCCGTTCCGGCAGGCGCATCACCATGCCGAGCGCGCGGCCGCGCGGGATGATGGTGGCCTTGTGGATCGGGTCAGACGCTTCCTCATGCAGCGAGACGAGCGCGTGGCCAGCCTCGTGATAGGCGGTCATCTTCTTCTCGTCTTCGGTCATCGCCATCGTCTTGCGCTCGGTGCCCATCAGCACCTTGTCCTTGGCGTCCTCGAACTCGCGCATGGAAACCAGCCGCTTACCGCGACGAGCCGCCAGCAGCGCCGCTTCGTTGACAAGGTTGGCCAGATCGGCCCCGGCAAAACCCGGGGTGCCGCGCGCGATGGTGCGGGCGTTCACGTCTGGGGCGAGCGGCACCTTCTTCATGTGGACGGCCAAAATCTTCTCGCGGCCATCGATATCGGGACGTCCGACCACGACCTGGCGGTCGAAACGGCCGGGGCGCAGCAGGGCGGGATCGAGCACGTCAGGACGGTTGGTGGCGGCGATGATGATGATGCCTTCGTTGGCATCAAAACCGTCCATTTCCACCAGCAGCTGGTTCAGCGTCTGCTCGCGTTCGTCGTTGCCGCCGCCAAGGCCGGCGCCACGGCTGCGGCCCACGGCGTCGATTTCATCGATGAAGATGATGCAGGGGGCAGATTTCTTGCCCTGTTCGAACATGTCGCGCACGCGGCTGGCACCAACACCGACGAACATTTCGACGAAATCGGAACCGGAGATCGAGAAGAAGGGCACATTGGCTTCGCCGGCAATGGCGCGGGCGAGCAGCGTCTTGCCGGTACCGGGCGGGCCAACGAGCAGCGCGCCCTTCGGAATCTTGCCGCCCAGGCGGCTGAAACGGCCCGGATCCTTCAGGAAGTCGACGATTTCCTGCAGTTCCTCGCGCGCTTCGTCTATGCCGGCAACGTCGTCAAACGTCACACGGCCTTCCTTCTGCACCAGCAGCTTTGCGCGGGATTTGCCGAAGCCCATGGCACCACGGCCAGCACCATTCTGCATCTGGCGCATCACGAAAATCCAGATACCGATCATCAGGATGAAGGGCAGCATGTTGAAGAACAATTGCGCGATCACCGAACGGCTTTCTTCGGGGCGGGCATCAAAGCGCACGCCCTTTTGGCGCAGGCGCTCGATCAACTGGGTGTCGCCGGGGTTGAAGGTGCGGAATTCCTCGTCACCGCTGGTGCGGCCAACGATTTCCTCGCCGCGGATCTCAACCGACTTCACCGCGCCATCATCAACGCGCGCAAGGAAATCCGAATAGGCCAGCGTATCACCGCTGCGAGAAGAGCCGGTGCCCTGCATCACGTTCACCGCCACGGCGAGGCCCAGCAGGATAACGATCCACAGCCCCAGATTCTTCATCCAGGGATTGGGCGGGCGCTTGTTGGGGCCTTCAGACATGGACAGTTCCTGATCAGATACACACGGCGATGCTGACGATCACACGCGCAGCTCAAGATAAGGTGGAATGGTGCGGTTGCAATCCGCCTGTGCTGTTCTGCCCCGTTTCAGGTGGCGTTTTGTGGCTTTTTGCCGCCGTTCTGTGGCGGGCGGGTGACGGAAAGCTGCCAGATTGTGCCGGGACGCGCGACAATGCCGGCCAGCGTGCCGCTGGCTCCGTCCCCGAGTCGCGCCGCCAGCCGGGCGATGTCGCTGCCCCGCACCGGCCGCTCAGCCAGCGTTTCCACCGCCCGCGCCAGCAGCCGCTGCACCAGCGCCGCCGGCAATCCGCCGGCATCAACCAGCAACCGGCCATCCGCTTCCTGCACCCGCCCGGCCCAGGCCAGATCGGCCGCCCAAGCCAGGGCTTCGGCGTCGGCAGCCAGGTGCGCCGCGCTGGCGGCCAGAGCAGCCACATCCAGCGCCGGCGTGGCGGCCAGCAATGCCCTTACCTGTGTGCGATCATGCCGGGGATCGCGGTTGCTGGGATCGTCCACCGGCAGCCAGCCATCAGCCGCCACAATCGCCGCCAGATCGGCCTTGCGAACTGCCAGCAGCGGCCGCACCAGCATCACGCCGGGCTGCAACAGGCGGGCAGGTCGGATCGCGGCCAGCCCCTCGCTGCCACTGGCGCGGTTCAGGCGCATCAACAGGGTTTCGGCCTGATCGTCGGCGTGATGGGCGGTTAGCAGCAAGCCATGGCCATGGGCGGCGCACCAATCGCCCATCAGGGCATAGCGGGCGGCGCGGGCGCGGGCCTGCACGTTGCTGGCGAAAGCCGTGCCGTCACGCACCAATGTCACATGCGGCAAGCCGTGTGCGGCGCACTGGGTGGCCACGCTGGCGGCTTCTGCGGCCGCATCGGACCGCAGGCGGTGATCGACGGTGAGCGCCGTCACCCGGCCCGGAAAGGCGGCGGCGGCCAGCGACAGCAGTGCCAGGCTGTCTGGCCCGCCCGACGTGGCGATGGCCAGCCGTTCGTCGGCGGCAACCGGGCGGCCCAGCGCCGCCGCGATCAGCGCGGCAAGATCAGGCTGCACATTTCGCGCGGGTACGCTGGCGCCCGGCATCGGCCTTCTGCGTGTCGGTCAACTTGGCACCATAAACCGTTTCCAGCTCGCCCAGCACCTGGCAGGCGTCCTTGGGCTTGGTCATGGCGTTCAAGGCGTTGGCCAGCGCGATCAGCGCATCGGGCGCCGGGGTCGAACGCGGGGCGGACTGATAGACATCCAGGAACGCCTTGGCCGCCTGCGGATACTGGGTACGCGCGGCAAAGCTGCGGCCGAGCCAGTATTTGGCTTGCGGCACCCGGGTGGATTTCGGCCAATCGGCAATGAACTGGCTCATCGCGGCTTCAACACCCGGCCAATCGCGGGCCGTCACCTTGGGATAGGCGGCGGTCCAGGCCGCCGCATCGGTGGCGGGTTTGGCAGCGGGCTTGGCGGGCGCTGCAGCGGGCGTGGAGGCCGGCTTGCCCGGCGCAACGTTCGGGCCCGCAGCCGCCGTTGGCGCTGCCGCCGCATCGGCGGGCGGCGTGCCACCGGGATTTTCCAGCGCGTTCAGCCGGAATTCCACACCGCCCTTCAGGCGGCGCTGGCCGTCTTCCAACTGGCGCAGCTTGTATTCCATCGCCTCGATCTGGCCGGTCATCGTCTTCAACTGGCCTTCCAGCGCGTCCACCCGCCCGGTCAGATCGGCGATCGGCGTGGTGGCCGGCGGCGTTTCCGGCGCGGGTGCGGGCGTCGCGGCCTGGGCCGGGATTTCCGGTTCGAAGAATCGTGCGTTGCCGCCGGGGAACACCTTGCGCTGCACCGCACGCATTTCCGATTCGAGCGTGCCCACCCGGCGATCCAGCTTGCCCACGTCCACCGCCTGCGCCGCCAGCGGGGCGGGCAACAGAACGGCAGCAGCCAGAAGTACAGGCACGAAACGGCTCACAATCGGGCTCCCGAAACTCAACGTGGCGCCGGTTGTGGCGCAGCCTGACTTGCCGAACCCTGAACGGGCGGCGCGGCAGCAGCAGAACCGGCAAAGCGTTCCGCCAGCGCCGGCGCTGTAAGCACGACGCCATCAACGGTTTCGACCGAACCACCCAGCGGCGGCAACTTGACGCCGGCCACACTCACCTCGATCTCGCCGGCGCGACCAGCGCGCAACACCAGCGGGCCATTGTCCAGCGGTACCTTGTAGATGCTGCCCGCAACCATCAGCCCCTGAAACGCCTTGCGGCCGGTGGTGCGGCTGTAAATCTTCACCCACACATCCGAACGCGCCGTCAGGGTCACCGGGCCACTGGTCGGGATGCTGACGGGCGCCACCGCTGCGGCACTGGAACCGGGCACGGCGGCAGCCGGGGCCGGCACTGAGGCTGCCGCAGTGGCTGCACCTGTCGCTGCCAGAGCCGGCGCTGCCGCTTGCGGTGCGCTGGGCGCCGGATCGAGCACGCCGCTGCCATAAAGGCCCAGCCCGCCGATCACCAGCACCAGCACCGCCAGCCCGGCAAAGGCCAGCCCGCGCGACGGCAGCCGCGCTTCGTCCAGCGGTTCCAGGCTGGGCGCAGATGGCACATGCGGGGTGAGCCGCGTTTCGGCACGGAACTGGGCCCCTACCGCTTCCGGATTGAGCCCGACACTGCGGGCAAAGGTCTTCACGAAGCCAAGCGCATAGGGCAGCGCCGGCAGCGCTTCATGATCATCGGCTTCGATTGCCATCAGATGCCGCAGGGGCACGCGGGTTTCACGGGCCAGATCCGCCAGTTCCCGGCCGGCGGCGGCCCGCGCTTCGGTCAGCAGGGCGCCAACCGACAGGCCCCGGTACGGACCTTGCGGATTTGCAGCATTTCCCTGTTCGTCATCGGCCATTCGGGCGACCCTCCCGCTTTGGCAGGGACATGGCCATTGTCATCGTCTGGAGTCAATCATTTGCAGGCCATTTCGCCGGCAATTGCGGCAGCGCAGAGCTGGGGGCAGCACGCATACCAGTCCCTTGGCTTGCCCTTGGGCCGGGCTTGCCCTATGGGCGCAGCCGATATTGCCGGCAGCTTGCCGTCGATGGCCCCGCTCTTTTTTTCCGGAAATCTGCATGTCCACCCGCAACATCGCGATCATCGCGCACGTCGACCATGGCAAGACCACCCTGGTCGATCAGCTCTTCCGCCAGTCTGGTACCTTCCGCGACAACCAGCGCGTGGCCGAACGCGCCATGGATTCCAACGACCTGGAAAAGGAACGCGGGATCACCATCCTGGCCAAGTGCACCAGCATCGAATGGGCCGATGCCGACGGCAACCCTTACCACATCAACATCGTCGACACCCCCGGCCACGCCGATTTCGGCGGCGAGGTGGAGCGCATCCTGTCGATGGTCGATGGCGTGATTCTGCTGGTTGATGCCGCCGAAGGCCCGATGCCGCAAACCAAGTTCGTCTGCGGCAAGGCGCTGGCGCTGGGCCTGCGACCGATTGTCGTCGTCAACAAGATCGACCGTCCGGATGCGCGGGCATCTGAAGTTTTGGACGAAGTGTTCGATCTGTTCGTGACGCTGGAAGCCAACGACGACCAGCTCGATTTCCCGGTGCTTTATGCGTCCGGCCGTGGCGGTTATGCCGGGCCGACCGACGACGTGCGTTCCGGCGACCTGAAGCCGCTGTTCCAGAAGATCGCCGATCATGTGCCGCCGCCCAGCGGCGATCCGGATGCGCCGTTCCGCATGCTGGTTTCGCTGCTGGATCGCGACAACTTCCTTGGTCGCATCCTCACCGGCCGCATCATGTCGGGCACGCTGAAGGTCAACAGCCCGATCCATGCCTTGAACCCCGACAGCACGGTGGCCGAAGTCGGCCGCGCGTCGAAGATCTTTGCCTTCCGCGGCCTCGAACGCGTTGCCGTCGATCAAGCCGTGGCCGGTGACATCATCGCGCTGGCCGGCCTGACCAAGGCCACCGTGGCCGATACCATCGCCGAGCAGAGCGTGAGCGAAGCGCTGGCCGCCCAGCCGATCGATCCGCCGACCCTGTCCATGACCTTCAGCGTGAATGACAGCCCCTATGCCGGCAAGGACGGCAGCAAGGTGACCAGCCGCATGATCGCCGATCGCCTGGCCCGCGAAGCCGAAGGCAATGTGGCGATCCGCATCACCGAATTGCCGTCGAAGGACGCGTTCGAAGTGGCCGGCCGCGGCGAATTGCAATTGGGCGTGCTGATCGAAACCATGCGCCGCGAAGGCTTTGAACTGTCGATCAGCCGGCCGCGGGTGATCTTTGGCACCGACGAAGCCGGCAAGCGCACCGAGCCCTATGAAACCGTCGTGATCGACGTGGACGAGGCCTATTCCGGCACGGTTGTCGAGAAGATGGCACAGCGCAAGGCCGAGATGACCGACATGCGCCCCAGCGGCGGCGGCAAGACCCGATTGACCTTCTCCGCCCCGTCGCGCGGCCTGATCGGCTATCACGGCGAATTCCTGTCTGACACGCGCGGCACCGGCATCATGAACCGGCTGTTTGAAAAATACGGCCCGCACAAGGGCGCGATTTCGGGCCGTGCCAATGGCGTGCTGATCTCTACCGAGAGCGGCGAAGCCGTCACCTATGCGCTGGGTTATCTGCAGCCGCGCGGCATCCTGATGATCGGCCCGGGCGAATCGGTGTACCAGGGCATGGTGATCGGCGAAAACGCCCGCGAGGAAGATCTTGAGGTCAACCCGCTGAAGTCGAAGGCGCTCACCAACTTCCGCGCCAGCGGCAAGGATGACGCCATCCAGCTCTCCCCGCCCAAGAAGCTGACGCTGGAACAGGCCATCGCCTATATCGACGAGGATGAGCTGGTGGAGGTGACGCCCAATCACATCCGCCTGCGCAAGATCCACCTCGATCCGCACGAGCGCAAGCGCGCCAGCCGGGCGAAACAGGCCGGCTGACACCCGACGCCACAGGCATATATTTTTGTTCACTGGTAAAGGGTCGTGGCAGCGTGCAGCGCTGCTGCGACAATGGGACAATTGTGGGCCGGGGCAGATACGCCTAGGCCGCCTATCCCATTGTCCCCATTGGCCGCAGCGGGCCAGGCTGAGCCTCGAGCTGGAGTTTCCACCATGACTGCCATCTATGACGACGATGCCCCGATGGACGCCCCGGCCCCAGCCGATTTCGTCACCATCCCGCAGGCCGAAGCCGAAGACGCCATTCGCACGCTGATTCGCTGGACCGGCGATGACCCGACGCGCGAAGGCCTGCTCGACACGCCCAAGCGCGTCGCCAAGGCATGGCGCGAATATACCAAGGGCTATGCCGAAGATCCCGGCCTGCACCTGTCGCGCACCTTTGCCGAAGTGGGCGGCTATGACGAGATCGTGATCCTGCGCGACATCCCGTTCCAGTCGCACTGCGAACATCACATGGCGCCGATCATCGGCAAGGCCCATATCGCCTATCTGCCGCGCAGCCGGGTTGTCGGCATTTCCAAGCTGGCGCGCGTGCTGCACGGCTTTGCCCGCCGCCTGCAGGTGCAGGAACGCCTCACCGCAGAAGTGGCCGATTGCATCCAGCACCACCTTGATCCCGTTGGCGTGGCCGTGGTGATCGAGGCGACGCACGCCTGCATGTCGGCCCGCGGCGTGATGACGCCCGGCGTCGTGATGACCACGAGCCGCATGATGGGCACGTTCCGCAACGATCACAGCAGCCGCAGCGAAGTGCTGCGGCTTATGGGTAAAGGCTGAAGCTTGCCGACCGGGGCGAGCCGGGGCACACTGCTGCGGTGATGCTGTTGCCCGCCCTTTTGCTGTTTGCCGCCCAGGCCGCGCCGCCACCACCGCCGCCGCCACCGTCGAATAGCGGAACCGAGCAGGTGATCGGGCCGGACAAGGGCGGTGTGGATGATGCACTGGGCCGCGCCGCAACCCGCCCCTTGCGCGATCTGAACGTGATGAAGCCCAAGATCGCGCCGGGGTTGGCCGCGATCATGGCTGATCCCTATGCAGTGAAATCCCTGCGCACCTGCCGCCAGCTGAACACCGAAGTGAACCGCATGACGGGGCTGGTTGGCCCCGATGTCGACGATCCGGCGCTGGTGGGCAAAAAGGGCCGCAGCCCGGCCGAGCAGTTGTTCGACAGTGCCGAGGGCATCACCGGCAGCCTCGTCCCCGGCCAGGGTATCATCCGGCAGATCACCGGGGCCAACAAGGCTGCCCGCCAGGCCGCCGCCGCCCGGCTCGCCGGCCAGATCCGGCGCAGTTACATCAAGGGCATGATGAAGGCCCGCGGTTGCCGGCTGGTGCCGGCGCCGCCCGAGAAGCCGGCGCCCAAGAAGTAACCACCCGCCGATTTGCCCGAATCTGCCGCGGCCTGTATGGCGAGCGGCCTCTTGCACCTTGGAATGACCCGCAATGACGGCCGCCATGGCCCCGACCGAGACGACCGGATCCGGCCTGTCGGCGCTGCTGCGCCTTTCAGGGCCGGTCGTCGCGTCGCGGCTGGGCATCATGGCGATGGGGCTGGTCGATACGATCGTCGTCGGTCGCCACAGTTCAGCCGATCTGGGCTGGCACGCGCTGGCCTGGGCGGTAACGGGGGTTGTGCTCACCACAGCGCTCGGCCTGCTCAGCGGCGTGCAAGTGATGACCAGTCAGGCCATCGGCGAAGGCCGGGAGGCCGATACTGGGGCGATCCTGCGGCGAGGTCTGGCCTATTCCCTGTGGATCTCGGTCGCAGCGGCCGTGTTTCTGGTGCTGACCGGGGGACCGATGCTGCACGCCTTTGGACTGGCACCGGGCCTTGCCGATGGCGCGACGCCGGTGTTGCAGGTGCAGGCGGCCTCGCTGATCCCCATCCTTGTTGCCGATGCCGGCCTGTTCTGGCTGGAAGCGCACGGCCGCGCCCTGCCGGGCACCGTCGCCATGTGGCTGGCCAATATCGTCAATCTGATCGTCAATCTCTGGCTGGTGCCGGGCGGCAACATCTTGGGCGTAGAAGGCGCCGTGGCCAGTGCCTGGGCCACTTTTGCCAGCCGCATCTTCCTGCTGGCCGCCATCGGCTGGATCATCCTGTCCTGGGCGCGCGCCAGGGAACTGGGCGTGATGCAGCCGGCACCGCGTGATCCTGCGGCGTTCCGGGCCATGCGCCGGGTCGGCTATGGCGGGGCGGCGAGCTATTTCATCGAAAGCCTGGCCTTTTCGGCAATGGCGGTGTTTGCCGGCTGGATCAGCGCCACCGCCGTGGCGGTGTGGGCGGTGGTGATCAATGTGGCGGCGCTGGTATTCATGGTGCCGCTGGGCCTGTCGGTGGCCACATCGGTGCTGGTGGGCCGGGCCTATGGCGCGCGTGATCATGGCGCCATGGTGCAGGCGGCCGGCCTGGGCTTTGCCGTCACGACGGTGGTGTTGCTGCTGGTGTCACTGGGCGTCTGGCTGTTCCCGCAGACGATTGCCGCCGCCTATTCACGTGATGCGGCGGTGATCGCCGGCATTGCCAGCGCGATGATCCTGTCCAGCCTGTTCTTTGTCGCTGATGGCCTGCAGGTGGTGGCGTCGCAATCGCTGCGGGCGCGGTCTGATATTGTGGCGCCCACCGCCACGCATCTCGTGAGCTATGTGGTGGTGATGATGCCGCTGGCCTGGTGGCTGGGCGTGAAATCGGGTGGTGGGGTGGACGGGCTCATCTGGGCGATTGTCCTCGCCAGCGCCTTGTCGGCCGTGCTGCTGTGGGGCCGGTTCGCCTTGCTCGCGCGGCGTCCGCTCACGCCGCCAGACGCGGCGCCCGTTTCGCCCCCCGCCTGATTTCGGCAGCGAGATCGGCCACATAGGGTTCGAAATTCACCTGCATGGTGTGGCGGCGGCTGGCGTAATAATGGCCCTGGTAGCGTTTTTCCTCGGCCACGATCGTCTGCGCCATCTCTTGGCGGGTCGGCAGCGCGTACCGGCCCGAAAGATACGCAGCCAGCAGCTTTGATTGCTGCTCGGCGAGGTTGACCAATGTCGGCAGCGTCTGCGCCAGCCCCATGAACCACAGGCCGTGCAGCGCCGGATCGGCCTGCACCATGCGCTTGTAGAGCGGGATGTGATTGTCCCTCACCCGCGCGTCGGCGGGATCGAGGAACGGGAATTCGATGTTGTAACCGGTGGCGCAGATGATCGCGTCCAGCACTTCACGGCTGCCGTCGGTGAAAATCACCCCGTCCCCGTCCAGCCGGGCGATGGCCGGCTTCACCGCGATGTCGCCACTGCCCACCCGGGTGAGGAACTCGCCGCTCACCGTGGGGTGAGCGTCGAGCGGCTCATGATCGGGAGTAGGCAGGCCATAATCTTCCATATTGCCGACCAGTTGCTTCACCTTGCGCCGGCCGATCCAGCGCGCCAGCGGCAGTGGCAGCCACGGCGGCGCAGCTTGCTTGTCGGCGGGTATGCCATTGAAATATTTGGGCAGCACCCACACGCCGCGCCGGGTGGAGACAAAGCATTTCTCCGTAATGCTGCGTTGGCCGAGTTCAGAGGCAATATCGACCGCGCTGTTGCCCAGCCCGACCACCATGACGCGCTTGCCGATCAGGTTCAGCGGTTCAAACGGGGTGCGATAGTCGTGGGCGTGGATGATGGTGCCGTTGAACTGGCCGTCCCACACGGGGCGGTTCGGGCTCCAGTGATGGCCGTTGGCAACCACGACGGCGCGATAGGCCTTGGTGCCGTGCTTCGTCGTCACATCCCAATTGCCGTCCGCCCGGCGCGCCACCTTCGTCACCGGCGTTTCGAACTGCACCAAGCTCCGCAAGCCGAAATGATCGACATAATCGTTGAAATATTGGGCGATCAGGCTGTGATGCGGGAAATCCGGCCAATCGGCGGGAACGGGAAATTCCTCGAACTGCAGCCGCCATTTCGACGTGTCGATGTGCAGCGACTGGTAGGCGCTGCTCATGCCGTTGGGGTTGTTGTAGGCCCAATTGCCGCCGATCCGGTCCGACGCTTCAAACCAGTCGAACACCACGCCCTCGTCGCGCAGGCGCTTGGCGGTGGTGAAACCGGAACAGCCGGCTCCGATCAGGGCAACAGGAAGCATGGCCAAACCTTGCGCCGGCGGCGCCGGCACGCCAAGCCCACGATAAGGGCAGCACAAGGAAGGTCGTCTGCCGCTTTGCCTGCAGCATGGATGGCGGCTATGCAGGGCCGATGCCGCTTTCCACCGCCATTGATTCCGCGCTGCCGTGGTGGCACGGCGCCAGCATCTACCAGATCTATCCGCGCAGTTTTCTGGACAGCAATGGCGATGGCATCGGCGATCTGCCGGGCATCACCGCCCGGCTGGACCATATCGCCTCGCTCAACGTCGATGCCATATGGCTTTCGCCCTTCTTCACCTCGCCGATGCAGGATTTCGGCTATGACGTGTCGGATTACTGCGATGTCGATCCGATCTTCGGCACGCTCGCTGATTTCGATGCGCTGGTGGCCCGCGCCCACGATCTGGGCCTGAAGATCATCATCGATCAGGTGTGGAGCCACACATCCGACCGGCACGCCTGGTTCCACGAGAGCCGGCAGAGCCGGGTGAATAGCAAGGCCGATTGGTATGTGTGGGCCGATCCCAAGCCCGACGGCACGCCGCCATCGAACTGGCAATCGGTGTTCGGCGGCCCGGCCTGGACGTGGGATGCCCGCCGCCAGCAATATTATCTGCACAATTTCTTGGAGACCCAGCCCGATCTCAATCTGCACAACCCCGAAGTGCAGGCGGCCATCCTGGGCGTCGCCCGTTTCTGGCTGGAGCGCGGCGTGGATGGGTTCCGCATCGATGCCATCAATTTCGCGCTGCATGATCCGCTGCTGCGCGACAATCCGCCCGCCACCGGCAATCACCGGCGTAGCCGGCCCTTTGATTATCAGGACCGTATCCACAACATGTCGCACGCCGATGTGCCGCTGTTCCTGGAGAAGGTTGCAGCAGTGATGGCGCAGTTTCCCGATCGATTCACCGTGGCCGAAGTCGGCGGCGACAATGCCATTGGCGAAATGCATGCCTACACTGAAGGCAGCCACCGGCTGAACAGCGCCTATGGCTTCAACTTCCTTTATTGCGACCAGCTGGACGCGCCGCTGGTGGCTGAAGCGTTGGCGCAATGGCCGGATGAACCGGGGATGGGCTGGCCCAGCTGGGCATTTTCCAACCACGACGCACCGCGCGCCGCCAGCCGCTGGCACGGTGCCTGCGATCATGATGATTATGCCCGGCTGATCATGCTGCTGCTGGTGGCGCTGCGCGGCAACATCTTCCTCTATTACGGCGAGGAACTGGGACTGACCCAGGCCGAAATCGGCTTTGACGACCTCAAGGACCCGGAAGCCATCGCGAACTGGCCGCTGACTTTGGGCCGCGACGGCGCCCGCACGGCGATGCCGTGGACCGCGGCTGCTCCAAACGCCGGATTTTCGACAGCCAAGCCCTGGTTGCCGTTGGGGACCGACCATGCGCTGCGCGCCGTGGACGTGCAGAGCGATGATCCGGCATCGATGCTGCACTGGACGCGAGCACTGATGGCGCTGCGCCGTTCGCAGCCGGCGCTGCGGCACGGCAGTGTTGTGGTGGAGGTGGCACAGGGCGATCTGCTGGTGCTCACCCGAACGTGGCACGGGCAAAGCCTGGTCTGCGCCTTCAATCTGGGCGCGCAGGCCTGCCCGGTGGATCTGCCGACGGCAACCATCCTGGCCGCGCACGGCGGGGCGACATTGCAAATCTTGCCGGCCTTTTCCGGGCTGATCGCCGCTTGCGCCTGATGCGCGCCCACTCGCACGCCCGCGGGCAAGGCTTGCGCGGCGCGCCACACTTCTGTTCTAGGCTTGTTTCCAGTTTGATCGAAGCACCAAACCCGCTCATGCCGAGCTTGTCGAGGCCCGGTCCACCGCCCGCGCGTGCCTCGACAAGCTCGGCATGAGCGGTTCAATCCATGCGCAACTGATCCCGGGACAAATGATGACCGCCGCGACCTCCCTCCTGCTGTTCGGCGCTACCGGCGATCTGTCGCGCCGCATGTTGATCCCTTCGCTGTTTGGTTTGCATGGCGATGGGCTGCTCCATCCCGATCTGCGCATCGTCGGAACGGCGCGATCCGTGTTGACCAGCGATGGCTTCCGCGAACTGGCGGCCAAGGCGCTGGAACAGCATCTGGAAGCGGATCGCCGCCCGGCCGCCATGGTGGCCAGCTTCCTTGACCGGCTGGCCTATGTGCCGCTGGACGCCACCAAGGCCGATGGCTTTACCGCGCTGGCCGCCGAAGTGGGCGATCCGTGCCGGCTGGCGATTTTCCTTTCAACCGCGCCTAGCCTGTTCGGTTCGACCATCGCCGGGCTGTCTGGCGCTGGGCTCGCCTGCGATGGTGCCCGCCTCGCGCTGGAGAAGCCGCTGGGCCACGATCTGGCCAGCAGCCGCGCCATCAACGACGCCGTGGCTGCGGCTTACCCCGAAAGCCAGATTTTCCGCATCGACCATTATCTGGGCAAGGAAACGGTCCAGAACCTGCTGGCGCTGCGTTTCGGCAACATATTGTTCGAACCGCTGTGGAACGCCACCGGCATCCAGTCCGTGCAGATCAGTGTCGGCGAAACCGTGGGGCTGGAAGGCCGCGGCGATTATTATGACGGCATGGGCGCCCTGCGCGACATGGTGCAGAATCACATGCTGCAACTGCTGGCGCTGGTCGCCATGGAGCCGCCGGCGCGGCTCGACCCGGCGGCCGTGCGCGATGAAAAGGTGAAGGTGCTGCGATCGTTGCGGCCGCTCACGGCGCGCGAAGTGGAAAGCCACAGCGTGCGCGGCCAATACGGCGCTGGCGCCATCCTGGGCCAGCCGGTGCCCGGCTATCTGGATGAGCTTGGCCGGCCTTCGGATACCGAGACGTTTGTGGCGCTGAAGGCCCATGTCGACAATTGGCGCTGGAAGGGCGTGCCTTTCTACCTGCGCACCGGCAAGCGTGCCCCGGAACGGGTGAGCGAAATCATCGTGCAGTTCCGCGACGTGCCGCATTCCATGTTCGGCGATGCCGCACTGAAGGCCAACAAGCTGATCATCTCCATCCAGCCCGACGAGAATATCGGCCTGCAGATGATGGCCAAGGTGCCGGGGCTGGATCGCGATGGGCTGAAACTGCGCGCCGTGCCGCTCGATATCGGCATGACCAACGCCTTTGCCGATGTGCGCCGCCGTATTGCCTATGAACGGCTCATGCTGGACCTGGTCGAAGGCCGGCAGACGCTGTTCGTGCGCCGCGACGAGGTGGAAGCGCAGTGGACCTGGATCGACGCCATCCGCGCCGGCTGGGCACAGACCAGCATGGCGGTGAAGCCGTATGCCGCCGGCAACTGGGGCCCGGCCGCCGCCATTGCACTGACCGAACGCGACGGAGTGAGCTGGCATGACTGAGCTTGTCGCAGCCGACATCGGCGGCACCCACGCCCGTTTCGCGCTGGCCCGGCTGGATGGCGCCGGCAATGTGGTGGCGCTGGATGAACCGGTGGTGATGCGCTGCGCCGAACATGCCTCGCTGCAGATGGCGTGGGAGACGTTCGGCACCACGATCGGCCGGACACTGCCGCGCGCCGCTGCCCTCGCCGTGGCTGGCCCAGTGGTGGGCGAAGAACTGAAGCTGACCAACAATCCCTGGGTGATCCGCCCGGCCATGGTGAACGAGAAACTGGGCGTTGACGCCCATGTGCTGGTCAATGATTTCGAAGCGGTCGCCTATGCCGTGGGCGCCTGCGGGGCGGATCAGTTCCAGCATATCTGCGGGCCGGATGTGCCGTTGCCGGACACAGGCACCATATCTGTGCTGGGCCCCGGCACCGGGCTGGGCGTTGGCCTGCTGGTCAAGCGCGGCGGCAATGATTGGCAAGTGCTGCCCACCGAAGGCAGCCATGGCGATTTCTCGCCGGTGGACAGCCTGGAAGACGCAATCCTGGCGCATTTCCGCCGGCGTTTTGGCCGGGTATCGGCCGAACGTGTGGTTTCCGGGCCCGGCCTGGCCGACATCCACGCGGCGCTGGCCGCGCTGGAGAATGAGCCCATCCAGCCGATGGACGACAAGTCATTGTGGACGCTGGCCATGAGCGGGGCCGACAATCTGGCTACCGCTGCGCTCGACCGTTTCTGTCTGGCTCTGGGGACGTTCGCGGGCAACATTGCGCTGGCCCATGGGGCCGGCGGCGTGGTAATTGGCGGAGGGCTGGGCGCTCGCCTTGCCGATCATTTGCCGCGTTCCGGTTTTGCCGGGCGCTTTGCCGCCAAGGGCCGATTTGAAACGCTGATGCGCAGCCTTCCCGTCAAGCTGATCACCCACCCACAGCCCGGCCTGTTCGGTGCGGCTGCCGCCTTTGGACGGAAGCAGCGATGATGGATATCGACAGCATGATGGGCATGGCACCGGTAATCCCGGTGCTTGTGGTGGACGACATCGCCCACGCAAGGCCATTGGCCGAAGCGCTGGTGGCCGGCGGACTGCCGGTGCTGGAAGTGACATTGCGCACGCCGGTCGCGCTGGACGTGATCACCGAAATGTCCAAGGTGCCGGGCGCCATTGTTGGTGCCGGAACAGTGATTTCATCGGGTGATCTTGCCGCCGCACTGGTGGCCGGGGCTCGTTTCATCGTCTCGCCCGGCATCACGGCCGCGCTGGGTTCGGCGGCGCGGACCAGCGGCGTGCCGTTCCTGCCCGGCGTGTCCAGCGCCAGCGATATCATTCGCGCCCAGGAAATGGGCTTCAACCGGCTGAAATTCTTCCCGGCGGTGGCGGCCGGCGGCCTGCCGATGCTGCGCGCGCTGGCTGCGCCGTTCCGCAACGTGCGCTTCTGCCCCACTGGCGGTATCAGCCTCGAAAACGCGCCGGAATGGCTGGCGGAACCAGCGGTCGCCTGTGTGGGCGGCAGCTGGGTCGCGGCACGCGGCGAAACGGATTGGGCCGCGATCGAGGCGCGGGCGCGGGCGGCGGCGGCCCTGCGCGGCTGATCACTCAGCCGGTTTCGGCCGGAACCACCACACCCCGGCCAGCATCAGCGCCGGGACCGCCAGCGCCGCCAGGGTCCACCAGCTGCCGGCAAGCAACAGGCGGGTTGCGCCAGCGAGGCTGCCCAGCAGCACGAATTCCCCCACCGCCATCAGCAGCGAACTGCGATAGCGTTTGCGAAAGGCGCTGCGGCGGGCGGGCGGCTGGGTCCAGGCCTGCATGGCAGCACTGGCGAGCCCGGCAAGCAGCGCCATCGGCAGCATCACCACCACCGCGACCGGTGATTTCGGCAGCACCACCAGCGCCAGAACGGACACCATCAGCAACGGCGGGGTGAGCGCCGCCGCCAGCTTGGCACGGATGGCAACGCCCGGCCGCAAAGGCGCAGCCGCAATCAGATCGGGCGCATCTTCGGCACACAGCACCAGCCAGGCCAGCGACGACGACAGCGCACCGGCCAGGAACACGCCAGCCGCCGCCAGCCGCGCCGGCGTCACCTGGCCATCGGTGAAGATCAGCGCCAGGATCGGCACCATGAACACCAGCTGCTGGCCGATCTGCGAAATCAGTTCAGGATCGCGGCCCAGCAATTTCAGTTCCTTGCCGAACAGAACGGCCGTGGCGCTGCCGCCAAAGCGCACCGCCCGGCCGCGGCGCGGCACATGGGGGGCCGCAGTGGGATCAGCCGGCGCTGCCTCCATCCGGCTTGCCGCAAGCCACGCCGAACATTGCGCCGCCGCCAGCGCCAGCCCCAGCACGGTGATCAGCGGCAACGGCTGGCCAAACACCGCCTGCGCCGGCCAGTCGAAGGGCGCGGGTGGGCGCTGCGAGAAGTAGGCCAGTTGGGCATCGAACCACTTGGGCGCGAAATTCGGCGCCTGGCCCAGCGCAAACACCGCCGCTGCCAGGCCGACACCTGCCACTTGCGCCACCTGCTTGGCCAGTTTCGGGCCAAGCAGGTGATCGAGCAAGGTGGCGATGGTGAGCGCCAGCGCGGTCGCCACCAGCGCCACCGCGATCACCACCAGCGGGCCGGCCACCCAGCTGACATGACCAAAAGCCGCGGAAAACAGGAAGAACGGTGCTGTGAGCAGCAGAAACGGCAACGCCACCACTGCCTGCACGCCCGCCACCCGGGCGGCGACCACCCGCGCCACCGGCAACGGCGCGGTGAGCAGCAATTCAAGCTCGCCGCGATCCCGGCCCAGCCGCAGCACATGGGCATAGGCAGAACTGACCATCACCAGCATCATGCCCAGCAGCACCGCGCCGACCGAGCCGAGCGCAGCCAGCGGCAGAACTGCGCCGGCGCGCACCCGCCAGGCCATCGCCGCACCGCCAACAATCGGCAACAGCGCCAGCAGCAGCATGGCGATGATGCGGCCCCAGCGACCTTCGCGGCCACGCGCCTTCACCCGCACATCGTGCAGCACCAGCCACGGCAGGCTGCCCGGCGCAGGTGATACCCGGGCCAGCGCAATCATGCCGGCGCGTCTTCCTGCGCCAGTTCCAGGAACAATTGTTCCAGCGTGGTGCCTTCGGCGCGGCCGGCCGAAAGTTCGGCCATGCTGCCTTCGGCCACCAGCTTGCCAGCGCGGATGATGCCGATGCGTTGGGCGATGCGTTCTGCCACTTCCAATATGTGGGTCGTCAGGATCACGGTGCCGCCGGCCGCCACCTGTTCGAGCAATATATCCTTCACCGAACGCGCCGCGGCGGCATCAAGCCCGGTCAAGGGCTCATCAAGGATGAGCAGGCGCGGCTCGTGAATCAACGCGCCCGCCAGCGCCAGTTTCTGCTTCATGCCACGCGAAAAGCCTTCGCAGCGGCTGTCGCGCTTGTCCCACAGGGTCAGCCGCTTCAACAATGCTTCGGCGCGCGGTTCGGCATCGGCGGCCGGCACGTTCCACAGGCCGGCGATGAAGGCGAGATATTCGATCGGGGTCAGCTTGTCATAGAGCAAGGGCTCGTCAGGCAACCAGGCGATCAGGCGCTTGGCGGCAATCGGATCGGCCAGCGCATCCACCCCGAACACGCTGATCTCGCCCGCATCAGGCCGGGCAAGGCCGGTGACCATCCTGAGCGTTGTCGTCTTGCCGGCACCATTGGGACCGAGCAGCGCATAGATCTGCCCGGCCGGCACAACGAGATCGAGGCCGTTGACGGCCAGAAAGCCGTCAAAGGCCTTGGTCAGGCCGTGGATTTGCAGGGCAGGAAGCAGGGCGTGCATAGCAGCATCGATAACAAACCCCCGCCGCCAATGCGATAAATGGGCGTTAACCGGGCGAATTCAGGGGTTGAGTGGCAAGGCAGAAGGGCAGAAAGTCAGCCCCAACAAAAGATAACCGGGGAAGGATCTTCACATGCGCACGGCGCTGCTGATTGCAATGTTGGCCAGTTCATCGCTGGCGCAGGCCAAGATGATCCATGTTGCGCCCGGCGGCAACGCGCAGGAGAAGTTGCAGACCGCGCTGATCGAAGCCCAGCCCGGCGACACGGTGCACATCGCCGCCGGGCGCTATGCCCTGGCTGATGGCCTGTCATTGGATGTCGATGGCGTCACCGTGAAGGGCGACGGGCCGGACAAGACCATTCTCGATTTCACCGCCCAGAAAGTCGCCGGCGAGGGCCTGCTGATCACGTCGGACAATGTGGTAGTGCGCGATCTGGGCATCGAGAACCCGGCCGGCAACGGGGTGAAGTCCAAGGGCAGCGATGGCATCGCGCTGGTCAACCTGCGGGTGGAATGGACCGGCGGGCCGAAATCGACCAACGGCGCCTATGGCCTGTATCCGGTATCTTCGAAGAACGTGCTGATCGACCGCAGCGTGGTGAAGGGCGCTTCGGACGCCGGCATCTATGTGGGCCAATCGCAGAACATCATCGTGCGGAACAGCCGCGCCGAAATGAACGTGGCCGGCATCGAGATTGAAAACAGCTATGACGCCGATGTGATCGGTAACACCGCCACCAACAATGCCGGCGGCATATTGGTGTTCGATCTGCCCGATCTGCCGCAACAGGGCGGCCGCAACGTGCGGCTGACCAACAATCAGGTGATCGACAACAACCATGTGAACTTTGCGGCGCCCGGCAATATCGTGGCCGGCGTGCCATCGGGCACCGGCATCATGGTGATGGCCAACGCCAATGTGATGGTGACGGGCAATCATGTCATGGGCAACAACGGCAGCGCAGTGATGGTTGTCGCCTATACCCAGGCCTTCACCGACAAGGCCTACAACCCGCTGCCGCGCGGCGTTGCCATCGCCGGCAATCACTTCATGAACAATGGCAAATCCCCCAGCTTTGCCGGCGGCAAGGAGATCGCTGCGGCGGTGGGCGGCACGCTGCCGCCAGTCATGTGGGATGGCGTCACCCGCTATAATGTGCCGGGCGGCGGCGAGAAATTCGCCGACGGCGGCATCGCCAGCGACGCGCCGGGGATCACCCTGAACCTTGGCCTGCAAGGCACGCCGGCGGCCCAGGCCAAGCCGGCGCCGCTGGCAGCGACCAAGCTGACCGCTGATCGCGCGCCGATCGTGCTGCCGGCCGCCCTGGAGGCGCGCGCCAAGTGAGACGAATCTGGGCGGCGCTGCTGTTGCTGGGGGCGGCGCCTGCGCCCGTCGTGCGCAGCGATCTGTTGATGGCCACTGACGCACCGAAGCTGGCGGATTACGGCCTGTTCGATGCGGCCGGCCATCCGGCACCGGGAGTACAGCCTTACACGCTCAACACGCCGCTGTTTTCGGATCATGCCGAAAAATTCCGCTTTGCCTGGCTGCCGCCTGGCACCAGGGCCGATTATCGCGCGTCCGGCGCGCTGGCGTTTCCGGTGGGTACGGTGCTGGTCAAGCGCTTTGCCTTTCCTGCCGACCTGCGCCAGCCCACCAAGGACCTGCGCGCCATCGAGACCCGCCTGCTGATCCACCGCCCAGCCGGATGGGTGGCGCTGAGCTATGTCGAGCAGGACGGCGGCGCCGTGCTGAAGCGCGCCGGCGTGAAGGTGCCCGTGCAATTCATCGACAAGGCAGGCCGCGCCCAGGCCATCGATTATACCGTGCCCAACCAAAACCAGTGCAAGACCTGCCACCAGGACGGCGAGGCGATCACGCCCATTGGTCCGACGGCGGGCAATCTGAATGGCGGCCTATTTGGCAATGGCCCGAACCAGTTGATGAATTGGGCCGCATCGGGCCGGCTGGCCGGGCTGCCGGCCGCTGGCTGGCCAAGGCTGGCAAAGTGGGATGATGCGACCGAACCGCTCGACGCTCGCGCGCGGGCCTATCTGGCGGTGAACTGCGGCCACTGCCACAGCCGGGGTGGCTTTGCCTCCAACTCAGGCCTGTATCTGGTGCCCGAAGAAACCACGCCGGCCCATCTGGGCGTGCTGAAACGGCCGGTGGCCGCCGGGCGCGGTTCGGGCGGGCATGAGTTTTCGATCCTGCCCGGCCAGCCCGACAAATCCATCCTGTTGCACCGGATGACCTCGTCCGAGCCCGGCATCATGATGCCCCAATTCGGCCGCGCGCTGGCCCATGAAGAGGGCAACGCGCTGATCCGGCAATGGATTGCCGCTTTGCCGACCCAGCCGGCAGCCAATTGATTCGATAACGAAAAAGGCCCGCCGGGATGGACGGGCCCTTTCACTTTTCGCAGAGTCTTGCGTTCAGGCCGCAACCGCCGCACGGCGTCGGCGGCTGGCTGCGCCGACCAAGCCAAAGCCGGCGATCAGCATGGCCCAGCTCGCCGGTTCGGGCACGCCCATGGTGAGGCTGTCAATGCGATAGCCTTGACCCTGGGAACCGAGATAATTGAGATTGCCCGGCTCGCGCGTGGTGAAGAAATACCCGGTGAAGCGAGCGGTGGGATCAACCAGAGTCAGCGTCTGCGTGCCGCTGTTGGTGCCCGAGGCAAAGGCCGGGCCCGTGGCAAGGCCGGTAAGCAACGACAGGCCGGCGTTGGGCCCGGTAAGACCGGCGCGCACGATACCGGGATAGCCCAGCGACACCAATTGCGTGCCGTTTACGCCATAGACCTGCAGCGTGTCGTCATTGTCGATGAACGACAGTTTCAGCGCACGCAGCGACACCGCGATGTTGCTGGTGAGCAAGATGCCTTCGCGCCGGCTGGCCTGATTGGTGTCGATCTGCGGGCCCGAGGCGCCGCCATCGACGCCGATGCCGGGCATGGTGCGCGACACATTCAGCGGGCCGGCAATCTGCGACAGACTGGTGAGCGCGCTGGGTAGAACCGAAAAGCTGCGGGCCTGGGCGGTGAGCGTGACGCTGCCCGGCGCTGAATAGGCAAAGCTGGCGGCGTTGCTGGCTGCGCCGCCCAGATTGACGGTGAAAACCGTCGTCGCGGCCGCCGGCACTGCCGCCATCAGGCCAACCACGGCTGTCGCAAAAAACTTGTTCAACACACGCATCACACACCTCGAAAGCAGGACAAATTATCCGGAACGAGGCCGCCTCTATGGCATGTCGCGGTGTTTCTCAACCCTTTGTTAGTCTGTCTGGTCTTCGGTTAACCATCAATTTTCATTAGGGATATTGGCCGTCCCATCCTGCCGGCCAAGCGCCAACAGCGCCGGCAACAGCGGCAGCACCGTAAGCCCCGCCAGCATCAGCACCAGCGGCACGCCAAGGCCGGCACCCACGGCCGCGCCTGCACCCAGCACGGCGGTGACCTGAAACAGGCTGTTGATGATGTTGTTGGCGGCAATCGCGCTGGCGCGCGTGCCGGCGTCGCCCGCGGTTTGCAGCACGGCATAGAGCGGCACCGAAAACACCCCGCCGGCCAGCGCCAGCACCGTGAGATCGGCCAGCACACGCCAGCCGGCCGGCGTGGCAAAGAACGCCGTGACGTCCTTCGGCGCACTGCCCACCGCGCCGATGGCGAACCACAGATCGATGCCGGCCAGCGCCATTGCCAGCCCGGCGGCCCCGCAAAGGCGCGTGGAAATGCGCCCCTTCAGCCAGCGCCCCACCGCCACTGATCCTGCCGCGATGCCCACCGAAAAGGCGGCCAGAAACAGGGTGGCGACACCTTGCGTGGCACCCATGTCGTTGCGGGCCAGCGGCACGAACTGGCTGGTATAAACCGCGCCCAGCGCCCAGAACCAACTGATCGCCAGCGTGGCGATCAACAGCCGGCGATTGGCAAAGGCATGACCCAGCGCGGCGCGGCTGCTCGACACCGGGTTCCAGTTCAATGTGCGCCCCGGTTCAGGCGGCGCCGGCGGGATGAAGCGCGACGCCAGCCAGCCGAGTCCGGCAATGGCCAGCGTGATCGGCCCGACCGCCTGCGTTGCCAGCAGGCCGCCGGCGACCTGGCCCAGCAGGATGGCCACGAAGGTGGCGCCCTCCACCAGGCCGGTGCCGGCGATCAGTTCCTGCGGTTTGAGATGCTGGGGCAGGATGGCATATTTTATCGGGCCGAACAGGGTGGAATGGCAGCCCATCAGGAACACCACGGCCAGCGCCAACGGCAGCGAGCCCATGGCCAGCGCCGCCCAGCCCAATGCCATGAAGGCAATTTCCGAAAGCTTCACCAGCTGCGCAATTCCGGCCTTGTCGCGCGCATCGGCGGCGGAACCGGCCATGCCTGAAAACAGGAAGAAGGGCGCGATGAACAGCCCGGCCGCCGTGGAAGCCAGCAGCGCCGCCTGTTTGGGATCGGCCGCCGCGACATCATAGGCAACGATGAACACCAGTGCGGTGCGGAACAGATTATCGTTGAAGGCGCCCAGGAACTGGGTGGCAAACAGGGGGCCGAAGCACCGCGTGGTCAACAGGGCCAACATCTGGCACGAGCCTTGCCCGTTTGTGCCGCAGCCGTCCAGACTCGCAACGGCGGCCAGCATGGCATAGAAGAGGCGATTGAGGAGACGCGGGCACGTGCCAAAACAACGGCGCAACGATGATTGGGGTTTCCCGCGCTGGCGGGACTATGGGGCTGAACGCGCCGCGACCACCGTGCGCCTGTGCGATCGCGACGGCTGCACCAACGTGGGTGACCGCCCGGCCCCCAAGGCACCGAACAGCCCGGAACGCTGGATGTTCTGCCAGGCGCATGCCGCCGAATACAACGCCGGCTGGGATTATTTCCGCGGGCTGACCCCGGAAGAGGCCGCGGCCCGCGCCGCTTCGGAAGATCGGCAGCGCAATTATCGCCGCGCCAGCCACTGGGAATGGAGCGGTGAGGGCGACGGCAGCCGCAGCCGCGCCGAACTGGATGCGTTGAAGGTACTTGGGCTGGAAGCCGACGCGAGCGCGGAGGCGATCAAGGCCGCATGGCGCACGGCGGCCAAGGCAAGCCACCCGGATGTGGCCGGCTCGAGCCCCGAAGCGGTTGAGCGTTTCCGCGCCGTGCAGGCGGCGTGGGCCGTGCTGCAAGCTGCCGATGTGGCGCGCGCACAGGCGGCTGAGCGCGATGCACGGTAGAAAGCCCAGCTTTGGCAAGAACAAGAAAAGCCGGGGTTGAGCAAAACCGGCCAACGCTGTTTGAGGGGGATCATGATGGCAAAATTTCGCACCCTGTTCGCCGCCGGCCTGATCGCCGGCCTCACTGCAGCTCCTGCACTTGCGGCCGGCCTTTATGGCCAATGGCGCGTCAGCTTTGATGCCCACCCCGGCGGGCCGTTGCCGTTCACTCTGGATGTGCGCGAAGGCAAGACCGGCCCGCAGGCGTGGCTGGTCAACGCGCCGGAACGGCTGAAGGTTGAACAGGTGCAGGTGACGGGGGACAGCATCACGCTGATCTTCCCCAGCTACAACAGCAAGCTGGAGCTGAAGGCCGCAGGCAACGACACACTGGCCGGCACCGCCACTGTGCTGCGCTCGACCGGCACCGTCACGCTCGCCGCCCGCGCCCAGCGCGGCAGCTGGCGCTTCACGCCAACGGCGGTAAAGCCCGCCGGCAATGTGGCCGGCCGCTGGAACCTCACCTATGGCGACAACAAGGTGAAGGGCCTGGTGCTGCTGAAGCAGGTGGGCAGCCAGGTGTCGGGCACGGTGCAGCTACCCACCGGCGACATGCGCTATCTGTCGGGCGAACTGAATGGCAATCAGCTCAAGCTCTCCACCTTCGATGGCAGCTTCACCAGCCTGTGGCAGGGAACGCTGGTCGGTGACACCCTGAAGGGCGCATCGTTCGCGGCCACCAGCCGTCCGACCGGCAATCCGTTCGAGGCAAGGAAGGAGAAGGCCGCGACGATGAATGCCGTCGTCGTCGAGGCGCCTGGCGGTGAGCGGCTGTCGTTCCGCCTGCCCACGCCCGAAGGCCAGATGATCAGCCTGAATGACCCGCGTTACAAGGGCAAGGTGGTGGTGATCACGCTGGGCGGCGCCTGGTGCCCCAACTGCCACGACGAAGCCATTTTCATGGGGCCCTACGCGGCGCGCCGGCAGAAGGAAGGCCTGGAAATGATCGGCCTGCAGTTCGAATATGGCACCGATCAGGCCCGTGCGATGCGCCAGATCACCAGCTTCAAGAACCGGTACAAGCTGCCCTACCCGATGGTCTATGGCGGCCAGCCGAACGCCGAAGACACCAAGAAGGTGCTGGGCGATCTGGCCCCAGTGAAGGTTTGGCCGAGCACGATCTTCATCGGCCGCGATGGCCGGGTCAAGGAAGTGCATGTCGGCTGGGCCGGGCCGGCGACCGGCGCGCTGAGCGAGAAGGTGAAGCGCGAATTCGACGAGACGGTGACGAAGCTGCTGCGCGCCAAGGCTTAAGCGCGATCAATCCACATCTGTGTGCGGTCATGCGCCGGTGCGCCCCCTACCATGGGTGCGCCGGCCCTGCTAAGCACGAGGGATGAGCCCGCCCGTCCGCATTGCCCCGTCGATCCTTTCGGCTGATTTCGCGCGACTGGGTGAGGAAGTGCGCGCCATCAGCGCCGCCGGAGCAGACTGGATCCATGTCGACGTGATGGACGGGCATTTCGTGCCCAACATCACCATTGGCCCCGCCGTGGTGAGGGCGTTGCGCCCGCACAGCGATCTGCCGTTCGACGTGCATCTGATGATCAGCCCGGTGGACCTGTATCTGGAAGCCTTTGCCGAAGCCGGCGCCGATATCCTCACCGTCCACCCTGAATCCGGTCCGCACCTGCACCGCACCATCCAGCGCATCAAGGCGCTGGGGAAAAAGGCTGGCGTATCGCTCAATCCGGCCAGCCCGGTGGAACTGGTCGCCGAAGTGCTGGGCGATATTGATCTCATCCTGGTGATGAGCGTGAACCCCGGTTTCGGCGGGCAGAGCTTCATCACCAGCCAGTTGAAGAAGATCGAGCGCCTGCGCCGCATGATCGACGACAGCGGTCGCGCTATCTATCTGGAAGTGGATGGCGGTGTGGACGCCGCCAACGCCGCCGCCGTGGTCGCCGCAGGTGCCGACGTGCTGGTTGCCGGCACCGCCAGCTTCAAGGGCGGCGCGGCGCATTATGCCGCCAATATCGCTGCGTTGAAGGGGCATTGATGGCGAAACTGCCCCAATCTCCCGCGGCGCAGCCCGACCTGGAAGATGAGGACGGCAGCCTGCGCCGTGGCAGCGGTGATCGCGGCCTGTCGCTCTCAGAGAAACTGGCGCAAGGGCTGACAAGCCGGCTCTATGCCTCGCCGCTGCACCGCTTTCGCCTGCGCGGCCGCTTTCCGCTGAAACTGCTGGCGGCCCCGGCCGATCCGGTGCCAGGCGATCCCCATATCGGTGAACGCATCCTCGCGGGTCGGCTGATCCACGCCGGCCATACCCAGATGACGCGGGACATCAGCTTCCGCGAATCCGGCCCGCCGCCGGAATGGCTGGAATGGGCGCATGGTTGGGAATGGCTGCGCGATCTGGCCATCCTGCCCGATCGTGAGGCCGCAAAGCGCGCAGCCGAAAATCTGGTCGAACGCTGGCTGGCCAGTTTTGGCGAATATGATGCGCTGGGCTGGCGGGCCGATCTGGCCGGCACGCGGCTGCTGATGGCACTGGGCCATGCGCCGCTGATCCTGTCATCATCGAACCAGATTTATCGTTCGGCCGTGCTCTCCGCGATGGCGACCTGGGCGCGGCATCTCGATCGCGCCGCCCGCCGCAACGAGGGACTCGCTCAGGCCAAGGCGCTGTGCGGGCTGTATGCCGCCGGCACACTTATTCCCGGCGGCGACGTGCGGGCCAGTGCGGCGCTGGCCGGGCTGAACCAGCTGCTGCCAGCACTTGTGCTGCCCGATGGCGGCATCGCCAGCCGCGCGCCGATTGATGGTCTGGCGCTGGCCGATCTGTTGATCTTCACCGCCGGTGCACCGGAAGCGCTGGGCAACCGCGCGCCGCCGGTGTTTGCCGATACGCTGGCTCGGCTGGCGCCGGCCTTACGCGGCCTGATGCTGGGCGATGGCCAGATCGGCGCCTGGCATGGCGGCGCGGTGATCGGCGCCGACGCCCTCGATCGGCTGTCGCGCAAGGCGGCCACCGGCACCGAAATCCGCCGCGGCGGCCGCTGGAGCGGCTATCACCGGCTTTCGGCCGGCCGCAGCGTGGTGGTGATCGATGCCGGACCGCCGCCTTCGGCGCGCCTGTCCAACAGCGGTCACGCCGGGACGCTGGCGTTCGAGATGAGCGACGGCCCGGACCGGCTGATCAGCAATTGTGGCGGCGTGCGCGGCTTGCAGACGCCGCTGGCGCCGGCGCTGGCATCAGGCCTGTCCACCACCGCCGCCCATTCGACCCTGGTGATTGCCGACACCAACAGCACCCGCATCCGCGATGATGGCACGCTGGCCGCCGGGGTGGAGGAAGTGACGCTGGCCCTGCGCAGCAGCGTGGAAGGCCAGCTGATCGAGACCAGCCACAATGGCTATGCCAAGCGGTTCGGCATGCTGGTCCGCCGCCGCCTGTTCCTCACCGCCGATGGCACCGAACTGGCGGGCGAGGATCTGATCGAAGCCGCGCCTGCTGGCCTGCTGCGCCGCCGCGCCGAACGCAATTTCGATGTGCGCTTCCATCTTGGCCCCGGCGTTTCGGCGACGCCCACCGCCGATGGCATGGGCGCGCTGCTGAAGACGCCTTCGGGCCGCATCTGGGCGTTCAAGGTCCGGCTGGAAAGCGGCCCAGGAGATAATCAGAACGCCCGGCTGGCCATCGAACCATCCGTGTGTGTGGATGGCACCGGCACCATCCAGCGCACCCAGCAGCTGGTGGTTTCCGGCGGCACCCAGAAAATGGCCGCCGATGTGCACTGGAGCCTGAAGCGGGCTGGCAAATAGCGGCTTGAGGCGCTAGGCGGGCGCGAACCGCCCACCCCTCCGGAAAGCCGATCCCCATGACCGATCTCGTCCCCATTCGCCGCGCCCTGCTTTCGGTGTCCGACAAGGCCGGATTGGAACCACTGGCGGCGGCGCTGGTGGCGCGCGGTGTGGAACTGGTCTCCACCGGTGGCACGGCGACGGCACTGCGGGCGCTCGGCCACGCGGTGAAGGATGTTGCCGAACTCACCGGCAGCCCCGAAATGATGGACGGCCGGGTGAAGACGCTGCATCCGCGCGTGCATGGCGGCCTGCTGGCCCTGCGCAACAATGAAGATCATGTGCAGGCGATGGCCGGCAATGGCATCGGCGCCATCGATCTGGCGGTGATCAACCTCTACCCGTTCGCCGCGACCGTCGCCAAGGGCGCGCCGCGGGACGAGATTATCGAGAATATCGATATCGGCGGCCCGGCCATGGTGCGGTCTTCGGCCAAGAACCATGATTTCGTCGCCATCCTGACCAGCCCCGATCAGTATGACGACTTCATCGCCGCGCTGGACGCGAACGATGGCGCCACCCCGCTGGCGCTGCGCCGCAAGCTCGCCGCCGCCGCCTTTGCCCACACTGCCGCCTACGATGCCGCCGTTGCCAGCTGGTTCGCCTTTGCCGATCAGGGCGAGATGTTCCCGGCCGTGCTGCCGGTGGCGCTGACCCGCAAGGAAACGCTGCGTTATGGCGAGAACCCGCACCAGCAGGCCGCGCTGTATCTGCCGCAGGGCAAGACCTATGGCCTTGCCGCCGCGCGCCAGGTGCAGGGCAAGGAACTGAGCTACAATAATTTGAACGATGCTGATGGCGCGCTCGACCTGATTGCAGAATGGCGCGACGCCGGCCCGGCCTGCGCCATCATCAAGCACGCCAATCCGTGCGGCGTCGCCACGGGTAGCACGCTGGCCGAGGCCTATGAAAAGGCGTTCCAGTGCGATCCGGTTTCGGCCTTTGGCGGCATCATCGCGGTCAACCAGCCGCTGGATGGCCCGACGGCGGAGGCCATCACCGGCATCTTCACCGAAGTGGTGATCGCGCCGGGTGCCGATGGCGACGCGCTGAAGATCTTTTCGGCCAAGAAGAATTTGCGTCTGCTGATTGCCGATCTGCCCGATCCGCGCCGGCCGGGCCTGATGCTGAAGCCGATCTCTGGCGGCATGCTGGTGCAGAGCCGCGACAATGGCGCGGTGCTGCGCGATGCCTGCCAGGTGGTGACGCAGCGCGCGCCGACCGAGGCTGAATGGGCCGACCTGTTGTTTGCCTGGACCGTGGCCCGCCACGTGAAGTCCAACGCCATCGTCTATGCCAATGGCGGCGCGACGGCGGGCGTTGGTGCCGGCCAGATGAGCCGGCTCGATTCCACCCGTATCGCTGCAAGGAAGGCCATCGATGCCGCCGAAACTGCCGGCTGGCCGCAGCCGCGCACCATTGGCAGCTGTGTCGCCTCCGATGCCTTCTTCCCGTTTGCCGACGGGCTGATCGCCGCCGCCGAAGCCGGCGCCACCGCCATCATCCAGCCCGGCGGCTCCATCCGCGACAAGGACGTGATCGCGGCAGCGGATGAGCGCGGGTTGGCGATGGTGTTCACCGGGATGCGCCACTTCCGGCATTGAGGCCACCGGGGGCCCGGGCCTGTCCTACATCGGCAAAGCCTGTCATCATGGCCCCGTCCCTGGGTGCGCAAGCCGCAGGTTTGGACGGCACCTGTGCATTGCAAACGGCCAGAATGCGTAAAATGTGTCAAAAGCGGGAGGGGCCAGGCGTGGGCAACTTCCCTAAGCATTGGGGTGAAGGAGAGCCTGCCATGCTCGAACGGATCAGGACTGCACTGGAAACCACGCTGGCCGCCGCCAATGTTCCGGGAGCCGTGGCCGTGGTCGGCAACAGCAGCGGCACGCTGGCCGAAGTGGCGGTGGGCACAAAGGGCCCCGGTGGCCCGCTTTTGGCGCAGGACGATCTGTTCCAGATCGCATCAATGACCAAGGCCATCGGCAGCGTCGCCGCCATGCAGTTGGTGGAACAGGGCCGGCTGGGCCTTGATGATGATATCGGCAAGCTAATGCCACAGCTGGCCAACCCGGAAGTGCTGGAAGGCTTTGACGACGAGGGCAAGCCGGTCACTCGCCCCGCCGCCGGGCCGATCACGCTGCGCCAGTTGCTCACCCACACGTCCGGCTTCGGTTATGAATTCATGTCGGCGGAGCTGACCCAATATCGCCAGCACAACCCGGCGGCACCCGGCAGCCTGGCCAGCCTGAAGGCGCCGCTGCTCGCCGATCCGGGCACGCAGTGGATTTATGGCATCTCCACCGATTGGGTGGGCCTGGCGGTGGAAGCGGCGTCGGGCATGAAACTGGG
>Ga0209278_1000439_pt1 | contig 33345 bp, 32 predicted proteins | sample JI81BgreenDNA_FD_187504 | JGI IMG/M metagenome (GOLD analysis project Ga0209278, IMG submission 187504) | Wastewater effluent complex algal communities from Wisconsin, to seasonally profile nutrient transformation and Carbon sequestration -... | ecosystem: Engineered > WWTP > Effluent > Algae...
GCTGTTCCGCTTCCGCGCGCTGGCCCGCGAGGCCGACCCGATCGCCCCGGCGCCGGCCGCCGCCGCCCCGGCCGGCGGCGACGCGCCGAAGGCCTGAGCCATGGCGCTCTGGAACCCCATCGAGATCGCGCGCCGCCTGCGCAAGATCGGGCTCATCGGCATCGGCCAGCGCAACGCGCACTACGTGCTCATGCACAACCCGCGCAAGTTCTACCCGCGGGTCGACGACAAGCTGATCACCAAGAAGCTGGCCATCGAGGCCGGCCTGCCGGTGCCCGAGCTGTACGCGGTCGTGCGGGAAGAGCACGAGATCGCCGAGCTGCACGAGAAGATCAAGAACCGCGAGAGCTTCGTCGTGAAGCCGGCGCATGGCTCGGGCGGCGACGGCATCCTCGTCATCCACGGCCGCCGCGGCGACAAGTACCGCCGCGCCAACGGTTCGCTGATGAGTCGCGAGGAGTTCGAGCACCATCTCTCGAACGGCCTCTCCGGCCTGTTCTCGCTGGGTGGCCAGCCCGACCACCTGTTGGTCGAGTACTGCGTGCAGTTCGACCCGATCTTCGAGCGCGTCAGCTTCAAGGGCGTGCCGGACGTCCGCATCATCGTCTTCCTCGGCTACCCGGTGATGGCGATGATCCGCCTGCCGACGCGCCTCTCGGACGGCAAGGCCAACCTGCACCAGGGCGCCATCGGCGTCGGCATCGACCTGCCGACCGGCGTCACCAAGCGCGGCGTCTGGGGCTCCGAGATCATCCGCGACCATCCCGACACCGAGCACAGCATCGTCGGCCTGAAGATCCCGCGCTGGGACGACCTGCTGCACATGGCGGCGCGCTGCTACGAGCTCTCGGGCCTCGGCTACATCGGCGTCGACTTCGTGCTCGACAAGGACCACGGCCCGATGATCCTCGAGTTGAACGCGCGCCCCGGCCTCGCCATCCAGATGGCGAACGCCAACGGCCTCCAGCCGCGCCTCGAGAAGATCGAAGCCCTGCAGGCCGCCGGGCAGCTGTCGAAGGATCCCGCCGAGCGCGTGGCATTCGCCGTCGCGAACTTCCCGACAACGGGTTGACGCCGATACGCCACCGTGCGGTGGCGTTCATTCGTTAACACCGCGTTTGTGCGCGGTGACATGAATGCGCCGCGGGAAGCGGTTCACGCCAGATTCCCTTGAGCCTGCGGCACTCTTGGCGATAACCTCGCCAGCCTCACTGCCGGGAAGATTCTTCGCCATGTCCTCTGCACGCACCGCTCTGCTCACCGCGGCCATCGCCGCCGTCCTGATCACCGCCGTGGCACCGGCGGAGGCGCAGAACAACCGCCGCAGCTACATCGAGAAGCGCGCCGACCAGAGCATGACGCGCGACGGCGACAAGATCGAGGAGGCGCCTGACCTCTACCCCGAGGCCACCCGCGAAGAGCCGGGCCAGCGCGCATCGGGCCGCCTGCAGCGTCAGATCAACGCGATGATCGTCGCGCAGAACGAGGGCGAAGCCGAGAAGGCCCTCGAACTGGCCAACGAACTGATCGCCAACGAGCGCGCCACCGCCTACGACAAGGCGGCCGCCTACCAGATCGCCGGCATCGCGTCGGCGGAGCTCGATGACGTCGACAGCGCGATCCGCTTCACCCAGCAGGCGATCGACGCCAACGTCCTCGAGAACAACGCCCACTTCTCGGCGATGCGCAACCTGGCGGCGTTCCAGGCCGATGCCGATCGCCTGCCCGAGGCGACGGCCACGCTCGAGCGCCTCGTCAACGAGACCCGCAGCACCCGCCCCGAATTGCTGCTTTCGCTCGCCAACGCCTACTTCCAGATCGAACAGTTCGACAAGGCGATCCCGCTGCTCCAGCAGGTGACGGCCGCCGAGGACGAGCCCAATGTCGACGCGCTCAAGCTGCTGATGGCGAGCTATGCGCTGGCGGAAAAGCCGGCCGAGGCGATCACGATCGGCCAGCGCCTGCTGGCGATGGACCCCGACGACAAGCGCCTCGTCTATTCCGTCGCTCAGATGCACTCCGAGCTGGGCCAGGACGACCAGGCCGGCGCCCTTTACGAAGGTCTGCGGTCGAAGGGCCTGTTCACGGAGAGCCGTGACTACCAGGTCCTCTACACGCACTACTTCAACATGGAGGGCAAGGAGCGCGAGGTCATCGCCGTCATCAACGAGGGCCTGGAGAAGGGCATCCTCAAGCGCGACCTCTCGACCCTCGGGGCACTGGCCCAGGCGGCCTACTTCTCCGAGGACATGCCGCTGGCGATCGCCACCTACCGCGAGGCCGCCGACCTTGATCCGAAGGGCGAGACCGGCCTGAACTACGCCAAGGTCCTGTCCGGCGAAGCGAGGGACGCCGAGGCCCGCGACGCGGCCAAGGCCGCGCTCGCCAAGGGCGTGGCCAAGCCCGGCGACGCATGGTTGGTGATCGCCCGTTCCGAGAACGAGCTCGACAACCGCGCCGCGTATCGTGCTGCGCTGCAAGAAGCGGCGAAGTACCCGGAATCCCGCGAGCAGGCGACCCGCACCCTGTCCCAGCTTCGCTGAGGCCTTCACGGATTCGCCGCTTCCGGGCGGTATCCAGCGCCGCTTCGATCCCTTACTATTGTTGACCCGCCCAGCGCGGGGTCCCATCCAAGCCGGTCCAACGCATGACGGACAATCGAATCTACGGCACCAAAGTCCCCGCGCCCTTCAGTTGGCCGCGGACGATCGGTATCGCCTTCGCCATCGCCCTGCACGCTGCGGGCGGTCTTGCGTTGCTCGTGCCCATCAACAACGCCGCGGCCGAGGAAGAAGAAGAGCGCGTCGTGAACGTGAACTTCATCGAGCCGCCGCCGCCGCCCCCGCCGCCGCCGCCGCCGCCGCCGGAACCGCCGAAGGTCGTGCAGAAGATCGTGCAGACCCCGGTGACCCCGACGCCGGTGCCGCCGCCGCCGGAAGAGCCGCCGGTGGTGTTCGACGACAACAATGCGCTCGACGTCGAAGCCCCGCCGCCGGCCCCGCCCGCGCCGCCGGCTCCGCCCGCCGACTTCGCGCCCTCCGAGGACATCTCGGGTCGTCGCTTGAATCCGCCGCGCTACCCGCCGCAGGAAGCCCGCCGTTGCATCGGTGGCGAGGTGATGCTGCGCGTCACCATCGATGCCACCGGCGCCGTGCTCGACGTGTCCGTGGACAAATCCAGCCGCAACCGGAACCTCGACCGCTCGGCGCTCGAGGCCGCCCGGCGCTGGCGCTTCAACGCCGGTCTGCAGAACGGCCAGCCGGTCGGTGGCGCCGTCCTGGTGCCGGTCAACTTCACTCCTCCCTGCTAATCCAACCGAAGGTATCCACTCATGCTGCAGGACAACACCAACACCGCGCCGGCGACGGACGCTGCTGCTGCTCCGGCGGCTGCCCCGATCGCGACCAACGTGGCGCTGACCGCGCCCGCCGCAGGCACCGCCCAGACCGTGCAGCAGGACGTCGCTGACTTCAGCGTGCAGAACGCCATGGCCCACATGGGCGTCGTCAACTGGTCGGTGTTCGCCGCCCTGGTGATCATGTCGATGGTCGCGTGGTACTACACGATCATGAAGGCCATCAAGTACGCCCGGATCAACGGCCGTGCCGGTGCCGTCACCTCGGCCTTCTGGCAGACCAACAACGCCCAGGAAGCCATCCGCTTCATGGAAGAGCAGCCGGGTTGGGAGCCGTTCTCGAAGATCGCCCTCGACTGCGCCCAGGCCGCGGCCCACCACCAGAAGTCGGAAGGCCGCCTGTCGGAGGCCCTGAACCGCTCGGAGTTCATCGACCGCGCCCTCCGTCAGGCCGTGGCCCGTGAGTCGGGTTCGCTGGAAGACGGCCAGACCTGGCTCGCCACGACGGGCGCCATCGCGCCGTTCGTCGGCCTGCTCGGCACCGTGTGGGGCATCCTGATGGCCCTCGTCGGCCTGTCGGCCTCGGGCGAGAGCTCGATCAAGGCGGTGGCCGGTCCGGTCGGTGAAGCGCTGATCATGACCTTCATCGGTCTGTTCGTCGCCATCCCGGCGGTGATCGCGTTCAACTACTTCAACCGCAACAACCGCAAGCTGATCGGCCAGTTCGACGCCTTCGCGCACGACCTGCACGACTTCTTCGCCACCGGCGCCCGCGTGGGCGGCGACAAGCGCTGAGGGGCTAACCCCCCTCTTCGCGGAGATCCCCTATGGCCTTCAGTTCTGACTCGGACGGCGGTTTCACCGAACCGAACGTCGTCCCGCTCGTCGACGTGATGCTGGTGCTGCTGATCATCTTCATGGTCACGGCCTCGGTGTCCGAGAACGTGAAAGTGGAGCTGCCGAAAGCGACGGTGGACGCGCGTCCGCCGGCGCCCAAGGTGCCGCCGATCACGCTCTCCGTCCGCGAGGACGGCACGATCTTCTGGGCCGACGAAGCGCTGGCCGGCAAGGAGATGCTGGACACCCGCCTCGCCGTCGAGGCACAGAAGCTGCCGCAGCCGGACGTGCTCCTGCGCGCCGACAGCGAAACCAAGTACGCGCTGATCCAGGACGTCACCACCCGCGTTCGCGTGGCCGGCATGCGTTCGATCAACTTCGTGTCCGAACCGGAATCGGAGAACTGAGCCATGGCGTTTTCCGCAGGGGGCGGTTCCGGCCCCAAGTCCGACATGAACGTGGTGCCGTTGATCGACATCCTGCTCGTGCTGCTGATCATCTTCATGGTGACGGCACCGACGCCGGCCTCGCTGATCAATGTCACGTTGCCGCAGCGTACGACGCCGCCGGACAACCCGCCGCCGCCGCCGCCGGATCCGGTCAAGCTGCAGATCCTGTCGTCCGGTGAGATCCTGCTCAACGGCACGCCGGCCCCGCTGGCGACGCTCGAAGACCAGTTCGCCGACATCACCCAGGTGCGTACCCAGGTGCTGAAGCCGGAAGAGCAGCCGAAGCTCGAGATCGAGGTCGATGCCGAAGCCGAGTACGAAGTGCTGGCGAAGGTCTTGGCCCGTGCCAAGAACGCACAGATGGAAAAGATCGCGTTCGTGGACCAGCAGATCCAGTAAGGCCCTGTGGCCTCGGCTTCGCGCCGAGCCCTGGCCTCGCGACGCCGCCCTCGGGCGGCGTCGTTGTTTGTGGCGCGGGGAAATCCGCCGGGGTTGCCCGCAGGGAGCGCTCAGTGGCCGGTGATGGCCCGGTAGCGACGCACGGTTTCGGCGAGGCCGTCGACCAAGGCCTCGGCGATCAACGCGTGGCCAATGGAGACTTCCAGCACGCCGGGCACGCCCGCGAGGAAGGCGCCCAGATTGGCTTGCGACAAATCGTGGCCGGCATTGACGCCCAGGCCCAGCGCTTGCGCGGCTTCGGCGGTTCGCCGGCAGGCGGCCAGTGCATGTTCGAACGTCTGGCGTGCCGCGCCGCCGTCTCCGTCCGACGAGCCCCCGTGCGCCGCCTCATGCGCTTCCGCGTACGGGCCGGTGTAGATCTCGATGCGATCGGCCCCGGCCTCGCGAAGCGGCGCGAAGCCGGTCTCGCCGGCATCGACGAAGAGCGACACGCGACACCCCAGCGCCCTGAACGCGCTGATCTGCGCGGCCATCGTCGCCGGCAGCGCCGATGGATCAAAGCCATGGTCCGAAGTGATCTGGCCGTCGCCATCGGGGACGAAAGTGACCTGGGCCGGCCGCGCCGCGCGAGCCAATGCCAGCAGCCCCGGGTAGCCCTCGCGGGGCGGCGCGAACGGGTTGCCCTCGATGTTGAACTCGACGCCCGCGGGCAAGGCCGCCGCGATGGCCGCGACGTCTTCCGCCGTGATATGCCGGCGATCGGGACGAGGGTGCACGGTGATTCCGCGTGCGCCGGCCGCCACGCAGCGGAGGGCCTCGTCGACGGGTGACGGCAGCCGGCCGCCGCGCGAATTGCGCAGCACGGCGATCTTGTTGACGTTGACGCTGAGCAGGGTCATGGCGGGCCCTCGTGGGCCCTGAAGCGTGCCCGCCACCTCAGTCCAAGGGCAAGCCCACCCTCGCAGGGCGGTTCATGGGCGCCATAATGCGGCGATGACCGTCCGGAATGCCCTGCGTTGGTGCCGCTTGCTCGTCTCGGCGTATGCCGTGGCGGCGTCCACGTGGGTGGCCGCCTCGGGGCTCGCCGGCGTGCCGATCAGCAAGCGGATCGGGCCGGACGAGTACCGCGCCGCGCCGGCCCTGTGGTCGGTGGCCGCGGCACCGGGGAAGATCTACGTCGCTTCCAACGACGGCGTGCTGGTCCATGACGGCGTCGAGTGGACGACGGTACCGCTGCCGATCGGCGTGAATGCAACGCTCGTGCGGCGCCTGCCCGACGGCGCCATCATGGTGGGCGGTTACGACACCTACGGGCGTCTCGAGCTCGACCCGGTCCGCGGCTACCGCTACGTCGACCTGCTCGCCAGCAGCGGCTTGCCGGAAGGCGATCGCCACCTTGGTCCCGTGTGGGAGATCCTGCAAACCCCCGAAGGCATCTACGTCCAGTCGCAGAACTTCCTGCACCTGATGCCTGCGAATGGCGCGCCGACCCGCAGCTGGCCGATGGGTCCCGACATGCGCAGCGTCATCGCCTTCGGCGGCGACCTCTATGCGCGCGTGCAGGACCAGGGCCTAGGCTGGCTGCGCGACGGCAAGCTGCAGCTGGTGCCCGGTGGCGACGCCTTCCGCCGCGTGCCGGTCTCCAGCATCGTCGGCTGGGGCGGCAGTCGCTTCGTCGTCGCCGGCAATGGCGTGTGGCGCCTTGACGACAGCGGGGTGGAGCGCGCCCTGGCCTGGCCGGACGGCGAGCTCGCCGTGTATGTCACGGTGCCCCTCGATGGCGGCGGATTCGCCTTCTCGACGCTCGACGGCGAGGTGATGGTGGTCGACGCCGGGCTGCGCCTGCGGCAGCGGGTGAAGATCGCCGACCAGTCGGTGTCGGACCTCGCGAGGGACAGCGAAGGCGCCCTTTGGGCCGTCACCGACACCGAGGTGGTCCGGCTCGGGATGCCCTCGGCCTGGTCCATCTTGGACCACACCCATGGGGTGCGCGGCCTCGTGAGCGACACCGCCGAATTCGATGGGGCGCTGTGGATCGCCACCGCCCGCGGCCTGTACCGGATGACCGACGATGGTGCCGGCAGCGTGCGTTCCGAGCGCATGCCCTTCGTGCAGCTGGAGGCCTACGGCATGCTCGCCGATGAGCGCGCGATGCTGGTCGGCCACCGCGAAGGCCTGTTCGAGCTGCGTCCCGGCTCGCGCCAACCGCGCGCGCTGCACGAGGGCGAGACGACCTATGGCCCGCAGTTGGTCCGCAACCGCACCGACCTCGCCATCACCTACACCGACAACGAATTCATCCTGCTTGCCTTCGTCGAGGGCGCGTGGGAGATCGCCGCCCGCTGGCCGCTGCGAGGCATGGCGATCATCGACGTCATCCAGACCGCGGAAGGCGAGTTCTGGTTGAGCGACGACCGCGGGCCGCCGCAGCGCTGGCGCATCGACCTCGTGACCCATGATCGGCTTTCCACCGATGCGTTCGGCGAGGAGCAAGGCTTGCCGATCGACGGCGAGGACCGACCGAAGCTTTTCTTCATCGACGGCGAACTGCGCGCCTGGGCCAAGGGTCGGACCTACCGCTTCGATCCTGGCGCCGGCCGCTTCGCGCTGACGCAAACGCCGGATTGGATCGCCACCTTGGTGCAGCCCGGCAAGCTGAGCGTGGTGGAGACCACGATGGGCCTGTTCGCCTACACGCCGCGCGACCTGATGCGTCGCCCGGCGTCGACGATGGCCTGGGAGCGCGTGCAGATCGGCGGCTGGTCCAGCACCGGCTTCGGCATCCCGCGCGTCAGCCGGGGCGGCGTCCTGCGCGTCCCGGTGTGGAACGGAATCCTGCAGTACGCGCCGGAAGGTCCCGTGCTGCCGGTTCCGGACCTCGCCGTCGGCTTCGACCAGCTGCTCGTGCAGGGCGACGACGGGGAGTTCCGCGCCGGCGAAATCGAACGCGACAGCCTCACCTTCCTTTCCGGCCAGCCGCTGCGCCTGCGCTTCACCCTCGGCACGCTCGAACCCGGCGCGCGCTTCCGCTACCGGCTGTCGCAGATCGCCCCGACGTTCTCCGATTGGTCCGACCGCGATCTCGCCATCCGCGCGCTCGATCCCGGCGAATACCTGTTCGAAGTGGAAGGCCAGCTGCCCAGCGGCCGCCGGATCGAGCCGCTTCGCGTCCGTCTGCTGGTGCAGCCGCGCTGGTTCGAGGAGCCGGTGCTGCGCGGCCTGATGTTGTTGGCCCTGGTCGGCGCTGCGGTGTGGGTGTCCCGCGCCATCGGCCGCCGTCGCGTGCGCCGCGTCGAAGTGCAGAACCGCCAACTCGAACAACGCATCGCGGACCGCACGCTGGAGCTGGAGCGCGCCAACGCCCGGCTGGCCGAGATGGCGGTGGAAGACCCGCTGACCGGCACGCACAACCGCCGCGCCCTCGAACAGGCGCTCGGCCGCGAATGGGCGCGCTGCGCGGAACAGGGCCTGCCGCTGGCGGCGCTGATGATCGACGTCGACCATTTCAAGCGCTACAACGACCACCACGGTCACCTGGAAGGCGACCGCGTGCTGATCGAAGTGGCGGCGCTGTTGCGCACCGATCTCAGCGTGCCGGTCGAGATCCTCGCGCGCTACGGCGGCGAGGAGTTCACCGTGCTGCTGCCCGGCGCCACCCTCGAGGCGGCGGCACGGCGCGCCGAACTCCTGCGCGACACCGTGGAGCGCGCCCGCGTCGGCGTCACCGTGAGTGCGGGGGTCGCCGTGGCGTGGCCGAACGCGGCGGAAGTGCCCTCTTCCCTGATGCGTCGTGCCGACCAGGCGCTCTACGAGGCGAAGCGGCAGGGTCGCAACCGGGTGGTCTGTGCCGACACGTGAGTCACGGCGCGCGCCGCGCCCGAGCAAGGTGTGCCCGGTGTGCCAGCGCCCCTTCGACTGGCGGAAGAAGTGGGAGCGCGACTGGAAGCGGGTCGTCTACTGCTCGGACGCCTGCCGGCGTGCCTCGAGCGCGTCCCGCACCCGCTGAACCTCGGCGTCGTCGAGCATCCGCGTCGCCGCCCGCCCCGCCGCGTCGTTCCGGTCGCGCAAGCCTTGCGTCGTCCCCAGCAGCAGCAGGACCAGCGCGGCGACCAAGAGCAGCAGCACGACGGCCGTGCCGACGGGCAGCAGCACGGCCATGGCGAAGCAGGCCAGGGCGGCAAGAAGGATCAACCACGCCATCGTCGGCGCTCCGAGGGGATTCCCCGCGAAGTCTAGCGCGGCCGCACCGCTTCGCCCTCAGAGCAGGGGGGCGAGCAGGCGCGCCGCGCTGTCGGTGTAGGCCTGCAGGCCGCCCGGCTTCCAGCCGCGCGGCACTTCCTTCGATTGCCCGAGGTCTTCCGCGATGCGGGCCGCGAGCTTCGCGGCGACGCGCGCATCGCGCGCGAGCACGGACAGTTCGAAGTTCAGCCAGAAGCTGCGCGGGTCGACGTTCGCGCTGCCGATCAGGGCGATCTCGTCGTCGACCAGCAGGGCCTTGCCGTGCAGCATGCGCGGCTGGAACTCGAAGACGCGCACGCCGGCGTCGAGCAGCTCGGGGTAGAAGCTGCGCGCCGCCGCCCGCACCAGGCGGTTGTCGTTGCGCCGCGGCACCAGCAGGCGCACGTCGAGGCCGCTGAGCGCGGCGGACGTGAGGGCGAGCAGCACCGCGGCGTCGGGCACGAAGTAGGGCGTCATCAGCCAGACGCGGCGCTTGGCGTTGTGCAGGGCCTCGACGTGCACGCGGTGGATCGGCGCCAGCGGGTTGTCGGGGCCCGAGGGCACGAGCTGGCAGCGCACGTCGCCGATCGGCTGCGGGGGCCAGTGCATCGCCTCGCCGAAGGTGCGCCCGGTGGCGTAATGCCAGTCCTCGGCGAAGGCGAGCTGCAGCGCCCGGACCACTTCGCCCTCCATCCGCAGGTGCAGGTCGTGGAAGGCCGCCGCCGAGGCGCGCTCGCTCTGCGTGTCGCTGATGTTCACCCCGCCGGTGAAGCCGGTGCGGCCGTCGATGATGGCGATCTTCCGGTGCGTTCGCAGGTTCAGCGTCGGACGCCAGAGCAGGTGGCCGAGCTTCAGCGGATGGAACCATGCCACCTCGGCACCGGCCTCGCGCAGCGGCTGCAGGAAACGCGGCGAGCACTTCCGCGAGCCGAGGCCGTCGAGCAGCAGCCGCACCTGCACGCCGGCGCGCGCCCGCTCGGCCAAGAGGTCGCGGAGGCGGGTGCCGACGCTGTCCGGCTCGTAGATGTAGTACTCGAGGTGGATCGCTTCGCGGGCCCCGGCGATCGCACTGAACAGGGCGTCGAAGGTGCGCTCGCCGCCGGTGAGCAGCTCGATGGCGGTGGCGCGCGTCGGGGCGTGGCCGGTGGCGGCCTCGATCAGCCGTTCCTGGCCCTCTTCGGACGCATCGCCGCAGGGCGGCAGGCGCGCGGCGGCCAAGGCCAGCCGGGCGCGCAGGCGCTTCAGTTTGCGCCGGTGGATGCGCTGCGGCCCCAGCCACCAGTAGACGGCCCAACCCACGACGGGCAGCCAGGCGAGTGCCAGCAGCCAAGCCAACGTGGCCACCGGTTCGCGACGCTGGCGGATGATCCAGGCCGCCAGCACCAGCACGTAGGCCAGCCAGGCCAGGCCCAGCCATGGCGAGGTCAGCCAGTCCTCGAGCGTGCCCAGCGCGCCGCTGAGCGCGGCAAGGGCGGCATCGACGACGGGGGGCAGGGCGAACGCGTCCATGCGCGCATGGTCGCACGCGGCGGAAACCCGCCGGCATGGGGCAGGTCGGCGGTGGCACGCGGCTTGCACCCTTCCCGGCACCTGACCGTCCGTGGCCCGACGCCCGCTCCCATGTCCGACGCGATTTCCTCCGTGCTCAGCCAGATCCGCAGCTACCAGAGCCAGGTGGGCCAAGCCCTGCCGGGCGGGGGCCTCGGCGCCGGTGGCGTGGGCGGTGTGGGGAGCACGGGCGGGACGGGAGGCGCCGGGAGTGTCGGTGGCGCCGCTGGCGTCGGCGCCCCGAGCTTCGGCGACGCCTTGGGCAACGCCCTCAAGAAAGTGAACAGCCTGCAGGCCGAGACCCGTGACCTGCAGGCCGCCTTCGAGCGCGGCGATCCGAAAGCCGACCTCGCCCGCGTGATGGTGGCCGCCCAGGCCTCGAGCGTCGCCTTCCGGGCCACGGTCGAGGTGCGCAATCGCCTGGTGCAGGCCTACCAGGACGTCATGAACATGCCGTTGTAAGGCACGGATCGAGCCCATGAATGCCGTTGTCGTCCCGCAATCCCCACCGTCCTCGCCCGGCCTGATCGCGCAGATCGGCCAGGCTGGCCTGATGCGCCAGCTCTGGACGATGGGCCTGCTCACGCTGGCGATCGCCGGCGGGCTGTGGGCCTTCTTCTGGCTGCAGAAGCCGGCACTGGTGACGGTGCAGAGCGGCGTGGACGCCGCGACCGCCGCCGAGTTCGCCGACGCCCTGCGCGGTGCGCAGATCCCCGTCGAGATCAATCCCGCCACCGGCGACGTGCAGGTGCCCGGCGAGCGCCTGCAGGAAGCGCGCATGGCCCTGGCCACCGCCGGCCTCGGTGGCAGCGACGGCCCGGGCATGGCCCTGATCGAGCGTGACCCCGGCTTCGGCGTCAGCCAGTTCGTCGAGACCGCCCGCTACCAGCGGGCGCTGGAAAGCGAGCTCGCCAAGACCATCAAGCAGCTGCGGCCGATCCGCGAGGCGCGCGTGCACCTGGCGCTGCCCAGGCCTTCCGCGTTCACCCGCCAGCAGCAGCCGGCCGCGGCGTCCGTGGTGATCGGCCTGCTGCCCGGCCGCTTCATGAAGCCGGACGAGGTGCAGGCCATCCAGCATCTGGTCGCGAACGGCATCCCGAACCTGACGCCGGACCGCGTCACCGTGGTCGATGAATCCGGCCGACTGCTCACGCGCGATGCGCCGGACTCCGCCAACGCCATCAGTGCCGAGCAGTTCGCCCTGACCCGTGAGAAGGAGGCCTCGCTGGCCGCCAAGGTCGCCGGCCTGATCGAGCCGCTGGTCGGCGTGGGCCGCGTGCGCAGCGAAGTCGCCATCGACATGGACTTCGCCACCGTCGAGGAGGCCCGCGAGATCTACACGCCGGAATCCGGCCAGCTGCGCAGCGAGCAGGTCAGCGAGGAGCGTCGCGCCGAGGCGGCCGACCGCGGCATTCCGGGGGCCACCAGCAACACGCCCCCGGGACCGAACGGCGAAGCCCCGGCCGACCCGGCCGCGGATCCCGCGGCAGCCGATGCGGCCGCAGCGGCTCCGGCGGCCAACGCCGCCGCCGACGGCGGCGCCAGCGAGACGGCCAGCAGCCGCACGCGCAACTTCGAACTCGACCGCACGCTCACCCACACCCGCCAGCCGGTGGGCCGCGTGAAGCGGGTGACCGTGGCCGTCGTCGTCGACAACGTGCCCAACATTCCGGCCCCGGTGGCCGAGGGCGAGGAAGCCCCGGAAAGCGAGCCGGCACCGTTCCGCGCCTTGAGCGCCGACGAACTCGGCCGCATCGAGGCCCTGGTGAAGCAGGCCGTCGGCTTCAACGAGGAGCGCGGTGACGTCGTCACGGTGGTGAACGCGCCCTTCGTCGCGCCCGAGCCGCTGGAAGAGGTGTCGACGCCGATCTGGGAAAACCCGCTGGTGTGGCAGATCGGACGCATCGCCATCGGCGCGCTGCTGGTGCTGCTGCTGATCTTCCTGGTGATCCGCCCGGCGATGAAGCAGCTGCTGGCGGTGCCGGTCCGTAACGCCGACGAGAAAAGCCCGGCGTATGCTGCCGACGGCACCCCGATGCTGCCCGGCAGCACGGGTGCGGGGCAGGCGGCGCTGCCGCCGGGTTCGCCCGGCACGGCGCTTGCGCTGCCCGGGCAGGCGGGCGCCGGCTTCGCGCCGCCGACCAGCATCGAAGGCAAGATCGAGTACGCGCGCAATGCCGTCAAAGAGGATCCGCGCCGCGTCGCCCAGGTCGTGAAGGAATGGATCGCGAACGATGGCTGACAAGAAAGGCGAGTTCAGCGGCGTCGAGAAAGCCGCGATCCTGATGCTGTCGCTCGGCGAGGTCGAAGCCGCCGAGGTGCTGAAGCACATGTCGGCGAAGGAAGTGCAGAAGGTCGGCCAGGCCATGGCCGGGGTCGGTGCCGTCTCGCGCGAACAGATCGAGGCCGTCGTCGGCGAGTTCGCCACCGCGCTCGACAAGCAGACGTCGGTCGGCGTCGGTGCCGACGACTACGTGCGCAAGGTGCTGGTGCAGGCGCTCGGCGAGGACAAGGCCGGCAGCGTCATCGACCGCATCCTGCTCGGCCGCAACAGCTCGGGCATGGAAATGCTGAAGTGGATGGACCCGCGCGCGATCGCGGACCTGATCCGCAACGAGCATCCGCAGATCATGGCCATCGTGATGTCGCACCTCGAGCCCGACCAGGCCGCCGAGACGCTGAAGAATTTCCCCGAGCGCGTGCGCGCCGACGTGCTGCTGCGCGTGGCGACGCTCGACAACGTGCCGCCGGTGGCGCTGAACGAGCTGAACGAGGTGATGGAGAAGCAGTTCGCAGGCTCGCAGAACAGCAAGGCCACCACCATCGGCGGCATCAAGACCGCGGCGAACATCCTCAACTTCGTCGACACCGGCCAGGACCAGGTGATCCTGTCCGCCATCGGCAAGGTCGACCAGGCGCTGTCCGACCAGATCCAGGACCTGATGTTCGTGTTCGACGACCTCGCCGGTCTCGACGACAAGTCGATGCAGGCCATCCTGCGCGAAGTGCCCGGCGACCGCCTGCCGCTGGCGCTGCGCGGCGGCTCGCCCGAGGTCAAGGAGAAGGTGCTCAAGAACATGTCGCAGCGCGCCGCCGCCATCCTCAAGGAGGACATGGACGACCGCGGCCCGGTCAAGCTCAGCGACGTCGAAGCGGCGCAGAAGGAAATCCTCGCCATCGTCCGCCGCCTCGCGGATGAGGGCAGCGTCAGCCTCGGCGGCGCGAAAGAGGAGTTCGTGTGAGCACCGCCGCCCTCTGGCAGGTGCCGGCCCTCGATGCGCCGCCGCCGCCCAAGCCACCCTCGATCGACGAGCTGCAGCGCATCGAGGACGCCGCGCGCAAGGAAGGCTTCGAGGCGGGTCGTCGCGAAGGCTTCAAGGCGGGCGAAGCCGACGTGCGCAAGCTGGTCGCGCAGATCGAGGGCGTCGTCGAAGCCATGGCGCGTCCGCTGGGCCGCCTTGATGACGACGTGCACGCCGCGCTCGGGCAGATGGCCGTGCGCATCGCGGGCGCCTTGCTCGGCCGGGCCTACGATGCCGATCCCGAACTCCTCGCGCAGCTCGTGCGCACCGCCATCGAGGCTGTTGGTCCCGGCCAGCGCGACATCGAGCTGCGCCTGCACCCCGAGGACGCCAAGGTGCTGCAGCCGTGGTTGCCGCAGTGGCCGGACGCGCGCGTCATCACCGATCCGCAGCTGGCGCGGGGCGACGTGCGCATCCACGGCGACGGCGTGCGCATCGATGCGCGTACCGATGCGCGCCTGCAGGCGGCACTGGCCGCCGTCCTCAATCCCATCGGTGGCGCCGCATGAGCACCGCCACCGGCCAATTGCTCGCTTCGCGCGGTGCCCGGATGGCCGCCCGGCTCTCGGCGCTCGAGCCGCAGCTGGATCGCCTCGGCACGGTCCGCGAGGGCGTGCTGCGCCGCGCCGTCGGGCTCACGCTCGAAGCCGAAGGCTGCGAAGTGCCGCTCGGCTCCGCCGTGCGCATCGAAGCGCAGGGCGGCCAGTTCGTCGAAGCGGAGGTCGTCGGCTTCGCCGGCGACAAGACCTTCCTGATGCCCACGACCGACCTGCACGGCCTGCTGCCGCGGGCGCGCGTGGTGCCCGGCTGGGCCCGCGGCCGCGTGGCCGTCGGCGAAGGCCTGCTCGGCCGCGTCATCGACAGCGACGGCCACGCGCTCGACGGCCGGCCGCCGCCGCGTCCCGACGGTTACACCGGCCTCACCGGCGTGCCGCTCAATCCGCTGGCGCGCGAGCCGATCACCCAGGGCCTCGATGTCGGCGTGCGCGCGATCAACGCGATGCTGCCCATCGGCCTCGGCCAGCGCGTCGGCCTGTTCGCCGGTTCCGGCGTGGGTAAATCGACCCTGCTCGGGATGATGACCAAGTACACGCAGGCCGACGTCGTCGTCGTCGGGCTGATCGGCGAACGTGGTCGCGAAGTGCGCGATTTCGTCGAGAGCACGCTCGGCCCCGCGGGCCTGAAGCGCGCCGTCGTCGTCGCTTCGCCGGCCGATCGTCCGCCGCTGGCGCGCATCCACGGCGCATTGCGCGCCACCGCCATCGCCGAGTACTTCCGCGACCAGGGCCTCAACGTGCTGCTGCTGATGGATTCGCTGACGCGCTTCGCCCAGGCGCAGCGCGAGATCGGCCTGTCCATCGGCGAGCCGCCGACCACGCGCGGCTACCCGCCCTCGGTGTTCGCCCGCCTTCCGGGTCTCGTCGAACGCGCCGGCATGGGCCCCGCGGGGCGCGGCTCGATCACCGCGTTCTACACCGTGCTCACCGAAGGCGACGACCAGCAGGAACCCATCGCCGACGCCGCGCGCGCCATCCTCGACGGCCACATCGTGCTCGAGCGCCGCATCGCCGATTCGGGCCTCTACCCGGCCATCGACATCGAGCGTTCGGTGTCGCGCGTGGTCACCGAGATCGCCGACCTCGCCACCCGCGAGCGCATCCGCCGCCTGAAGCGATTGATGGCGGCCTACTCCGCGCAGCGCGACCTGATCGCCATCGGCGCCTACCAGCGCGGCGCCGATCCGCTGGTGGACGAAGCCATCGCCCGCTGGCCGGCCATCCAGGCCTTCCTCGGCCAGGACGTGCACGAAGCCGCCAGCCTCGAATCCAGCAAGGCCGCGCTGGCCCAGCTGCTGGAGGCCAGCCCGTGAACTCCAAGCGCCTCGACCCGCTGATCCGCCGCGCCGAAAACCGCGAGGACGCGCTCGCCAAGGAACTCGCCAAGCGCGTGCAAGCCCACCAGCAGCAGGCGCAGCGCCTTGGCGACCTCGAACGTTTCCGCGGCGAGTACGAAGCGCCGCCCGTGCCCGGCACCGCCGTGTCCGCGAGCCAGTTGCTCAACCGCGCGGCCTTCCTCGCCAAGATCGACGACGCCGTGGTGACGCAGCAGAAGCACATCGCCACCAGCGAAGAGGCGCTCGCCATCGAGCGCACCCGCCTGCTGCTGGCCAGCCGCGACAAGCTGGTGCTCGAGAAGCTCGCCGCCAGCTATCGCCACGTGGAAGCCCAGGCCGAGGCGCGCCGCGACCAGAGCGTGCTCGACGACCTCGGCGCGCGCACCCATCGCGACCGCCAGACCAAGGACACGCCATGAGCCTGCCCACGCTTGCCAGCGCGCTCGGCGCGCCGTCGACGACGCCCGCCCCCGCCCTCGGCGAAATGCCCGCGCCCGCCGTCGTGGGTGACGCGGCGGTGGGGGCGTCCGGCGGATTCGCTGCCGCGCTGGATGACGCCACGACCGGCCTCGAGGCGTTGAGCGCCAGCGCGCTCGACGGTGCCCTCGCCCTGCTGCCGGGCTTGCCCGAGCCCGCGTTGCCTGTCGCGGGAGCGGCGCCCGCCACGCCCGAAAGCGAGACGAACGCCGCCGACCTGGGCCTCGATGCCGCGGCGCCGGCGCCGGGTTGGCCACCGCCGGGGCTGTCCTCGCTGTTTCCGGCGATGCCGGTGCTGGCAACGACCGCCGGTGCGTCCGCGGCGACGTCGATGGCGTCGGCCCGCGGCATCGCCCTCGCGGCGCTGTTCCCCGAGGGTTCCAGCGCATCCGCTGCGGAGGGCGCCTTGCCTGCGCCGGCCGCACTATCGCAGGCCGCGCAGGGCGTGGCGTCCGCGGCCACCGCGCTTCCCGCCGCGAATCCGCTCGGCCCCGACGCGCTCGCTGCGGCGCTCGCGCGCCAACCGGCACCGCTGCGCCTGCCGGTCGCCGACGACAGCGAGACCGCATCACTCACCGCGCTCACCGAAACGCTGGGCCTCGAGCGTGCGCCGGACGCCGCGCCGCTGGCGCCCAACCCGCAAGCACCCGCGCTGCACAAGCTCGATCTGGCTGCGGCGTTCCCTGCCCCGGTGCCGCTGCCCTCGCCGCGCTTCGCCGAAGAGGTGGGCGCGCGCTTGCAGTGGATCGCCGAGCAGCAGGGTGGCGAGGCCACGCTGCGCATCAGCCCCGATGGCCTCGGCCCGGTCGAGATCCGCATGAAGCTCGACGGCGATCGCGTCGAGCTCGGCTTCACCGCAACCCAGCAGGACACCCGCCAAGCCCTGCAGGACGCGCTGCCGAAACTGCGCGAGATGCTCGCGCAGCAGGGCTTGCAACTCGGGCATGCGGATGTCGGGCAGAAACACGCGCAGTCGTCGAACGAGGACGCGGCGAAGACCGCGAAGGGCTTTGCGGGCGACGACGAGGGTGACGCCATCGTGCTTGCCGCGCCGCGCCGCGAAGCGACGCTGGTGATCGGACGTACTGGGCGGGGTGTGCTGGACCTTTATGCATGAGTGTCCAGGAAAGTCTCCAGGCTCCAAGGGACGCGCCCGTTGCAGTCCCCCGTCCGATGTCGCACTTCGCGTGACCCATCACTCGGCCAGCCGACACGCGTGGGCCCCTATGCCACGGGCGCGCTCTACCCCCCGAACGGCGCCCTGAAGAGCGTCACGCTGGACAACGGCATCACGCGCACGTTCACCCAGAACCTAAGGGGACTGCTGGAGTGAACCCGCGATGCCGGTTGGCAGGTGGTGGTGGACGACACCGTGCGCTACGACGCCAATGCCAACCCGATCGACCTGTGTACGGCAAGCACGTCGAGAGCTACCAGTACGACGCCCTCGACAACATCCGTCGTCGTGACTTCTTCAACGGCGCGACCACGCGTACCGACACCTACGACACGGTCAACTGCCCGCAGATATCTCCGCTACGGGGGGCGCCATGGGGAGTGGCGTCAAGCCGGAAAAAGGTCTGCACAATGCAAGCGATCGAATCGGAATCACACTGCCGGCCGTCGGGCTTGAGGCGAAGGTATCTTCACTGTTCCAGATCGCCGAGTTTCAGCTCACCGACAAACCTATTGACGCACCTGTAGGTGTCGAGATGGAGCCTTCTTTGCACGGGGTCTTGGGAGGCTCCGTGATTGCGGATCTCGATCCAGGCGGGACCTTGACCATTAGTGGAGGTCCCGGTGCGGGGCTAGGCGGTCAGATCACTTTCACTGTTTATCTGGAGACGAAGTAGCAATGATCGCGTTTCTCCTACTGTTGACAGCCACGCTTTCGGTGGTTTCAGCACTTGCTTGGTTGTTCGTATTCCCCCAGCTCTCAAAGGGCTACTCCTCGAGGGCTGGGCGTAGTCTCTTGGATCCAAACTTGCAGAGCGAAGTTGTCAAACGCCTTCTCTCAAGTGCAGCGGTCGAAGAGCTGGGCGTAACCGGGGATCGAATTGCGTTTGCCAGAGTCTGCCTAGTCGTTGGCTTGATCGCTCAGGCCAGCTTTGTCGCACTGCTTGTCGTGTACTACTAGTTTGGAGGTCTAGGTCAACGGACGATCATTGCCCGCATCTATTGAATGGATGGAGCTCCGCGGATCGGAGGTAACGTGCAGGTTTCAGAAGTGGTCCCCGTAGTCTTGTTCCTTGCGTCCGGTCTTTGCATCTACGAGCTCAATCGGCTGTCGGAAGAGATTCTCCAAGCTGTCTGGAGAGCCGATCCCTCTGCCATGAAGGATCGGCCGCCCGGAATGTGGACTTCAGGTGAAACATTGATGTTCACTCTGTCGCTCAAGGTGCCCGAGGATTACCCCGCCAAGGTCAAGCGATTACACCGTTATGCCAAGCGGTATTTCATTCTTCTTATTGCCATGCTGAGTGGCGCCGTCTACTTCTGGATCGGTCGAGCGCTGTGGATGGCCTTCACAGGAGGGGCGAGATGACGTTTGTTCTGGCCGCGCCCGCGATTGATCTATCGTCTCGGCTCGCGTTTCGTGAGAGTTCGCCTCCAAAACGGTGATCTGGAAGTGGTCCCGTCGTTGGATCACTACTGTTTCGTGAGCTTTCGGCTAGGGCACTTCCCTTCGGCAGTCGATTGGTGTGATCGACGCCCGCCATTCTGGCGGGGCTCGAATAAGGCGGAGTTGAAGAAGCAAGCACCTTGCAGTGCGCATCGCGCAGTGGTGGAGCATCGACTGAGGTCGCGCCCCCAGTGGGGTAGGCATGATCTCAGTACGCGCACCTTCCAAGAGTGACAGTGCCGGCTTCTACTTCTGTCGCAGCCTAGAAAGAGCAGCGTGCTGCCGCCCGGCGAGGTGCAGCGCTGGCCGGTGCCGCTGGGCGTGGAGGAGCAGCAGGCCCTGGTGGCCTTCGGTGAGCGTAGCCGCGCCTTGAGCGTGGCCCGCCAGAACGAACTTTGCGAACATCTGGAGCCCGTCACCGGGCTGCGTGGCGATGCCGCGCGCGAGCGCGTGCTCGCGGCGGCCCGCTGGCTGGCGGGGCGGAGCGCGGGCGATGCGTAGGCAGGAACCCTTCGTCGCCCATCACGCTGCCGAGTGGGTGCAGCTCGCCGATTGGCTCGACCGTCGCGAATCCGACCCGCCGCTGAGGCGCCCGCCGCCCGAAGGCGGCGTGCTCGCCGATGCCGAGTTCCCGGCCCGCTATCGCCGCGTGTGCCAGCAGTTGGCGCTGGCCAAGCAGCGCGGCTACAGCCCCGCGGTCGTCGAGCCACTGCAGGGGCTGGTGGAGCGCGGGCACCGCCAAAGTGGATGCGTACTCGGCCGACGGGGTCCTGCGATACACCAGCGAAGGGCGTCGAGGCGGCGCCATTGTGTATCTGCATCTACGCATCCAGCTCATTGCCGAACGCTTCGCCAACTGGGATGGCACCCACCCGGTGGTCGAGTACGTGCATGGTGATTTGCTGGGCAGTTCGGTGGCTCGCACCACCAGCAAGGGAGCCATCACCGAACGGGAGCGCAGCCTCAGCTGTGGACAGGCCCTAGATGGCTCGAAGCGTGAAGCGCCGGGCTTTACCGGCCACATGGAAGATCCCGGCCTCGGCTTGGTCTACATGCAGCAGCGCTACTACGACCCCGCCATTGGCCGGTTCCTGTCCGTCGATCCCGTCGGGCTGCTGAGTGATCCGGTCAACCACGTCAACCGATATCGATACGCCAGGAACAATCCGTATAGATTCATCGATCCCGATGGCGCCGCGGACATCATTTTCTTTCAGCGTGATGAAAACTTGGTGCCGGCAGCACGCCGCTTCGATATTCCGAACTGGTTTACGGTTATGGGCCACGCAGGTGTCCGTGAACCGGATTGGGAGTTGAGGACGCGCGATGATCGGAGGTCGCAGAAGATCTGGGCCTGGCCGAGGCTCTCCACGCAGCAACACATCTCGGAAATCAGAGAAGGCGGGCTAAGTTCGCGCGATCAGGGCGTATTCCTTGCCATGTGCAACATCGGCCAAGTAGCAGCACAGGTTGCCAGCGATCTAGGCAAGCCTGTGATCGCCGCAGACGGGTTTGTGTGGGGCCCAACAAGCTGGAGTGGCGGCGATATTGTGTACACGGCGAGTTCGACAGATAAATCAAATCTCCGTGATCGGACCTTCAATGTGTATCAGCCAAATGGGACCATCAGCCATGCGTACAGTGAGGTCAGCATGAAATCGGATGGCACCGTTTGGGGACGACAAGCTGCACCCGAGATAGGTACGCGAATCCGGAAGTTGGAGAAAGTTAAATGAAGTCGAGCACGCTCCTTGTTCTTCTCGCTTGCACTGCTTGCTCTGATTTATCTCTAGGGCCGGCAGATTCACGTGCGAGCATTCGTCCAGTGAGTGCTGCGTCGATGCCGGCGCCCGTTTTTGAGGAAGCTGTTGTTGGAATCAATGGCGGCTTGGCATCCAGGGCGCTTTCTGGGGACGTCGATAGCTCCACTCGAATTCTCGCGAATGTTTTGCGATTGCACGGCGATAACCTGAATGCAGATCAATCTCGTCGACTGTATTTCTGGCTCGAAATCGATGCGCAGAATGGAAGCCTCTCGTCAGTAATCGAGCTTGCCACGTACTCGGAAAGCACAATTCCTTTTTATTGCCAACGAACAAAGTTTTGGGCTGCTGCTGCACGGGAGCGCCTTTCCGAGTACGAGGCCGATCTCAGGGATCGCAGCGACGGAGGTGACCCTTCGCTCGTCGAGCGGACGATCCAGTTGAGGCGAGAAGCGATAGCGGCGTCGCTGGAGAGGACGTGTGAGATTCCCAAGGCCGCCGGCTAATCGACGGAGCCAGCGTTACTGATGCGCCGCGACGACCGATTCGATAACCTGCGCGATGGCTTTCTGCTGGGCCTTGGGCAGTGACTGGATGCGCTCGAGTCGCTGTTGCAGCTTGGGCGCGGGGCCGCGCTTCTTCGGTGCGACGGCCGGCGCGGCGTCGTGCGCGATCAGCGCATCGAGCGTCGTGTCGAGGGCTTGCGCGATCACCGGCAGCAACGACACCGGCACGCGACGACGACCCTTTTCGAACGAGTTCATCGCCTGCTGCGAGATGCCGAGCCGTTCGGCCAGGTCGACCTGGGTGAGGTCCTGCGCTTTGCGCTGGGCGGCGAGCCCCAGGCAGTGCTGCTAGAGTCCCCCCGACGCCCCCACTCCGCTTTCGATGGATCGCCCGCTCCCTCCCGCTCCCTTATCGCCCCGGACGCCGCGATGAGTGAAGCCCCCCCGCTCGACACCCTGCGACAGGTCGAAACGCCGGAAGGCGTGGCCCTGGTGCTGCGCGCCGCTGGCGCCGTGCCGCGGGCGCTGGCCTGGCTGATCGACCTCGCCGTGCGCGGCACGGTGTACTTCAGCGCCGCGACGGTGCTGGGCATCGCTGGCGAGACCGGCGCCGGCGTGATGCTACTGCTGCTGTTCGTGCTGACTTGGGGCTACCCGATCCTGTTCGAGGTGCTGTGGCAGGGGCAGACGCCGGGCAAGCGCGCACTGGGCCTGCGCGTGCTGCGCGGCGACGGCGCGCCGGTGGGTTGGCTGGCGTCGATCACGCGCAACTTCCTGCGCACGGTCGACATGCTGCCGGTGCTCTACGGCGCGGGGCTGGTGAGCATGCTGGCCGATGCGCATTCGCGCCGCCTCGGCGATCTCGTCGCCGACACCGTGGTGGTCTATGTCGATCCGCCGCGCAAGCCCAGCGTGCTGCCGCCCGGCGAGGTGCAGCGCTGGCCGGTGCCGCTGGGCGTGGAGGAACAGCAGGCCCTGGTGGCCTTCGGTGAGCGCAGCCGCGCCTTGAGCGTGGCCCGCCAGAACGAACTTTGCGAACACCTGGAGCCCGTCACCGGGCTGCGTGGCGATGCCGCGCGCGAGCGCGTGCTCGCGGCGGCGCGCTGGCTGGCGGGGCGGAGCGCGGGCGATGCGTAGGCAGGAGCCTTTCGTCGCCCATCACGCTGCCGAATGGGCGCAGCTTGCCGATTGGCTCGACCGTCGCGAATCCGACGCGCCGCTGAAGCGCCCGCCGCCCGAGGGCGGCGCGCTCGCCGATGCCGAGTTCCCCGCGCGCTACCGCCGCGTGTGCCAGCAGTTGGCGCTGGCCAAGCAGCGCGGCTACAGCCCGGCCGTGGTCGAGCCGCTGCAGATCCTCGTCGAGCGCGGCCACCGCCAGCTCTACCGCCCGCCGCGCCCGCGCTGGCGCGCGGCCTGGGATTTCGTGCTGGCCGGTTTCCCGCGGCTGGTGCGCAAGCACGCCGGCTGCATGGCGCTCTCGGCGGCGCTGTTCCTGGTGCCGCTGGTGGGCGTGTTCACCCTGCTGCAGTTCCGCCCCGATGCCGCGTGGCTGCTGTTCGACGCCTCGATGCTGGCGCAGGCCGAGGCGATGTACGACCCCGCGGCCGAGCACTTCGGCCGCGAACGCGGCGCCGACGGCGATTTCGCCATGTTCGGCTTCTACGTGATGAACAACATCAGCATCGGCTTCCGCACGTTCGCGTCGGGCCTGCCGGCGGGCCTCGGCGCGCTGTACGTGATCGTGTTCAACGGCCTGACCATCGGCGGCATCGCCGGGCACCTGCACGTGTCGGGCTACGGCGACACCTTCTGGCGCTTCGTCGTCACCCATGGCGCGCCGGAACTGACCGCCATCGTCATCGCTGGCGGCGCCGGCCTGCGCATCGGCCTCTCGCTGATCGCCCCGGGCCGGCTGCGCCGCCGCGATGCGCTGGTCGCGGCCGGTCGCGACGGCGCCAAGCTGTGCCTCGGCGTCTTCGTGATGCTGCTGCTCGCGGCCTTCATCGAGGCGTTCTGGTCATCGAAATCGGACCTGCCGGACCTGGTGCGCTTCCCGCTGGCGGCGGCGCTGTGGGGGGCGATCTTCTGGTGGCTGGCGATGGGCGGCCGAGGGCGCAGCGATGCGGATTGACCGCCTCGGCGTCGCGCTGCGCGCCCGCACGGCGTGGGAGGCCGTCGATCTCGGCATCGCGCTGGCGCGCCACCACGCGCGCGCCTGGGTCGGGCCGTGGCTGCTCTGCGCCGGCCTGGTCTGCGCCCTGCTGCTGGGCGTGGGGCACCTGCTCGGCCTGCTGTGGCTGGTGCCGCTGATGCTGTGGTGGCTGAAGCCCGCGCTCGATCGCATCCCGCTGTTCGTGCTGTCGCGCGCGGTGTTTGGCCACGTGCCGACGCGCGCCGAGGTGTATCGCGCTGCCTGGGGCTGGGGCTGGGGGCCCACCCTGCCGCGCCTGCTGTGGCTGCGCTTCGACCCCTTCCGCGCGCTGTCGCTGCCCAGCGACCTGCTCGAAGGCCTGCCGCGCGCCGAGCGTGCCCAGCGCCGCAGCCTGCTGCGCCGCGACGGCGCGCCGCAGGCGGTGGGCCTGTGGCTGCTGCTGCCGTGGTTCGAACTGGTGCTGGTGGCCAGCGTCTGGGCGCTGGTGGCCTTGATGATCCCGCTCGAGTGGTGGGAGGCCCGCGGCGACGACTGGTTCGGCGCGCTGAGCGCCGATGCCACGCCGTGGCTGGACCTGGTGGTGAATGCCGTCGGCTGCGTCGGCGTGCTGGTGATCGAACCGTTCTTCGTCGCCGCGGGTTTCGGCCTGTACTTGAGCCGTCGCGTGCACCTCGAGGCCTGGGACCTCGAGCTCGGCTTCAAGCGCATGGCGGCCCGCGCCGTTGCCGCCGGCCGGGGCGTCGGCGGCGTGCTCGTCCTGCTGCTTGCGGTGCTGGCGATGCCGGCGACGCTCGAGGCGAAGCAGAAGTCGGCGCCGCCGCTCGACCTGCCGGCGCGCGCGACGCCGCTGCCGCCCGGCTTCGCCGACGAGACCCAGACCGCGCGCTTGGATGCGGCGCTGCGCGAGGCGCGCAACGACGCGTCGCTCGGCGGTACGAAGACGGTGCAGCGCTGGCGCATGAAGGACCTGCTGAAGGGCCGCCTCGACGAGGAGAAGGCGCAGCCCCTGTTCGACTGGCGCCAGCGAGTCGGCGAACTGGCGAGCCGCGTGGTGGGCATGGCGGCGGAGCTGCTGCTGTGGGGGGTGGTCCTGCTGGCGTTGGGCTATGTGCTGTGGCGCTACCGCGACTGGCTGCCGTGGCGGCGCGAGGCCGCGGAGGAGGCGCACGTGGCCCCGCCGCTGCGCCACCGCGGGCTGGCCCCCGAGGACGTCGCCGCGGCGCCGGAACTGCTGCAGCGCGCGCGCGCCGCCTGGGCGCGGGGCGAAACCCGCGAGGCCTTCGCCTGCCTGTACCGCGCCGGGCTTCGCGAAGTGTCCGCGCGCCGGCCCCGGCCCCTGCCGCCCGGCACCACGGAAGGCGAACTGCTGCGCGCGGCGCGCGTCCTCGCGCACGCGCCGGCCGCCGAGCACGTGCGACGCCTGGTGCAGGCCTGGCGCGCCGTGGCCTATGCCGGTGCGCGACCCGACGCCGCCGCCTTCGAGGCGCTGCTCGCGGCGTGGCCCGACGCCTTCGGGGAGGGCCGCGCATGACGCCGCGTCGCCGCAACCTGGCCTTCGGCGCGGCCGCGCTGGCCCTCATCGGCCTGTTCGTCGCGATCTTCTTCGCCACCCACGAGCGGGTCACCGTGGAGCAGCCCACGCCACCGACCGCCGAAGCGCGGGCGAACCCGCTGCACGGCCTCAGCTTGGCCCTCCGCGCCGCGGGGCAGGAGGTGGTGTTGAAGGGCCATGTCGACTTCCGCCGCACGCCGCCGCCAGCGCGCGGCACGCTGGTGCTGCTGTATCCGGAAGCGCAGGTCGAGACCGAGGACGACAGCTGGGCCCTGCTGGACTGGGTGGAGCGCGGCGGTCGCCTGGTGCTGCCGATGCCCTCGGGTGACGCCGCGCCCTCGCTGTCCGACATGCTGGGCGATGGCCTCGGGGTGGAAGCGCTGCGCGGCGCGGCGGCCACGGCGGAATGCCCGCGCCTGCGCCTGGCCGTGGGCGTGGCGGAGCCGGTCTGCGGCACCGCGTTTTCCGTGGCGGAGGTGGGCGAGGGCGGCTTCGTTTGGCCGAAGGCCGGCCACGCCCGCATCGCGCGCCTGCCCTACGGCGAGGGGGAGGTGCTCGTGCTGAGCCACCTCGTTGCCCTCACCAACGACCGGCTCTCGCCGGTGGGCACCCTTGCCGATGCCGAGGCCGACGCCGAGGCCACGCGGCGCCGCGACGCGCAGACGCGCCTGATGGCGCAGCTCGCCGGGGCGTGGGTGGAGGGCGATGCGGTCTGGTTGATCAGCCACCGCGGCGGTTCGCTCACCGCCCTGCTGTGGCGCGAAGGCTGGCCGGTGATCCTCGGCTTGGCCCTCGCCCTGTTGGCGTGGCTGCGCTGGGCCAGCCAACGGCTGGGCCCCTTGGTGCCGGCGCCGCCCGCGCATCGTCGCGCCTTGATGGAGCACATCGACGCCGCCGGGCAGTTCGCGTTCCGCAACGACCATGGGGCCTCCCTGCACGCCGCGCTGCGCGAGGCCGTGTTGGAGCGCCTGGCCCAGCGCCATGCGCTGGCGCGGCTCGACGAGGCTGCGCTCGCGCGGGCGCTGGCCGATCGCAGCCGCCTGCCGGTCGAGGCCCTGGCCTCCGCCCTCGCGCTCCCCTATCGCGCCACGCCGGACCAGTTCCGCGAGGCCATCACCACGCTGGCCACCGTCCTGCATCGCCTGTGAATTCCCTTCCGCCTCGCCTTCCGAACCGGACCCGCCCATGAGCCCCGACCATCCCGCCCCGCCGCCGCTGCCTTTCGCCGAACTCGCCGACCGCGTCGCCGCGGTGCGCCGCGAGATCGGCCAGGCCTTCATCGGCCAGGACGCCGTCCTCGACCAGCTGCTGTTGGCCCTGCTGGGCGGCGGCCACGTGCTGATCGAAGGCGTGCCCGGCCTCGGCAAGACCCTGCTGGTGCGCGCCCTCGCCGCCGTGCTGCGCTGCCAGTTTTCGCGCGTGCAGTTCACGCCCGACCTGATGCCCAGCGATGTCAGCGGCCACGCCGTCTACGACCCGAAAGCCGAGACCTTCAGCGTGCGCCGCGGCCCGGTGTTCACGAACCTGCTGCTGGCCGACGAGATCAACCGCGCGCCGGCGAAGACGCAGTCCGCGCTGCTGGAGGCGATGCAGGAGCAGCAGGTGACGATCGAAGGCCAGAGCTTTCCGCTCGCCGCGCCCTTCATGACCATCGCCACGCAGAACCCGGTGGAGCAGGAAGGCACCTACCCGCTGCCGGAAGCGCAGCTCGACCGCTTCCTGCTGAAGATCCTGATCGGCTATCCCACGCTGGCCGACGAAGTGCGCATGGTCGAGGCGATCAGCACCGGCCGCGCGCGCGCCGATTTCGACCTGTCCACGCTGAAGGCCCTGCTCGCGCCCGAGGACGTGGTCGCGATGCAGCAGGCCGTCGCCTCGGTGCGCGTTGATGCCGCCGTGCTCGACTACGCCGTGCGCCTCGTGCACGCCACCCGCGAGTGGCCGGGCATCGCGCTGGGCGCGGGCCCCCGCGGCAGTCTCGCCATCGTCCGCCTCGCGCGCGCGCAGGCGGCGATGGAAGGCCGCGACTTCGTCGTGCCGGACGATGTGCGCGAGGTGCTGCTGCCGGCGCTTCGCCACCGCATCGCGCTGAGCCCCGAACTGCAGCTCGAAGGCCAGTCGCCGGACGCGGTGCTGGCCGCGCTGCGCGAGCGGGTGAAGGCCCCGCAGAAGTGAGGCCGACGCGCGCCACCATCGCGCTGCTCGCCCTGTGGGGGCTGGCCGGTCTGGCGATTCCACTCGCCGGCCTCGCCCTCCTGCACTGGGGCGTGGCGGGCGCGGTGCTCGCGGCGGTGCTGGGGCTCGATGCGCTGCTGCTGTCCCGCCAGCCCTCGCCGGGGCTCGAACGGCAGATGCCGGCGATCCTGCCGCTGGGCCCGTGGGCGACGGTCACGCTGCGGCTGACCAACACCGCCCGCGGTGCGTTGCGCGGCACGCTGCACGACGGGCATCCCGGCGACTGGACGGTGGAAGACCAGCCCCGCGATCTGCGCATCGCGCCCCGCGAAGTGCTGGAGCTGACGTACCGCACGCTGCCGCCGCGTCGGGGCGAAGTGGTGTTCGAGGCCGCGTGGTGGCGGCAGGTTTCGACGCTGCGCCTGTGGACGCAGACGCGGCGACTTGGCGCGAGCACCGCGGTGCGCGTGTTCCCGAACTTCGCGCCGCTGGCCGGCCTCGCCCTGCACACCGCCGAGCAGGCCACGCGGATGACCGGCGCGCACCTCGCGCGGCGTCGCGGCGACGGCACCGAATTCCACCAGATGCGCGAGTACCGCACCGGCGACAGCCTGCGGCAGATCGACTGGAAGGCCACCGCGCGCGCGCGCCGCCTGATCTCCCGCGAGTACCAGGAGGAGAAGAACCAGCGCGTCACCCTGCTGCTCGACTGCGGCCGCCGCCTGCTGGCCGAGGACGGCGGGCTCACGCATTTCGACCACGCGCTCAACGCCGCGCTGCTGGTCGCCTACACCGCCCTCCGGCAGGGCGATGCCGTGGCCCTGCAGACCTTCGGCGCGGTCGACCGCAGCGTGCCGCCGGTGCGTGGCGTCGGCGGGCTGGATGCGCTGGTGGAAGCCACCTTCGACGTGCAGCCGGCCCCGGTGGCCGCCGACTACCTCGAAGCCGCGCGCCGCGTGCTGGCGCAGAACGCGCGCCGCAGCCTCGTGCTGGTGGTCACCAACGTGCGCGACGAGGACGCCGACGACCTGCTCGCCGGCCTGGAACTGCTGCAGCGCCGGCATCTCGTCTGCGTGGCCTCGCTGCGTGAAGGCGCGCTGGATGCCGCCATGGCGGCCGTGCCCCAGGGTTTCGAGGACGCGCTGCGGGTCGGCGCCACCCAGCAGTACCTCGCCTCGCGCAAGCGGGCCCACGCGCAGCTGCGGGCGCGGCGCATCGACGTTCTGGACGTGCGCTGCGAGCAGTTGCCGGCGGCCCTCGTGCAGCACTACCTCGCCATCAAGCGGGCGGGGCGGCTGTAAGGCCATGACCTCCGTCACTTCCGCCCCTTGGCGCCAGGCCACACCCTGAGCCCGAGGACTGTCCCTCCACGCATTGGGGAATGCGCGCATGCAACTCGTCGACATCTTCCTTGACCCGGCCAAGGTCTTCACGGCCGAAAAGGACAAACCCTCCTTCCTGCTGCCGATGGCGATCACCGTCGTCGTGACGGTGGCCATGATCCTCGCCTACTACCTGCGCGTGGATCCCGTGTGGTTCCAGGACTTCTCGCTGACGATGATGGGCCAGGAGATGACGCCGGCCGAGATCGCGCAAGCGAAGCAGTTCATGCCCGGCGCGAAGGTGCAGGGCTACATCGGTGCCGGAAGCAGCCTGATCTTCGTGCCGATCGTCTATGCGATCTTCGCGCTGTACTACTTCCTGGCCGGCAAGATCGCCGGCGCCGGCCTGTCGTACAAGCACGGCCTGTCGCTGGCCACCTGGTCGGCGATGCCAACGGCGCTCAGCGCCGTCGTCGCGACGATCGGCGCGCTGACCATGGCGCCGCAGACGCCGCTGCACGCGATCTCGCTGACGCGCATCGACCCGCTGCTCGTGCAGCTGCCCTTCGACCACGCCCTCAGCGCCCTTGCGAAGAGCTTCGACCTGCTCGGCCTCTGGGCCCTCGCGCTGGGCGCCATCGGCTGGAAGACCTTCACCCGCAGCGGCTGGGGTTCGGCCGTGTTCGTCGCGGCCCTGCCCTCGGTGCTGATCTACGGCATCTGGCTGCTGATCGCCCTGCTCTGACCTTCCCGGCCCCTCGCCCATGCGCATCCCGAAGAAAGCCCTGATCGCGGGCGGCATCGTCCTGCTGCTCGCCCTGCCCTTCATCGCCAAGCGCGGTGGCGGCGACGCGGTGGAGGTGCAGGTGGCGACAGCCTCGCCGCAGGCCATCCGCCCAACCATCCTCGCCTCCGGCACGCTGGCCTTCCGCACCGAGGTGAAGCTCACCTCGGAGGTGCTGGCCCAGGTCAGCGAGGTGCTGGTGAAGGACGGTGACCGCGTCGAGCGTGGGCAGGTGCTGCTGCGCCTCGATCCCGAGACCTACCGCAACGCCATCGAGCGCGAGGAGGCCAGCCGCCGGCAGGCCCTGATCAGCATCGAGCGCCAGCGCGTCACCCTGGCCCTGCGCGAAAAGCAGTTCGAGCGCTACCAGCGCTTGGCCGAGGCGCAGACCATCGATCGGGCGCGCTTCGACGAGGAGAAGAACCAGCTCGAACTCGCCCGCATCGAACTCAAGAGCAGCGAGGAAGCGCTGAAGCGCTCGGAAGCCATCCTGGCCGACGCCCGCGAGACCCTGCAGAAGACCGAGGTCGTGGCGCCGATCGACGGCACGGTGGTCGGTGTGACCATCAAGGCCGGCGAAACCGCCGTGCCCTCCACGCAGGCCTTCGCCGGCGCGCAGCTGATGACCATCGCCGACACCAGTGCCATCGAGGCGCGGCTCAAGGTGGATGAAGGCGACATCGCCAAGATCGAAGTCGGCCAGAAGGTCGACGTCTATCCGGCGGCCTTCCCCGACACGCCGGTGCCGGGCGTGGTGCGCCAGGTGGCGCTGGCGCCGATCCTCGAGAACCAGGGCCGTGCCTACGAGGTCATCGCCGAGCTCACGCCGCCGGAAGGGCTGGCCATGCGCTCGGGCATGAGCGCCCGTGCCGACCTCTTCCTCGGCGATGGCGCGTCGACGCTCGCCGTGCCCGTGGAAGCGGTGATCGAGAGCGAGCCCGAGCCGCGCCAGACCGCCCACCACGTGTGGCGCGTCGTCGACGGCAAGGTCAGCAAGATCGAAGTCCAGGTCGGCGAAGCGGATGACCGTTGGCAGGCCATCACCTCGGGCCTGTCCGAGGGGGATCGCGTCGTCTCGGGCCCGGGCCGCGCGCTGCGCCAGCTGATGGAAGGCGGCAGCGTCAAGGAGATCGAGGCCAAGGACGACGAGGACGCCGACGACGCCGACGACGCGTCCGATGATGGCGAGGAGGACACCGACACCGACACCGACGCCGAGGACGACGCCGGGTGATCGAGCTCGTCGGCATCCACAAGCACTACCTCATGGGCGACCAGGAGGTCCGCGCCCTCGACGGCGTGGATCTCTTCATCGACCGCAACGAGTACGTGGCGCTCATTGGCCCCTCGGGTTCGGGCAAGTCGACGCTGATGAACCTGCTCGGCTGCCTCGACACGCCGAGCGCCGGCCACTACCTGCTCAATGGCCGCGACACGGCGACGCTCGACGACAACGAGTTGGCGCACGTGCGCAATCGCGAGGTGGGCTTCGTGTTCCAGAGCTTCCACCTGCTGCCGCGCATGAGCGTGCTCGACAACGTGATGCAGCCGCTGGTCTACCGCGGCTTGCCGCGCGCCGAGCGCCGTCGCCGGGCCGTCGAGTCCCTGGAGCGCGTGGGCCTGGGCAACCGGCTCGACCACCGTCCCAACCAGCTCTCCGGCGGCCAGCGCCAGCGCGTCGCCGTGGCGCGTGCCCTCGTTGGCGAGCCCTCGCTGCTGTTGGCGGACGAACCCACCGGCAACCTCGACTCCCGCACCTCCGAGGAGATCATGGCCCTGTTCGACGCCCTGCACGCCCAGGGCCAGACGGTGGTCGTGGTGACGCACGAACCGGACATCGCCGCGCATTGCCACCGCACGGTGCGCATCGGCGACGGCCGCATCGTCGAAGACCGGAGGACGCGCTGATGCAGGCCCTGCTCGAAGCCTTCCGCGCCGCGCTGGCCAGCCTGATGGCCAACCGCATGCGCAGCGTGCTGACCACGCTGGGCATCGTCATCGGTACCGGCTCGGTGATCGCCGTCGTCTCGCTCGTGCAGGGGTTCTCGGCCTCGATCAAGAACCAGCTCGCCGACCTCGGCGGCAGCACGCTGACGCTGCAGGCCGTCAACACCAACGAGAACTTCCAGAGCGGCCGGCTCAACTACATCACCTTCGACGACATCAACGTGCTGCGCTACCGCGTGCCGGGCGTCGGCCAGGTGGCGCCGATCCTCGCGGTGAACGTGCCCGGCATCAGCTACCAGGGCCGCACGGTCACGGCGCAGGTGCAGGCCAGCAACGCCGACTACGCGGCCGTCTACGCCCGCTGGCCGGTGAAGGGCCGCTTCCTCGCGCCCGCCGACGACCGCGGCCGCCGCAAGGTGGCGGTGATCGGCGACAAGCTGCGCGTCGACCTGGACATGCCGGAAGACCCGGTGGGCGAGTACATCCGCATCGGCAACGAGTGGTTCAAGGTGATCGGCCTGATGGAGAAGCAGGGCGACCTGCTCGGCTTCAGCCTCGACAACTACCTGATCATCCCTTTTGACGTCGGCCGTTCGATGATGGGCGCGAGCAACCGCCCCTTCATGCAGGCCAGCTTCACCGTGCCCGACCTCGAACAGGTGAACACGGTGCGCGAGCGCGTGACGCGCGCCATCCGCACGGCACGCCGCACGCCGGCCGGCGAGGGCAACACCTTCAAGGTGGAAGCGGCCGACGCTTTCGTGAAGCAGTTCGACCAGATCGCCGGCACGGCCACGCTCGTCGTCGGCGGCGTGGTGGGCATCAGCCTGCTCGTCGGCGGCATCGGCATCATGAACATCATGCTGGTGTCGGTGACGGAACGAACCCGCGAGATCGGCATCCTGAAAGCACTCGGCGCCACGCGCCGCGACATCCTCGTGCAGTTCCTGCTCGAGGCCGCGATGCTCGCCCTGCTCGGCGGCATCATCGGCATCGTCTTGGGCATTGCCGCGGGTGTTGGCATCGCCGCGATGATCCCCGGCTTCCCCCCGGCCTCGGTGCCGATCTGGGTGATCGCCGCGGCCGCCGGGTTCTCGGCGCTCGTGGGCGTGATCTTCGGCATCATGCCGGCCTCGAAAGCCGCCGGCCTCGACCCGATCGAGGCGCTGCGCTACGAATAGTGCATGCGCACGCCCTCCGTACGTCGCTCCATCGTCCCATTCCGTCCCATCGTCGCGTTCGTCGCGGCGATGGGGCTCGTGGCCTGTTCCGGTGCGGATGCGCCGCCTGAGGGTTGGGCCGCGCCACAGCCTGCCTCGGACACCGCCGGCGGCTGCCCCGATCTCCGCGGCCTTTACGCCTTCCACGCCGGTGACGGTAGCCGCTTCAGTTGGCGGCAAACCCCGTTGCTCGGCACTTGGCGCATCGAACCGCAGGCGCTCGAGATCCTGTCGAACGACCGCGAGCAGCTGAAGGCCCGCTGGGTGTTCACCCCGGCGCAGGTCGACGCGCAGGCCATCGCGCTGCGCGATCGCGACCGCGGCGCTTTCGATGTCTGGCAGCGCATGCTTCAGCCGGAGTCGCAAGCCAAGGCCATCGCTGCCCAAGGCGAAGCGCGCTACTGGGAACAGATGGCCATGCAGGGCCCGGTGCCGTTCCGGTCGAAGACCCTGCGCGGCGTCGAGGACTTCGTCTGCGGGGACGGCTGGCTGGTGCTGCTGCAGCACGCGGACCACGGCGGTGGCGAGGCGCGCCCGCCGCGCCGCGTGGCGCTCGCGCGCGATGCCGCCGGTGGGCTGGTCGCCCGCCTCGACGAGGAGCGTGAGAGCGCGATCCCACTGTGGGCCGGCGATGGCGTGCCATCCATCCCGCTGGGCGGCAAGACGTTCCGCGACTGGGCGCGTTGGCCGGTGCATGCGCCGATTTCCGCCTGGGTCCCGGACTGGACCGTGCTCGGCGGATTCGACGAGCGCTTTGTCCTTCCCACCGCCGAGGTCGTCGCGCAGCCGGCCATCGGCGAGTTCGACGTCGCCGGCCGTCCC
>Ga0209278_1000440_pt1 | contig 33235 bp, 36 predicted proteins | sample JI81BgreenDNA_FD_187504 | JGI IMG/M metagenome (GOLD analysis project Ga0209278, IMG submission 187504) | Wastewater effluent complex algal communities from Wisconsin, to seasonally profile nutrient transformation and Carbon sequestration -... | ecosystem: Engineered > WWTP > Effluent > Algae...
TTAATTTTAATAGCTATTTGCGCTAGCAAATAAGCTAAACGTCGTTGAAATACCACTCTAAAAACTTTTCATTACTCATTGATTAAGACATTGTATAATGGGTAGTTTGACTGGGGCGGTCGCCTCCTAAAGAGTAACGGAGGCGTGCAAAGGTAAACTTAAGTTGAACTAGTACAACTTTAAAGCGTAATAGTACATGTTTGCCTGATTGTAAGATTGACAAATCGAGCAAGGACGAAAGTCGGTTATAGTGATCCGGTAATTCTGTGTGGAAAAGGTTACCGCTCAACGAATAAAAGGTACGCCGGGGATAACAGGCTAATCACTCTCTAGAGACCCTATCGACGGAGTGGTTTGGCACCTCGATGTTGGATCATCGCATCCTGGAGCTGTAGGCGGTTCCAAGGGTTTGACTGTTCGTCAATGAAGGCGGTACGTGATCTGAGTTCAGAACGTTGTGAAACAGTTTGGTCCCTATCTACCGTAAGAGTAAAAAACTAAGAGGAGTAAAGTATAGTACGAGAGGACCCATAAAAGTAAATCCCTGGTGAATCGATTGTTATACCAATAGCATAGTCGATTAGCTACATTTAAAATAAATAATCACTGAAAGCATCTAAGTGAGAAATTAACCTCGATACAAGTTTTTTAAAAATGTAGAAGATTACTACATCGATAGGCCTGGTGTTTAAGAATCGTAAGACTTTTAGCTAACAGGTACTAAAATAAATTTGAAAGACTTTTTGCTAATACTAAGCTATAAATATTAGTTTGGTTTTTTAGATTTCAATTCAAACTAATTATACATAAAAATATAAATACGTATAATTAAAACAATATGAGTTTGATCCTGGCTCAGAATGAACGCTAGTAGTATGCTTAACACATGCAAGTCGAACGAAAAATTACTTTTTCGTGGCGTACGGGTGAGTAAACGCAGAATTTTACCTTTCAGTTCAGAACAAATATTTCTTTTAAGAAATAAAAATACTGAATAAATTTTATAAAGGTTTAATCCGCTGAAAGATAAATCTGTTTAAGATTAGGTTGTTGGTAATTTAAAAGCTTACCAAGCCGATGATCTTTAGTTGATCTGAGAGGATGATCAACCACACTGGAACTGAAACAAGGTCCAGGCTAATACGTTGGCCAGCAGTGAGGAATATTGGAATCAATGAACGCAAGTTTGATCCAGCAATACTAACTGGGTGATTGACAGCTTATTTAGGTGTAAAACCCTTTAATTAAAAAAGATAATGACATTATTTAATTGAACTAGTCCTGGCTAATACTCGTGCCAGCAGCCGCGGTAATACGGGAAGGGCAAGCGTTATTCGGCATGACTGGGCGTAAAGAGTCCGTAGGCGGTAAAATAAGTTTCTTGTTAAATCTTAAGACTTAATCTTAACACAGCAATTAATACTGTTTTACTAAGAGTTTAATACAGAAAAGTAGAATTTTATACGATAGAGGTGAAATTTGTAAATATATAAAGGAATGCCGATAGCGAAGGCAACTTTTTGGTATAAACTGACGCTGAGGGACGAAAGCGTGGGGAGCAAACGGGATTAGAGACCCCGGTAGTCCACGCCGTAAATTCTGAGTGCTGTAATTTAATTGTAATATTTTTCAAAAATATTATTTAGATTTTCAAGCTAACGCAATAAGCACTCCGCCTGAAGAGTACGATCTCACGATTGGAACTCAAAGGAATTGACGGGGGTTTAACACTAGTGGTGGAGCATGTGGTTTAATGCGATAATCCGCGCAAAACCTTACCAATTTTTGACATAGTTAAATAGTTATTTTAAAAATTATGTTAATTTAGCTATTTTTTTACAGGTGTTGCACGACTGTCGTCAGCTCGTGTCGTGAGATGTTTGGTTAAGTCCTGAAACGGGCGCAACTCTTACTTTTAAATTTTAACGTATTAAATTGAACTTTTAGTTTAAATGCTTTAAAAGTACGGTCAATGATAAATTGAAGGAAGGTAAGAACGAAGTCAAGTCAATGTGACCCTAATAAATTGGGCTACTTCATGTGCTACAATGAAAATTACAAAAAGTGACAAAAAAGAAATTTCAAGGTAATCAACAAAAATTTTCTCAGTTCGGATTGTAGACTGCAACTCGTCTACATGAAGGTGGAATCACTAGTAATCGCAAATCAGCACGTTGCGGTGAACATGTAACTTGACCCTGCACATACCGCCCGTCACTTGCAAAGAATTAGTCTCGCTTGAAGATTCTAACAGAATCCATTGAGAGATTGATAATTTGGATGAAGTCGTAACAAGGTAGCTGTACGGGAACGTGCAGCTGGAACAAAATGAAAATAACTACGATGTTTTTATTTGTGTAAAGCAAATAAACGAGGCTCGAGACCTCTTTTCATTTAACCTGAAATAATTTTCAAGAGTTCGGTTTAAAAGTTTTTCAAAATACTAATCATTAGGGAACAATTTAAAAACTATTTAACCGCTTGTTAGAGAAGTGCATTGGTTAGCATGCTAGGCTCATGTCCTAGAGTTTGTAGGTTCGAATCCTGCCTCTGACAATATACAAATGATCACGTTAGTTTATTTCATGGGTGCATTAGTAATAATTAGTGCAGTAAAGGTTATCACCTCGAAAAATCCTCTTCATTCAGTATTATTTTTAGTAACAAGTTTCTTAGCATCTTCTATTATTTTGTTTTTGTTTGAAAATGAATTTTTAGCACTCTTCTTTTTAATCATCTATCTGGGTGCAATTGCAATTCTGTTTCTGTTTGTAGTTATGATGTTAGATATAAAATATAGAGATTTACAGACAAGTAAACTTTACTTACCTGTAGGGGTTTTAGTAGGTATTACTTTATTTGCTGAGATTTATAGTTCTTTTTCAAATGTTTTTTCAAAGTACACGAATGTAAGTTCATTTGAACATAACTCTTACATAAATTGGTATGATAGCTTAGATGCTCTTTCTGATATTTATGCTCTTGGTCAAATCTTTTACACACATTATGTTCTACAAATTTTAGTAGCTGGTTTAATTCTTTATTTAGCTGTGATTGGTGTAGCATTTCTAACGGTAAAATCAGCTTTTGCTAAAGAGACAAAACGAGAACAATCGCTTTTTCGTCAATTATCTCGAAAAAATACGTTATAACCTATTATTTTCAAAGCTAAAATGGCGGAATAGTTCAGTTGGTTAGAACGTTGGAATCATAATCCAAGTGTCGGGAGTTCAAATCTCTCTTTCGTCAAAACGATTAACTCAATTGGCAGAGTGTCTCGCTTACAACGAGAAAGTTAGTGGTTCGAGTCCACTATCGTTTATAATTATAATTTTTAAATGGGCGCACTTACACTTAAAGTATTTTCAGATGAATTAAGAGAATGGGAATTTATTGAAAGCGAAGCTATTGATCCTACAGATAGTTTTGGAGTAGGCTTACGCTTATCTATTAGAGAAAACCAAATTTTTTTAGCCGAGCCGAATGATCCAAATACTCCTTGGCTAACAGATAAAGGAAGACTTTTTTTTGATGGTATGTTTGAAAAATCGTCGACAAAAGTAACCGATTGGGAAAACTTTTTTAATAATATTGCAGAATTGATGTATTTTGTTGATCATTTAAATTTTCACAGACGAAATGTATTTTCACTTATCTTTGTATTTGAAAATTTAAGCTTAGAAACTTTGAACATGCTTTATTTATTAAAACAAAATTGTTCATTAATTGAGTTAAGAAAGTTTGAAAACCATAAAAGTTCAAACGATTTAGAGTCTCAATATCAATTAGGACTTTCGACTGAAAAAGCCAAACTTCATATGTCAACTTTAGGGATTTTAGTAAATACAAACCCACGTTATGAAGGTTATGTTCTTAATCTTAATTTACGTCAAAGATTTTTAAAAGGAAATTTTAAGTTATTAAATCTTGGTTCTACATTAGATTTGACATTTCCTACTTATAATTTGGGATCTAATTTCAGTATTTTAAAAACACTAGCAGAAGGAACGCATATTCTTTGTCAAGATATAAAGGGTGCCTCTTTCCCAGTTGTTATTACAAACACCGAATTATTCAAACGAGATGACGCGAAAATTTTTACTGAAGTTTTAAAATACGCAAACATAGTAGACACAGCTTGGAATGGTGTTAATATTTTAAACCATAATATTGGAAATGTTGGAATTCAGTCTCTAAGCCGATTTTTACCACTTTCACGTAATGATTTTATCAATTTCTTTGGTTTTTATTACATTAATATTCCTTTAAGTTCCGCTTCTAATATGCAAAAACTAGTAGAACTTTATTTGTTAAAATTCTTTAATTCTGATCAAACTTTAAAAAACAAAATCTTTATAGACCAGAACATAAATTCATCGAATGAATTAGCTTATAATAAACTTGAAAATAAATTATTTACCAACTACGCATATTTACCCAGCAATTTATTTTTAGAAGACAGTGAAACTTATTTTAATACACAAGGACTAATTAAAAGAACTACAAAGTTAATTCATTTTAAAAAAAGTGCCAAAACAAATTGGCAGATTACGCGAAAATTCTATGCTAATACAAAATCGATACTTTTTTTTAATAATTTCAAAGATAATAATTTAATAAATTTTGATTCTATTAACTCATTTAATTTTAGAAACTATACTAATTTTCAATTTTACGCATTAAACACTCTTACGAGTTTAAGTTTCTATTTGACAAAGAATAATTCGCCTCTATCTACGCTACCAATTATTTCGATAAAACCCTCTAAAACAAAAGTGTTGAATACTAAGTTAAAAAACTGGCTAGATGATTTTTTCAATGGCAATGGAAAAGATGTTTTTAGTTATAACTCATCAGTTCTTGTTAATTGCTCAAAAATAACTCGTTCAAGTACAACTAATTTCTTTTAAAAATCTATAAATGAATATTGATTTTTTTACAAAAAACTTTTTTAATTTTAATAGCTACTTAGAGCAATTTAACTTATTAAATAGTTCTTCAGTGAGAGAAGAGTATTTAGGAATTTTTATTTATCTTTGTTTTGCGATAATTTTATCTTTCATAATTGTAATCTTATCGTACTTTTTGGTTACTCAAAGTCCTGAGACTGAAAAATTATCAACATACGAATGTGGTTTTGAAGCGTATGGTGATACGCGAAGTCAATTTAATGTGCGATTTTATATTATTGCTATTTTATTTATCTTATTTGATATCGAAATCATATTTTTAGCTCCTTGGTGTGTATCTATCTCACAACTAAATCTTTTAGGATTCTGGTCAATGGTAGAATTTTTAATTGAGTTAAGTATTGGATTTATTTATGCTTGGTGCGTTGGTGCTATCGAGTGGAGTTAGTACAATTCATAAATACTATGAGCACTTTAAAGAATAAGTTTGATTTTAAATATTTAAATACGACTCATCAGTTTCATTTAGTAGATCCTAGTCCTTGGCCTCTTGTAGCATCTTGGGGTGCTTTTATGTTAACTACTGGAGGCGTTCTTTACATGCATAAAATAATAGGTGGTTGGAGCTTATTTGTAAATGGTTTGATTTTGATTCTTTTTGTTATGTTTGTTTGGTGGCGGGATGTTGTTAGAGAAGCTACCTATGAAGAACATCACACTTTTGTAGTGCAACGTGGTTTGCGACTAGGTATGATTTTATTCATTATATCTGAAATTATGTTTTTTTTTGGTTTTTTCTGGGCTTTCTTCCACTCTAGTTTAGCTCCAGTGTATAATATTGGCTCAGCTTGGCCACCTCATGCTATTCTTACTATGAATACTTATACAATTCCACTAACAAACACTTTTATTTTACTAAGTTCAGGTGCAACTGTAACATGGGCACATCATGCTATTATTTTAAATGCTAAAAGACACACTGTTATTGCGTTACTTTATACTTTAGCGTTAGCAACATTATTCACTTATTTTCAAGGATTAGAATACGTTTCTGCTCCATTTAACATTAGTGATGGAATTTATGGATCTTGCTTTTATATGGCGACAGGTTTTCATGGTTTTCATGTTTTCATCGGAACAATTGCCTTACTTGTATCTTTTGTTCGAATTGTATTAAATCATACAACAAACACGCATCATTTTGGTTTTGAATCTGCTATTTGGTACTGGCACTTTGTAGATGTTGTTTGGTTGTTCCTATTCATTAACATTTATTGGTGGAGTAATTTAGAACCATATAATGTACCTGTAAGTTCGTTAATGTAAAAAATTTAGATTTTATTTATTAAACAAAAACTCTTATCGATAAAAATATGATTACTAATTTATTTAAAAAAAATGATTTAGGTATAAATAAAATTGTAAAACAAACAGCGTTGGCAACACGAACAAGAGCTCGAAATGCGTCTATAAACAAATTTCGATGGAATAAAAATTATCTTTTAGGTTTTGTTGATTCACATTTAATTCATTATCCGACTCCAATTGGTTTGACTTATGCTTGGAGTTTTGGATCTTTAGCTGGAATGTGTTTGGTAATTCAAATTATTTCTGGGATTCTTTTATCAACTCATTATACAGCAAATATTGATTTAGCTTTTGCTAGTGTAGAATATATCATGCGAGATGTTCCCAATGGTTGGTTCATCCGATATACACATGCAAACGGAGCTTCTATGTTTTTTATTGTTGTATATTCACATATTTTTAGAGGTCTTTATTATGGTTCGTATTCGAAACCTCGTCAATTGTTATGGTGTTCTGGAGTAATTCTTTTTTTGTTAGTTATGGGAACAGCGTTTACTGGTTATGTATTACCATGGGGTCAAATGAGTTTCTGGGGAGCTACAGTTATTACTAACATGGTAACGGCTATTCCGTTTGGAGGTCAAACAATCGTAGAATGGTTATGGGGAGGTTTTACTGTTAATGCTCCAACATTACGAAGATTCTATAGTGTCCACTTTCTTTTACCATTTATTATTGCTGGATTAACATTAGTTCATCTAGCTTTACTACACAAAGACGGTTCAAATAGTCCAATTGGTAGTGACACTGGAGTAGATGATGTACCTTTTTACCCTTATTATTTTGCCAAAGATTTATTTGCTTTCACTTGTTTTATCTTATTTTTTGGTATCTTTGTGTTTTTCTTTCCAAATCTTTTAAACCATCCTGATAATTGCATTCCTGCGGATCCAATGGAAACTCCTAAACATCTAGTTCCAGAGTGGTATTTTTTACCATTTTATGCAATTTTACGATCTATTCCGCATAAAGCAGCTGGTATTGTTGCTATGGGTGGGTCTATTTTAATCATGCTTTTGATTCCTTATACTTATACCGGTTACATAAGAAATACCACTTACAGACCAATCTTTAAAATCTTTTATTGGTTACTAGTTGCTGATTTCCTTACTCTAATGTGGGTTGGACAAGCACCTATTACAGATCCATTTATTGCATTAGGTCAATTGGCTTCAATTTACTATTTCTCATTTTTCTTATTCTTAATTCCAATTATTGGAATTGTAGAAACAAAATTAGTAAATTATAAAATTAATTAAAATTTTAAAAATGTTAAGTCGAAGATAAACAAAAAATCTTCCTGAATTATCTTAGGTTCGAATCCTAATCTTAACAAATATGATGTCTTTAGAATTATTTCAAATTTATCACTTAAAAGAAATGTCTCTTTCTGCAGAACTTTTTTTAAGTTGCTCCATTCTTCAACTTACTTTTTACGCGATTAGCACAGCTTATCAACGTAGAACTGGATTTATTATTTTAAACGCGCAAATCTATTATGTTGGTGCTTTATTACTTGTTTTATCTGCGTGTCTTATTTTAAATGAAGACTTATTGATTATAAACTCTCTTACTAGCAATAATTTCATTATAAACGATTTTTTTAGCTTCGCTTCAAAATTTGTCATTTGTATAACCTCTCTTTTGTTTTTAGTAATTATTAATGTTTCATTCCGAGATGAACCTATTCAAAATAATTTTGAATATGTTGTCTTAGTAATTATTTCAATTTTAGGTTTATTTTTGTTATGTTCTGCTAATGATTTAATTACAGCATATCTTGCAATTGAATTGCACAGTATTGCTTTTTATATCATGGCTGCATTTAAAAGAAAATCTAGTTATTCGATTGAAAGTGGTTTAAAATATTTTATCATTGGTGCACTTTCATCTGCTTTATTTCTGTTCGGTTCTTCGATTATTTATGGTTGTACTGGAAGTTTAAGTTTCGACGATTTCCAAATGTTTCTTTCGCTAACTAATAATTTAGAATCTTTCTCAAGTGATGTGTTATTAAATATTAATATAGCTAACGAATTTGCTCTTGGAAACTATGATTTAGCTTATGATAAATCTCTTTTTAACCTTATAAGTACAACTAGTATTAATTCTGAGTCTGCGATAATTCAAAATATTCTTATAACTAGCGAAGATAATTTGTTAGATTGGTGTAATTCCAATAAACTTGCTTGTACTACGTTCATTTCTTTCTCACTTGTAAACTATGTTTTTAATGAAAATATGACAAATTGGTTTAGTCTTATAACTCCAATAAAAGATTTATGGTTTATAATGCAATTGACAGTTGATTCTTTGGCTGTGAAATCTTGTCAGTTTTCTATTGTCAACCATAATCTCACTTTCTTCGGTTTTAATGTAAATGTAGTTGGCGAAGATTTATTTTTATTAAAACATATCTTCAATTCTTATGCAAATTTAGAAATAGCAGATTTGAAAAATACCGTAGCAACTTTAGACACAAATTTGCTTTCTATAGGTTTTATGTTAATTTGTGTAAGTATATTTATCAAACTATCAGTTGCTCCTTTTCATTTATGGTCTCTTGATGTTTATGAAGGTTCTCCTAATTCGACTACTTTCTTCTTTGCTGTAGTACCTAAAATGGCTTTGTTTATTTTGTTGGCAAGACTTTGTTATATAAGTTTTTATGAAATTTTTGTTACCAACTTTCAATTGTATTTTTTTCTACTAGCTGTATTAAGCGTTTTTGTTGGCTCTTTTGGCGGATTGGAACAACGAAAATTAAAAACACTCTTAGCTTATAGCTCTATTAGTCATACTGGTTACTTATTATTGTCGTTCAGCACTGCAAATTTAGAAGGAATACAAATGATGTTTTATTATTTAATTATTTATATGGTATCAGGATTAGTATTCTGGGCAGCTTATCTGTTTTTGCGTCAAAAACGAAATTTTTATTTTAATAAATCAAATAAAGAATTAGGAGATTTAACAATGTTAAGTACATCAAACCCTATGTTAGCATTCATTTTATCGATAACTTTGTTTTCTATGGCTGGAATTCCTCCTATTGTAGGATTCTTAGCAAAACTTGGAATTTTTTCAGTTGTTATAAAATCCTCAGCTTATTTAATTGCTGGTCTAAGTATCATTTTCAGTGTTATTTCTACATTTTATTACATTCGATTAGTTAAAATTTTGTATTTTGAAAATACTTTAGTTAGTAAATTGTATTTACCAATCAATACTGTAAAAGCTCTTTTGATAGCTATTCTTGCCTTATTATTAATCGTTTTATGTATTGACCCAATGCTTATTTACTTATTGTTTTATAAAGCTGTTCTTTTGATTTAATTTACTGTCAAGGTTAGAATAAATTTCAACAAAAGAAGAATGGCTGAGTGGTTTAAAGCGAAGATCTGCTAAATCTTTATACGAAAAAATTCGTATCGTGGGTTCAAATCCCTCTTCTTCTGTCTCTAAGACTAGAAATAATGTTTTTTTATTTTAAAATATATTCTAAAGACGATCAAGTATTAAAAAAATTTCTCACGTTTTTACTAAAATTGAATCTTTCACCCATTTTTCTAAAATCTCTTACAAATCAAAAAAAGCGAAAATTTCTTACTATACTAAAGTCTCCTCATGTTAATAAAACTGCTCAAGAGCAATTTGAATTTCGTTACTATAGTAAAAGGTTTATGATAGATTCAATCAAACCTTTAACGTTTTCTCTTATAATAAAAAAAATTAAAAATTTAAGTTTCCCAGGTTTAAAGTTAGAAATTAAAGTATTACTTAATTTTGAAAAGAAAAATAAAACCGTGCTAAATCAAACAAATCCTAATAATGTTGTTCTATATTGTAAAACTTCTAAAAAACTTGGTATTCAGAAAAAATATATTCAACTATTTGATAGTTATGGAGAACTCTGGTTGAAAAGTCTATCTGTAAATCAAAAAGTTTCTAACTTGTAAGTTTTACTACATCTTTAGCTCAGTTGGATAGAGCAACAGCCTTCTAAGCTGACGGTCAAAGGTTCAAATCCTTTAAGATGTAAAATTTTCAACTTTGAAAATTAAAAGCTACTAAGATAGCCTTTTTAAAATGTATATTCCATTAATTTTTTTACCATTAACAGGTTTTTGTATAACTGGATTATTCGGTAGAGCACTAGGACCAAAAGGTGCTGCGATTGTTACAACGAGTTCTTTAGTACTTTCATTTTTTTTATCTATTTTTGCATTTTACGAAGTCGGCTTAATGGGAAGTCCAGTTTATATCCAATTAGCTACTTGGGTTAGCTCTGAAGTTTTACTAATTAATTGGGGATTTTTATTCGATAGTTTAACAGTAATTATGTGCGTTGTAGTTACATTTATTTCTTCATTAGTACATTTTTACTCTATTGAATACATGTCACACGATCCTCACTTACCACGATTTATGTCATATTTATCGCTATTTACTTTTTTTATGTTAATTTTAGTTACTGCCGACAATTTTATTCAAATGTTTCTTGGTTGGGAAGGTGTCGGTTTATGCTCATATTTGTTAATAAACTTTTGGTTTACACGAGTTCAAGCAAATAAAGCAGCTATTAAAGCTATGATTATGAATCGTATAGGAGATTTTAGTTTAGTTATAGGTATTTTAATTTTGTTCGTGAATTTTAAATCTGTTGATTATGCTACCATAGCTGTTTTAACTCCGTTTTTCAAATCAGAGACAATTAATTTTCTAAATTTAGAGTTTAATATCTTGTCTTTAGTTTGTATTTTTGTGTTTTTAGGTGCAGTTGGTAAATCCGCTCAGTTAGGTTTACACACATGGTTACCTGATGCTATGGAAGGACCTACTCCAGTATCAGCTTTAATTCATGCTGCTACTATGGTAACTGCTGGAGTATTCTTAATTGCCAGAACTTCATTTATTTATGAATATGCTCCGAATATTTTAGAATTTGTTACGATTTTAGGAGCTTGTACTGCCTTTTTTGCTTCGACGGTAGGACTATTACAAAATGATTTAAAACGAGTAATCGCCTATTCAACTTGTAGTCAACTTGGTTATATGGTTTTCTCTTGTGGACTTTCCGACTACTCAGTAGGCGTGTTTCATTTAGCAAATCATGCATTTTTTAAAGCACTTTTATTTTTAGGTGCTGGAGCAGTTATTCATGCAGTAAATGATGAACAAGATATGAGAAAAATGGGAGGGTTAAAAAATTTAATTCCATTTACTTATTCAATGATGACGATTGGTTCATTGGCACTAATTGGTTTTCCGTTTTTAGCTGGATTTTATTCAAAGGATATGATTTTAGAGTTGTCGTACGGAAAATTTACCTCGTTTAGCCATTTTAGTTATTATTTAGGTACATTCGGCGCTTTTTTGACTGCTTTTTACTCTACAAGATTAGTTTGCTTAACTTTTTTAGTTAAACCAAATGGATATAAACCTGTAATTGGTTTTGCTAAGGAAACTTTTAGCAATATTTCTTTAGCACTTTGTTTTTTAGCCATTCCAAGTATATTTGTTGGTTTTTATACAAAAGACATGATAGTTGGTGTTGGTAGTGATTTTTTTGGTCCCGCTATTTATACCAATCCTAATACTTTGCATGTTTTTGATGCTGAATTTATAGAGTTCTCCTATAAAATTTTACCTGTTGCTTTTAGTCTGTTAGGTGCAAGCTTATCCTTTTTTTTATATAACTTTCAAAGTCAATTGCTATTTACATTTAAAACTTCATTTTTAGGACGAAAAATCTATACTTTTTTAAATAAGAAATGGTTTTTTGATAAAATTTATAACGAATGTTTCGGTCAATTTTTTTTCAAATTTGGATATTCAATGAGTTACAAAAATATTGATCGAGGTACGTTTGAAATAATGGGACCCACCGGCCTTTCTTCGGTTGTGTTAAAAACGGCTCATCAGTTGCATAAAGCGCAAACGGGTTCTTTATATCACTATACTCTTGTGATACTGACTACAACAGCTCTAATTTTGTGTTTAAGATATTTCTGGGTTACGTTTAATAATGTTCTAGATTATCGAAGTTTAATTTTAATAATTGTTGCGACTTTCTTTTTAACACATTCAAAATAGATAAATTTTTGAAAAACTTTCAATGAGTATAGAAAAAATTCTTTTTTTTTGCGATGCTCCTGAGTTCGCACAACTTCGTTTACAAGATCCATCAACTGCTACTATGGAAGGATTATTACAGTTTAATAAGCACTTATTATTTATTATTATAGTTATTGTAATGTTGGTAGGTTGGCTATTATTTGCTACAATTTCTAACTTTGAAGAGTTCAATTCTCAAAAGAGTCAAAGTTTTTTTCACTCTAACGCTTTAGAAATCGTTTGGACTTCATTACCTGCGTTAACATTACTAAATTTAGCTTCACCATCGTTCACTTTACTTTATTCTATGGATGAAATTTCAACACCAGAGATTTCTGTTAAAATTATTGGCCACCAGTGGTTTTGGAGTTACGAAATTTCAGATTTTGATACTATGGCAACTTGTATGGATTCTGATAAGACTTTAAAGTATACATGTTATTTATTAGCAGAAGAAAGTATTACTCAAAAAAATTACCTAGGATTTTTTAGATTGTTAGAAACGAATAAACGTGTTTTATTACCTTCTAATACTCACTTACGATTATTAGTCACTTCTGTTGATGTTTTACACAGTTGGACTATTCCTTCATTTGGTGTTAAAGTTGACGCGTGTCCTGGTAGATTAAATCAAGTAAACGTGTTTTTAAAGCGAGTTGGTATGTTTTTTGGTCAATGTAGCGAGATTTGTGGTGTAAATCATGGATTTATGCCTATTGCTATTTTAGTAGTACCTTCTATCCAGTACCATTATTTTGTTGTATCAAAGTTATTTTAAACAATTTTCTTAAAAAAGCTAACAAGCCTATAACTCAGTTGGTTAGAGTATACGCCTGATAAGCGTAAAGACAGTAGTTCAAATCTACTTAGGCTTAAAAAATATATTTATTATGGTTTTAAAAAAAGAATTAGTAAAAGAGATTAAAAATTTTACCGTAAATTTTGGACCTCAGCATCCAGCAGCACACGGAGTACTGAGATTAGTTTTAGAATTAACAGGCGAAGTTGTAGAACGAGCTGAACCGCATATTGGTCTTCTTCATCGAGGTACTGAAAAACTAGTTGAATATAAAAATTATTTGCAAGCATTGCCTTATTTCGATCGGCTAGATTATGTATCTATGATGTCACAAGAACATACTTATTGTTTAGCTATTGAAAAATTATTAAACTGCCGCATACCGAAACGAGCTCAGTACATCCGAGTCTTATTTGCAGAAATTACGCGAATCTTAAATCATTTGTTAGCTGTAGGATGTCACGCTATGGATGTAGGTGCTATGACACCTATGTTATGGGGTTTTGAAGAGCGAGAAAAACTTATGGAATTTTACGAACGAGTTTCTGGTGCGAGAATGCATGCAGCTTACTTTCGGCCAGGTGGTGTTCACACAGATTTACCAAAAGGGTTATTAGCTGATATTTATCTTTTTAAAGAACAATTTAAGTTACGACTTCTTGAAATAGAAGAGATGTTGACAGAAAATCGTATTTGGAAACAACGTCTTGTAGATATTGGTGTGGTTTCATTAGATCAAGCGCAAAATTGGGGATTTAGTGGAGTTATGCTTCGAGGTTCAGGTCTTGAGTGGGACTTGCGAAAAACTCAACCGTATGAAGTCTACTCCGAATTAGAATTCGATCTTTTAACAGGCTCTAATGGAGATTGTTACGATAGATATCTAATTCGAATTTTTGAGATGAAACAATCTATTCGAATTATTGAACAATGTTTAGATAACATGCCGCTAGGCCCAATCAAAACAGATGATAATAAAGTTACTCCTCCATCTCGTTTTGATATTAAACAATCTATGGAGTCATTAATTCATCATTTTAAGTTTTATACCAGTGGAATAAACATTCCTGCTAATGAAACGTATACTGGTACCGAAGCTCCAAAGGGTGAGTTCGGTGTTTATTTAATTTCTAATAATTCTAACAAGCCTTATAGATGTAAAATAAAAGCACCAGGATTTGCTCACTTACAAGGACTAGATATGATGTCAAACGGTCATATGATTGCAGATGTTGTTACAATTATTGGAACTCAAGATATTGTATTTGGTGAAGTTGATAGATAAAAGTGATGATTAAAACTTTTAAAACTATTATTATTTCCTCTGATGGAAGTCTGTATTTTTCATCAAATATTGAAGCAGCTTTAAACAACAATAAATTAATTACTTTTCAAAAGCAGGATGACAAAAATTTTATTCTAAATCAAAAAAAAGATAAGAAAAATGCTGAATCTAGATATTCGTCGGTTTATAAAAAAAAATATTTAAAATAAAAACTTATTTAATAAATTTGGAGTATAGCCAAGTGGCAAGGCAATCGTTTTTGGTATGATCATTCAAAGGTTCGAATCCTTTTACTCCAATATTTTTTAGATAACATTGGGTTAAATTCCCGTACTTATTAAAAGTTAATATGAACTCTGTACCTTTGTTTTACTATCAAGATATTTTATTCTATGTGTCACTTATTCCGTTAATAGGAATTGTATTATTATTATTTATTAGTTCTGAGCAGCAAAGACTATTAAAAATTATCGCTTTAAATTTCTCCATTTTACCGTTTTTAATGTTTTTATTTATCTGGGCTGTATTTAAAAAATCTATAGGAACATTTCAATTTGTAACTACAATTTGTTGGATTCCAATAATGAATTTAAACATTAACTTAGGAGTCGACGGTATATCATTGTTTTTTTTATTACTAACAACATTATTGATTCCACTTTGTCTGCTGATTAGTTGGAACAGTGTTAGTTTAAATCTTAAAGAATATTTAATAGCTTTCTTAATCATCGAGTTTTTCTTAATTGAAGTTTTTTGTGTTTTAGATTTATTAATGTTTTATATTTTTTTTGAAAGTATCTTAATTCCGATGTTTTTGATCATAGGTATTTGGGGATCACGTGAGCGAAAGATGTTAGCTTCTTATTACTTTTTTTTATATACTCTTTTAGGTTCTGTTGTAATGTTATTATCTATTCTATATATTTATAATCAAGTTGGAACGACTGACTATGAAATCTTATTAACTTTTATTTTCTCTGATTTAGAGCAAAAAATTTTATGGTTTACTTTCTTTTTGGCATTTGCTGCAAAAGTACCAATGATGCCTGTGCATTTATGGCTACCAGAAGCTCATGTTGAAGCTCCTACTGCAGGATCAGTAATTTTAGCTGGTGTATTATTAAAACTAGGAACCTACGGATTTATCCGATTTTCTTTACCCCTATTTCCTCAAGCTTCGTTTTATTTTACGCCATTTGTCTATACAGTATCTCTTTTAGGAATTGTGTACGCTTCGTTGACAGCAGTAAGACAGACAGATTTCAAACGAATAATTGCTTACACTTCCGTTGCTCATATGAATGTTGTTATGCTAGGTATTTTTAGTTTTACTAATGTTGGAATTGAAGGTGCAATTTTACAAAGTTTAAGTCACGGTTTTGTAGCTAGTGCATTGTTTATTGTAATTGGAGTTGTTTATGAACGTTATAGAACCCGACTTGTTAAATATTACGGAGGTCTTGTTCACACAATGCCATTATATATTTCTGTTTTTTTATTTTTTACTATGGCAAACATTGGTTTTCCTGGAACAAGCGGATTCATGGGAGAATTTTTGATTTTTGCTGGCTCTTTTAAAGTGAATTCTAGTGTAACTTTTTTCGGAGCAACTGGTATGATCCTAGGTGGTTGTTATGCTCTTTGGTTATTTAATCGTATAGCTTACGGTAATCTGAAAAGTCAATATATCAAACAAACATTAGATTTAAATAAACGTGAAGCATTCGTCTTTATACCGTTAATTTGGTATACTTTAGTTTTAGGTTTAACTCCGGATGTTTGTTTGAACGCAATTCATATGAGTGTAAATAATCTTGTCGAAAATATGTATTTTTAAATTCAATAATTAATGCTTTATCTATTAGAAACAAACTTACCAGATCGAGAGTCTGTATTTTTTGCACTGTCAAGAGTATACGGTATTGGAAACAGTACTGCTTTTTCTATATGCAAAAGGTTAGGATTCTCTGTTAATTTAAAAATAAAAAACCTAAGTCAAGAACAAATCGCAGAAGTACTTCAACTTGTTGATTCACTAAATCTTTCGTTGAATAACGAACTTAAAAAGTTAAAATCTTTGAATTTAAAAAAGCTAATTAACGTAAAATCATATCGAGGTTTAAGACGAATGAGAGGATTACCTGTTAGAGGACAACGAACTCATACTAATGCAAAATCTGCGAAAAAAAACAAACGTTTTTAAAAGAGTTATAAAAATAAACATGAATAATTTATTTATTGCTGAAAACCTTAGAATTCTTACAAAAATTTTACCTATTTTAAAAATTCAAATACATCAAAAAGAAGTAAGTTTAGTTGTCAAAAGAGATTACTTACTTCCAGTATTAACGTTTCTGAAGAATCACATTCAATATCAATTCAAAATTCTTACCTGTATATCAGGAGTTGACTATCCTTCTAACAAATATCGATTCAAAGTTGTATACGAACTTTTAAGTGTTAGATATAATATTCGACTACGAGTAAAAGTTTTAACAGACGAACTTTCTCCTTTAGAATCAAGTCAACAAATCTTTGCTGCTGCTGGATGGTATGAATCTGAAATATGGGATTTATTTGGAATATTTTTCATTAATCATGCTAACTTGACAAGATTATTAACTGATTATGGCTTCGAAGGATATCCATTAAGGAAAGACTTTCCATTAAGTGGATTTGTAGAAGCCAGTTACGATTACACACGAAAACGTGTTGTTAATGATCGTGTAGAGTTAAGTCAAGAATATCGAGCATTTAAATTTACTTCACCTTGGGAAACATTAGAGTTAAATTAGACATGAAAAAATTATTTGCGAAAGATAGAGAAAACAGACAAATTACGAAACAATTAGAACTAAAACATTTTGTTTTAAAACAGATAGCAACCAACTCAAATATCATAAAAACAGCTCGTTGGAATGCATTATATCAATTAGCTTATTATAAAAAAGGCTCAAAGACGCTTTTGTCTAATCGTTGTGTAAAAACTATTAATAAAAAAACTTTTCACAAATTTTCAAATTTTTCTAGAACTGTTTTCTTGAAATTAATTAAATTAGGTGAGATTGCAGGTATAAGAAAATCAAGCTGGTAGATTTTTATAATATCTCCTACACAGCTCCCGCAACTTACACAAAAACTGTCTAAAATTAGTGTTAAGAACTATATGTGTCAAAACAATTTACTTATAGATTAAAAGATACAAGTTTAAACTGAAATAAGTTAAAAGTAAACCTATGAAAGTTGCAGATGGTATTGGAGTTATAGATAGAAAATCATTATAGACGAAGAATATGTACCCTAAAATTAAGGTCGAAGTATTAGACAAGAGAAAAATCGTTCTTATTGAAATAGTCATAGGATTAATCTGATTATAAACGTACACAAAATAAAACATTGCTCCATTAAACAATAAGAAATGAGCTTTATCAAGTTCTTCTAAGAAACTCGTTGTTATTACAAAAAGAATCCAAACTATAACAAAATTCACTTGTTTAAAAATAATTTGTTCTTAATGTTAAAGATCCTACTGGGCATAAGTCAATTACATTTCCAGACAGCTCGGACAACAATACTTTATTGACATACGTACCAATTTCACTCTGATTTCCTCGACCAAAAACTCCTAATTCATCTACACCTGCAATTTCAGCACTAAATCGAACACAACGTGTGCAATGAATACATCTTGTCATAACCGTTCGAACAATTGGTCCTAAATTTTTATCAGAAACGATTCTTTTAAATTTATAAAATCTTCGTTTAGTGAAACCAAAAAATAGTGATTGATCTTGTAAATCACACTCACCCCCTTGATCACAAATAGGACAATCTAATGGATGATTTAGTAATAAAAACTCCATAACATTTTCTCTAGCTTTTTTTACTAGTCCACTGTTATGATAGATCTCGTGATTAAACAAACTTGTTCCCGCGCTAACTGCACAAGAAACAACTGGTTTATTCAAATTACCCATTTCTACGATACAAATACGGCAATTTCCGGCTATAGACAGATTATTATGATAACAATAATGAGGTACCGAAATACCTAAGTTTATTAAATACGCAAGCAGTGAAATTTTATTTAAATTTGTTGAGTTAGTTTTAGTCATTATGGATTATAATATTTTTCATTTAAAAAAGAAAATGTAGCTTAATTGGTTAAAGCGCCGACCTGTCACGTCGGAGACTGTGGGTTCAAGTCCCATCTTTTTCGTTTTTAAGTTTTTAAACTTTGATTGTTTATTTTAATAGGATCTAATGCTATGTCGTCTCTTTGTTCATAAAATATGGCTAAAATAGACAAGCCGATAGAAGACTCGGTAGCTGAAAGAACTAAAATAAACAGCACAAAAATGTTCCCAACGATATCATCTAGATATAAAGAAAAAGCAATAAAAGCAAGATTGACAGATAACAATAGGATTTCTAAAGACATTATTGTTTTTAAGATATTTCCTCGGTTTAACACTAAACCTAACATTCCAATATGAAACAATATTATTGCAATGCTTAACAGATAAAAATTTAATTCGATTCCAGCCATTAACTAGATTTGAGTATACTGGGACTTGAACCCAGAACCTGTGGATTAAAAGTCCAATGCTCTACCGATTGAGCTATATACTCTTATTGTTTTCCTTTTTATACTGCAAAAAGAATTAAGAAAACAATCATTAATGCGAATAATGCAATGGCTTCAGTAAGTGCAAAACCTAAAATAGCCATTCTAAACATTTCGTCTTTCATAGAAGGGTTTCTAGAAATACCTAATACTAATGAAGCAAATACCATACCAATTCCTACTCCTGCTCCTGCCAGTCCCATTGTTGATAATCCAGCACCAACGAATTTAGCTGCTTGTAACAACATAGTTAATAATCTGTAACTTGTGTTTCTCGAATGACTCAAAGCAGACTTAATCGATATACAGAGTCCCAACTACATTTAATTTTACTACAAATATTAGTCAAAAACTTTAGTTTTAATTGGTAGTTTCTTACTACCCGATTTTAATGCTTCTACCGCTGTATGCGTAGGAATACCACATACTTCAAATAAAGTTGTACCTCCTCTAACTCTCGCAACCCAATGAGACACAGCTCCTTTACCTTTACCCATTCGAGCTTCAGTAGGCTTCGAGGTTATTGATAGATCAGGAAAAACGCAAATCCAAATCTTTCCTTTTCGTCTAATTTTACGAGCAATTGCACGTCGAGCAGATTCAATTTGTCTAGCGGTAATTAATCCAGAAACTTGCGCTTTTAAACCAAGTTCACCAAATCGTATAGAATTTGACTTGAATTCTAATTTTTTTAATCGTCCCTTTCTGGCTTTTTTGTACTTCGTTTTTCTTGGTTGTAGAAACATTTTTAGTCAATTTATTTATTTTTCTATAATCCATACTTTAATTCCATAACTTCCGTTAGAATTGTGAGTAGTTACTTGAGAATAATCTATAATTTCATTAATACTTTGTATAGAAACGTCACCTATTGTGATTATTTTATGTTTTGCTCTAGGTACGCCATTTAGTCGACCAGTAACCATAATTTTAATTCCTTTTATTTTTGAAGAACTAAAACTTGATAAAATGGTAAGAGTTTGTTTTAAGAAAGATAAAAAAAATTTATGTCGTTTCACTTTTTTAATTTGAGTTGCTATGAACTTGGCTAATAGATTTGCTGAATTATTAATATGCACTGTGTAAAAAAGTAACTCAAAACCTTCTTTAAAAAATGGTGCTCCTTTAAACTTTTGTAACATAACAAAATTTTTTATTTGAATTTGCTTTACAAAATTCAAATTTTTGTTAAGACATGAAAAATTAATGATTATGTTAAATTTACTGTTTGTAAACAAATTTAAAACTTTAAAAAGATTGTTTAATGCTCCTTCAACTTTTAGATTTAAATCATATAATGAGTTTTGAGTCGAAACAGGAATCTTAACTGGTAAGTTTAAGAAATTAGAATGGAAGTTTAAATATTTTCGTATCTTATAATAATTTGTCGATACTCTAGTTTTAAATAAATCTTTTTGTAAATTAAATACCGGCTTAGAATTTTTTATAGAGTTAACTTTTTCAACCAATTTGACGTCACCGGATTTGTTTGCTAGGTACATTTTAATAGTTTTACTTTTTTGGCTAATGACAAATTCAGGTAAAACAAAGTAAGAGACGTAAAGATTTAATGTTGAATTACTATAATGCTGTTTGTAGTCATATAAGATAATTCCATACTTATCCAAAAAACGCTCTATATAATTTTTTATTTCTAAATCTTTAAAAGTATACAACGGTAATTCATGTCTTTTTTTTTCAAAAAACTCAGTTTTCCATTTTTTATTGATGCCAAGTCGAAAAATATTTGGATTAATTTTTTGCCCCATTTATTTCTTTTTTTTCTTCTTTTTAAATTCAAATCTTTCTCGTGTAGGTACAAATTCTCCAGCTTTGAAACCTGTCATTTCTTCGGTTACATTAAGCTTCACAAGTTTTTTTCCTGAGTGAACATTACAAACCAAACCTACAAGTTGTGAAACGATTTCATGATTTCTTGGTAGAATTGGTAACTTACTTTTTTTTAAATCTTTTAGTTTAATAAAGGGTCCTTTCCACTTTGATCTTTTCATATTTTATTTTTTAAGAATTAAACGATTTTTTGATCTACTTGTTTTTCCTCGGAAATTTGGTTTACCCCAAGGAGTTTTAGAATTACCAGATTTCTTTCCTTCCCCACCTCCGTGTGGGTGATCAATAGGATTCATACTAACTCCTCGAACAGTAGGTCTTTTATTTAACCAACGTGACTGACCTGCTTTACCTAATCGTGTTAGGAAATGTAACTTTTTTGAAACTTCGCCAATCGAAGCAAAGCACTTTGACGAAATATAACGTTGCTCACCAGAACTTAACTCAATTAAAGCATGCTGATCAGTTTTTTCTTTTATGACAGAAAATGTACCAGCAGCTCTAGAAATTTTACCCTTCTCTGATGCTTTAGGGCAAATATTATAAATTGGAGTTCCTATAGGTATACCTGAAATAGGTAATGAACTTCCTAAACTTGGTTCGATCTCTAACCCGGATTTTATTATATCTCCAACTTTTAAGTTCTTGGGGGCTAAAAGATAAAAAAAGTTAAAGTTTATATAATCAAAAATGGCTGCTATATATGCGCTTCGATTTGGGTCATGTTCTAAACTACAAACAATTCCTGTTGAATTTGTCTTTCGAAAAAAATCTATTTCTCGATATTTTCTTTTTACACCGCCACCTTTATGACGAATCGTTATTTGACCTGAATGATTTCGGCCTGTTGAGTTTTTTTTACCCTTAAGTTTTTGCTTTAATAAAGGTTTTTTATTTAAATTTAAATTTTTTTGATTTAATTTAACCAAATGCCGTTGTGAAGAAGTTATCGGTTTTACTTTTTGTAATATCACTTTTATTAAAAAATAAATACGTTTTTATTTTATGAATTTATCACATATTTTATTTGCTACGATTTCTAATAAACTTAGATTGAAAACTTCTTTATTAACTGAAGAAAAGTTTTACATAAAAAATCTTAAAACTCGAATTCAATCTTTAAAAAAAATAAAAGAAAATAACTATAGATATTTAAATGTTACTGATCATGACCAATTTAAAACTAAGACCGACCAAAGTTTAATTGTAATGTATATAATCAATGTTTCGTTTTTGAAAGCTAATACAACTATTCACGTTTCAGATATAAAGGGAAACATGAAACTGTTTTATTCCGCAGGTTCCGTAGGTCTTACAGGCAAACAGAAAAGGAAAAGACGTATCGCAGTATTCAAACTAATTTCTTTATTAACACAGAAAGCAACATTCTTAGACAAAAATCCTATAGTTTTGCATTTGAACAACGTAAACTCTTATAAAAATATTATTGTTAACAAGCTAAAAAGAGTTTTTTATATACGTCTAATCAAAAGTTTTAATCAAACACCTTACAACGGCTGTAGAAAAAGAAAACTACGTCGTAAGAAATATACAAAAAAATTTAAGTAACAAATTTATTTATTAATAGTACGGAGAAATGGCTGAGGGGTTTAAAGCGGTAGACTGTAAATCTATTGAATTATTTCATCGTAGGTTCGAATCCTACTTTCTCCTGAAATTACTTAATATTTTTAAAAACGAAATATAGCGCAGACGGTAGCGCGCCTGTTTTGGGAACAGGAGGTCATGTGTTCAAATCACATTATTTCGAAATTCTTTTCTTATTTGTCAAAAGATAACTTGTTTTTAATTGTTTATCGAGCACTTTATAAAAGTTAAAAATACTTTTGTTATACGATAATTCACTCAATCCTTTCAATTGTACCGGTGAATAAATTTTGTTATTTAATTTTATTGAAATTAAAATAAATGATAACTTTAAAACTTTAAAAATAGAATTCAAGTTTAATTCTGTAGTTTTACAATTTAAATTAACAAAAAGAATGAATCCTGCAATATTGGAACTGAAGTTTTTATAAACAGAGTTTTGGAGAGTTCTTACAGTTATTTTGTTTAGAAATTTATTATAATCTAATTTTAGCTTTCTCAGGTTTTGTTCTATGAGAGTCCACTTAACTGAATTTGATTTTGTTGAATTAAACAACAGAAAGAGGCTCTTTTTTTTGAAATATTTTTTTAATTTTATAGATTGATAAGTCTTAGAGTTAAAATCCATGTATCAAAATAATTTAAGTTTATATAAGCTTAGCAGGAATCGAACCTGCGACAAAGCCGTTATGAGCAGCACGTTCTACCAACTGAACTATAAGCCTAAAATCTTTAAAAACATTTCTATGAGAGTAAGCACAGGACAAATTGCAATTCTAATCTTATTACTTTTTTTACTCTTCGGAGACCTTCGAGATATGAAGAGAAGATTAACGACGTTATTAAAACAACTGAATGTATTTTTTCAACAGAAAAACAGGAAAAAAGGGACTTGAACCCTTGCCCTTCGGTTTTGGAAACCGCTGCTCTACCAACTGAGCTATCTTCCTTATGATTGAGTCAAAACGTAAGAAGAATATGACCTTCAATTATTATAAGTACTATACAGAAATTAAAAACAGACTTTTTTTGCTACTTGTATCTTGGTTACTCTGTTTTAATGTTTGCTATTACCATAAAGAAATTATACTATTTGTACTGATAAACTCAAATAGTTCTTTTTTAGAATTTAGCAGCGTTAATAATAAACCTTATTTTATTATTACAAATATAACTGAAGTTTTTTACGTTTATTTTGAAATAATCGTATTCGTCTCAAATCAAGTCGCAGTTTTTATACTAATCTATCAAGGATTTATGTTTTTGTCATCGGGATTGTATCAATTTGAATTTACAAAATTGAAACTATTACTTCAGTTATTGTTCACAGCATGTATATTTTCTATTATTTTGCTGATTAAATTTATTATTCCACTTAGTTGGAAATTTTTCTTAAATTTTCAAGAAAATTCAACAAATCAAACTGTTTTTTTCTTTTTTGAGGCTAAATTAAGCGAATATCTCGAATATTTTATAAGCCTTTATTATATATGCTTAATCAGTTGTCAGTTTTTGGTTTTATTATTAATTGTTCTAACAAGTTTAAGTAAGAATTTTAAAGCTATAAAAATATTTAGACGAATTTTTTATCTGACATTTATAGTTTTTTCTACACTCGTTACGCCGCCGGACATCTTAAGTCAAATACTTATTTGCAGCATTTTGATACTGATATATGAGTTTATGATATTTTTGAAAGGAATAAAAATTAGCATGGTAACCAATTAAAGCTAATTAGAACACCAACTGTAAACATTAAATAACCAATAGCAAAAGGTAAAAAGCATTTCCAACCTAAATACATTAGTTGATCATATCGATATCTTGGAAGTGTAGCTCTTGTAAGTATAAAAAAGATTGCACCGATACAAACCTTTAGAGAAAACCAAAAACTTCCAGGTAAGTAAAATAAAGGAAAAATATTAAACGGTGGAAGCCAAGCACCCATAAATAAAATCGCCGCTAGTGAACTCATTAATAACATATTTGAGTACTCTGCTAGGAAAAATAAAGCAAAAGTCATCGCAGAATACTCAACATTGTACCCTGAAACCAATTCGGATTCAGCCTCCGGTAAATCAAAAGGTTGTCGGTTCGTTTCTGCTAACATAGAAATATAAAACATAACAAAAAGCGGAAATAAAGGAATGATTAACCAAACTTCAGATTGAGCTAGAACGATTTTACTCAAATTTAACGAGCCTGTACAAACAGCAATATTTAAAACAATGAAACCTATAGAAATTTCATACGAAATCATTTGAGCAGCGGATCGTAGAGCACCTAAAAACGCATACTTCGAGTTACTTGCCCAACCGGCTAAGATAATTCCATAAACATTCATGGACGACACAGCAAAAAGGTATAGTATACCAAGATTAATATCAGACAAAACAATCTTGTGAGAAAATGGAATGACAGCCCACGCAACTACACTGAGTAGAAAAGATAAAATGGGCGCTAAAACGAATATGGCAAGATTCGAATTGCTTGGCAAAGTAGTTTCTTTTACAAATAACTTTAAACCATCGGCTAAAGCTTGTAGAAGACCAACAAATCCTATAACATTAGGACCTCGTCGTCGCTGAATAGCTCCCATGATTTTTCTTTCAGATACTGTAAAATAAGCAACTGCAAGTAACATAGAGATAGCAATACTAATAACTTTTAAAAGCATTATAATTGTTGTAAATATCATTTCTAAATCTTTAAAGGCTAAAACCGGACTTGAACCAGTATTTTAAGATTTGCAATCTTGCACATTACCTGTTATGTTATTCAGCCTTCCATTTCAGGACAGAGTGGGATTCGAACCCACGGTATCGTTAAAATACAACAGTTTTCAAAACTGACGCCTTAGACCGCTCAGCCATCTATCCAAAGTTTTGTTCTAAAGAAAAGCAACTAAAGGGACTCGAACCCTTAACTTTAACCTTGGCAAGGTTACACTCTACCGATTGAGTTACAATTGCATAAAAAATTTGTAATTTTATAAAGCTAAAACTAATTTAAATGAATGAAGTAAATACAATAGTTCTCTCTCGGTTTTAGTGTTCGTAACTATTAATGTTACGTTTAAAGGAGGTAAATTGGTAAATAAATAAAATTGTTTCTCGAGTTCTTTAAAACGAATAAGATCCTTTAAGGTAAAGGAAAAACAGTTTCTTGCCAGCTTCTTCGACACACTAATCTTTCGAAAAGATTTTAGATTTGGAAAGACCTCTGACAAAAGTTTAAAAAGAAAAGTATACATAGTAAAATTTTTTAATATAATCGAGCATCCGGCGGGATTACCTTTTCTAATTTTTAATATTACATTAGATCTTTTAGCTTTAGTTAAAAAACCTTGTCTTGTTGTTATCAACTCTAAAGAGAGCAAAGCGAGCGCTATGTTTTTAATGTCTGAATTTTTACATCCAAAGTTTAGAATAATTTTTTTTAATTGAGGAATTTCACCTAAACAATTATACGAGAATTTATTTATCAAATCACGTCGTATTATATTTTTGTAATAATTTTTTAGAACGGTCATTATATTTTTTTGATTTTTCTAATATTTGACGATTAAATTAAACCTGCTGAGAGGCTAACAAACTTCATGAATTTCTTTTTTTTTAATATTTTAGGGATAGGACCTAAAATTCGAGTTCCAACGGGATTTCCTTGTTTATTAATTAAAACAACTGCATTTTCATCTGAAGAAAAGACCAAACCATTACTAATTTTATATTGTTTTTAGTTCGAATGACAAGAGCTCTAAAAACGCTTCCCTTAAGAACCTTTGATGTAACTTTTGATTTGTTCCGGAGTTGTTGAACTGAAATAACAATTATATCACCTAAGTATGCATATCTTTTTTTAAATCCACCTAGAACTTTAATACATTTTACAGTTTTTGCACCTGAATTATCAGCTACTTTTAAAATAGTTTCCTGTTGAATCATTTTTAATCAAATTTAATAAGACGAATATTATCAATTATAATGTGTTTTTCATTGCGTTTATAGCTCAATTGGATAGAGCGTTGGATTTCGGTCCCAAAGGTTATAGGTTCAAGTCCTATTAAACGTAAACTCTTTCAGTTAAAAATCAAAACATACTAAACTTTACCAGTGAAATTTAGATAAATAACGCTTGTTAGCTAGAACTTGTTTCTGTAAGTCAACATTTTTGTCTACTATTTGACCTTTTAGATTTGAAGCCATCAAGATTTCCTCAGACAAGCTTTCATAAAAATAATTTGATTTTTTGTTTTTAATAGCAACTGTTTTAAATACTTTGAAAGAAAGTATAACTCTCGAAGAGTTGGTTGTAATAAAAGAAGGAATATTCTTTACTGTCTTTTTTTTCCCTTTTTTAACAGTTTGTTCGTTTAATTTAAAAGTAAATGTTGAATTGATAAGAGCTAATTGAACAAGGGTTTTAAAACGCTTATCACTAGATTTCTGTAGTTTTTTTGCAAACTTTAATAAAATTATTTCTGCTGTGTTTTTTTTTCCACTTGTCATTACTATATTAGTAATTTTTGTTTTAAAATTGAAAGTTTTTATATTTTTAGAAGATTTTATCATCATATATATTTTTTAGCTTTTTTAGTACCATACTTAGACCGGGAAGTCTTACGAGAAACTAGTCCGGAAAAGTCTAACTTACCTCTAATTAAATGATATTTTATTCCTGGCAGATCTTTCACTCGACCACCTCTTAAGATTACAGTAGAATAAGATTGTAAGTTATGTCCTTCACCGGGAATATAAGCATATACCGTTTTGTCATTACTAAGACGTAATTTTACAATCTTTCGTAATGCCGAATTAGGCTTTTTGGGAGTTCGAAGAACTAATTTCGTACATATACCTCTTTTTTGTGGACATCCTTCAAGTGCAGGCACTTTATTAAGTTTTCTTTTCTTTTTTCGACTTTTTTGTTTTTTACAAAGTTGATTTATCGTAACCATTAATTAAATACCAAAAAGGGGACTTGAACCCCTACTCTTAAAAGAACTAGAACCTAAACCTAGCATGTCTACCAATTCCATCATTTTGGCTAGAGAGTATCAAGTTATTTAACTAATTTAGTTAAATAAACTATTATTAAATTATTTAGTATACTCGTTACCGGACTTGAACCGATACTCCAAAATAGAATCAAATTTTAAGTCTGACGTGTCTACCAATTCCACCAAACGAGCGTGGAGATAATCGGACTTGAACCGATGACTTTATGCTTGCAAAACATACACTCTACCAATTGAGTTATATCCCCTTTCTTAAAAAGTACATAAATTAATTTTTTCTTCGAACAATAATATCATAACTGAAAAGATTAGGTAGAAACACTAGATTTAAATTTAACGAATTTTCTTTGAAAAGTTTCTTTGTTCTGAACTTTAAAACAGTAATAATTTCTGGTAACAATCGTAAAGCAATAAAAATATAATATACAATTGCACTCATCAATGAACTAAATAAAACTACGGATAAAGTAGAAAAATCAAATTGCGGCACTTAATATTAAAGAATCTCTTTAGGTTGGACTCGAACCAACATCCTGGTGGTTAACAGCCACTCGCTCTACCGACTGAGCTACTAAAGAAGAATTTAAGTTAGTATTTCTTGATATTAACAATTACAGAGTTAACATTTAAATAATTGTTAAAAATTGGCATAGTATTTGTATTATTTGCATACATAAATAATACTTGTAATGTTTTGTAGTTAATTAACAAATATTTAGGAGGTATAGGCCAAAAATTGGATCGTTCAACGCTTTTTTTTATTAAATTTCTTGATTTTATAGAATGCGAGATTTCGACTAAATCATTCGTTTTTAAAATATAAGATTTTGTTTTTACTGAAACACCATTTACTAAAACATGGCCATGTAAAATAAGTTGAGAAGCGCTTCTGATACTTGAACTGAAGTGTGCGCGATACAAAACTGTATCAAGTCGACTTTCAAAAAAGTTTAGTGTTTTATAACGAAAGTCGAAATGTTTATTATTTGGATAAATAGCTTTAATAAATTGAAGAATATGTTTTTTCAAATATTTTTTCTTTAACCCTCCATAAAATAAACTAAACGTCTTTCGTTCGTATAAATTGTTTTTAAATGTTTTTTGAAGTGAATTACCTCGGCTCGCGAACTTTGAAACGGCTAGCTGAAATTGATCTTTAACTTTAAATCGTTTATAGAACTTTAATTGATTTTTTAGATATTGCTGAAATCTAACCCATTTTTGTTTTTTAAATTTAAGTAATTTTGAGCGATTCTGAATATTTTTTCTTAATCGTAAAAACTGTTTATAAAAAGGTTTATATCGTTTTTTGACTTTCATTATTTTGATTTTAATTTGGGTTTAAAATTGCTTAAAAAGAAAGTTTAATCCAAGAAAAAGAAGATTTTTTTCTGATGTTAGGGTTAAATTTTCGTTAAAACCTGTTAGATGGTAACAGATATTTTGAGAATAGTTTTTGAAGTCGTTGTTTGAGCTAAAAACTATTAAGGGTACTTTAACGAGATTTTTCTCTACAACATAATTTTGTTTTTTTTCGTGAGTTAAAAGTACAATTAAATCAGGTTTTTGAGACAGTTTAGATAATAAGAACTTTGAAAATAATAAATTTTTAGCGTTAACAGATTTTGATGATTGTAGTAAAGCACTAGAAGTTAAATTTTGTAATTCAAAACTACTATTGACTGCCACATGGTTCGACAATCGATTAATTCTTAATTCTAACATCTGAGGTAGTCCTATAAATAGTACTTTTTTATTTGCTCGATGATATTCAAAAATGATGTTTAAAAAAGTTTTAAAATCATTTATAGTTTTTGTCAAATTAAAACTTGTTATAAAACCTGAGTTAAAATTTTCTACTACATGTTCGTACGTTTTTGAATTTAATAAATGTAATTTTAAGATTTGTTTGGATTTAAATTTTTTTACTTTCATAACTAATTAAATTTTTTTACCTTTTTTTAGCACAACTTTCTCTTGATCATATAAAATTCCTTTACCTTTGTAAGGTTCGGGACGTTTGAAGTTCCTTATCAAGGCAGCCGTTTGTGTTAAATTTTCAATAGAACATTCACCAAATAAAAATAATTTAGTGAATTTCTGACAATGAATTTTTAAAGATTCAGACATTTTAAAATAAATTAAATGGCTAAAACCCAATTTAAGATACAATTGATTTGGTACTTGTTCATAAAGAAATACTCTATAACCAACACCGACTAAATTTAATTTGCAGTATAATGTATAGGTTATTTCAGTCAAAATTTGTTTTATTTTTGCAGCAGTCGTTCCTTGAATTTTCTTTATGTTTTTAATATCTATTGCTGAAGCATTTGAAGAAAAAATATTAGTTATTATAATCGTATTCGCGTTTGGTATTAAAAAAATTTTGACTTTTAACTTTAAAGACTTTGTTTGGAATGGTCCTATAAAAGTTACGATATTTTTTTTATTGAAATATAATACTTTAATATTTTTGGAGATTTTAATCGTATGCTTATTTTTAAATTGATTAGAAGAATTAGACATAATTTTTAAAAAAGATTTAATTTACAACTATTAGAGGTTCGCCACCGAGTTTACTTTTTTTACATTGATTAATTGATCTCAAACCATGATTAGTTGAAAAAATTATAAACGTTTTAGAAGAATTTAGCTTCCAAATTTGTTCTGAAGAGTAATAAATTTTTTGACTTGATTTTGATAGAAGTTTTAATGAGTTTATAACAGGTTTACCACTTTTAGTGTACTTCAAAAAAATCTCAAGAATATCTTTATTTTGAGATGAAATTCTATAGCCGGAAATAAATCCTTCATTCCAAAAAATTTTTAAAAACTCTTCACAAATGTTTTTTCTTGGATTTGTCACAATACTTTTTTTAGCCATTTGGCCATTCTTTATATTCGAGAACATGGTTTTTAAATGGTTTTTCATAACAGGAGATGTTCAAAGACAGATTTGAACTGTCGACACAAGGATTTTCAGTCCTTTGCTCTACCAACTGAGCTATTTGAACGTTAAGCTGTTTTATTAGTGTAAAGCTTCACTATCATTCAAATAAATAGCTGTTAGAGTAATAAACACATATGCTTGAATTAATGCAACTCCTAACTCTAAACCCATTAATACCACAAGAACGGCAAGCGGAATTACAAAAGCAATAGCCTTTAAATTTTCTATTAAAAGCATATTCCACGAGAAACCAACGATAACTTTTAACAAACTATGACCAGCCATTAAATTAATGAAAAGTCGAACTCCCAAACTAACTGGTTTTGCAATAAATGAGATCAGCTCAATTGGAACCAAAATTAGCGCTAAGAAGAAAGTGGTGTTAGCTGGTAAAAACAAAGAAAAAAACTCCATTCCATGTTTTTGGAAGCCTATAACATTCATTGCAACAAAAATCGAAAATGACAAAAAAAAGGTCAAAGTTATATGACTTGTAATAGTAAAACTATAAGGTACCATACCAATTAAGTTATTTGATAAAATAAACATGAATAATGTAATCGCGACAGGAAAATACTTTTGACTACCCGTAGTAATAATATCGGACAACAATTGGCTAACAAGACCATAAATTTTTTCAATTAAATTTTGCCAACCGCTAGGAATTATAAAAAATGAATTTGTAGTTGGTTCCTTAATTAGAAATGCAAAACTTTGAAGAACGAAAAGTGTTAAAAGTGATGTTAATAAAAAATTCGTAACAGATAAATCAATACCTGCAATTTGAAATGTTATAAGAGGAGCTATTTTAAATTGATCTAAAGGACTATAAATCATTTTTGTTTTAAAAAATTTAACAAATATAAATAATTCTAATTGTGTATTTTGTCGATTCGATTGCTGTAAAAAGCCTCAGCAAGTACAAAGAAAAAGAAAAGAGCTGAAGCTCCAGAAATGTAAGAGCCCCAAGAAGAGATTTTATTAAACAAATAGAATGCGTCAGGATAGTCAGGGATTCTTCTTGGCATACCAGCTACCCCTAACCAATGCATTGGGAAAAAGATTAAATTCGCACCTACAAAAAATACCCAAAAATGAATCTGTGCTAAAATTTCAGAGTAATTCACTCCAGTTAATTTCTCAAACCAATAATAGACTCCACCAAAGATTGCAAATACAGCTCCCATTGACAGTACATAGTGAAAATGAGCTACTACATAATAACTATCATGAAGAGCAATGTCTAATCCTGAATTTGCCAATGCAACACCAGTAACTCCACCAACAGTAAATAGAAAAATGAATCCTAAAGCGAATAAAATTGGAGCTCGCAGTTCAATTGCAGATCCCCATAGTGTTGCTAACCAACTAAATACTTTAATTCCAGTCGGAATCGCGATAATCATAGTAGCAGCAGTAAAATAAGCTCGAGTATCAATATCCAAGCCTACTGTAAACATATGATGAGCCCAAACAATAAACCCTAAAATACCAATAGACGACATTGCATAAATCATACCAATGTAACCAAAAATAGGTTTTCGAGCTGCACTTACAACAATGTGACTAATAATACCAAAAGCTGGTAAAATTAAGATATAAACTTCGGGATGGCCAAAAAACCAAAATAGGTGTTGGTATAAAACTGGGTCACCTCCGCCGGCTGGATCAAAGAAAGTCGTATTAAAATTTCTATCCGCTAGCAGCATAGTAATCGCTGACGCTAACACAGGCAGAGATAATAATAGTAAAATAGCAGTAATAAAAACAGCCCAAACAAACAGAGGTAATTTATGGAAAGGTAGACTTTCTGTTCGCATATTGATAATAGTACAAATAAAATTAATTGCTCCTAAAATTGAGGCTGCTCCAGACAAATGAAGACTAAAGATCGCAAGATCAACGGCTCCACCTGAGTGAGCAATTATACCAGATAATGGAGGGTAAACAGTCCAACCAGTACCAACGCCGGCTTCGCAAAGAACTGATTCAATCAATAACAGAAGCGATGGAGGTAACAACCAAAAACTAATGTTATTCATTCTTGGAAACGCCATGTCAGGTGCTCCAATCATCAATGGCACAAGCCAATTTCCGAATCCCCCAATTAATACTGGCATTACCATGAAAAAAATCATTATGAACGCGTGACCTGTTACAATTACATTATAAAAATTGTGATTATATGCTAAAAAATTTCCATTTGGTTGTGATAAAGTAATTCGAATATAAAGAGATAAAGCCGTTCCTGCTACACCGGCAATAGCTCCAAAAATAATGTACAAAGTACCAATGTCTTTGTGATTAGTAGAAAAAAGCCATCGGAAAATAAAGCTTGTTATTTTTTCTAGAGTAGTTTTATGTAAATTGGTTTCCATACTTTTTAAATTCGTCTATATTATATCATCAATTCATAAAAATGATATTGTAATTTAATCTGATAAAAATTTAAATTTGTTGTTTTTATTTAATAAACTGTTTTTTGTTTCTTTTTTAAGTTGTAACGTTTTTGAGAATATGAAAAGGAATTAAAAAACAGATTAGCCTTTTCTACTTGCTGATTTGTTGTTAAGATTAAAACTAGAAAATTATTATTTAACAAATTCGTGAACTAATTTTTATAGGTTTTCTCCTATATAGATGCAAAATTTATGTAAACTATTTTGTTAAAAAACTTAACGAGACTAGTGTTAAAATCAT
>Ga0209278_1000441_pt1 | contig 33128 bp, 36 predicted proteins | sample JI81BgreenDNA_FD_187504 | JGI IMG/M metagenome (GOLD analysis project Ga0209278, IMG submission 187504) | Wastewater effluent complex algal communities from Wisconsin, to seasonally profile nutrient transformation and Carbon sequestration -... | ecosystem: Engineered > WWTP > Effluent > Algae...
AGCCGCCGAAGACCTGATCTGAAGGGAGATAGAGCGATGAAGACGATTCTTGTGCACATCGAAGGGGATGAAGGGCAGGAGGCGCGGCTCAACGCGGCTTTCGATCTGGCCCGTGCCTGCGGTGGCCATATCGTGTGCGTGGCGGTGATGCCCTATGCCGCCTATGCGCTGGGCGATCCGGCGATGGGTGCCTTTCCGGTGACCACGCTGATCGACGCCGTGGAGGCCAAGCGCCGGGAGGAACGCACCAAGGCGGAAGCCCTGCTGGCCCGTGAAGGCGTGAGCTGGGAATGGCAATCGGCCGACGGTGACAGCGCCGACAGGTTGGTGGAGCATGCCCGCCTTGCAGACGTGGTGGTGATGAGCGCCGGGCCGTTCGTGCGGCAGGCGCAGCTGGCGATGGGCATCACTGGCGATGTCGCCATCCGCTCGCCGGCGCCGGTGCTGGCGGTGCCGCCGGGCGCCCGTGGCCTCAATGTCGCCGGCCCGGCGCTGATCTGCTGGGACGGCGGGCAGGAGGCTGCCAACGCCATGAAGCGTGCGCTGCCGATGCTCAAGCTGGCCAGCGCGGTGACCCTGCTCACCGTTTCGGAGAAGGACAGCCCGTACACGGCGCGGGCCGCCGCCGCCTTCCTGTCGCGCCACGATGTGCACGCCGATGTGGTGGAACGCGATCCAGGCGGTGCCAGCATCGAACAGGTGATCCGCAGCGTTGCGGCCGAACGCCAGACAGCGTGGATCGTGCAGGGCGCCTATGGCCACAGCCGGTTGCGCCAGATGTTGTTTGGTGGCGTCACGCGCGGCCTGCTGGCCGATGCGCCGGTGCCGATCCTGCTCTCCCATTGATCGACAATCGGGGTTGAACAGAGTTTAATCTGGCCGAAAATCCTTTTCCAAGAGAGGCTTGCAGGACATGATCAACCAGGAGCCGATTTGTTGCCATCATGTATGTTGCGTTTTGGTGATGGCTGCGGCTGATCTGCTTTGTCCTCAAGAGCCGATCAAGGCGGCCACCCTCATTCCCCTGCAGACTTAAGGCGTTGGATCGCGTTCCGGCGGCTGCTCCCCGTCTCCCACCCATCCTCCGGGGGGTGACGCCGCAGCGCGAAACCAGCGGAAGGCCGCCGTGCCGGGCAGGCGCGGCGGCCTTCCTTTATCGGTCCTTCAGGCGGCGCGGGCGGGCTTCACCTGCTGGGCCAGCCGCCACAATTTTTCCGGCGTGGCCGGCATTTCCAGCTGCTGCCCGCCCAGCGCATCGATGATGGCATTCATCACCGACGGCATGGCAGCGATGGTGCCGGCCTCGCCGCAGCCCTTCACGCCCAGCGGGTTGGTGGGCGAAGGCGTGTTCAGCGTTTCGAAGATCACCGCCGGCGGCATCATGTCGGCACGCGGGATGCCATAGTCCATGAAGCTGCCGGTGATCAGCTGGCCGGCATCATCATAGACGATATTCTCGATCACCGCCTGGCCAAGCCCCTGCGCGATGCCGCCGTGGATCTGGCCTTCCACCAGCATCGGGTTCACCAGCACGCCAAAATCATCGACCAGCGCATAGCGGGTCACCGCGATCACGCCGGTATCGGGATCAAGCTCCACCTCGGCGATGTGACAGCCATTGGGGAAGGTGGGCGCCGGCTTGTTTTCCTTCGTCTGATAGCGGCTGCGGCCATCCAGCGCGCCGGGGTGGCGTGTGGCCAGTTCCGCCCACGACAGCGTGGCGTTGCTGCCGCGTGCCCGGAACAGGCCATCGGCATAATCCACCTCGCTGCCAAGGTCTGCGCTTGCCAGTGTGGTGCCGCGCGCGATCATGTCGTCTGCGCATTGCAGCACGGCGCCGCCGCCGAAGGCCATCGACCGCGAACCGCCGGTGCCGCCGCCCACCTCCATGCGGGCAGTGTCGCCCTGCACGATGCGGATCTGCTCCATCGGCACGCCCAGCCGGGCCGCCGCCACCTGCGCATAGGCGGTTTCATGGCCCTGGCCGTTCGATTGGGTGCCGATCGCCATTTCGATGCGGCCATCGGCCGCCACCTTCACATCGGCATGTTCCTCGGTGCCGCCACCGCCGGCGATTTCGACATAATAGGCCATCCCGCGGCCCAGCAGCCTGCCGCGCGCCGCAGCCGCAGCCTTGCGGGCGGGGAAGCCGGCCCAGTCCGCCACCTGCTTGGCGCGTTCCAGCACGGCGGGGAAATTGCCGATGTCGAAGGTGAGGCCAAGGCCGTTGGCGTGCGGCAGTTCCGCCGGCAGCAGCAGGTTCCTGGCGCGGATCTCGTCAACGCCCATGCCCAGTTCGTGGGCGGCGGCCTCGATCAGCCGTTCCATGATGTAGGCCGATTCCGGCCGGCCGGCGCCGCGATAGGCGTCCACGGGTGCGGTGTTGGTGACAACGCCGTGCACCAGATTGTGGATGGCCGGGATGCGATAGACGCCGCCCATGATGCGCCCGCCCGCCATCGTCTGGATCGCCGGGCCGAACTGCGCCTGATAGGCGCCCAGATCAGACCAGGTTTCCACCTGCAGCGCCAGGATGCGGCCATCCTTGTCCAGCGCCAGCGCAGCCTCGCTTTCCATGGCGCGGCCGTGCGTGTCGGTCTGGAAGGCGTCGCTGCGCTCGCCTGTCCATTTCACCGGGCGGCCAAGGTGGCGGGCGGCGTGCAGCACCAGCGCATATTCGGGATAGAGGAAGCTTTTCATGCCAAAGCCGCCGCCCACATCGTGGGTGACAACGCGCACCTGTTCCACCGGCACGTTCAGGATGTTCTTCGCCAGTTCGCGCCGCATGGACGCCACGCCCTGGCTGCCGGTGGTGAGGGTGAAGCCTTCGTCTGCCGCATATTCGCCCAGGGCGGCGCGCACTTCCATCGATGTGGGGGCCACGCGGTTCTGCAAGATCTTCAGCCGGGTGACATGCGGGGCGCTGGCAACGGCCGCCGCCACGGCGTCGCCATTGCCCACCTGCCAATCGAACAGCGTGTTGCTGCCGGCCTGTGGCCAGATCGCCGGGGCGCCGGGCGCGATGGCGGCGGCGATGCTGGCCACCACGGGCAGTTCGGCATAATCGACGAAGATCGCTTCGGCGCCGGCGCGCGCGGCCTCGCGGGTTTCGGCAACCACGAAGGCCACGCCATCGCCCACGAAGCGCACGCGATCATCGGCCAGCAGCAGGCGCGGCGTCTTCACCTCGCCCGACAGCGGCACAAGGCAGGGCACCGGGCCATAGGCTTCGATATCGCGGTGGGTATAAACCGCCACCACGCCCGGCACATCGAGCGCGGCCGATACGTCGATCTCCTTGATTTCGGCATGGGCGTAAGGGCTGCGCAGGGTGACGCCATACAGCATCCCCGGCCGCGCCAGATCATCGGTGTAGCAGCCCTGGCCGGTGAGCAGGCGCGCATCTTCCACGCGGGGGGTGGATTGTCCGGTGCCGAACTTCATCGTGGCGACTCCTCAAAGGCAGGCGGCAAGGCCGGCGTGATAATCGGGGTAAAGCAGGGAATAGCCAAGCAGGCGTTTCATGCGGCCATTGGCCACCCGACGGCATTCGGAATAGAAGGCCCGGCCCATCGGGGACAGGCCGGCCTGCTCCAGCGGCACCAGCGGCGGCACGTCCATGCCCAGCAGGCGCGCGGCAGCCTCGGTAACGTCTGACGCCGGCGCCGGCAGATCATCGGCGATATTGTAGATGCCGGCCGGCCCGCATTCCATGCTGGCCAGCACGGCGCCGGCAATATCATCGACGTGGATGCGGCTGAACACCTGGCCCGGTGCATCGATGCGGGGTGAAGGCCCGGCACGCAGCCGATCGATGGCGCTGCGCCCCGGCCCATAGATGCCGGGCAGGCGGAACACGCGGGATTGCGGATGCAGCACTTCCCACGCCGCATCGGCGGCCATGCGGCCATCGCGGCGGCCGTTGCGCGGCGCGCCTTCGTCCACCCAGGCACCCTGCGTGTCGCCATAGACGCCGGTGGAGGACAGATAGCCCACCCAGCGCGCCGGTGCCGCGGCAATGGCCGTCCCGTGCGCGGCCAGCACCGGATCGCTGCCATCGGCCGCCGGCGGCACCGATGAGAGGATGTGCGTGGCCGCAGCGATGGCGGCGGGCAGGGCCGGATCATCGAGCGTCAGCACGCCCGGGCCAGCGCGGGAACGCACGGCAGTGATGGTGAAGCCCTTGGCGCGCGCGGCGTCGGCGATGCGGGCGGCAGAATAGCCAAGGCCAAGAACAAGCAGGTGCATGGCGATCTTCTAGGCCGCGGCGCGCGCGCTGCCCAGCCGGTTGGCAGTTTCTATTGACAGTATGCCGCAGTGCCGCCGGCTGGCACCATCCATGCCATGCTGAGCCGGGCCGACGATTATCCCATCCACCAGACGCCGGAGCCGATCGCGGTTTCGGGCACGGATCGCAATTTCTATGATCGCTATTTCTTCAGCGCGCAGGCGCCCGATGGCAGCGCCGTGGTGGGCGTGGCGCTGGGCGTCTATCCGCATCTGAACATCATCGATTGCGCGGTTTCGGTGCTGCACGGCGGGCAGCAGCACAGCCTGTTCGCCAGCCGCGTGCTGATGGGTGAGCGCATGAACCTGACGGTGGGTCCGGTGACGCTGGATGTGCTGGAACCCCTGCAGCGCCTGCGCCTTTCCATCGAACCCAACGACAGCGGCATCGCCGGCGAATTGACCTTCGAGGGCCGCGCTGCACCCATCCTGGAACCGCGCTTCATCCGCCGCAACGGCACCCGCACCATCATGGACGTGACGCGCATGACGCAGGGCGGCCAGTGGCACGGCCGCATCACGGCGGCGGAGCACGTGCATGATCTGGCTGGCTGGCGCGGCACCCGTGATCGCAGCTGGGGCGTTCGGCCGATTGGCGTTCCCGATGCGCAGGCCGTGCAGCCAGCCGTGCCGCCGCAATTCTTCTGGTTGTGGACGCCGACCGCCTTTGATGACTGGCACCTGTTTTTCCACAGCAACGATGATGAACATGGCCGCCCGTGGAACCGCGCCGGCGTGCTGGTGCGCGTGAAGGATGGCGCCGAATTCGCGCTGGAAGATGCGCGCATGGCGCTGGCCTTCCGGCCCGGCAGTCGCCATGCCGGGGCCGCCCGCCTGGAAGCGCGGCTGCCCGATGGCAAGCCGGTGAGCGTGGATTTCACCATCGGCGCCAATTTCATGATGCGCGGCATCGGTTATGGCCATCCCACGCGCGGGCACGGCATGTTCCAGGGGGACGGCAGCATCGCGCACGAGGTGATCGATCTGGCCGATGTGGACCCGGCCAACCCGATGAACGCCCATGTGCAGGGGCTGGCCGAAGCGCGGCTGGTGATTGGCGGCGCGGCGCCCGTGCTGGGCCGCGGCCTGTTCGAACAGTTGATGATCGGCCCGCACGCACCGTCGGGCTTCACGGAGTTGTTCGACCTTGCCGGCTGAGCATCTGGCCCGCTTCCTGGGCGCGCAGTGGGGGGAACCGGTGACCATCACCGGGCTGAAGCGCTTTCACGGCGGTTCGGCGCGGCAGACCTATCGTTTTGATGCAACCACGGCTTCGGGCCGGCGCGAGGCGCTGGTGCTGCGCCGCGATCCGCCGTCCAGCCTGATCGAGACTGACCGGTTGGCCGAATATCGCGCCCTTGAAGCCTTTGCCGGGACGGATGTGCCGGTGCCGCAGCCGCTGTTCTGCGACACGGGCGCAGACAGTTTCGGATCGCCCGGCTTCCTGATGCGCGAGGTGGCGGGCGGCATGGCGGCCGGGCTGCTGGAACCCGAACCCTATGGGACACATGCCGCCGCCATCGGCCGGCAATTGTTCACCGCGCTTGGCCGCATCCATGCCGCGGCGCCCGCACAGGCCGGCCTGCCGGCCATGGCCCCGCAGGACGCAGCGCCGGCCCGGCTGGCACACTGGCGGGCCGCCTTCGATGCCGACAGGTTCCGCCCCGAACCGATCGTGGACGCCGGTTTCCAATGGCTGGCCGCCAACCTGCCGCCGCCACCGCCGCATGTGTCCATCGTCCACGGCGATTATCGTTCGGGCAATTTCCTGCACGATGGCGCCGGGCGGCTGCTGGCCATCCTTGATTGGGAAATGGTGCACGCGGGCGATCCCCTGGAGGATCTGGCCTGGGCCTGCGATCCCCTGTGGTCCAACTTTTCCGGCCGGCCCGGTGCGACCCTTCCGCTGGCCGAGGCGATTTCGATCTGGGAAGCCGCATCGGGCCTCACGCTCGATCCGGTGCGCTGGCGCTGGTGGCGGGTGTTCGCGCAGGTGCAGGGGCTGGTGATCTGGATCAGCGCCGCGCGCGAGGTGCTGGACGGACGCAGCCATGATCCGGTGCTGATGTTCGCCGGCACCATCCCCTATCGCTTCCATGCCCTCACGCTGGCCCGCACGCTGGAGAGCCTGAAATGAGCCTGCCACTTCCGGTGATGATCGGCGCGCTGGCACAGGCGCAGGCCAACGAGGTGGCGCCCGCTCTGCAACTGCTGGGCCACGCGGGTGCCCCCGATGCCAATTATGCCGGCGGCACGGCGGCCACATCGGCGCTGATGCTGATGCTGGCGGCGGCCGAATGCGCAGCGCTGCCGGCGCGCGAGGCGGCGATGGCACAGGCGGCACGGGCACTGGTTGGCGCGGCGGCCGATGGCCGCGATGCGCGCATGGCGGCGCTGGCAGCCGATGGCAGCGCCGCGGCGCTGGCGCTGCTGGCAGCCGAGGCCGAGGCCGAATGGCAGGGCATCGCCACGCCGCTGGGCCTGCCGCTGCCAATCCCTGTTGCATGAAGCCACTGGCTTGAGCCGGCGCGAAAATCCGCTTTCCCTGCGGCCCGGCCTGACGCAACATCGCCGCCATGGCTGATGCGCGTTCCACCCCTCCGCTGCCCCAGGTGCAGCTTGCCGATTATGCCCCGCCCGATTGGCTGGTGCCCGAGGTTGATCTGGATATCCGGCTGGATGCTGCGCGCACGGTGGTGACGGCGCGGCTGACCGTGGTGCGCAACGGCAACCACAACCGGCCGCTGCGGCTCGACGGGCATGGGCTGGAAACCGAGATCATCATGATCGACGGCAAGGGCGCCCCATCATGGCCGAACGATGATGTGCTGTCGCTGGACATCGCCGCCGATCGCGCCGTGGTGGAAACCCGTGTGATCATCCACCCGCAGCGCAACACGCGGCTGATGGGGCTTTATGCCAGCGAGGGCAAGCTGGTCACCCAGTGCGAGGCGGAAGGCTTTCGTTCCATCACCTGGTTCCCGGATCGGCCCGATGTGCTGTCGCGCTATCGCGTGCGGCTGGAAGCCAACAAGGCCCTCTATCCGGTGCTGCTGTCGAACGGGGATCGCGGGGAGGCGCGCGATCTGCCGGGCGGCCGCCACGAGATCATCTGGACCGATCCCTGGCCCAAGCCCTGCTATCTGTTCGCGCTGGTGGCCGGGCAGCTGGCGGCGCTGGAAGACAATTTCACCACCATGAGCGGCCGCCAGGTTCGTCTCGCGATCTGGACCGCGCCGGCCGACGTGCCGCGCGCCGCCCATGCCATGAATGCGTTGAAGGAGAGCATGGCCTGGGACGAGCGCGTCTATGGCCGTGAATATGATCTGGATGAATTCAACATCGTCGCCGTGGCCGATTTCAACGCCGGCGCGATGGAGAACAAGGGCCTCAACATCTTCAATTCGAAATATATTCTGGCCGACACCGAAACCGCCACCGATCAGGATTTCGATGCGGTGGCCGGCGTGGTGGCCCACGAATATTTCCACAACTGGACCGGCAACCGCGTCACCTGCCGGGACTGGTTCCAGCTTTCGCTGAAGGAAGGCCTCACCGTCTATCGCGACCAGCAGTTCAGCGCCGATCAGGGCAGCGCCGCGGTGCGCCGCATCGATGATGTGCGCAGCTTGCGGGCCGTGCAGTTCCCCGAAGATGCCGGCCCGCTGGCGCACCCGATCCGGCCCGATCATTATGTGGAAATCGCCAATTTCTACACCGCCACCATCTACAACAAGGGGGCGGAGGTGATCCGGATGCTGGCGACCCTGCTGGGGGAGGACGGCTACCGGCGCGGTGCCGACCTGTATTTCGATCGCCACGACGGCCAGGCCGTGACCTGCGAGGACTGGTTGAAGGCCATGGAAGACGCCAACGGCGTCGATCTTTCCGCCTTCCGCCTGTGGTATGAACAGGCCGGCACGCCGCGCATTTCGGTGGAAAGCCGCCAGACGGGGTCACGGGTCGAAATCACCTTGCGCCAGCATGTGCCGGCAACGCCTGGCCAGAGGCACAAGCAGCCCATGCTGATGCCCTTTCGCCTCGCCCTCATCGGTCGCGACAGCGGCCGCCGTCTGGGCGAAGAGATGGTGGCGCGTCTCAACGGACCGGTTACCCATCTCACCTTCGATGATGTTGCCGAACCGGTGCTGCCCAGCCTGAACCGGGGATTTTCGGCGCCGGTGGTGGTGGAAGCGCCGCTGGCCCGCGCCGATCTGGGATTCCTTGCCGCCCACGACGATGATCCCTTCGCCCGCTGGGAGGCGTTTCAGCAACTGGCCCTGTCGGTGCTGGCCACCGATGATGATCCGGCCGAACTGGTGGCAGCGGTGCGCGGCACGCTCACCGATCCGGGGCTGGACGCCGCCTTCAAGGGCGAAGCCGTGCTGCTGCCCACCGAGGCGTTCATTGGCGATGCCGCAGACATGGTGGACGTGGAGGGCATCCATCGCCGTCGCGAGGCCGCGCGCCGTGCCATTGCCACTGAACTGGAACCGCTGTGGTGGGACGCCTATCACGCCCACAAGGATGCCGGCGCCGCATTGACGCCTGAAGCCAAGGGCGCGCGCCGGCTGGCCAGCGTGGCGCTGGGCTATCTGGTGACGGCGGGCAGCGATGCGGCCTTTGCCGCGGCCCGTCGGCAATATGACACGGCGGCCACCATGACGGACCGCATGGGCGCGCTGACGGCGCTGGTGAACAGTGCGAGCAACGAACGCGCCGCCGTGCTGGCCGATTTCCACACGCGTTTCGCCGGCAACCACGACGTGATCGACAAATGGTTCAGCGTGCAGGCGCTGGCCAACCGGCCGGACGTTCTGGAACAGGTGCGCGCGCTGCTGGGCCATCCCGAATTCAGCCTGGCCAACCCCAACCGGCTGCGCAGCCTGGTTGGGGCCTTTGCTGCCAACCAGCGCTGGTTCCATGCCGCCGACGGCGAGGGCTACCGGCTGTTGGCCGATCAGCTGATCGCCGTGGACCGCCTCAACCCGCAGAGCGCGGCGCGGCTTGCGGTGCCGCTGGGGCGTTGGCGGCGTTTTGATGAAGCCCGTGCAGGATTGATGCAGGCGCAGCTGGAACGCATCATCGCCGCGCCCGGCATGTCGAAGGATGTGCTGGAAATGGCGTCGCGGGCGCTTGGCTGATGGCGGCCGCCGCGCCGCTCCCGCTGTTCCACCATCCCGATTACGCACCGACCCTGCCGCCGGGGCACAGCTTCCCCATGTCGAAATATCAGGCCCTGTTGCCGGCGCTGGCAGCGGCCGGGCAGGTGGTGGAGCGCTGCGATCCGCCGTCGATGCCGCCCGAATGGCTGATGGCGGTGCATGATCCGGCCTATGTGGACGCGGTGCTGACGGCCAATGTGTCGCCGGCCATCGAACGGCGCATCGGCTTGCCCGTCACGGCAGCAGTGGCGCGGCGCACCCGGCTGGTGGCCGGCGGCACCTTTGCCGCGGCGCTGCGCGCGCTCGACACCGGCTGGGCCGCCAATGGCGCCGGCGGCTCCCATCATGCCGGCCCGGAAGGCGGTGCCGGATATTGTGTCACCAACGATCTGGCCATCGCGGCGCATCGGCTGGTGGCGGAAGGGCGGGCGCCATCCGTGCTGATCGTCGATTGCGATGTGCACCAGGGCGATGGCACCGCGCAGATCATGGCCGGGCGCGCCGACGTCATCACGCTTTCCATCCATGCCGAGAAGAATTTCCCGGTGCGCAAGGCGCGTTCCCACCATGATATCGGCTTGCCCGATGGCACCGGCGATGATGCCTATCTGGCGGCGCTTGGCCCGGTGCTGGATGCACTGCTGCGCCGCCATCGGCCGGGCATCGTGCTGCACCAGGCCGGTGTGGATGTGCACGCCGACGATCGGCTGGGCCGGCTGGCGCTGACGGATGCCGGCATCGCCGCGCGCGAGGCGCTGGTGGCGCGTGCCTGTGCGGCGGCCGGCGTGCCGATGGCCGTCACGCTGGGCGGTGGCTATGGCGATCCGGCGGCGGTGGCGGCGCGCCATGCCCTGGCGCTGATGGCCGGCTGGCGCAGCTGGTGCAGCAGCCGTGACGGGGGAAAATCCGATGCGCCCGCGTATGCGGGGTGAATGAAGATGGACGCGCCCGCATCTGGCCCCGCAATCGGCCCTGCCACCATCGCCCCTTCGATGGCGACGGCGCTGATGCTGCGCGTGGCCCAGGGCGATGCGGCGGCCTTCACGGCAATGGTGCACCATCTGGAACGGCCGGCGCAGGCGCTGGCGTGGCGCACCCTGATGGACCGCGCCGCGGCCGAGGATGTGTGCCAGCAGGCCTTCCTGAAATTGTGGACGCAAGGCCACCGTTTTGATCCGGCGCGCGGCACGGCGGAGGCCTGGTTCCGGCGCATTCTTGTGAACCTGTGCCTCGATCGGCGCCGCGCCATCCGCCCGGTGCAGGCCATCGATGACGGCTTCGACATCGCCGATCCCGCCCCCGATCCGGAAGCCCAGGCGATCGCCGCCGACCGGCAGGCCCGCGTGGACATGGCCATGGCACGCCTCAATCCCCGCCAGCGCCTCGCGCTTTCCCTGTTCCACGGCGAAGGGCTGAGCATGGCCGAAATCGCCACCCGGATGGAAACGACGCCCAAGGCGATCGAGGGATTGCTGGGCCGCGCCCGTAATGAATTGCGAACCATGATGAACGAGACCAGCCTGTGACTGCCCTGACCCCCGAAGCCGCCATTGCGATCATCGCCAGTCACGGCGCCGATCCGGCGCGCTGGCCGGCCGATGCTGCCGCGCCGCTGCTGGATCTGGCGGCCAGCGATGCCGATGTGGCAGCCGCGCTCGCTGATGCCCGCACGCTGGATGCCGATCTGGCCGGCTGGCTGGCGGCAACGCCGGCGCTGGCTGCGGTGGATGTGACGGCCATCACGGCCGTGCCGCAGGAACGGCCGGCGCCGGTATCCCGGCCGGCCTTTGGCTGGCGCCCGGCGCTGCTGGCCGCTTCGCTCACCATGATGATTGCCACGGCTGGCTGGCTGGCCATGCCGGGTGCCCCGGAATCCGCATCCCCCATCGCTTCCACGCGGTCGCCGTCGGCCGTGGCGGAGGCGGACGAGACCGATCTGGTCTTCGCCCACGTGTTCACGCCGACGGCTGCCGAGGAAGACCTGATATGAGTGCCCCCCAGAAACTGACTGTTCCGAAACTGATCGCCCGCGCGCTGCTGCTTGGCGCGCTCACCGCTGGCCCCGTGCTGGCGCAGCCCGCGCCGCCGGCACCGCCTGCCGCGCCCGCCGCCGGCATGCCCGGCAAGCATGGTGGCCAGCATGGCATGCGCATGCACCGCGCGGGCCCGATGTTCCCGTCGATGAGCGAGGAAGGCCGCGCCATCATGCGCGAGGCGATGATGAGCGGCAGTGATCGCCGGGAGAACCGCGCCAAGGTGCAGGCGGTGCGCGAACGCATGCTGGCCGCCGTCGAGGCCGAGCGCTTCGATGCCGGTGCCGTCAAGCGCGCCATGGACGAGGAACGCGCCCTGGCCGATGCCAGCCGCCAGACCCGCCAGACGGCCCTGCTTGCTGCCCTGCAGAAGCTGACCCCGGCAGACCGCAAGGCCTATGCAGCCGATTCGCGTGCCATGAAGAGCCGCATGGAGCAGCGCATGCAGGGGTGGCGCGAACGCATGCGCCAGCGTCGCGGCGCGCCGCCGGCCCCGCCCGCACCGCCGGCCGGCGATGCCGACATGCTGATCTGATCACCCTGTCCCCCAGGCGGGCGACGTCAGTCGCCCGCGCACCTCAGGCCCGCCAGCCCGTCTGGCGGGCCACTTCGTTCCAGACGAGTTCGCCCAGCCGGCGCGTGATCTGCCCGGGCCTGCCATCGGCCACCGCCTGCCCGTCGATGGCCACCACCGGCAGGATCGGCGCGGTGGTGGAGGTGAGGAAGGCTTCATCGGCCGACAGTGCTTCGGCCAGCGTGAACGGCCGTTCTTCCACCACCAGCTGCGCTGCCGTGGCCAGCCGGATCAGGCTGTCCCGCGCGATGCCGGGCAGGATGGCGGTGCCGATGGGGTGGGTGATGATGCGGCCATCCTTCACGATCCAGGCGTTGGTGCTGCTGCCTTCGCGCACCGTCTCGCCGCTCACCAGCCACGCCTCGAAGGCGCCGGCCTCGCGGGCGGCCTGCTTGGCCAGCACGTTGCCCAGCAGCCCGGTCGTCTTGATGTCCACCCGGCCCCAGCGATTGTCGGGCCGGGTGATGACCTTGATGCCGGTTTCAAGCTGCCGCAGCCGCTGGCCGAAATCAAAGCGCCGCACGGTCATGACCACGTTGGCCGGCGCCTGGCCCGGAAAGGCGTGATCGCGCCGGGCGGTGCCACGGCTGATCTGGATGTAGATGATGCAATCCCTGTGGCCGTTGGCGGCGATCAGCCGGCGCGCCTGCAAGGTGAACGGCCCATCGGCCATGCCCCAGTCTATGCCCAGTTCAGCGAGATTGCGGCGCAGACGGACAAGGTGCGGCTGCCAATCGAGGATCTGCCCGTTCAGCACCGCGCACACCTCATACACGGCATCGGCGAACTGGGTGCCGCGATCCTCCACGTGCAGGCTGGCGTTGGCCAGCGGCAGGATGCGACCGTTCACATAGGCCAGTTGCGGCATGGTGTTGCGTCCTTGTTGAGCGCGCGTGACTTCAGGCGGCTCTGGCACTAGCGGCAGGCGCTCCATCCTGTCGAGAGGCCGAAATGACCATCCAGCTTGTCTGGTTCCGCAATGATCTGCGCCTGGCCGATCATGCCGCCCTGATCGCGGCCGCCGCCCGTGGCCCCGTGGCGGCGCTGTTCGTGCTGGATGATGAAACGCCGGCGACGTTTGGCAGCGGTTGGCGCACAGGCGCGGCGCAGCGCTGGTGGCTGCACCACAGCCTGGCCAGCCTGGGCCGCAGCATTGCGGCGCGCGGTGGCCGGCTGATCCTGCGCCGGGGCCGCGCTGGCCCGATCGTGCAGGCATTGGCCGGGGAGCTTGGCGCCGATGTTCACACCATCGTGCACCACGAACCCTGGGCGCTGGTGCAGGAAGATGAAGCTGGTGCCATCACCCGCCACCACGGCGCCACGCTGGCACCGCCGGCGAGCGTGCTCTCTGGCACCGGCGGGCGCTATCGCATCTTCACGCCGTGGTGGAAGCGGCTGCTGGAACAGATGCCGCCGCCCCGCCCGCTGCCGGTTCCCGATGTGCGCTGGGCCGATGTGGCCGGCGCCGCCAGCGATGATCTGGATGGCTGGGGGCTGCTGCCCACCGCGCCAGACTGGACTGGCGGCTTCAGCGACTGGCAGCCGGGCGAGGCCGGCGCGGCGTCGCGCGTCGCCGATTTCGCCCGCCGCGCCGCCCGTTATGACGACACACGCAACCTGCCTGCGGTGGAGGGCACGTCGCGCCTGTCGCCGCATCTGGCGCTGGGCGAGATTTCGCCGAACGCGGCCTGGCATGGCATTGCCGATGCCGTGGGCGAAGCGGTGGCCGAGCCTTACCTGCGCGAACTGGGCTGGCGCGATTTCGGGCAGAACATCATTGACCAGTTTCCAGACCACGGCGACGTGCCGGGCCGCGAGGCGTTCAGCCGCTTCCCGTTCCGCGATGATCCGGATGGCTTCCGGGCGTGGTGCCGGGGCCAGACCGGCTATCCCATCGTCGATGCCGGAATGCGGCAATTGTGGGCAACGGGGTGGATGCACAACCGGGTGCGCATGATCGCCGCCAGCTTCCTGGTGAAGCACCAACTGATCGATTGGCGCGAAGGTGAACGCTGGTTCTGGGACTGCCTCGTGGATGCCGATTATGGCAGCAACTCGCTGGGCTGGCAGTGGGTTATGGGGTCTGGCGTCGATTCCTCGCCCTTCAACCGCATCTTCGCGCCGGTGGGGCAGAGCGTGAAGTTCGGTGCGGCCGATTATATCCGGCGCTGGGTGCCGGAACTGGCGAAGCTGTCCGATGAGGCCATTCATGCGCCGTGGGAGGCGGGTGTGGCGCTCATCCGTGCCGGCGTGAAGCTGGGCCGCGATTATCCCGCGCCCATCGTGAACCACGAAGCCGCCCGCGCCCGCGCGCTGCAGGCCTTTGCCGCAGCGCGCGGGGCTTAGGCTCAGGCCAGATCGAACACCAGCGCCTCGGCGCCGTCATCCGATTGCAGGGCCAGCGCCGTGGCGTCCTTCACCGCAAGGCCATCGCCCTGCTTCAGGGCGTGGCCATCCACCACCAGGCTGCCGCGTGCCACCTGCACCCAGGCATGGCCACGGGTGATGGGGGCAGACAAGGCGCCGCCCGGCGCCAGCACGGCGCGCGTGATGCTGGCATCGCTGTGGATGGTCACGGCAGTTTCCGGCGCCGCGGGCGCGGCCACCACGTCCAGCCGGGATTCGCCGGCAGCCACCGGGGCAGCGTCTTCTGTTCATAGCCGGGCGCGATGCCGCGCTGGTTGGGCAGCAGCCAGATCTGCAGCAGGTGGACCTCATCGGTCGGGCTCGCATTGAATTCGCTGTGACGGATGCCGGTGCCGGCGCTCATGCGCTGGGCTTCGCCGGGGCGGATCACCGCGCCCCCCTCTGCACCGTTCCCGATGCTGTCGCGATGCTCCAGCGCGCCATCGAGGATGTAGGTGACGATCTCCATATTGTCGTGGCCGTGGGTGGGGAAACCGCCGCCGCCGGCAATGCGGTCCTCGTTGATCACGCGCAGGGCGCGGAAGCCCATGATGTTGGGATCATGATATTGGCCGAACGAGAAGCTGTGCGTGGCCTTCAGCCAGCCATGATCGGCGCGGCCACGATCTTCGGACTTGCGGTGCAGATAGCTGGGCATGTGCGTGTCTCCGTGAACAGGATGTGGGGCGGATATGGGGGCTGCGGCGGGCGATGCCAGATGCGAACCTGTCGCAGCAGCCCTGCGCAATGGGTATGGCTCAGAACGGAATGGCCAGGCCCTGCCAGTCGATCAGCAGGCCAGACTGTGCCGGGGTGGCCGTATCGATCACCCGCAGCAGGTGGCTGGCGCTCTCTTCGGGGGTGAACAGCGTTTTCACGCCTTTCTGGAAGGGCTTCGAAAGGCCGGTGTCCACCGTGCCGGGATGCAGCGCGAGCAGCAGCTGATCGGGGTTCTTCCGCGCCTGTTCGATGGCCATGGTGCGGATCAGCTGGTTGAGCGCGGCTTTCGATGCCCGGTAACTGTGCCAGCCACCCAGCCTGTTGTCCGATATGGAGCCGACGCGCGCGGACAGCACGGCCAGCACCGTCTTGCGGCCCTTCGCCATCAACGGCAGCAGCCGCGCTGCCACCAGCGCCGGGCCAATGGTGTTGATGGCAAAGCTGGTGGTCAGCGCCTCTGGCGTGAGCTGGCTGTTGGCCTTTTCCGGGCCCAGGCCGGGGCCGTGCAACACGCCCTGCGTGATGATCACCAGATCAGGCGGTGCGGGCAGGGCGGCGATGGCGGCATCAAGGCTGGCGGGATCGGCGGGATCAACACCGGAGGCGCGGCTCCAGCGGGTGACGTGGGCGACGGCGGGATCGGCGTCCAGCAGATCGGCAAAGGCGCGACCAAGCCCGCCGGAAGCGCCGACAACAAGGGCGTGCAGGCCAGGCTGGAAACTGGGGAGCAGGGTCATGCCCCGGCCTTAACGCAGGGGGCGGTGAAGGGCAGGGGCCGCGAGGTCGCAGCCTGATCCGTTGCCCCTATTCCTTTTCCATCGTGCACTGCAGCGGGTGCTGGTGCTGGCGGGCGAAATCGATGACCTGGTTCACCTTGGTTTCGGCCACTTCATAGGTGAAGATGCCGCACACCCCGACACCGCGCTGGTGGACGTGCAGCATCACCTGCGTCGCGTCCTCGATGCTCATCCGGAAATAGCGCTGAAGCGTCAGCACGACGAACTCCATCGGCGTGTAATCGTCGTTCAGCATCAGCACCTTGTACAGCGCCGGCTTGGCCGTTTTCGTCTCCGGCCTTGTGGCAAGGCCCACGCCCGTGTTCCCGCGGCCGCCACCGGCGTCACGGTCTTCATCGCTCATCACCTCACGCGGGGTCGCGCTGCTCATCAGGCCTGACTCGGGGGAAAGGGGACCAATCTCCCCCTGTATAGCAAAAAAACCGATGGAAAAAAGGGGCGTGCAAACAGAAGGGGCGGCGCGCCATCCGGCCCGCCGCCCCATTCAATCACGCAACAGGCGCTTGGAGCCGCCTTACTTGGCGGTCCACACGGCCTTCATCTTGTCGGTGGCGACGGCAACCTGGTTCTGCACCGGCTCCATCACGTCGCCAGCCAGCTTGACCATCATCTCGGTCAGCTTGCTGTATTCGGCAACGGCGCTGTCGAACTGCGCCTTGGCGAAGTCGCTCTGCATCTGCATCAGCTCGTTCGGCGTCTTGGCGGCGGTCAGGCCCTTCACCATGGCGGTGGTGTCCTCGAACGACTTCTTCGACACTTCGGTCAGGTGGTTCATCACCTGCTCGACGCCGGTGGTGGCAACGCGGGCCGAAGCGATCAGCGCATCGATGTTGGCGCGGGCCATGTCGTTCAGATCGTCCAGGCTCTTCATGCTGGCCTCGACGGCTTCCTTGGACTTGGCGGCAACCTGTTCCATCGCGGCCTTGCCGTTGTTGATGGCGGTTTCGGTCTGGGCGTTCAGCGTCTCGACGGTGGTGCGGACGGCTTCCTGGGTGGTTTCGAAGGCAGTGGCCATGATCGGCTCCTTGGGCATGAGTGCGGTGGCAAACGGAATGATCGCGGCCGAAGCCGCAGTCGTCTTGACCACCGGTTCAACCACCGGGCCGGCTGCGGGCGTTTCCGGGGGGGAAGCAATGGTCTGGGCATCGGCCTTCGGTGCCGCCTTGACCGTCGTGGCCGCAGCAACCTTCCGGGCCGGCGCGCGCTTGGCGGCAGGCTTGGACTTGGCGGCGGGCGGCTTGGCGGTCATCGACATCTCCGGCTTTGCTGCAATGCAACATAAGCCAGCGACGCGCCGGTTTCAAGGGCCGTTTTGTTGCGGTGCAGCAAAAACCGGGTTTGGCCGGCTCAGGCGTCCCAGGTCAGCCCTGTCGGTGTCGGGGCCAGCCGCTTGCCGGCCCGCTCGGCGGCCTGCATCAGCATTGCAGCCACCGAACCGCGGTTGCAGGTGGGCGCAGCGCCCTTGAACACGGCGGCGACCGGTTCCGGCCAGGTGCAGGCCGGGGCCACCGTCACGCCCTTCTGGTCCACCGCCAGCGGGCGGGTGCGGTTGAGATCGGCCACCAGCATGATGCAGCCGGCAATCAGGGTCGCCATGCCGCCCGTGGCATCGCCTTCCCAGCTCCAGTCCACGCTGGTGCTGTCCAGCCCTTCCTTGACCATTTTTTCCAGCTGGCCGCCGGCCATGTCCGATTCGGCGGCGCCCAGCGCGAGGCGCACCAGGCGCAGCCGCGACGTGAGCCGCTTGGCGCCAAAGCGGATCAGCTCATTGATCTCGGTATCGGGCGTATCGTCCAGCAATTCGCTTGCGGTCATCACGCTGGCGATCGGTGTCGCCAGATCGTGGCACAGCCAGCGCACCAGATATTGTGTCACATCACTCATCAGCAAAGCCCCCAAACCATCCCGCGTGTCGGCCCCCTCAGGCCGAATCCGCAGCGAAATGCGCGCGCGCATCACTTGCATCATCGGGTCCATTGTCGCGCATCACAAGCCCCAGCGCGATCAGGCGGCCATCGCCATCCTGCGCCAGTTCGAAATCCACCCGCTGGCCAGGCACCAGCCGCGCCACGCCGGCCGCCGTGACCGCGCTGCTGTGCACGAACACATCGCGCGGGCCCAGATCAGGCGTGATGAACCCGTACCCCTTCTTGCCATCGAACCACTTCACCGCACCGCTGGCCATCAGGCAATCTCCAACGGAACGGATACGAAGCGCGCCGCGCCGGGGTTGCGGCTTTGCGCGCACCAGGCCGCAATATCCCCATCGGCAATGATCATCCAGATGGCGCCATTGTCGATGGCGCGGGCGGCATCGCGGGCGGACGGTTCGCGCCGGCCGCCCGGATGGCTGTGCCAGTGGCCGATGACGCGCTGGCCGGCGCCGCGTGCGGTGCGGTGGGTGGCCAGCAGGGTTGCCGGATCGATTTCGAAGCTGCGGGCCGGATCGCGTGCGACATTTCGCGCCGGCACCAGTTCGGCCACCGCGCCATCGCTGCCCACCAGCAGGCCGCACACTTCCTCTTCGGGCCGGGCAGCGGCGGCATCGAGCAGAAATTGCCGCTGACCGCTTGATATCCGCAATCGCATGCCGACATGGCTAGGCCATGGAAACTGAAAAGTCGATGACCATAAGCTTGTCCGACACGGCAGCTGGCGAGCGTCTCGACAAGGCGCTGGCAGCGGCCGTGCCGACGATGAGCCGCGAGCGGTTGAAGACGCTGGTACAGGCCGGCAAGCTTGCGGGTGCGGGCGGCGTGGTCTGGGATCCGGCGACGAAGCTGAAGGGCGGCGAGGTCTTCACGCTGACCGTGCCGGCACCGCGCCCGGCCGGCAATGCAGCGCAGGACATTCCGCTGCACATCCAGTTCGAGGATGATCATCTGCTGGTGGTGGACAAGCCGGCCGGGCTGGTGGTGCATCCGGCGGCCGGCAATCTGGATGGCACGCTGGTCAATGCGCTGCTGCATCATTGCGCTGGCCGGCTTTCGGGCATCGGCGGCGTGGCGCGCCCTGGCATCGTCCACCGCATCGACAAGGACACATCGGGGCTGCTGGTGGTGGCCAAGACGGATCCGGCCCACGAAGGCCTTGCCGCGCAGTTTGCCCGCCACACGGTGGAACGGCGCTATACAGCGGTTGTGGGCGGGGTGCCGGTGCCGCCGGCCGGGCGCATCGAAGGCGCGTTGGCGCGCAGCACCGCCAACCGGCAGAAGATGGCGATCGTATCGGCCGGGCGCGGCAAACATGCCATCACCCATTATCGCACCGTTCAGGCCTTCAGGGGCGCAGCGCAGGTGGAATGCCGGCTGGAAACCGGGCGCACGCACCAGATCCGCGTGCACATGGCCTCCATCGGCCACGCGCTTTTGGGCGATGCCGTCTATGGCCGCACGCCCGGCAGGCTGGCGCCGGTGCTGAAGGAACTGGCGTTCGCGCGACAGGCCCTGCACGCCGCCACGCTGGGCTTTCAGCATCCAGTCACAAAAGAAATCCTATCCTTCGAATCGAAGCTGCCAGCGGATATGCTGGCCCTGATCGGCGCCCTGGCGGCCGAAGCGGAGTGAGATGATGACAACCAACCTGCCCGCCACCAAGCAGACCAGCATCCCGGCCCTGGGATCAGAAGCCGGGTTGAACCGCTATCTGGCGGAAATCCGCAAGTTCCCGCTGCTGGCGCCGGAACAGGAATATATGCTGGCCAAGCGCTGGCAGGCCCATCAGGACCCTGAAGCGGCGACCAAGCTGGTGACCAGCCACCTGCGGTTGGTGGCGCGCATCGCCATGGGCTATCGCGGCTATGGCCTGCCGGTGAACGAGCTGATTGCCGAGGGCAATATCGGCCTGATGCAGGGCGTGAAGAAGTTCGATCCGGAAAAGGGCTTTCGCCTTGCCACCTATGCGATGTGGTGGATCAAGGCGGCGATCCAGGAATATATCCTGCGCAGCTGGAGCCTCGTGAAGATCGGCACCACCGCAGCCCAGAAGAAGCTGTTCTTCAACCTGCGCCGCCTGAAGGGCAAGATCGGCGCGGTTGAGGAAGGCGATCTGAAGCCCGACGATGTGAAGCAGATCGCCACCACGCTGGGCGTTGCCGAAGACGAGGTCGTCTCGATGAACCGGCGCATGGGCATGGGCGGCGATGCCAGCCTGAACAGCCCGCTGCGCGAGGAAGGCGAGGGCGAATGGCAGGACTGGCTTGCCGACGACACGCCGCTGGCCGATGAACTGCTTGCCGATGACGAGGAGCGCAGCCAGCGCCACGAGCTGCTGGTGGAAGCCATGGCGACCCTGAACGAGCGCGAGCGTGATATCCTCACCCGGCGCCGCCTGATCGATGATCCCGAAACGCTGGAGGAACTGTCCCAGCGCTATGAGATCAGCCGCGAACGCGTGCGCCAGATCGAGGTGCGCGCGTTTGAAAAACTGGCCAAGGCGATGCAACTGGCGGCCAGCGAACGCCGGCTGCTGCCCGAACAGGTGTGATCCCAAGCAGGCGCAATCTGGCGGCGCATTGACGGCCGGCGGCGGCAGCGCCAAAGCTGCGGCCTGCCATGGCTCGCATCCGCGCCTTCTTCCGCTCGTTCTTCCAGGGGCTTTTCCGCCTGATCACGCGGCTGGCCCTGGCCTTCGTGCTGCTCAGCATGGCGTGGGTGGTGGCCTATCGTTTCGTCCCGCCGCCGATCACCTGGATGATGGCGCGCGACGCCCTGTCGGGCCAGCATGTCGAAAAGGCCTGGGTGCCGATGACGCTGATGGCCCGCACGCTGCCGCGGGCGGTGATCGGCGCCGAAGACGCCAATTTCTGCGCCCATCACGGCTTTGATCTGGCCGCCATCCAGAAGGCGGCGAAGGCCAATCTGGAAGGCCGCAAGCTGCGCGGTGGTTCCACCATCAGCCAGCAGACCGCCAAGAACGTCTTCCTCTGGCCAGAGCGCTCGTGGGTCAGGAAGGGCCTGGAAGCCTGGTTCACCGGCCTGATCGAGATTTTCTGGGGCAAGCCGCGGATCATGGAAGTCTATCTCAACGTCGTCGAGATGGGCCCGGGCATCTATGGCATGGCCGCCGCGTCAGACCATTATTTCGGCCGCCGGGTGGACCGGATCAGTGCCGCCCAGGCCGCGCGGCTGGCAGCGATCCTGCCGCAGCCGATCAAGCGCAGCGTCAACAAGCCATCGAAATCCACCCGCCGTTATGCCCGCCGCATCGAGAAGCGCGTGCGGGTGGTGGCCCGGGAGGGCATTGATCACTGCCTGTGGAAATAAGAGCCAGAAGTGGAATTCTTTGGAAATCGAGATGTCTCAAGTGCCACGAGTGGATGTGAGGTGTTTGGCTTGCGGCCACAAAGGAATGGCCCTGTTGGAGAATTTCCAGGCAAATCGCATCAAGTGCAGCAAGTGCGGACAAAAGCGATTTGAGGTCTTCCGGTACGATGCTGCATTCGTGCCGGCGCCAAGTAAATCGACACCCAGCATCGGACGCCGCTGCCGATGGTGCGACGCGCTGATTTCGCCTGCCTGGCTGGCCAAACATCCCCAGGCAATGCGTTGCGAAGTGCACTCCGCACGCCGTATGCGTTGAGCATCAAGCGTTCGGCACCACCAGATATTTCTGCCCCGTGGCACGGCGATACCAGCCGGCAACGGCATCGGGTTCCAGCATCCCGGCCAGCGACACGCGGTGGCTGTAGTGGCTGGCAAAGGTGGTGGTGAGTTCATCGGCGACGCGCTGCTTCAGCCGGGCGAAGGTGCCAGGGCCGAAGGTGCGCATGCGCGGGAACAGCAGCCAGCCGCCCACCGCCCAGGCCATGCCGAAGCCGCGCCCGAACGTGGTGGGCGCCATGTCCAGCCCGCCATAGATATAGACCTGCTTCAGCACTTCCGAGCCATAGCGGCTGTAGCCGCCGGCGCGGGCGTTGATGGCGGCTTCCATGGCAGTGAGGATCTGGCCCGCCAAGGGCCCGCCGCCGATGGCGTCGAAGGCCAGCGTGGCGCCGGTTTCGGTGCAGGCTGCAATCAGCTTCGCCATGAAATCGGGTGCGCTGGAATCGAGCACATGGGTGGCGCCGATGCCCTTGAGGATGGCCACCTGTTCGGGTGAGCGCACGATATTGATCAGCGGCACGCCATCGGCGGCGCAGATCTTCACCAGCATCTGCCCCAGGTTGGAGGCCGCCGCCGTGTGGATGATGGCGCTGTGGCCTTCGGCCCGCATGGTTTCGACAAAGCCCAGCGCAGTCAGCGGGTTGACGAAGCAGGAGGCGCCCTGTTCGGCGGTTGCGCCTTCGGGCAGCAGCAGCGCTTCATCGGCCTTCACCACGCGATAATCGGCATAGGTGGCGCCGCCGATGATGGCCGCCTTGCGCCCCACCAGATGTTCTGCGCCCGCGCCGGCCGCCACGATGGTGCCGGCGCCTTCGTTCCCGCACGGCATGGCCTGGCCCAGCCGCGCCGCCATCGCCCGCATGCCCGCCGGCGGCACGGCCGCGCTGATGCCATTCGGGATCGCTTTCACGGTCTGCATGTCGGCCGCGCCCGTGAGCAGGCCGATATCGGACGGGTTGATCGGCGCCGCCTCGATCTTCAGCTTGATCTCGCCCGGGCCGGGCTCGGGTTCCGGCACGTTGGCCAGCGCCAGGATGAGTTCGCCCTGTTCGGTGATGGTCGACTGGATCTGGCGCATCATGCGTTCCTCTTTCAGAATTCCGGCAGCTTGAAGCCGGGCGGCAGTTGCATCCCTGCGGTCAGCTTGCCCATTTCGGTGCTGCCGGCCTGATCGGCCTTGGCCTTGGCGTCGTTGAAGGCTGCCACGATCAGATCTTCCAGCATTTCGCGGCTGTCGGCCGTGAGCAGCGACGGATCGATCGAGACACCGCGCACCGCGCCGCGTGCCGTTGCCCGCACCTTCACCATGCCGCCGCCCGAGGCGCCTTCCACCTCGATCTGGTCAAGCTGTTGCTGCGCGCGGGCCATCTGTTCCTGCACGTTGCGGGCGGCTTTCATCAATTCGTCAAGGCTTGGCATCGTCGTCCTCAGGCACTTTGCGGGATGGGGTTCAGTTCGGCCTCGGGAAAGGCTTCCAGCAGCGCGGCCACGGTGGGATCGGCGCGCATCTCTGCCTCCAGATTGCCCAGCCGGTCCAGTTCGACCTCGCGCAGCGTGGGTTCGCCGCCGCTGGCCTGCCACTGGATCTGCCAGCGCTGCCCCGTCCATTCATCAAGGCAGCGATTGATGGCCAGCGGCACGTCCTTGGGCAGGCCGCTGGCGGCCAGCACCAGTTGCGGCGGCGCAAAGCGCACCAGATGGACATCGTCGTGGAGATAATGCGCCAGCCGCGCCTCGCGCTGGTGGCGGAACAGGGCCACCAGGCTGGGGAAATCGTCCGGCATGGTGCCGGGTGGTGGCGGCGCCACGGCAGGGGCCGCCAGGCTGGCCGTGGGGGAAGGCGCGGGCGCCGACGCGGCGGCGGAGGATGGCGAAGCGGCATGGCCGCCCTGTTCCTGCACCTGCTTCACCAGCTTTGCCGGATCGGGCAGATCGGCGGCGTGGCACAGGCGCAGCAGCGCCATTTCGGCGGCCTGCAACGGCACCGGCGCGGTTTCCACCTCGGCCAGACCCTTCAGCAGCAACTGCCACAGCATCGACAGGCGCGGGAAATCCAGCCGGCTGGCCCAATCATCGAGCGCCGCCTGTTCCTCTGCCGACAGCACCGGATCGCGGCGCGGGGCCATGCGCTGCCTTGTGATGCCATGCACCAGCCCCAGCAGCTCGCGCAGCAGCTGCGCCGGATCGACGCCCATGTCATACTGGCGGGCCACGGCATCCAGCATGGCCGGCACATCGCCGCCCAGCACCTGCCCCAGCAGCGCGCGCACGGCGCCCTTGTCCGCCAGGCCCAGCATGTCGCGCACGGCGGCCGCGGTGATGGTGTCGCCCGCATGGGCGATGGCCTGATCGAGGATGGACAGCCCATCGCGCACGCTGCCTTCGGCGGCGCGCGCCACCAAAGCCAGTGCATCGTCTTGCGCCGTCACGCCTTCCTGTTCCAGGATGCGGGCAAAATGCGCGGCCAGCATGTCGGCCGGGATGCGCCGCAGATCGAAGCGCTGGCAGCGCGACAATATGGTGGCCGGCACCTTCTGCACTTCGGTGGTGGCCAGGATGAACTTCACGTTGGGCGGCGGTTCCTCCAGCGTTTTCAGCAGCGCGTTGAACGCCGCCTTCGACAGCATGTGGACTTCATCGATGATGTGGATCTTGTAGCGCGCCGACACCGCGGCATAGCGCACGCCCTCGATGATCTCGCGCACATCATCGACACCGGTGTTCGATGCCGCGTCCATCTCCACCACGTCGATGTGCCGGCCGGCCGCGATGGCCACGCACGGCTCGCACAGGCCGCACGGGGAAATGGTGGGGCCGCCCTGGCCATCGGGGCCGATGCAGTTCAGCGCCTTGGCAATGATGCGCGCCGTGGACGTCTTGCCGACGCCGCGCACCCCGGTGAGCAGCCAGGCCTGCGCCAACCGCCCGCGCGCGATGGCGTTGCCCAGCGTCTGCACCATCGCCTGCTGCCCCAGCAGCGAATCAAAGCTGGCCGGGCGATACTTGCGCGCCAGCACGCGCGACGCCTGCGGCGCGGCATTGGCCGGCGCGGCCGCTGGTGCTGCCGGCGGTGGTTCCATGCCGGGAAAGGCCATTTCGGCGTCGATGTCGGATTCGTCTGCCATGCGCTTGTGTTCTTAGCGGCTGGCAGCCGGCACGTCACGGGACTTGCAGAACCGGCCCATCACCGCCATATGGCGCCCGGGAGCCGGGCGGACAGAGCGCTCGCCAACCCGGTCAGGTCCGGAAGGAAGCAGCCGTAACGAACCCGCTTTGGGTCGTTCCCGGCTCCCACCTCAGCATTTTTGCAGGCAATTTCCAGCAGGTTGCGCCCTTGCCAAGCCCGGCTTGCGCGGCAACTATCCGGCGCAGGGTCAAGAAGCGCGCCGTTCATCCGGTCCGGCGCTGCCGCTGTGGATGCCGCCATGACCCTGTTTCCCCTGATGCTGACTGCCGCGGCGCTGCTGGCGCCCGGCCAACTGGTGATGATCGATCTGGCGGTGGACCCCGAGGCGGCGGGAAAGCGACTGGTGCGGTTCGATGCCCCCGGGTTCCGCGCCGCCCTTGCCCAGCAACTGGCGCAGTCAGGGGTGCCCGTGGGCGCCGGGGAAGGGATGACCAGGCTGGTTGTAAGGGTGACGGACTATGATCCCGGCAACGGCATTGCCATCGATCAGAAGGCCCGCATGTCGGTTCGCTTCCGTCTGCTGCCGTCCTCGGGCGAACCGTCCGCGGAGTTCACGGCAAGTTGTGAAGGCAAGGCGAAGTTCAACCTGATGAACACGCCCGGCGGGCGCGCACGTCGTGCCTACGCCGATTGCCTCAACGAACTTGCCGTGAGGATGTCGGACCAGCTGGTCGGCAACAACGGCCGTGTGATCGTCCGTTGATGCTGTGTTGCTGGCCTCAGCCGCCAACCCCGAAATCATAGACGCGCGCCGTCATCGCACCGCCGCCGCCGCTGACATTGCCGCCAGTCAGGGCCTGGATGAATCCGTATTCGCCGGGCTCCAGCGGCGCTGATGGCATGACCTTGAACACGCCGGGCTTGATCTGCTCAACCTCGAAGGTGATGCGATCCTTGTCCATCACGCCCTGCTTTGCGCCAGCGATGTTCATGCTGCCCACCCGCGCTTCGCGCGCTTCCTTCTTCTCGTTGAAGCGCACGAGGCTGAGTTCGGCCGGCGAACTGGTCACCGAGCCGGCACCGGTTGTCCAGACGCTGGCATTGCCCACCGCCAGGTTGCGCGGCACCGATTCATCGAAGAACATGTAGAAGACGGGTTGAGCGTTGGCCGTGCGCACCTTCGCACTTGCCCCCGGGATGGTGGCCTTCACGCTGGCCGAAGCGATGCCCATGGTGAGCGCATAGCCAAGAATGCCGCCCGTCTTGGCCTGGTTGGAGGCAGTGGCGACCATCCTGTACATGCGATTGTCCCCAGCGCCGAACATGTAGACGCCGGGATAATGCGGGACGTTCGGATCCGGCGAATCGGTCGACAATTCGGTGGGGCCGGTATTGGCCGGCTCCAGCATGGCGGCCAGCACCGGGCCGGGCACACCCTTGTTCTTCAGTTCGATCAGCTTCTGCGTGGACGTGTCGAAATTCCCGCGCGACGCCTTGATCTTGGCGACCACGGCTTCGGCCGGCAGGCCGGCTTCCAGCAGCTGGATCACGGCTTCGTTGTTCAGCGTTTCCTGCGCGTTCGCCGGCACGGCGGCAGCAGAGGCAAACATCAGGGCAGCGGCAGCGGCGGCGCCGTGAACAAAGCCAAGTTTCATTATGCGACCCTTTACCCAATATTAAGGCGCTATTTCAGATTGCGCCGCTGATGACTTGCATGCCTCGCTCGAAGCACGAACATCCTATCAATTCAGCGGCTGTTGTCTACCACGGCGCGGGGGATTTTCACATCCAGGCTGTGGATGTCGGTCGTCAACTGGATCTGGCAGGCCAGCCGGCTCTGGCGGTTGGCGCCGGCGGCGAAGTCCAGCATGTCTTCCTCTTCCTCCGTCGGCGGCGGCAGCGCGGCGAGATCGCCGCCCACGATGTGCACATGGCAGGTGGAACAGGCCATCGCGCCTTCGCACGTGCCTTCCAGCGGCTGGCCGTGGGCCTGTGCCACGTCCAGCAGGCGCTGGCCGGGGGCGGCGTCCACGCTGGTTTCGCTGGTGCCGTCGGCGGAGATGAAGCGGATGCGGATCATCGCCCCTGATGTGCCGCGATCAGGCGCGTTCGGCAAGATGGCGCTGCACCGCAGCATTGATCTGATCGGCGGCGGCATCAATCTCGTCTGCCGTGGTGAAGCGCCCGAAGCCAAGGCGCAAGCTCGCCTTGGCGGTGGCTTCCGGCAGGCCCAGCGCGGTGAGCACGTGGCTGGCCCGCCCGGTGAGCGCGGCGCAGGCCGAACCCGAACTGATGGCCAGGCCCGGCAATTGTTTCAGCAACGGCACCGCCACGCCCGGAAAGCTGAGATTGAGATTGCCCGGCCAGCGCCGATCAAGCGCGCCGTTCACCTGCACCGGCACGGCAAGCCGCGCCAGCAGGCGGTTCCGCAGCATCAGCGCGTGGGCATGATCGGCCGCCATGCGTGTCCCTGCGATGCGCGCCGCTTCGCCAAGGCCGGCGATCAGCGCGGTGGGCAGCGTGCCCGACCGCCCATCTTCCTGCCCACCACCGTGCAGCAGCGGCGTGATCACCGTGAATGGCCGGCGATACAGTGCGCCAACGCCCTTGGGCCCATGGATCTTGTGGGCGGTGATGCTCATCAGATCGATGGCCATGGCCTCCACATCGATCGGCACCTTGCCGAAGCCCTGCGCCGCATCGACATGGAACACCGCGCCCACGCTGTGCGCCAGCCGGCCGATGGCGGCCAGATCCTGCACCACGCCGATCTCGTTGTTCACCGCCATCACCGACACCAGCGCCACATCCTCGCCCAGCGCGCGTTCCAGATCGCCAAGGTCCACCAGGCCAGTTTCGCGCACCGGCACGATGGTGAGGAGCGCGCCGATGCTGGCCAGATACTGCGCGGTTTCCAGCACGCTGCTGTGTTCGGTGGCCAGCGTCACGATGCGCCGCCGCGTCTGCCCCGGCGCAGTCAGTAGCCCCTTGATGGCCCAGTTGTTGCTTTCGGTGGCGCCGCTGGTGAAGGCGATGGATTCGGGCGGCGCGTTCACCAGCCGCGCAATGGCCTCACGCGCCAGCTCAACGGCGGCCTTGGCCTTGTAGCCCCACAGATGCGCGCTGTGCGGGTTGCCGAAGCCATCCACCCCCCACGGTATCATCGCGTCCGCCACGGCGAGATCAAGCGGCGTGGTGGCGCCATAATCAAGATAGAGCGGCATGGTCATCAGGTGCGTCCGGCACGGGCCGCCATGGCTTCCCAGGCGGCGGCAAAGGCATCGAGTTCGGTATCGGTGGTGGCCGGCGACAGGCTGACCCGAATGGCCTCGCCCGCCGCCGGCCCCAGCCCCATTGCGGCCAGAACATGGCTGGTTTTGACCTTGCCCGATGAACAGGCAGCGCCGGCCGAAATCTGAAAGCCCTCCAGATCAAGCCGCATCACCTGCGTCGATGCCGCCATGCCCGGCAGGCCGATGCTGCTGATGTGCGGCAGGCGCGGGGCGGCTTCGCCGTGAAGGCGCGCGCCGGCGGCCTTCAGGCGGGCTTCCAGGCCGGCGCGGCGGGCGGCAACGGCCGTCCAATCATGCGATTGCGCCACGGCAGCGGCAAAGCCGGCGATGCCGGGCAGATTGGGTGTGCCGCCGCGAAACCCGCGTTCCTGCCCGCCGCCGCGCTGGATGGCGACCAGCGTATCGGGATCCTTCACGATCAGCGCGCCCACGCCGGGCGGCCCGCCCAGCTTGTGGGCGGAGATCGCGATGAAATCGGCCTCGGGGAAGGGCAGCTTGCCGGCGGACTGCACGCAATCGGCCAGCAGCAGGCCACCAGTCGCGCGCACCCGCGCCGCCACATCGGCCAGCGGCTGGATCACGCCGGTTTCGTTGTTGCCATGCTGCACCGCCACCAGCGCCGGGCCATCCACAAGCGCGGCTTCCAGCGCGGCCAGATCGATCAGGCCATCGCCATCCACAGGCAGGATGGCCACGTCATCGCGCGCCTGCAGCACGGCGCTGTGTTCGGTGGCACTGGCCAGCACGCGCGGGCGGTTGGGCCCCGAAAGGCGCGCGCCGTTCATCGCCAGGGCAATCGCCTCGGTGCCGCCGCTGGTGAAGATCACGCGTTCCGGCGTCACCCCGGCAAAGCGCGCCACGGCATCGCGGCTGGCTTCCAGCAGCGCGTTCGCCGCCCGCCCGCCGCCGTGCACGCTGGATGGATTGCCGCCCAGCGCCAGCGCTTCGGCCATCGCGGCGATGGCGGCTGGGCAGGCCGGCGTGGTGGCGGCGTGATCGAGGCAGATGTGGCTTTTCATTGCAACTTCGTTGACCAAAGCCATATAGGGCGCATCCCCCTGCGAGCGCCAGAGACAGGAAGTCCATGCCCGAAGTGATCCTTACCGGCCCGGAAGGGCGCCTTGAAGGCCGTTACCAACCCGGCACCAGCCCGCGTGCCCCGGTGGCCATCATCCTGCAGCCGCACCCGGCGCAGGGCACGATGAACCACCCGATCGTGCTGGCCATGTATCAGACGTTCGTGAAGCGCGGTTTTGCGACGCTGCGCTTCAATTTCCGTGGTGTGGGCCGCAGCCAGGGCACGTTCGACAACGGCATCGGCGAATTGTCGGACGCGGCCAGCGCGCTGGATTGGCTGCAGCAGTTCAACCCGGAAGCCCACACCACCTGGGTGGGCGGATATTCCTTTGGCGCGTGGATCGGCATGCAGCTGTTGATGCGCCGGCCAGAGATCAAGGGCTTCATCTCCATCGCGCCGCCGGCCAACATGTATGATTTCTCGTTCCTGGCCCCGTGCCCGTCGAGCGGGATCATCATCGACGGTGAAAGCGACGAGGTGGTGCCGCCGCCGGCCGTGCTGAAGCTGGTGGAAAAGCTGAAGACGCAAAAGCACATCACCATCCACCACGAGACGATTCCGGGCGCCAATCATTTCTTCCAGAATGAAATGGACCTGCTGATGGGGCAGGTGGATGGCTATCTGGACATGCGGCTGGCCAACGGCGGGCGGTAAGCTGCGGCGGGGCGCGTGATTGTCGTGCAGCGATGATCACCGCCTCCCGCAAGGCCCGTTCGACGCCACGTCAGCGCCGCCGCGTCAGGCCACCCGGCCACCCGGCATCGGCTGCGGCACGCCGGTCGTCTCCGGCCAGCTGAGCGGCTTGCCGTCCAGCACGCGCACCGCCAGCCACGCAAAGGCTTCGGCCTCCAGTGCGTCGCCGTTCCAGCCCACCGCTTCCACCGGCTCCGTGGGCACGCCGCAGCGGCGCGCGATCTCGGCCATCAGCACCGGGTTGTGGCGGCCGCCACCGGTAACGAGCAGCCGGCCTATTGGCGGCACATGCCCCAGCGCGAGGCGCACCGTTTCAGCCGTGAATGCCGTCAGCGTTGCGGCGCCATCGCCGGGCGACAGCCCGCGGCAGACGCCGATATCCCAGGCGTTGCGATCCAGCGACTTGGGCGGTGGGCTATCGAACCATGGATTGTCGGCCATGGTCATCAGCACGTTGTCGTGGGTGATGCCGCCGGCGGCCACGGCGCCGCCCTCATCAAAGGGGCGTCCGGTGTGGGCGCGCACCCAATCATCGATCAGCGCATTGCCGGGGCCGGTGTCGAAACTGCCCCAGCGCCCATCTGCGGCAAACCATGTCAGATTGCCGACGCCGCCAAGGTTCAGCACACCCAAAGGCCGCCCCAACCCTTCGGAGCGCGCCCGGTGATAGCCCGGTGCCAGCGGCGCACCCTGGCCGCCGGCCGCCACGTCAGCGCTGCGGAAATCGAAGGCCACCGGGATGCGCGTCGCGGCTTTCAATGTGGCGCCGCAGCCAATCTGCCATGTCCATCCGCGGTCAGGCCGGTGCGCCACTGTCTGGCCGTGAAAGCCGATCACCGCCACATCGTCGCGGCGCGTGTGGGTGGCGGCGAGCAGGCGGTGCACGGCCATGGCGTGCAGGCCAGTCGATTCCTGTTCAACCGCATCGATCAACGGATCGCGTGCCGGCGCGTGCATCTCCAGTGCGCGCGCCATGGCGGCGCGCAGGCTCGGGCGGAAATCGGGTTCGTAAGGGAAGAACATGAAGGCGACGGGGTTCACCACGCCCTCGCCATCGGTTTCCACCAGGGCCGCATCGATGCCGTCCATCGAGGTGCCTGACATCAGGCCGATTGCCAATCGTGTGCTCATGGGCGCAAGGCTAGCGCAGCGTTCGCCCGCTGCCTATACACCGGCCATGCGCCTGCTTGCCGCCCTGCTGCTGTGCCTTGCTGTCCCCATCGCGGGAGGCGCTGCGGCCAACCCGCTTGCCGATCTTGTTGCCGGCACCGATCCGCGCGCGCCGCAACTGGCCGGCGTGGTGGGCGTGGTGGCCACGCGCGACGGCATCGTGCGCGCCGAAGCCCATGGCGCCGCCGATCTGGCCACCGGTCGCCGGCTCACGGCAGACAGCCCGGTGCGCGTTGCCTCCGTGTCGAAACTGGTGGTCGCCATCGCGGCGTGGCGACTGGTGGAACAGGGCTTGCTTGGTATCGATGACGATGTGTCGGGCAAGCTGGGGTTTCGCCTGCGGCACCCGGCGCACCCCGATGCACCCGTCACGCTGCGCCAATTGCTGTCGCACACCAGCGGCATCGTCGATGGCCCCGGTTATGGCTTCCCGCTGGAAGACCGGCTGGCCGATCGGTTGACGGCGCAGCACTGGGGGCCGGCAGCCGCGGGCGGGCGCTTCGAATATGCCAACCTCAATTACGGCATCGTCGCCACGCTGATGGAAAAGGCCACGGGCGAGCGGTTTGACCGGCTGATGACGCGGCTGGTGCTGGCGCCCTTGAAGCTGGACGCCGGCTACAACTGGCAGGGCGTATCGGACGCCGGCATCGCGCGCGCCGCCGTGCTGTATCGCAAGGGCCGGGACGAGGCGCACTGGCAGCCCGATGGCCCGTGGGTGGCGCAGGTGGATGATCTGCAGGGCCGGCGCCCGGCCTGCCCGGTGAACAGCCGCGGCGGCTGCGATCTGGCGGCTTACGTGCCTGGCACCAACGGCACGCTCTTTTCACCGCAGGGAGGCCTGCGCATCAGCCTCATCGATCTGGCGCGCATCGGCCAATTGCTGCTGCGTGGCGGCGAAATTGACGGCGTGCGGCTGCTGAAACGCGAAACCGTGGACGCGATGTTCACGCCGGTGTGGCGGGCAGGCAAAGGCGTGCCGGGTGATGATTATGGCGGCCAGATGCTGTGCTATGCCGCTGGCCCGCAGTGCCTTTCGGGCCGGCCCGGCGCGACCGATCAGCCGGTGCCGGGCGCCGGCTGGTATGGCCATCTGGGCGATGCTTATGGCCTGCTGGCCGGCCTGTGGGTGGATTTCGCGCGCGGCCGGGTGATCGCCTATGCCCTCACCGGCAGCGCGTCCGATCCGTTTGCCGCCCCGCACCTTGTCTCGCGTTTCACGGCGGCCGAGGACATCATCATCGCCGAGCTGGCGCGATGACAGTTGCCCCGGCGGCGCTGGTTGAGGCCGAACTGAAGGCGCGCGACAAGGATCGCTGGCTGGCCTGCCTTTACGCGCCCGAAGCCGTGCGGCCGGGCCTGATGGCGCTGTTCGCGCTTGATCTGGAACTGGCGCAGCTGGTGGCGACCACCACCGAGCCGATGCTGGGCGAAATCCGCCTGGCGTGGTGGCGCGAGCGACTGACCGAGCTTGACGCCGGCCGCGCGCCGGCCCAGCCGCTGCTGCAAGCGCTGCTGGCCCATGCGCTGCCGGTGGTGAAGGGCGTGGAGCTGGCCGGGCTGGAGGATCGCTGGCTGGGCCTGATCGGCAGAGATGCGGTGCCGCCAGCCCATGTGGCGGGCGGCGGTCTGCTGTTTGCGCTGGCGGCGCGGCTGCTGGGCGGTGACACGACGGCGGGGGATGCGCTGGGCCGGGCCTGGGCGTTGGGGGAAGAACCGCAGGGGCAAACGCCAGCGCCGCTGCGGTTGCTGCGCGGGCTGGTGCAGCTTGCGGCCCGCGACGCGGCGCGGGTGCGGGCCGATGCGCCGCGTGAGGCGCGCGGCAGCCTGCCCCGGCAGTGGATCCTGCTGAAATCCGTTGCCTTTGGCCGTTGAGCCGGGCTAGGTCACGGCTGCCGGGGTCAAGGTAACTGGAGGGCGCATGCGCCGCATCCTTGGCTTTTTCGTGATTCTGGCCGGCCTGCTGATTTCGGGCACGATCCTGTGGCGCGCAGGGCCAGTGACCCAGCCGGCAGCGGCCTTGGCCGTGCCCGATGCCGATCCCGATGGCGCTGCTGCCGATGAACCGGCGCCGCCGCTGGCTGCGCCCAAATCCCCGCTCACCGATGAACAGCGCGAGGCCCGGCGCTTTGCCCGTTATGACAAGGATGCCAGTGGCGCTGTCAGCCGCGACGAATATCTG
>Ga0209278_1000442_pt1 | contig 33100 bp, 32 predicted proteins | sample JI81BgreenDNA_FD_187504 | JGI IMG/M metagenome (GOLD analysis project Ga0209278, IMG submission 187504) | Wastewater effluent complex algal communities from Wisconsin, to seasonally profile nutrient transformation and Carbon sequestration -... | ecosystem: Engineered > WWTP > Effluent > Algae...
GTGGCCGGCGAGGGCTACGACTGCGCGGTGCGCGTCGGCGACCTGCCCGACTCGTCGCTGGTCAGCGTGCGGCTGGCCGACAACCGCCGCCTGTGCGTGGCCGCGCCGCGCTACCTGCAGCGCCACGGCACGCCCCAGACCCCCGCCGACCTCGCCCGCTTCGACTGCCTCACCCTGTCCAGCGACGCATCCCAGACGCGCGGCTGGGCCTTCGCCATGCCGGCCAGCGGCGGCGCCGAGCGCGACATCGTGCACCTGCGCCCCGGCGGCCCGCTGGACTGCAGCGACGGCCAGGTGCTGCACGAATGGTGCCTCGCCGGCCACGGCATCGCCTGGCGCAGCACCTGGGAGGTCGAGGCCGACATCAAGGCCGGGCGGCTGGTCAGCGTGCTCGACGACTACGCCGCACCGCCCAACGGCATCTACGCCCTGTTTCCCCAGCGCAAACACCTGGCCCTGCGCGTGCGCCTGTGGATCGACTATCTCAAGCACGAATACGGCCGGCCGGATTACTGGGCCGGGCGCTGACGGCGGCCGCTCAGGGCGCCAGCACCACCCGCAGCAGCGCTTCGCCGCGATCGGCGAGGGCGAGGCGATGGCCGCGCGCATCGACCGCGGTGCTCAGGCCGTTGTAGGCGGTGGGGCCTTCGTGGCCGCAGGCGTTGGCGTAGGCGAGGGCGAGGGCGAAGCGCCGCGCGGCCTCGGGCAGCCGCTGGTGCTGCACGTCGTCGAAGCCGGCCATGTTGGCGGTGGGCACCAGCGCCGCGTGGGCGCCGCGCGCGGCGAGGTGGGCCAGCGGCGCGTCGTGTTCCACGTCGTAGCAGATCAGGAGGCCGAGTCGCCAGCCGCGCCAGTCGAAGTCCGCGGGCGCGCCCGTGCCCGGGGTGAAACGCTGCGCGTCGGCGTCGCCGAAGAGGTGGATCTTGCGGTGCACGGCGCGCAGGGTGCCGTGTTCGTCGATGGCGGCGGCGCTGTTGAAGGGGCGGGAAGGGCGGACGCCGGCCGGGAGGCCAGGTGGAATTTCGGGCCAGCCGGTGACGATGCCCAGCCGGTGTCGGCGGGCGGTGTCCGCCACCGCGCGCAGCAGCGGGCCGTCGGCCGGTTCGGCGCGGGCGGCGATCGTGGCGGGTTCGATCAGGTAGCCGGTGAGCGCCATTTCGGGGGTGAGCAGCCAGTGCGCTCCGCCGGCGGCGGCTTCGGCGGCCGCGGCGTCCAGGCGCGCCAGCGCCACCGCGGTGCTGTCGGCCCCGTCGGCCGGCGCGGGGTGGGCCGTTTGCCACAGGGCCAGGTGCAGCGGGGCGCGGGTGTCCATGGGGTGTGCGCGAGGGTGATGGGGACGGTCAGTCCGGCAGCGCGATCGGGCCGAGCGCGGGGTAGGCCTCGCAGGGGCCGGGGTTGTCGGGGTGCGCCTGGCCACCCAGGTGGCGCACGATGCCGGCCACCGCGTTGAGCGCGGTCTGCACCGCGCCCTCGACCCACGCGGGGGTGAAGGACACGTCGTCGCCGGCGAGGAACAGGCCGCGCTCGGCCGGTGGCAGCGCGTCCTGCAGGAAATGGCCGTACATGCGGTGGTTGTAGCGGTAGTGGCCGGGCAGTGCGCCTTTGAAGGCGCCGAGGAAGTGCGGGTCGGCTTCCCACGACACGCTGATCGGGTCGCCGATCACGTGGCGGGCGATGTCCACGTCGGGGTAGATCTTGCGCAGCGCCTGCAGCGCGAGCTGCACGCGCCGCGCCGTGGGGTGGGGCAGCATCTTGAGCGCGTCGCTCATCCAGGCGTAGCTCAGGCAGATCACGCCGGGCTGGTCGGGCCCGTTGTCGAACAGGTAGGTGCCGCGGGTGAGGCGATCGGTGAGCGTCATGCCCATGACCGGCCACCCATCGTCGCGCAGGTCGTTCCAGAACGGCCGGTCCACCATCACGAAGGTCTTGGACGACTGCATGTAGCGGGTGCGGTCCAGCGCCATCCACAGCGCCTGTGACAGCAGCGACTCCTCCACCGCGATCTGCGTGGTCAGCAGCCAGCTCTGACAGGTGACCAGCACCGCCGGGTAGCGGCGGGTCGTGCCCAGGGTGTCGGTCACGTCGAGCTGGCCGTCGGCGGCGCGGGCGATGGCCGCCACGCCCGGGCGCGGCGCGCCGCCGTGCAGCGAGGCCAGGCTGGTGCCCGCGCCCCAGTGCACCCGCTCGTCAGCGCCCGGCGCCAGCCGCCACAGGCCCTGCGGCACCTGCTGCACGCCGCCGACCACGAGGTGCTGGTCGTCGTCGCAGCCGGTGAGAACCACGCGCAGGATCTCCAGCATCGAGTTCGGGAAGTCCGAGTCCCAGCCGCCGGTGCCGAAGCCGACCTGGCCGAAGACCTCGCGGTGGCGGAATGACAGGGCCTGGAAGGCGCTGGACTGGGCGACGAAGTCGTAGAAGGTGCGGTCGTCCCAGCGCGGCACGAGCGCATTCCACAGCGCTTTCAGGCGCGGCACATCCCGCGCGCGCAGCGCATCCTGCAGGGCGCTGAAGCCCGCCCCCTCTTCGAGCGCGTCGCCCCAGGCCGTGGCCACCTCACGGAACAGCGGCGGCAGGTCGTCCAGCGTGCGCGCGCGGTGCGTCACGCCGGCGAGGTCCACCACCGTGCAGCCGGCCGCCGGCGTGAGCGGGTTGGGAAAGGGGCGGGTGGACAGACCCAGCCGGTCGACGTAGTGGAAAAACGCCGTGCCCGAGCGCGGGAAGCGCATGCCGCCGAGCTCGGCCACCGCGCCCGCACCGCCCTCGAAGGCCTGCGAGCGCAGGCGACCGCCCAGGCGCGAGGCTTCGTACACCACCGGCCGGAGCCCGAGCTTCATCAGCTCGTGCGCGGCGGTCAGGCCGGCCATGCCGGCGCCCACGATGGCCACCTCGGTGCCGTGGCGTTCGCGCGGCAGCACGCCCAGGCCGGCGGGGTGGCGCAGCCAGTCGTCGTGCGCGAAGGGGAAGTCCGGGCCGAAGACGGTGAGGGGTTTCGCGGCGTTCATGGGCAGCACCGGGCGATCAGGCCAGCGAGGCCAGCAGCCAGGCGGCGGTGCCCCACATCATGAGCGCGACCAGCCCGTCGAGCGCGCGCCACAGGCGCAGCGAGTTGAGCCGCCGGCCCAGCCAGAAGGCCGCGCAGCCCAGCACCAGGAACCACACCAGCGAACCGGTGGCCGCGCCCAGGCCAAAGGCGGTGCCACCCGCGCCGTAGGCCAGCGACGCGCTGCCGATCAGCACCGCCGTGTCGAGCCAGGCGTGGGGGTTGAGCCAGGAAAAAGCCAGGGCCGAGAGCACGGCCTGCCGGCGCGTGACCGGCGTGGCGTGGGCGGCGTGGGCCGTGGAAGGGGTCGCGGGCAGCGGGCCGGGCTGCGACAAGGGCGCGGCCACCGGCGCGCGGAAGCGCTGGAACGCCTGCCAGCCGTACACCGACAGGAACAGCACGCCCGCGCCCACGATGGCGCCGTGCAGCTTGTCCGACAGGCCGCCGAGCTGCGCCAGGCCCAGCACGCCGATGGCGATCAGCGCGATGTCGGCCAGCGCGCAGACCGCCACCGTGAGCCACAGGTGCTGGCGTTGCAGGCCCATGCGCAGCACATGCGCGTTTTGCGGGCCGATGGCCATGATCAGCGACAGGCTCAGCACCAGGCCGGCGGTGAAGGTGGGGAAGGTCAGGGTCATGGTGATGCTCGCGGGACAGAGGGCGCCTGGGTTCAGGCCATGGCGGCATGGTGCCCGTCCCACCGGGTGGATTAAAGCGATTTGACAGAAAATGAAGCTCATCAAGTTTTTCTAAACAAGCAGCACCGATGCTCGACGCCCGCCAACTCGAAGCCCTCGCCGCCGTGGTCGAAACCGGCGGGTTCAGTGCCGCCGCGCGGGCGCTGTCGGTGACGGTGGCGGCGGTGTCGCTGCGCATCAAGTCGCTGGAGGAATCGCTCGGCCAGCGGCTGCTGGTGCGGGGCAAGCGCGTCACGGCCACGCCCGCCGGGCAGGCGCTGCTGGGCCACATCAAGCAGGTGCGGGCGATGGAGACCGACCTGCTCGCCGGCCTGGCCGGCGGGCCGGCGCGCGACGGCGCGGCCTGGCAGAGCCTGAGCGTGGCCATCAACGCCGATTCGGTGGCCAGCTGGTTCCTGCCCGGCGTGGCCGCGCTGCTGCAGCGCCACCGGCTGCTGCTGGAGATCGTGATCGACGACCAGGACCACACCCACGACGCTCTCAAGCGCGGCGACGTGATGGGCTGCGTCACCACCCGCGCCGACGCCATGCGCGGCTGCATCGCCGAGCCGCTGGGCGTCATGCGCTACCGCTGCGTGGCCGCGCCGGCCGTGGTGCAGCGCTGCCGCACGCCGGGCGGCGGCGTGTCGCCGCACCGCCTGCTGGCCCACCCGGCCGTCATCTTCAACCGCAAGGACGCCCTGCAGGACGCCTTCCTCCTGCAGCACTTCGGCCTGCAGCAACCGCACTACCCGCGCCACTTCGCGCCCGCGGTCGACGCCTTTGAGACCGCCATCGAACTCGGGCTGGGCTGGGGCATGGTGCCCGAGCAGCACCTCGCACACCGCCCCGCGCTGCAGGAACTGCTGCCCGGCGCCACCGTCGACGTGGCGCTGTACTGGCAGCACTGGGCGCACGAACCTCCCTCGGCGCAGCGGCTGACCGCCGCGGTGAAGGCCGCCGCCGCGCGCCAGCTGCGCGCCCCCGACGCGCCCGGGGCCCCCGCCTAAAATCGCGCCCCATGCTCACCATCAAACAAGACCTGCTCGCCGGCCTGGCCGCCGAGCTGGAGTCCCTCAGCCCCGGCGCGGGCGCGCGCGCCGCCTTCGAATCGCCCAAAGTGGCCGCCCACGGCGACTACGCCGTGACCGCCGCCATGGCGCTGGCCAAGCCCCTGAAGGCCAACCCGCGCGCGCTGGCCGAGCAGCTGCGCACCGCGCTGCTGGCCCGCCCGGCCTACCAGCGGTGGGTGCAAGACATCGAGATCGCCGGCCCGGGCTTCATCAACATCCGCCTCCAGCCCGCCGCCAAGCAGCAGGTGGTGCGCGAGGTGCTCGCCGCCGGTGCGGCTTTCGGCCGCCAGCCGGACCACGGCCAGCGCCTCATGGTCGAGTTCGTGTCGGCCAACCCGACCGGCCCGCTGCACGTCGGCCACGGCCGGCAGGCCGCGCTGGGCGACGCCATCTGCAACCTCTACGAGACGCAGGGCTGGGCGGTGCACCGCGAGTTCTATTACAACGACGCGGGCGTGCAGATCAACACGCTGGCCACCTCCACCCAGCTGCGCGCCCAGGGCAAGAAGCCCGGCGATCCCGGCTGGCCCGAGGCCGCCTACAACGGCGACTACATCGGCGACATCGCCCGCGACTTCCTCGCCCGGAAAACCGTCAAGGCCGACGACCGCGAGTTCACCGCCAGCGGCGACGCCAACGACCTCGACGGCCTGCGGCAGTTTGCCGTGGCCTACCTGCGCCACGAGCAGGACCTCGACCTGCAGGCTTTCGCGGTGAAGTTCGACCACTATTACCTGGAGTCCAGCCTGTACACCAGCGGGCGCGTCGAGGCGGCGGTCAACCGGCTGATCGCCAACGGCAAGACCTACGAGCAGGACGGCGCGCTGTGGCTGCGCAGCACCGACTACGGCGACGACAAGGACCGCGTGATGCGCAAGTCCGACGGCTCGTACACCTACTTCGTGCCCGACGTGGCCTATCACATCGCCAAGTGGGAGCGCGGCTTCACCAAGGTCATCAACATCCAGGGCACCGACCACCACGGCACGATCGCGCGCGTGCGCGCCGGCCTGCAGGCGGCTGACGTCGGCATCCCCGCCGGCTACCCCGACTACGTGTTGCACACCATGGTGCGCGTCGTGCGCAACGGCGAGGAGGTCAAGATCAGCAAGCGCGCCGGCAGCTACGTCACGCTGCGCGACCTGATCGACTGGACCAGCAAGGACGCGGTGCGCTTCTTCCTGCTCAGCCGCAAGCCCGACACCGAATACACCTTCGACGTCGACCTCGCCGTCCAGCAGAACAACGACAACCCGGTCTACTACGTCCAGTACGCCCACGCCCGCATCTGCTCGGTGCTCGACGCCTGGGGCGGCGACGTGGCGGCCCTGGCCCAGGCCGATCTCGCGCCGCTGGACAGCGGCCCGGCCCAGACGCTCATGCTGCTGCTGGCGCGCTACCCGGCCATGCTCACCGACGCCGCACGCGACTTCGCGCCGCACGACGTGACCTTCTACCTGCGCGAACTGGCGTCGGCCTACCACAGCTACTACGACGCCGAGCGCATCCTGGTGGACGACGACACGGTCAAGCGCGCGCGGCTGGCGCTCGTCGCGGCCACCGCGCAGGTGCTGCACAATGGCCTGGCCGTGCTGGGCGTGAGCGCCCCGCGCAAGATGTGAGACCGTCGCTCGCCATGAAGAAATCCCCCGCTTCGTCGTCCGCCCGCCGCGCCACCGGCGGCACCCTCATTGGCTTCGTCGCCGGCCTGCTCGTGGGCCTGGGTGCCGCGCTGGCCGTGGCGGTGTACGTGACCAAGGTGCCGGTGCCCTTCGTGGACCGCGGGCTGTCGCGCGACGCCGGCGCCGAGCAGCGCGAGGCCGAGCGCAACAAGGGATGGAATCCCAACGCGTCGGTCGGTGGACCGGCCCCCGCGCCCGCCGCCCCCGGGGCCGCCACGCCACCGGCCGCCCCGCCCGCCACCGACGCCAAGGCCACCGATCCGAAAGCCCCGGCCGCCAAACCCGCCGACCCGCTGGGCGAACTGATGCAGCAGAAAACCGGCCAAGCGCCGGCCGCCGCCACGCCGCCCACCGCCGCGGCCGGCCCCGGCGCCGATCCCTTCACCTACTTCGTGCAGGCCGGCGCTTTCCGCACCGCCGAGGACGCGGAAACCCAGCGCGCCAAGCTGGCGATGATGGGCATCGACGCGCAGGTCAGCGAGCGCGAGCAGAATGGCCGCACCGTCTACCGCGTGCGCGTCGGACCCTTCACGCAGAAAGCCCTGGCCGAACTCACGCAGGAGCAGCTCACCGGCAACGGCATCGAAGCCGCGCTGGTGCGCGTGCAGCGCTGAGCCGGCGGGAACTTTTCCGCGGCGTCCGCGCCCGAACCCAGTCCTTCCACGGAGAACCGATCCATGCAACGCCGCGCGTTTTCCCTCTCGCTGATGTCTTTCGGCGCCGCCAGCGCCCTGCCGGCCTTCGCCCAGCGCGTCGCGCCCAAAGAAGGCGTCGATTACCTCAAGCTGGCCAAGCCCGCGCCGGTCCAGGCCCCGCCCAGCCAGATCGAGGTGGTCGAGTTCTTCGCCTACTCCTGTGTGCACTGCTTCAATTTCGAACCGCTGTTCGAGGACTGGAAGTCGAAGCAGCCGCCCAATGTCGCCGTGCGCCGCGTGCCGGTGGCCTTTTCGCCGGCGTTTGTGCCGATGCAAAAGCTCTACTACACGCTGGAGGCGATGGACCAGGTCAAGGCGCTGCACGCCAAGGTCTTTTCCGCCATCCACAACGAGCGCCTGCCGCTGACCACGCCCGGTCCGATCATCGACTGGGTGGCCAAGCAGGGCGTGGACCGCGCGAAGTTCACCGAGGTGTTCAACGCCCCGGCCACCGCCACCAAGGCCCAGCAGGCCGCGGCCCTGCAGGACGCCTACGCCGTCGAGGGCACGCCGGCGCTGGGCGTGGCCGGTCGCTTCTACATCGCCGGGCAGGGCCCGCGCACGCTGACCATCGCCAGCGCGCTGATCGCCGAAGCCGGCCGCAAGGGCTGATGCGGCGCCGGCGACCGCCGGCGTCGCCAAACCGCGCCCCGAAACAGGGCGCGCGCCGTCGGGACCGCCGTTACAATGAATGCAAGTTTCGTGCCCTGACGCCATGCCTGCATTCGCCACCCCCACCTTCCGTCGCCTTCGGGTCCTCGGCCTGAACGTCTGCCTGACGGTCTGCCTGGGCGGTGCCAGCACCGCCTGGGCCGAGCGCGCGGACCGCGACAAGCCGCTCAACGCCGAGGCCGACAGCCTGCGCTACGACGACGCCCGCCAGACCAGCGTCTTCACCGGCAACGTCGTCATCACCAAGGGCACCATCCGCATCCGCGGTGCGCAGGTGGAAATCCGCCAGGACGCCCAGGGCAACCAGTTCGGCGTGGTCACGGGCAGCCCAGGCACCTTCCGCCAGAAGCGCGACGGCGTGGACGAGCACATCGAAGGCGAGGCCCGCCGCATCGACTACGACAGCCGCGCCGACACGGTGCGCTTCACCGGCGACGCCGTGCTGCGCCGCTACAAGGGCACGCAGCTCAACGACGAAACCAGCGGCGGCGTGATCGTCTACAACAACGCCACCGACACCTTCACCGTGGACGGCGCCGACCCGGCCCGGCCCACCGCCAGCGGCAGCAGCGCCGCCAGCGGCGGCCGTGTGCGCGCGATGCTCACGCCCGTGCCCAAGCCCGGTGCGGCCCCCGCCGCTCCCCCGGTCGCCACGCCGCCCGCCGCCCTGACCCCCAGCCGCCAGATCGAGGGCCGGCCGTGAGCGCGGACGAGCGCCCCGCGGCCGCCAAGCCCGGCCGGCCGGCGCCCGTGGTGAGCCGGCTGGAGGCCCGCGGCCTGCAAAAGGCCTACGGCAGCCGCAAGGTGGTCAAGGACGTGTCGCTCGCCGTGTTCAAGGGCGAGGTGGTGGGGCTGCTGGGCCCCAACGGCGCGGGCAAGACCACCTCGTTCTACATGCTGGTGGGACTCCTGCGGGCGGATGGGGGCCAGATCCTGCTCGACGGTCAGGCGATCGAACGCTTCCCGATCCACCGCCGCGCGCGGCTCGGCGTGGGCTACCTCCCGCAGGAGGCATCGATCTTCCGCAAGCTCAGCGTCGCCGACAACGTGCGCGCGGTGCTGGAGTTGCAGGAAGACGACCAGGGCCGGCCGCTGTCGGGCGAGGCGATCGCCCGCCGGCTCGACGAACTGCTCAAGGACCTTCACGTCGACCACCTGCGCGACGCGCCGGCCCCGGCGCTGTCCGGCGGCGAGCGCCGCCGGGTGGAGATCGCGCGCGCCCTGGCCACCAACCCCCGATTCATCCTGCTCGACGAGCCCTTCGCCGGCATCGACCCGATCGCGGTCATCGAGATCCAGCGCATCATCGGTTTCCTGAAGTCGCGTGGCATCGGTGTGCTGATCACCGACCACAACGTGCGCGAGACCCTGGGCATCTGCGACCGCGCCTACATCATCAACGACGGTCACGTCCTCACCAGCGGCACGCCGGCGGAGATCGTCGAAAACGCCGACGTGCGCCGGGTCTATCTCGGCGAGCACTTCCGCATGTGAGCATGGCCTTCCCCGCGCGCCAGTCCCTTCATGCCGTCGCGCTCCGCGGGCGCGGGTGCTTGCACGGGGCGGCCCGGCGGGGCGGCCCCCGGTCGGGCGCGCGATGAAGCAGGGACTGTCGCTGCGTGTCTCGCAGCACCTCGCCCTCACCCCGCAGCTGCAGCAGTCGATCCGGCTGCTGCAACTCTCCACGCTGGAGATGGCGCAGGAAGTCGAGCAGATGCTCGACGACAACCCTTTTCTGGAGCGGGCCGACGACAGCGTCGAGCGCGAGGAGTTCGGCGTCACCCAGACCGACGCCCCCGTCAGTGGCGGTGAGCAGCTCAGCGAGGCCGGCGTGTCGGTCTCCGAGGGCGCCGAGGCGCCCGACACCGACGCGCTGGAAGCCCGGCTCGACGGGGCCGCGCCGGTGGAGGAAAACTGGGACGGCGATGGCACCGTCGACCTCGCGCCCAACGACAGCGAGTGGGGCGGCGATGCGCCGCCGCGCGGCGCGGGTGGCGACGACGACGACACCGCCAGCGCCACCGAGCTGGCCCGCGCCCAACGCTCGCTCACCGATCACCTGCACGAGCAGGCGCGTTGCCTGCGCCTGAACGACCGCGACCGCGCGGCCCTGGTGCTGCTGATCGAATCGCTCAACGAGGACGGTTACCTCGCCGACCCGCTGGACGAACTCGGCGAAGCGCTGCTGCGCCTGGAAGGCCGGCCGCCCGAGCAGGACGCGCTGGACGACGCCCAGCAGCGCCTGCAGCTCGCGTTGTCGCTGCTGCAGCACATGGACCCGCCCGGTGTGGGCGCGCGCAGCCTCGGCGAGTGCCTGCGGCTGCAGATCCTGGAGCTGCGCAACACGCCGGCCGCACGCGCCGCGCTGGCCATCGTGGCGCAACCGCTGGAACTCATCGCCAAGCGCGATGTGCGCCGTCTGGCCCAGGCCTGCGGTGCCGACGACGAGACGGTGCGGGCCGCGCTGGCGCTGATCGCCGGGCTGGAGCCCAAGCCCGGGCGCCGGTTTGTCGATGTGGAGCGCCACATCGTGGTCCCCGATGTGATCGTGGCGCGGGCTGGCCGGGGCTTCAAGGTCATGCTCAACCCCGACGTGATGCCGCGCCTGCGGGTGCACGACGTGTATGCCAACGCGTTGCGCCAGAACCGCGGCGGGCGCGACGGTGGCGAAGGCGGTCACGCCGCCATGCAACAGCGCCTGCAGGAGGCGCGCTGGTTCATCAAGAACATCCAGCAGCGCTTTGACACCATCCTGCGCGTGAGCAGCGCCATCGTCGAGCGGCAGCGCAACTTCTTCATGCACGGCGAGCTGGCCATGCGCCCGCTGGTGCTGCGCGAAATCGCCGACGAGCTGGGCCTGCACGAATCCACCATCAGCCGCGTGACCACCGCCAAATACATGGCCACGCCCTTCGGCACCTACGAGCTGAAGTACTTCTTCGGCTCCTCGCTCGGGACCGAGACCGGTGGCAACGCGTCCAGCACCGCCGTGCGCGCGCTGATCAAGCAGTTCATCGCCGCCGAAGACGCGGCCAAGCCGCTGTCCGACAACCAGCTTTCCGACCTGCTCAAGGAACAGGGCATCGAGTGCGCGCGTCGCACCGTGGCCAAGTACCGCGAGGCGCTGCGGATTGCGCCTGCCAACCTGCGCAAGTCGCTCTGACCGAACCCGCGGCCCGCGCTGTGCGGGCCGTCTACCCACCGACCGCCGTGAACGCCCTGCACCTGTTTCTCCCCTGCGCCGCCGGCGTTGAAGACCTGCTCGCCGATGAGGTGCGCGACATCCTGGGCGCTGAGGGCGTGCAGCGGGTGCGGGGGGGCGTGGCGCTGACCGCCAGCTGGCGCGATGCGATGCGGCTGAACCTGCACAGCCGTCTCGCCGTGCGCGTGCTGGTGCAACTCGCCCACGGCCCGTACCGCAGCGAACGCGACCTGTACGACGCCGCTGCGGCGGTGGCCTGGGAGATCTGGTTCACGCCCGCGCAGACGATCAAGGTCGAGATCACCGCCCAGCACAGCCCGCTCAAAAGCCTGAACTTCGCCGCGCTGACCATCAAGGACGCGGTGTGCGACCGCTTCCGCGAGCGGCGCGGCGAGCGGCCTAGCGTGGAGACCCGCTGGCCCGACGTGCGGATCTACACCCACCTGACGGCCGAGACGGTGACGCTGTACATCGACACCTCCGGCGAGCCGCTGTTCAAGCGCGGCTGGCGCGAGGACAAGGGCGATGCGCCGCTGAAGGAGACGCTGGCCGCGGCCATGATCTCGGCCACCGGCTGGGACGGCGCCGTGCCTTTGTACGACCCCTGTTGCGGCAGCGGCACGGTGGTCATCGAGGCGGCGCAGCGGGCGCTGCGCATTGCGCCCGGCCTGGGCCGGCGCTTCGGCTTCGAGAAGCTGCTGCCCTTCCAGGCCCACGTGTGGGCGGCGCTGCGCGACGAAGCCCGTGCGGCCGAACGCCCGCATCCGGCCGGCTCGCCGCCCCTGGCCCACGGCAGCGACGTGTCGTTCCGCATGGTCGACTTTGCCCAGCGCAACGCCGAGCGCGCCGGCGTCGCCCACGCGATCGAGCTGCGCGGCGGCGACGCGCTGCAGCGCCTGCCCCCCAGCGCGACACCCGGCGTGCTGCTGCTCAACCCGCCGTATGGCGAACGCATCGCGGCCGCCGGCGTGGCCGGGCAGAACGCCGCCGAGCGGGCGCGCGGCCGCGAGCCCGGCCGCGCCCCGCGCACCTTCACGGTCGGTGCCCGGCCCGACGCCGGCGCCCGCGAATCGGCCCAGACCGCCGACGGCGACGATGCCAGCGCCTTTTTTGAGCGCCTCGCCACCCACTGGAAGAGCCACTACGCCGGCTGGACCGCCTGGGTGCTCACGCCCGACCTGAAGCTGCCCGGACGCATGCGTTTCAAGGAGTCGCGGCGCGTGCCCCTGTGGAACGGGCCGATCGAGTGCCGGCTGTTCCGCTTCGACCTGGTGGCGCGCGCGCCGCGCGCGCCCGGCGCGACGTGACAACGACATGACCGCGCCGGCGCTCGTCATCGACACCAATGTCGCGCTGGACGTGCTGGTGTTTGACGACCCGGCGACCGCGCCGCTGAAGGCCGCGCTCGACCATGGCCGCGCGCGCTGGCTGGCCACGACGTCCATGCGCAGCGAGCTGGCGCGCGTGCTGGCGTATCCGGCCGTGGTGCGGCGCCTGGGCGCCGACCCGGCGTCGGCGACCGCGGTGTTGGCGCGCTTCGACGCGCTGACCACGCTTGTCCCCACGGCGGACAAGGCGCCGTACACGTGCAAGGATGCCGACGATCAAGTGTTCATCGACCTGGCCGTGGCCCACCGGGCTGCGCTGCTGAGCAAGGACGCGGCCGTGTTGTGCATGGCGCGTCGGCTCGCCCGGCTGGGCGTTGTGGTGGGTTCCCGATGGTCCGAATCGATGTCGTCCGTGCCGCCGTCGCCCTGAGCGCGGCCCTCCTGTCTGGCCTGGCCGCCGCGGCCGACCCGGCGCCGCGTTGCGTGCCGCTGGACAACGCCGGCGCGCAGCGCTGCACCCTGCCCGACGGCAGCCGCGAGGAGTTCCGCCTCGACCGCGAGGGCCGGCGCGACGGCATCGCCCGCGCGTTTGACCCCGCCGGCACCCTGCGCAGTGAGCTCACCCTGGAAAGCGGCACGCCGGTCGGCCCGCAGCGCCTGTACGACGAGGCTGGCCGCTTGCAGCGCCTGAGCTTCGTCACCGGCTCGCGGGTGCAGGTGCTGCTGGGCTACTGGCCGGACGGCACCCTCAGCGAACTGCGTTGTGCGCCCGTGAGCTTGCTGCCGCAGGACCGTGAGCCCTGCGGCCACGGCGGTCCCGCGCGCGACGTCAGCCTGTTCAAGGCGCCGGGCAAGCCCGGCACGACGGTGCGCTACCGCGACGGCGTGCTGGTGTGGCTGGCCGTGCTCAACGAGGCGGGTCAGCGGGTGCGCAGCGAGGCCTTCGTGCAGCAGCCCGGTCAGCCCGACAAGCGCATCAAGCGGGTGTACTACCCGGGCGGGGCCTTGCGATCCGAAACCGAGCTGATCGAGCGGCCGGCCAGCGCTTACGAGGGTCGCGAAGGCGTGGGCCGGGAGTGGGCGGAGAGCGGACAACTGACGCAGGAAGTGGTGTGGGCCCGCGGGCGCGAGCAGCGCGTGCGTCAGTGGTACCTCAACGGCCAGCTCAAGCTCGAGCAGCGCATCACCCGCAGCGGCCGCCACGAAGAGCGCGTGACCCAGAGCTACTGGGACAACGGCAAACCCGCTGCCGTGAACCGGGAGCGCGATGGGCGCCTGAGCGGCCTGCAGCGCTACTTCAGCGAGGCCGGCGTGAAGCGCCGGGAAGACCAGCACGGCGAGCGCGGTGAATTGCTGCGCCGCAAGGAGTTTGACGAGCGCGGCCGGATCACCCTGGACGAGCGCTTCGACGGCGATCCCACGCGCCGCAGCTGAACGCCGCTGCCGCGCCCCGCGGTTGGGCAAAGTCCCTTATCGCGTGACGCGGGGGACTTGCGGGCGGCGGCATTCTCCGGACAATCGCGGCTTCGACAGGAGGGACGACATGATCCAAGCCGCCAGCGCCGGGGCCGAGCCTCTGGCGCAACTCGTCTATCGCAGCGCGGCGGTCGGTCGTCCCACGGCCGGAGACCTGGACCACTTGCTGGCCCAGGCGCGCGAGCGCAACGCCGCCGAAGACCTCACCGGCCTGCTGGTGTACGACCAGGGGCGCTTCGTCCAATGGCTCGAAGGCCCGAATACCGGCATCGACCGGGTGTGGCAATCGATCCGCCGCGACCCGCGGCACACCGAGGTCGAGCGCCTGCACACGCCCTGGCACCCGCACCGCCTGTTCCCGAACTGGCAGATGCAGTTCGGCGTCGCCGCGGGGCCGCAGGGCCATCCCGAAGGCTTGCCGATGGCCGGCATGGCCCTGCGCGGTCTGCGCACCGCCAGCGACACCGCCGCCGACTTCATGGACAGCGTGGCCGTCTGGCACGCCCTGCCGCCGACCGGGCAGATGGTGGCGGCACTCACCTCGCCCGACGACGAACCCGCCTCGCGGCTCACGGACCAGGTGCTGCGGCTGGAGCCTTCGGTGACCGCGCTGGGCCTGCACGTGCTCAGCCCGCTCGCCCAGGCGCTGGGCGACGCCTGGCGCGACGACCGGTGCGACACCACCGCCCTGCTGATCGCGCAGGGCCGGCTGCAGGTGCTGATGCGCTCGGCCATCGCCGCGCGTCCCCGCGCGCCGCGTCTGAACGACCACCGCGCGCTGGTCACCGTGTTGCCCGGCGAGACCCACCTCGCCGGACTGACCTTCGCCAGCGTGGCGCTGGACGCCATCGGCTGGTCGGTGGAGTGCGGCTTCCCGCGCACCACCGCCGAGCTGGAGCGGCTGGTGAGCGAGGAGGCCTTTGATGTGTTGCACATCGCGCTGAGCGACTCGTTCACGCGCGACGAGAAGCTCGGCCAGCTCGCCGCGACGATCCGCGCCGCGCGCCGTGCCTCGCGCGTGCCGCAGATGCAGGTGCTGGTGAGCGGGCGGGCGTTCGCCGAGACGCCCGGTCTGGCGGTGGTGGTCGGCGCCGACGGCGATGGCCTGGCGCAGGGCAGCGAGGCAGCCGACATCGAGTCGATGCTGTCGTGGGCGCGCATCCGCAGCGGCTCCTCGGCCATGATGGTCGCGCAGGCCATGATCAACGGCGTGGCGCTGGCCGTGCAGCGCAAGAAGTTCGGTCTGCCGGACGAGCCGCCCGACGGGCCCGCGGCCAAGCCGCCCGCTCCCTCAGGCGAGTGAAAAGCGGTCCGGCCGCGCGCGGTCCCACCAGGTGGTGAACACCGGGTGCAGGTCGGGCGTGGCGCCGTGCAGCAAGGCGCCGGCCGGCACCGTGGGCAGCAGGTTGGCCAGCAGCCGCACCTCGTTGCCGCTCACCCGGCGCACCACGTGTTGCGCGCTGATCTCGCCGGGGTGCTCCAGGCCCGCGGCCTGCACGAGTTCCTGCAAGGCCTTGAGCGTGTTCTGGTGGAACTGGAACACCCGCGTGGCTTTGTCCGGCACCACCAGCGCCTGCTGACGCACCGGGTCTTGCGTGGTCACGCCGGTCGGGCACTGGCCGGTGTGGCAGGTTTGTGCCTGGATGCAGCCCAGCGCGAACATGAAGCCGCGCGCGCTGTTGCACCAGTCCGCGCCGATCGCCATCGCGCGGGCGATGTCGAACGCGCTGACGATCTTGCCCGACGCGCCGAGGCGGATGCGATCGCGCAGGTTCACGCCGATGAGCGTGTTGTGCACCAGCCGCAGGCCCTCCTGCAGCGGCGCGCCCACGTGGTCGGTGAATTCCAGGGGTGCCGCGCCGGTGCCGCCTTCGGCGCCATCGACGACGATGAAATCGGGCGTGATGCCGCTCTCCTGCATGGCGCGCACGATCGCAAACCATTCCCACGGATGGCCGATGCACAGCTTGAAGCCCACCGGCTTGCCGCCCGAGAGCTCGCGCAGCCGGGCGAGAAAAGCCATCATCTCCAGCGGCGTGGCAAACGCGCTGTGCGCGGCGGGCGACACGCAGTCCTGCCCCGGCGCCACCCCACGCGCCGCCGCAATCTCGGCGGTGACCTTCGGCCCGGGCAACACGCCGCCGTGGCCCGGCTTGGCGCCCTGGCTGAGCTTGAGCTCGATCATCTTCACTTGAGCGTCCCGCGCGTTGGCCACGAAGCGCTCCTCGCTGAAGCGGCCCTCGCCGTCACGGCAGCCGAAGTAGCCCGAGCCGATCTCCCAGATCAGGTCGCCGCCGTGCACCCGGTGCCAGGCCGAGATCGAGCCCTCGCCGGTGTCGTGGGCAAAGCGCCCGCGCGCCGCGCCGGCGTTGAGCGCCTGGATGGCGTTGGCCGACAGGGCGCCGAAGCTCATCGCCGAGATGTTGAACACGCTCGCGTCGTAGGGCTGCGCGCAGGCGGGGCCGCCGATGGTGAGCCGGAAATCGTGGGATGGCAGCGTCGTCGGCGCGATCGAGTGGTTGATCCACTCGTGGCCCAGCCGGTGCACGTCGACCTGCGTGCCGAAGGGGCGCTTGTCGGTTTCGCCCTTGGCCCGCGCATAGACCAGGCTGCGCTGGCTGCGCGAAAACGGCGTGGCCTCGTTGTCGCTCTCCAGGAAATACTGGCGCAGTTCGGGCCGGATGGTCTCCAGCATGAAGCGCAGGTGCCCGATCACCGGGTAGTTGCGCAGGACCGCGCGGCGCGTCTGCCGCAGGTCGTATGCGCCCAGCGCGCTCAGACCCGCGAACACCAGAAAGGCCAGACCGCCCACCCCGAAACCCACCCACGCGAACAGGCTGAGCAGCGCACCCACCACACACAGGGCCAGCGCGGTGTAGCGCACCGGATAGATCGCGTTCAGGCGGTCAAGCATGGCAGGCACCCCGGGTAATACACTCGCGGCCATCTTACGCCCGGGGGTGTCCTGCCTGCCGTGGATTCCCCGCGCGGCGCTCGCCCGGCGCCCCGTTTTCCCTGCTTTTTTGGCCCAACCCATGACCTCCGTCACACCCGACCCCACCGCCGGCACGCCCCTGTCCCCCGACGACTACGACGCGCTGGACGCCATCCTCGATGAGCTGCGCACGCGCGACGACGAGGTGCCCGCCTGGGAGTTTTGCGAAGGCGCCCTGGCCGCGCTGGTCTGCACGCGCCGCCCGGTCCCTGTCGCCGAGTGGCTGCCGGTCGTGTTGGGCACGGCCGCGCTGCCCACGCTGCCGCAGACCGAGGGGACCCACTTCCCCAACACCGAGACCTACGAGCGCTTCCTCGCGCTCTGGGCCCGGCGCGAAGCCGGCGTGCGCGCCGCGCTGCAAGCCCCGGTGGAGAGCCTCGAAGACGAACGCAGCTACCACCCCGAGCTGATGGACGTGCGTGGCGCGATCGCCGCCCTCCCCGAGGCCGAGCGCCCCGACACCGGCGGCGAGGCCTTGCCGGCTTACGGGCAGGTGTGGGCGCTGGGCTTCCTCTTCGTCGTGGAAAACTGGCCCGAAGAATGGGCGCCGCCCCGCGACAAGGAAACCGCCGCCTGGATCGACGAAGCGCTCGACCGGATGGTGGCGGTCACCGAGGACGACACCGACCCGCCCACGGTGAACCTCTACGCCGAAGAGGGGCCGCCGAGCGTGAGCGACGAGCGCCTCAACGACGTGGGCTCGGCGATTTGGGCGGTCTATGACCTGCACCAGATCTGGACCAGCCTCGGCCCCCGCGCCGCCCCGGTGCGACAGACCGCCCAGCCCGGCCGCAACGACCCCTGCCCCTGCGGCAGCGGCCAGAAATACAAAAAGTGCCACGGCGCCGGCTGACACGCCCCGACCCGCGCAGCGGCGGAGCGTGGGGGCTCTTTCTTCGGCGCCGGGCCGCCCTCGGCCGAATCAGCCCCCGAGGGGCTGAGCCCCGCGGCTCCTGGCCTGCCTGCGCAGGTCAGGACGGGGCGAAGAGGCGCTGACTCTGGCAGCGCCGCGGCCTGCAAGGCCTCGCGACCCGCGCAGCGGCGGAGCGTGGGGGCCTCAGTTCAATCCACCATCGAATACGGCCCGCCGCGCTCGATGGCGCGCCGGTAGGCCGGTCGGGCGTGGATGCGCCGCAGCCAGTCGGTGAGGCGGGGGCGGCGCGCGTCGAGGCCGGCGCGGGCGGCGGCGGCTTCGAGCGGAAAGCTCATCTGCACGTCCGCGGCGCTGAAGGTGTCGCCGGCGAACCAGTCGCGGTCGCGCAGCTCGGCCTCCAGGAAATCGAGGTGGCGCTGCAGGTTGGGCGTGATGAAGCGGGCCTTCACCGTGGCCGAGATCGCCTTGGCCACCGGGCGCACGATCAGTGGCGCCTTCTCCACCTGGTCAAACACCAGCTTGAGCAGCAGCGGCGGCATCAGCGAGCCTTCGGCGTAGTGCAGGAAATAGCGGTAGCGCAGGGCCTCGGGGGTGCCGGCGGCCGGGCGCAGGTGCGGGCCGTGTCGCTCGACCAGGGTTTCGAGGATGGCGCCCGACTCGGCGAGCACGAGGTCGCCGTCCACCACCACCGGCGATTTGCCGAGCGGGTGCACGCGCTGCAGCTCGGGCGGCGCGAGCAGGGTTTTGGGGTCGCGCTGGTGGTGGACGATCTCGTAGGGCTGTTCAAGCTCTTCGAGCAGCCACAGCACACGCTGCGAGCGCGACTGGTTGAGGTGGTGGACCAGGATCATGGCGCGGGCTCCGGCGGGTCGGGGGTGAAAAAGGCGCGCAGCGCGGCGGCGGTGTCGGCCGGGCGCTCTTCGGGGATGAAGTGGCCCGCGTCCAGGGCGTGGCCGCTCACGCGGGCGGCGCACTGCGCCTGCCACAACGCCAGTGGGTCAAAGAAGCGGTGGACCACGCCGCGCGCGCCCCACAGCACCAGCGTGTCGCAGGCGATGCGCTCGCCGCGGGCGCGGCTCTCACGGTCGTGTTCGAGGTCGATGCCGGCGCTGGCCCGGTAGTCCTCGCAGGCGCTGTGAATCGCGGCCGGTCGCTCGAAGGCGCGTTCGTAGGCCGCCAGCGCCGCGGGCTCGACGTGGGCCAGCCCGGCCGCGCCCCAGCCGCCGAGCTTGGCGTGCAGGTAAGCGCGCGCAGCGCCGCCGATCATGGTCTCGGGCAGCGGGGCGGGCTGGATGAGGTGGAACCAGTGGTAGTAGGCGCGGGCGAACGCGAGGTCGGTGCGCGCGTACATGTCCAGCGTGGGGGCGATGTCGATCACCGTCAGGCGGGCCACGCGCCCGGGGTGGTCCAGCGCGAGACGGTGCGCGACGCGACCACCGCGGTCGTGGCCGACGAGGCCCACGGGGGTGGTGATGCCGAGCGCGTCGAGCGCGTGCACCACGTCCAGCGCCATCGCGCGCTTGCTGGCCTGGGCGTGCTCGGGCTCGTCGGGGGGCGCGGGGGAGTCGCCGTAGCCGCGCAGGTCGGGCAGCACCAGGCGGAACGTGTCGGCCAGCGCGAGGGCCACGCGCCGCCACAGGACGTGGGTCTGCGGAAAGCCGTGCAGCAGCACCAGCACCGGCCCGTCGGCGCGCCCGCCGTGGCAGACCGCGGTGTGGCCGCCGGGCGCCGGCACCCGGGTGTGCGCGAAGCCGGGCCACCCATCGGCCGGATCGTGGTCGGCGGGGTGCGCGGCGGGCGGTGCGGACGGGGTAGGAGGGGCGGCCATGGCACGGGGCGGCGGTGGAGCGCCCCGTGGTGTACCACAGCCGGGAGGTTGACCGGATGCCGGGACGCGGGCCCCGGCGGTCAGGCTCAGCGCGACTGGTAGGGCAGCGAGCTGTGGTGCAGCACGATGCGCAGCTGCCCGTTGTCGTCCTTGCGGAAGGCCCAGGTCTTGTCGACGGTGGTCACCTGGCCGGCCTTGTCGGTGATGCGCACATTGCCCATGGTGGTGGCCATGTCGCCGTTGATCAGGATGGCGGCGTTCTGCACCTCGACCGCGCGCCAGCCTTTGAGGGCAAAGCCGCTGTCCTTGGGGAAGGCCGGGTCGCCGCCCACGAAGTAGGCCAGCGCGCCGGCGCGGGTGGTGCGGAAGGTCTGCGGCGCTTCGGTCAGCGTGGGCTTGAACAGCACCGGGCCGGCGTTGTAGCCGTAGGCGGTGTCGAGCACGCGCTCGGCCAGCGCTTTGGCGGCCGCGGGGCCCTGGCGCTCGTGGGTGGTGGCGATCTGCACCAGCGCCTCGCCCCAGGCCTTCTGGGCGGCCAGGACCTCGGCCTCGGTGATGTTGGTGTTGAGCACCGGGGCCTTGGCCGCGGCCAGGCCGGTGGTGGCGGCGAGCAGGGCGAAGGCGGCGGTCTGGCGCAGGGTGGGCAGGCGGGTCATGGTGGGCTCCTGGTGGGGTTGCGGGGATGCAGGGATTGCACCCGCCAGGCCTGAACCGCCGCTGTGCGGCCGCCGCCGCGCGGCATGAACCGCGCATGAACGCCAGATGACAGCGCGACCGCGCGCGCCGCCTCAGGGGGTCGCTGGCGCTTCCAGCCGGTAGCCCAGACCGCGCACGGTGTGGATCAGCGCGCGGGGGTGGCCGTCGTCGATCTTGCTGCGCAGGCGGCGGATATACACATCCACCACGTTGGTCAGGGGGTCCTGGTGTTCGCCCCACACCGTGGCCAGGATGCGCTCGCGGCTGAACAGGCGGCCGGGGTGCGTCATCAGCAATTCCAGCAGCGCCAGTTCGCGGGCGGTGAGCGTCAGCGGCCGCTCGCCCCGGCGCGCCTGCATGCGTTCGCGGTCGAGCTCCAGGTCGTCCACCACGAGACGGCGCCCGCGCACCGGGCCGAGCGCCGGGCCGCGGCGGCCCAGGGCCTCCAGCCGCGCGAGCAGTTCTTCAAACGCGAAGGGCTTGACGAGGTAGTCGTCCGCGCCGCGGCGCAGGCCGCCCACACGGTCCTCGGTGTCGCCGAGCGCGCTGAGCATGAGCACCGGCAGCGACACGCCCTCCGCCCGCAGCGTCTCGCACAGGGCCAGGCCGCTCATGTCGGGCAGCATCACGTCGAGCACGATGACCGCCGGCGCGCCGTCGACGGCGGCGTCGCGCGCCAGCGCGCGCGCGGCCCGCAGCCCCTCGTCGCCCCGCCGGGCGAGGGTCACGTGGTAGCCCTCGGCGCGCAGGCCACGCTCCAGAAAATCCGCCACGCGGGCGTCGTCTTCAACGATCAGCAGTCGCATCGTCATCGTCCTCCAACGGGGGCAGGGTCAGGGTGGCGCGGGTGCCGGCGCCGGGCGCGCTGCCCAGGTCGAGCGAGCCGCCGTGGGCCAGCGCGATGTCGCGCGCCAGCGGCAGGCCCAGGCCGCTGCCCTCGGGCCGCCGCTCGCGCGCCGCGGCGCCGCGGAAGCGCCGCTCGAACACGTGGGGCAGCTCGTCGGCGCCAATGCCCACGCCGGTGTCGTCGATCACCACCCGCCACAGACCCGGCGGGCGGCTGGCGCTGATCCGCACCCGGCCGCCGGCGGGCGTGTAGTGCACCGCGTTGTCGAGCAGCACCATGAACAGCTGCCGCAGCCGTTGCGCGTCGGCGCGCAGGACCACGGGCTCGTGGTCGCCGTCCGTGTCGATGGTCACGCCGCGCGCGGCGGCCAGCGCGCGGGCCTGGTCGATGGCGGCGCGCAGCACGGCGCTGCCGTCGGTGCGCGCGGGCCGCAGGCCGAGCCGGTCGGTGTCGCTGCGGGCCACGGCCAGCAGGTCGTCGATCACGTGGCCCAGGTGGCCGGCGGCCTCCACGATGCGCGCCAGCGCCGCGCGGTAGTCCTCGGTCGCGCGCGGCCCGCCGCGCAGCGCGATCTCCGCTTCGCCGCGGATGGCGGTGGTGGGGGTGCGCAACTCGTGGCTCACGTCCGCCAGCAGGCGCTGGCGTCGCGCGTCCAGCGCCTGCAGGCGGGTCAGCGCGTCCTGCAGTTCGGCAGTCCGCGCATCGACCAGCGCGCTCAGTCGTTCCCGCGCGCTGGCTTCGTCGGCCCGGCGCTGTTGCAGTTCGCCGGCCAGGGCGTTGACGCGCCGGGCCAGGCGGGCGAATTCGTCGTCGCCGCCGGCCGGGATGCGGTGCGACAGGTCGCCGGCCTGCAGCGCGGTGGCGCCGTCGCTGAGTTGCTCCAGCGGGCGGCGCAGCGCGCGCGAAAAGTGCACCGCCAGCAGCGCCGCGGCCAGCGCCAGCGTGAGGGTGGCGCCCAGCGCCAGGCCGCGGACCAGGCGCAGCGAATCGTCGGCGGCGCGGCGCTTGTCGGCCACGGCGGCCCGCTCGCGGACCAGGCTGTCGTCGAGCAGCGGGCGCAGCGGGCGGCCGTCCGCCAACGCGGCGCGCAGCGCGTCGATGGCCTCCTCCCGGGCCCGGGTCAGTTCGCCGCCGGCCGCGCCGGGCTCGATCGCCCGCGCGGCGGTGACCCGCGCGGCCAGCCGGTCGAGTTCGGCGCTGTCGAGCCCGTCGGCCGGCCAGCGCTTGAGGGCCTGAAAGGCCAGCAGGATGTCGCTGGCCACGCGGCCGCGCTCGACCTGTCGCGCGGCGGTGTCGATCGCCCACCAGGCCACCGCGCCCTGCACGAGCGCCATCAGGGCGATCAGGCCCCAGGCCCAAAGGAGTCGGCGTTGAAACATGGTGCCCGGTGGAGTGGCCCGCGGCGCGGCGGTTCCCGGCGGGCTCAGGAATCCGCGGCCAGCAGCACGAACGGCGCCTCGGCCACGACCGCGCCATTGACCTGCAGCGCCACGCGGTGTTCGCCGGGATAGAGCCGGCGTGTGCTGACCTCCCGCAGCGCATGCACGCGCACCCGCTGCTCGACCTCGCCGGCGGCCAGGTCGAGCGTCCAGCCTTTGAATACCTTGGGCGAGGTGCCGCCGCGGGCGCGCTGGTGGTGCACCACGAGGTCGACCACGGCCCGGGTGGCGCGGTGCGCGCGCAGGCGGGCGGTGATCGTGAGCGCGCCGCCGATGGGCACGGCCGCGCGGTCCAGCGCGAGGCTGGCCTCACCGTCGAAGCCGGGCGTGAGGCCCCAGGCGCGCAGCGTGGCCGGGTGGCCGGCCTTGATCAGGCCGCGGCTGGCGTGGCGCAGCAAGGCCTCGCGCGCCGGGCTGGCGCCGGGGCGGTGGCGCGCCACCCACTCGGCCACGCGCGCGGGGTGGTCCTTGGCGATGTCGTTGAGGTGGTTGGCGACGCTGCGCCGCACGTAGGCGCTGGCATCGTCCTGCAGGGCCGCCAGCAGCGGCAGCGCGGGCGTCGGGTCGGCGATGGCGGCCTGCAGGCGCAGACCCCAGGGCAGGCGGGGCCGGCTGCCTTCGCTCACCAGGCGGCGCACATGGGCGCTGTCGTCGTCCACCCACCGCCGCAGCACCGGCCACACCGCCTCGGGCGCGTGGGCCAGGAAAGGCCGGATGGCGAACTCGGCGGTGAAGCGCTGGGTGATGGCGTGCAGGCCCGCCAGGGCGCGCGGCACCTCGTGCGCGCCGGCGCGCACCACCCACTCACCCACGCCCCACAGCGCCCAGCCGGCGATGCCGTCGGGGTGCAGCCCGTCCTGCAGGCCGACCGGCTCGCCCTGCGCGTCCAGTGGGAGTGGCGGGGCGAGCGCGTCGCACACCACGCCCAGCGCCCGGTCGAACGCCGGGGGCAGGGTGGCTTGCAGCGCGTCGGCCAGGCGTTGGGCGCGCGCCTTGAATTCCAGCGCGTCCAGACCGTCGGTGGCCAGGGCGGTGAAGCGCGCGGCGTCGAAGGCTGGCCAGGCGCGGTGCAGGTGGTGCGCGGTGTGGGCCACGCGCGCCGGGTTGATCAGCAGTTTGAACGCCTCAGCCACCGCCGGACCCCGGCAGGCGCGCCAGCAGCCCGGCCAGCGCGTGGGCCGTGGCGGCGCGGCGCACGGCGGCGCGGTCGCCGGGGAACTGGCAGCGCTCGGTGTGGCTGCCGGCGGGCGTGGCCCAGCCGAACCAGACCGTGCCCACCGGTTTGGCCGCGCTGCCGCCGCCCGGGCCGGCCACGCCGGTGACGGACAGCGCCACCGCCACGCCGGCCCGAGCGCGCGCGCCCTCGGCCATGGCGCGCGCCACGGGCTCGCTCACCGCGCCGTGGGCTTCGATGAGCGCGGCCGGCACGCCGAGCAGCTCGGTCTTGGCGGCGTTGGAGTAGGTCACGAAGCCGCGCTCGAACCAGTCGCTGGAGCCGGCGCGGTCGGTGCAGGCAGCGGCGATCAGCCCGCCGGTGCAGCTCTCGGCGGTGGCCACGCGCCAGGCGCGCGCGCGCAGGCTGGCGTCGAGCGCGGCGACGAGCGCGGCGACGGGTGCGGCGACGGGTGCGGCGGCGTCGGGGGCCTCCGGGGCCGCGGGCGTGTGGGGTTCGGTGGGGCGCATGGCGGCGGCGCTCAGAAACGCCAGATGGCGATCACCAGCAGCGTGCACAGCGCGGCGGCGAGGTCATCGAGCAGGATGCCGAAGCCGCCGCGGGGGCCAAAGCCTTTGAAGCTTCGGTCGGCCCAGGCCATGGGGCCGATCTTGACGGCGTCAAACAGGCGGAACAGCGCAAAGGCCGCGATCTGCGCCAGCAGCCCGGCCGGCATGATCAGCCAGAGCACGATCCAGAAGGCGACGATCTCGTCCCAGACGATGTGGCCCGAGTCGGCGATCGCCATGTGCCGGGCGGTCACGGTGCAGGCCCACCAGCCCACGGCGAGGGCCACCAGAATGAGGGCGGCCCAGCCGAGCGGGCTGAGCAGCGGCTGCAGCAGGAGAAACGCGACCCAGCCCCAGAGGGTGCCGGCGGTACCGGGGGCGCGCCGCGCGAGCCCGGCGCCGGCGCCCAGCGCGATGAAGTGCGCGGGGTGGGCGAACAGGAAGCGCGCGTCCGGGCGCAGCACGGGGGTGGAGGGTATCGCGTCGGCCATCGGCGAATTATCGGCGGCGGGGCAGCCCGTCCGGGCGGCGCAGGAGGGTCCATGGAACAGGCCAGCGGGGCGGCGCTCAGCGCCATCGTGATCGGGGTGGTGTTGTCCGCGGGCGTGGCGGCGCTGCTGGTGGCGGCCTACCGCCGCCGCTTGCTCGCGCTCATGGCGGGCAGCGCGTCGGCCGGCGGCCATGAGGTGGCGCTGGAGGGGCCTGGCGCGTGGCCGACCCGCGCCCCGGTGGCCCCCGACGCGGCGGCCCAGCGCGCGGCCGAGCGGCGCGTGGGGGCGGTGATCGCGCTGACCGGGGCGCTGGTGGGGCTGTCGCAGGCGGTGCTGGCCCTGGCCTTGGTGTATCCCGAGGGTGGGCTCACGCCGGCGCGGGCGGCGGTGCTGGGGCTGGTCTATGCGTGGCCGACCGTGCTGACCTGGGGCCTGTGGCGGCGCTGGTCGTGGGCGCGCACCTGGGCGGCGGTGGGCGTGTACCTGCTGGGTGTGCTGGCGGTGGTGTTGTGGCGCTCGGTGGTGCCGCAACCGCTGGCCACCGCGGGCTGGCTCGCGGGGCTGGTGGTGTTGCCGGTGGCGGTGACGGCGCTCATCGGAGCGAGCGGCCGGCTGCGGGCGGCGGCGCCCTATGTGTTGCCGTTTGGACTGGCCCTGGCCGGCGCAAGCACGCTGGCGCTGGGCGCGCTGGCGGCGCGGGTGCAGTCACCGCCGGCATGGATGGTCGCGGCGGTGGAGGCGGTGGGCGCCTGGCCGGCGATCGCACTGGTGGCGCTGGCGCCGTGGCTGGCCGTGCTGCCGCTGGCCTGGTGGGGCGCGCGGGCGCTGGCCCGGGCCTACGCGGCCCAGCGCTTTTCCGACCTCACGTACCAGACCGCCGCGTGGTGGGCGGTGGTGCTGGTGGCCAGCGCGCTGCCGGCCTGGGAGGGGCGCGGTGCGGTGGGCTGGGTGGTGGCCGTGCCCTGGGTCTGGGTGCTGGTGGTGCCGTGGCTGGCGCGCGGCTGGGTCCGGCCGCGTGGCCCGGCGCCCACGCTGCTGGTGCTGCGCGTGTTTCAGCGCGACGCGGCGGTGGGGGCCTTGTTCGACCGGGTGGTGGAGCGGTGGCGAGTCCACGGGCCGGTGGTGTTGATCGCCGGCACCGACCTGCTGGGCCGCACGCTCGACCCGGACGACTTGTTCACCTTCCTCGATCGCCGCCTGGCCGGCCGCTTCCTGCACGACGCCGGCGGCGTGCGCGACTGGGTGGCCGCGCTGCCCGCCGAGCCAGACCCGGACGGGCGCTACCGCGTGAGCGAGGCCCACGGCACCGACGCCAGCTGGCGGCTGGTGCTGGCCGGTCTGGTGGCGCGCAGCGACGCGGTGCTGATGGACCTGCGCGGCTTCGAGGCCCGCCACGCGGGCTGCCGCCACGAGCTGCGCGTGCTCGCCGCCGCAGCGGGGCCGTTGCGGGTCACGGTGCTGGTGGACGCGCACACCGACCGCGCCACCGCCGCGGCCGACACGGCGGGCGCGCCGGCGGGGCGCTTCGTGTGGCTCGACACGCCCCGGCTGGACGGGGCGGCGGTGGCGCGCACGCTGGGCGCCGTGATGCGGGCGTCGACGGCCGGCTGATCGTCGGCGTTCGCGCGACGCCGGTGCGTCAGCGGATCGCCTGCGGCGCCAGCGCGCGCGACAGGCTCGCCTCGCCGCGGCCGTGCAGCGTGGCGCGGTAGCCGGCGATCGTGTCCTGGCGAGCGGTGTTGAGCAGCTGGTTGGTGATCTGGGTGGGCGTGGCCGAGGTGAACTTGCTGCCCAGCACCGCGGCGTAGCCGCTGACGATGGGCGCGGCGAAGGACGTGCCGTACAGGCCGGTGGTCTGACCGGTCACACCCACCACCAGGAACTGGCGCTGCAGCGTGGCGTCGCTGCCCGGCGTGTTTGAGTAACTGGCCAGCGACGCGCGGGCGGTGGTGGAGCCATGGGTGTTGAGCGCGCCCACGTAAATCGTGGACGCCGTGCCGCGCAGCGCAAGGTTGAGGTAGTCCGTCTGCCCCTGGCGGTTCGCGCCGGTCAGCGCGGTGCCGTCGTTGCCCGCGGCCTTCACGACCACCGCCTGCCCCTGGCGGGCGTAGCCAATGATGCTGTTCTCCTGGGCACTCCAGCGGATCTGGCTGGCCTGGTAACCCGCGCGGGCCATCATGCCGTAGCTCAGGTTGAGCACGTTGAGCCCGCGCTGCAGCGACACCGCGCTACCGCTGGCGAAGTCGTGGCGGCGCACCGTGGCCAGCGGCGCAACCATGCCGGCCTCCATCGCGGTCCATTCGCCATGGCGCAGGCGCTGGGTGGTCGTGCCGAGCCGGCCGGTCGAGGTGGAGGCGCTGCGGAAGTCGTCCACGACGGTGATGGTGGTGCCCTGGCCGCGCCAGCCCTGGCGCCACGCCGCGCCCACGTCGCCGTGCATCCAGGCGGGCGTGGCGGCGTTCAGCAGGCTCGCCTCGGCGTCGAGACCGGCGCCGGTGTCTTGGGCGTGCGCGGGGAGCGCTGCGCATGTGGTGAAGGCCAGGGCCAGGAGCGCGCTGGGGCGGCGGGCGGGGCGGGTGGTGTTCATGGTGGGCCTTGGTGGGGGTGAAAAGGATCAGAAGGCGTGGGACCAGCGCAGCGCGATCCGCGTGCGCCCGCCGGGTTTTTCGTTCAGCAGGTAATCCAGCGTCTGGGCGGGTGGCAGCTCGCTCGCGGCGAGCCGGCAGTTGACCGCCTGCACGCCGCCGATGTCGCCGTAGTCGGCCGTGCAGGCGCGCTCGCGCAAGCGGCCGCCGAGGACGGTGGTGACCTGCACCGACCAGCGGGTGCGCGGGCCCTGTTCGCCGATGAGCAGCAGGCCGAGCCGCAGGCTGGGGTCGATGCGGTACTTCTCGCCGCGCTCGCCGGTGGACACGCCCCAGATCAGTCCCAGGTGGGGGCGCAGGGGCGTGAGAAACGACACCTCGGTGTCGGTCCAGGCGGGGCGATACCAGCGGCCGAAGTCGACCCAGCCGCCGCCGGCGAGCTCAAAGCCCTGGCGGCTGATGTCGCGCACCCGGGCCGAGGCGGCGGTGCCTTGCTGCAGCCCGATCAGCTGGGTGCGGTGGGCCTCGGCCGGCACCAGCGCGGGCCAACCGGCCAGCGCGCCGCCGCCCGGCGCGGCGAGCAGCGCGGCCAACGCCCACGGCACGGCGCGCCGCGCGCGCAGCGCGTGGCGTCCGGGGACATGGAAGCGGGGTGGCGTCATGGCTCGGCGGGCGTGTGTGCGCGCTCGATCGGCACGCCACCCGGTGGGCTTGAGGCCGTCGGCGCCACCACCCGCCCGCGGCGAGAGATTTGCCACACCCGCGCCGCCGGCGGCGGACGAACGGTCAGGCCGGTCGCGCGCCGCGCGTCAGGCGAAGTGGTCGAAGCCGCGCGCGGCCAGCGGCTCCCGGGCGCCACCGGCGGCAAGCAGCCACAGCCCGGCGCCCGCCTCGATCCGCCCGATGCGGGTCACCGGCGTGCCGCTGCGCAGGCCGGCGGCCTGCACGGCCTCGCGGGCGGCCGGATCGGCGGTGAACAGCAGCTCGTAGTCGTCGCCGCCGGCGAGCAGGCAGGCGCGACGCGAGGCGGCGTCGAGGCCAGCCAGCGCGGGCGCGACCGGCAGGGCCGTTTCGTCAACGACCGCGCCCACGCCGCTGGCCGCGAGGATGTGGCCGAGGTCGCCGGCCAGGCCATCGCTCACGTCCAGCGCCGCGCGCGCCACGCCGGCCAGCGCGCGCCCGAGCCCCACCCGCGGCGTCGGCCGGTCCATCCGAGCGGCCACGGTGCCGAGCGCGTCGCGCGCGCCGCGCGCCCAGGCTTCGTCGCGGCGGATCGCCAGCGCCAGCCGGGCCTCGCCGGTGCGGCCGCTGAGCCACAGGTCGTCGCCCGGGCGGGCCGCGTCGCGCCGCAGGGCCTGGCCGGGCTCGACCTCGCCCAGCACGGTCAGCGACAGCGTGAGCGGACCGCGCGTGGTGTCGCCGCCGATCAGCGGGCAAGCGTGGGCGTCGGCCAGCGCGAACAGGCCGCGCGCGAACGCGCCGAGCCAAGCCTCGTCCACCGCCGGCAGGGCCAGGGCGAGGGTCACCCCCAACGGCCGTGCGCCCATGGCGGCAAGGTCGCTCAGGTTCACAGCCAGCGCCTTGTGGCCCAGGGCCTCGGGCTCGGCGCCCGCGAAGAAGTGGCGACCCTCGACCAGCATGTCGGTGGAGATGGCGAGCTGGTGGCCGGGGCTCGGTTGCAGCAACGCCGCGTCGTCGCCCACGCCGAGCACCACCGCGCCGCCCGCCGGGGCGGGTCGGGTGAAGTGGCGGCGGATCAGGTCGAACTCACCCATGCTCAGGCCGCCGGGCGGGAGGTATCCGGCGCCGCGTCGGGCGGCGGCATGAGGAAACTCGCCGGCGCGCGGCGCAGGCGCTGGCGAATGGCCGCGCGGATCAGCCCGCGGTTGCCGGGGCTGATGGCCTGCGCCTGAAGCGCCAGCCGGAAGGCGAGGTAGAAGCTCACGGTCAGGTTGATCGGCCCCACCACCAGCACACCGGCCACCGCCCACCAGAACGCCGGTTCGCGCAGGACTTCCCAGCCCAGCGCGAAACCGGCGGCGCTGACCTGACCGGCCGACAAGGTGACATGGCGCACGTCCAGCCCCAGGCCAAAAAACTGGGCGAAGGCCGGCGTGAGGCCGAGCATGAAGCCCAGCGAGACGTTGGCGGCCAGGCCGGACACGTTGCGCCGCATGAAGGCCGCCCAGCGCGCGGCGCGCTCGCGTCCCAGCAGGCCGGTCCAGCGCGGGTTGTGGGCCATGGCCGAGTCGAGTCTGTGGAAGACGAACCAGTTCTCGATCCAGCCGGCGATGATGCTGGAGGCAAACAGCAGCACGCCGGTGAAGGCCGCGAACAGGGCGGTTGGGCCGAGCAGGTTCAGGCCCTCCAGCGTGTGGCGGGCCTTTTCCTCGCCGATCATGGCGGTGCCGGTGGTGATGTGCAGCACCGCGCTGATCAGCAGCACCACCGGAATCACCAGCCCGATGTTGCCCAGGATGGCCGCGATCTGGGAGCGGAACAGGTGCGCGACCTCGTCCACGAAGCGCTCGACCGCGCCGTCGGCCTTGATGTCGCGCAGCTTGGCCACCATCGCCGGGGCGGTCACGGCCGGCTGCTTGGTGGCCACCGTGAGGTGCAGCAGCATGATCAGCACGAAGGACGTGGCGTAGTTCAGGCCGGCCGCGAAGCCGCCCCAGAACGCCGACAGGCCCACGCCGGCGAGCGCGAACTTGACCCACGTGGTCAGCCCCAGCACGGCGCCACCGCCCGCGGCTTTGCCAAGCATGTCGCGGTACTCGCTGGCGTTGCGGGTGATGTAGTGCTCGCCGCTTTCGGCGCTGCGCTCGGCCACCTTCGCGGCGGTGAGGTGCGCGCTGCTGGCCACCAGGGCGCGCAGGCTGCGGTTGTCGCGCCCGACCTGCGCCAGGTCGGCGAGCAAGCCCGCCGTGGCGCGTTCCGGTTCGGCGCTGTGCAGGCAGTCCAGCAGTTGCTTGATGCGCACGATGCGCTCGCGCAGCTGGCGCAGGCGGAAGACGATGCCCACGGACACGCCGTGCTGGTCGAGGTGGGCGTACACCGTGTAGGCCGCGTGGCGGCAGGCGTCGAGCCGATCGATCAGCCGCTGGGCGGCGGCCCGCGCGGTTGCGCTGCGCACGCCGTCGGCCGCGGCCGCGGCCCGGAAGGCCTCGAAATCCACCGGCAGCTGATGGAACGCCCGCTCGGCCGCCGCCTGCGGCGACAGGCGCACGCGGATCTCGCTGGCAAAGCCGGTGGCGCTGACCTGGCTGACACAGAAGGTCAGCGCGTCCATCAGTTCGCCCTGCCAGCGTGCGGCGTCGGTCTCGGTCAGCAACACCGCGGACAGGCGTTGCAGCGTGGCGCGGTCGAGCGCCTTGATCCAGTGCGCGTCCGCGTCGCTGGGCAGCAGCAGGCCGAACAGCTCGGCCAGGTCGGTGGTCTCCGGCGTACCGGGCAGCAGCTTGCGCCGCAGCCGATGACCGAACTCGCTGAGAAACGCGGTGCGCGGGGCGAAACCGTGGTCGGCCAGCAGCGGCGTGACGTCCACCGTCTCGCTGAACCGCTGCCACCAGACCCGCCAGCGCGCCAGCGCGGCCGGATCGTCGGCGAGCGTGTCGAGCGCCAGGCGCACACGCGCCACCGCCGCGCCCGCGTCGCGCTCCTTCTCGCGCTCGGTGCCGCGCACCCAGCGCAACAGCTCGATCAGCCACAGGTGGCGTTGCGCCAACGGCGCGTCGGCGTCCATCGACGCCAGCAAGGTCGTCAGGCTCATGCATTCACGGAATGGGGCGCGCCGCGGCGCGCCGGGTTGCTGGACAGCGGCTCAGTGGAGCACGCGCGCGATGACATCGCCACCGGCGCCATCGGCGCGCAGCGCAAAAGCCGCGACCGGCGCCTCGAAGCGCTCGCCGTCTTCGGCCACGCAGAAGAAGCTGCCGCGCATGCTGCCGGTCGGCGTGGCCAGCCGGGTGCCGCTGGTGTACTGGAACGACTCGCCCGGCCGCAGCAGCGGCTGGTGGCCCACCACGCCCAGGCCCTTGACCTCGTCGGTGTGGCCGCGCGCGTCGTCGATGATCCAGTGCCGCGCGATCAGCTGCGCCGTCACCTCGCCGGTGTTGGTGATGGTGATCGTGTAGGCGAACGCGTACTGGTCTTCCTCGGGCGCGGATTGCTCGCTCAGGTACTGCGGCTCGGCCTCGACGGTGAACAGGTATTTCGGCATGGCCGGCATGTTAACGCGGGCCTGCAAACCGCCGGAAGCCCTGCGAAAATGCGGGCTTCGCGCCGGCTTGACCGCCGCGGCGCCTCACCGCCGCGGCGGTCGCCCGCGCACCGCCCCTGGAAATTCCCCATGCCCTCAGACACCACCTTCCGCATCGCGCCGTCCATCCTCTCTGCCGATTTCGCCCGCCTGGGTGAGGAGGTCCGCACCGTCGTGGCCGCGGGCGCCGACTGGATCCATTTCGACGTGATGGACAACCACTACGTGCCCAACCTGACCTTCGGGCCGATGGTCTGCCAGGCGCTCAAGCCCCACGCGAAGAAGCCCGACGGCACGCCGGTGCCGATCGACGTGCACCTGATGGTCCAGCCAGTGGACGCGCTCGCGCAGGCGTTCGCCGACGCTGGCGCCGACCTCATCAGCTTCCACCCCGACGCCAGCACCCACGTGCACCGCAGCGTGCAGGCCATCAAGGCCCGCGGGCTCAAGGCCGGCCTCACCTTCAACCCCGCGGCCCCGCTGGATGTGCTGGACTGGCTGATCGATGACATCGACCTCATCCTCATCATGAGCGTGAACCCCGGCTTCGGCGGCCAGGGCTTCATCGACTCGGCGCTGCGCAAGATCGAGCTGGCCCGCCGCCGCATCGAGGCCAGCGGCCGCGACATCCGGCTGGAGGTGGATGGTGGCATCAAGCCGGACAACATCCGCCGCGTGGCCGACGCCGGCGCCGACACCTTCGTGGCCGGCAGTGCCATCTTCGGCAAGCCCGATTACCGCGCCGTGATCGACCAGATGCGCGCGGCGCTGCGGTGATGGCGACCCGCCCTGAAGAGGCGGCTGCCGCGCAGCGGTGGAGCGTGGGGGCCTTGATCATCGACCTCGACGGCACGATGGTCGACACGCTGGGCGACTTCGACGTGGCGCTCAATGCCACGCTGGCCGACCTCGGCCGCCCGCCGGTCGCGCGCGCCGACATCGAGCGCATGGTGGGTAAGGGTTCGGCCCACCTGATCCGCAGCGCCCTGCGTCACGGCGGCCTCGACGACAGCGCCGCCGCGGCGCTCCAGGACGCCGCCTGGGCGCGCTACCAGGCGCACTACCGCGCGTGCAATGGCGCCCACAGCGCGGTGTACCCCGGCGTGCTGGACGGCCTTCAGGCGCTGCGCGCCCGTGGCTTGCCGCTGGCCTGCCTCACCAACAAGCCGCGCGATTTCGCGCTGCCGCTGCTGCGCGCGAAGGGACTCGACGGCCACTTCGCCCACGTGTTTGGCGGCGACAGCTTCGAGCGCACCAAGCCCGACCCGCTGCCCGTGCGCCGCACCTGCGAAGCGCTCGGCGTGGCGCCGGCGGAGGTGCTGGTGGTGGGCGATTCGCAGAACGACGCGCTCGCCGCGCGCGGGGCCGGGTGTCGCGTGGCGCTGGTGCGCTACGGCTACAACCACGGCGAGCCGATCGAGCGCGCGCCGCACGACGCGCTGCTCGACTCTTTAGCGGCTCTGGACCGGCTGCTTTGACTTGCCCAGCAGGGCGTCCTTGAGCAGGTTGTCGGCCGG
>Ga0209278_1000444_pt1 | contig 32750 bp, 30 predicted proteins | sample JI81BgreenDNA_FD_187504 | JGI IMG/M metagenome (GOLD analysis project Ga0209278, IMG submission 187504) | Wastewater effluent complex algal communities from Wisconsin, to seasonally profile nutrient transformation and Carbon sequestration -... | ecosystem: Engineered > WWTP > Effluent > Algae...
ACCGTCGCGGCCCGCTGCATCCGAGCGCTCACCTCTCGACCAGCGCCCCGTGTTCGGCCGCAAACGCGCGTAAAGCCGAGGATCCTGTCATGACCGCTTCGACATTTGCGCTTGTCCAGATCATTGCTTTTGTGGCCGCAGCCACACCGCTGGTGCTGGAAGGGATCAACAACTGGACGGCCGGCAATCGCAACAACGCGATCCTGTTCGGCACAGGCGTGGCGATGGCTCTTGCCGCTTACGGCCTCGGCCATTCCACCTTCTCGCCCGGCGCGCTGGGATGGGGCCTGGTCATCGCCACAGGACTGCTGGCAGCAGCCGCGGCGAAGGCGATATCCGGCGGAGTCGCCAAGTCCTGCATCGCATTGCTGCCGTGGTTCAGCACAGACACGTGGCTGAACGTGTTCATCGCAGGGATGCTGATTGCAGCCCTGCTGGGCTTTGTTTTCAAACGCAACGTGTTGATCGCACCGCCGATGGTTGCCGCCGGGATCGTGGCACTTGCGGTGCCGATCCTGATCTAGGGGCCCGCCTTCGTCCAAAGCGGAGGGGGCGCCTACCGGCGATGATCTTCGGATTGTCGACGCCTGGGAAGGAAGTGGTGCAGGGCTAGAATCGAACCATCGAAATAACGATTTGATATCAATCCTGTTCTTGGGATCAGCAAAAAGCCGCCCCCACACTCTCCCCCACATTTTCGTTAATCTAACCGGGGTTCGGTTTTTCGTTTTGGGGGGAGAGCCTAAAAAACAAGCGATCTGCAGAACGGCCAGCTTATACATTTCCCGGGCCGGCGGGCTGATGGCGAATTACGGATCAGCCGGGGCAACTCTGGGGACAGATGAGCTCCCGGGCACCGCTCAGCCCGTCTAGCACTATATCGGCGTCCGGCCAATGCTCGTGCCACTGCAATTATCGCCCATGTGCCGCGTCCACAATTTCCGCCACGCCGAGGCGCTCGGCAGATCATGCCTTACCGTAGCTCTCGAACATGGTCGCGATAAGCCTGTCCGGATCCAGCGCGTACGAGTCGAAGATCAGTCGCTTACCCCCAAGACCGAACTCGATCGAAACGGGCTGAAGCGCGGCAAGCTGCTGGGCGGCTACCGAGTCCCCGCCAAGATAGGTGATCAAATCTCCGGTCGTAAACTCAGCGTTCGCCCAAAAACGAAGATTGTGTCCATCCCCGCCGATAGTGCCGCTCCGCAAGACGTTGATGAGCTCGTGAGCTTGGCGAACGGGATGACCATTGAACTGTGCGCCATGGAAGATCCGGTTGGCGATAATGATGCCGGTATGGACGTGATCGGTCGGCGGCACATCCCACCCGAGTTTCGCGAACAAAGCGGCCTGATGGTGCGGTTGCCGGAATAGCTCACTGCGGACATCGAGTTGATCGCGTCCTTCGCGGATCGCATCGAGACTGTTCCGCATCTCGTGAGGGGAGCATGGATGATATGCGTTTTTGCACTCGAACAGGAACAGCGCGTTCTCCCGCCATGCGACGATGTCGAGTTCGACAGACTTGCCACCGGCGCGGATTTTGAAATCAGAGCGTACCTTGAAGCCAGCGGACGCGAAGGCCTGGATGACTGCCTTCATCATGGGGTCGCCCGAGGCCAGCGCGAACGAGCGTAACTTGTTCGACACTGTGACATTGCGAACCAAGTTCGAGGCAGCCAGAACGTGCGGCGCGAACACAAAATATGATCCGAGATCAACCAACGGCGTATATTGGAGGTCGAGATGAGGGGAGTCCCATTTTAACGCGAGCAAATCGATGATCGCGCGTGATTTGGCTTCGTCGTCGAAGATGAGTTGCATTTGCTCCAAGAACCGGTCGTGCGGTACAACCGGGACAGTCGACGTAAACGTCAGGTAGGCTCGATCGGCCTCGTCCGAGACGGTCTCCAACTTGCGCTGATATAGGCAGCTGATAAAGTTAAAATAACGCTGCACCTTTAGTAGATCCATCATGGTGACATGCGGCGCAATCTGCTGATTTGGGTCATGATCGCCATAGACGTCGGCATCGATCACCAGAAGGCTCTCGAGCTCGTCGCGGAACAATTCTTCGGTCCGAAACATCTGAAAAACCTGCGGGGCAGTCGGCAGAAACAGCCGAAACCGCCTCACTGGAAAATCAGCAAGCTCGACAAGCCTATCGAATGTACCTCGCTCGAAACCCTTTGCGATGAACTCGCGCACCGTGAGAGCCGGACTGGTCCGATTGAGGTATTGCGCTCGGATCGCGACTTGATTTTGGCCCTGAATATAACCCAGCCGGATGGATCTTTCGATGTCGGGGTCGCTCGAGGCCACACGTATGCCACCGCGGTCGATACGGGCCTTAAACGGGAGGCCGTCGACCAACTCTTCTGCATCCTTGTACTTTGTCAGGCGTACTGCCGCGACGAAAAGCCGCTCGTAGGTCGATGCAGGGCCAACGACGCCTTCGGCATCAATGTGGTTGCAGCAATGATCGTGGATCGGAAAGATCCGACCATAAATCATGAATATTAGTGATGCCGCGTCGGAAAGTTCCTCAATGCTGTAACGATCCATCTTCAACGAGCTGAGCGACATATCCGGGAGGCTGTGATTATAGAACCGACTGTTCACCACCGCGAGGACGGTCTTGAGCGCGATATTTTCACGGTCCTCGAGGATCTTTACGATGCGATCGTGTAGAGTCTTCGCGCTCGGCGCGAGCTTGGTCAAAGCAAGGATCGACGTGAGATAGTCGAAACGCTCGTCGCGCGCGATCACCAACGGACGTATGGCTAGCACCGCTCGGGCGATGTTGGCGATCAGCAGGCCACGATAGCCATATTTCGAAGCGCGCAGCATTCCCTTTCGCCGCATCCTGCTGATCGCGACGTCGCCGTCAGCAAACACCGCAGCCAAAACCGTGGCGAGTGCCTCAGACTTCCGGTCAGCTTGCAGATGTTCCGGCAGCGCGTCTGCCAGCGCTTTGACCTCCTTCTGCAGCGCTGCCGAAGGCTGCGGCCGTTGGATCTGCTTGAGCACCGCGATCATCGCCGTCGGCGACCGTCTCGCCAGCAACATCGCAACGATGGTTTGGAGCGAATGGACGGTAGCCATGACACGCTCACCCTTCCGGTTCAAAGGCTGCGGGGGCGTCGACTTTGGGTTCAGCCCATTCACGCTTCGTTTGCTCAACGTCTCGGACTGCGCGGCGCTGCTCCCATGTCATGGCCTGTCGGAACCGGCGCTGCTCGCTTTCCACAGACGCCTTAAATGAGGCCCGTCCGTTCAGTTGATATTCTTCAATGTTCATGCCTGCCCATAGCCCACATCGCTCTCGTAACAGAGTGTAAACCGGGGTAGTCGGCGACCGTATTATCGCCGGTCCCGCGCCCCAATGCTGCCAATCTGCAATTCGGCCCAACTTCTGCCGTCCAGCGATGCCGGCCTAGCAAATGCTGGATAGCGGCCACCAGGCAGAACCCGCCGTTCGATCTATCGCTCTGGAACGACAGCTTTGTTCCATAGCCGCCTATGATCAGAACCGCATTCGGCTGTTCGAAGGCCTGTTCGCCGCCCTGCGAGACAGCCTTCCGGAAGACCGGCCAGCTCCGGTCCGTGACACGCAGCGAATGGCAATCTTTCGTTCTTCGAGACCTATTTCTCCAACTTCATTGATTTAACCGAGTTCACCGTCGATGAGGCCGCCGAGATCGTCTTCGACGGGGTGATCCCGCAAAAGCGGCCTGACGACGCGCATGACGTGGTGGCGACCTTCCGCATCGTCTCTGACACCCCGCCCTCACCCGGCTGCCGGAAAGCTTCGACGAGTTCGTCGATCTTCTGTGTGATCGGCATGGGCAGGTGATGGAGGCAAGGCCTGACGAGCGGCCCGGCGAGTTTAAGGCGAAGGGCAACCAGGCCGGGAACACGATCTTTGTCGCGCGATCTTGTCCGGGGCACGCTCGCGCGCGGCTATGAATTCATGCAAGGGCTGCCCGAACCCTTTCAGCGTGCCGTTTACATTATAGTGCTGGTGAGCGAAGTGCACCCCTTCGTTGACGGAAATGGCCGCCTGGCGCGGATCATGATGAATGCCGAACTGGTGGCGGGAAAGCAGGAACGGATTATCAACCCCACAGCCTAACGCACCGATTATTTAAGCGCCCTCAAGGCCTTCTCGCAGAATGGCCATATCAATCCGCTGATCCGCATGCTGGACGTGGCACAGAGATACACCAGCTCGATTCATTGGAGCACGTTGCAAACAGCGCGCCAGATGCACTCGCACGGGCAGGTGTGTTGCTAGGACCCTTTTGGTCAAAGGCTCACTTGCGCTTGGGCAACTTGTCTGCAGCCGGTTTGCCCTGCACCTGTTCCCCAGCAACGCGTGCCGCCTCGCTGTCAACGAGCTTGCGCAAAGCCTTGCGGATCAGCGCACCCTTGCTAGTCGATCCATGAAACGCGAGCTTCTTTAGCTCCTCGTCCAGTCCGGCGGGAAGGTACACAGTGCGAAGCACCATTGTTTCCTGATCTTCATCTTGAGGACGGTTTGCTTCTGTCATGGCCGCGCACATATACATATGTACACGTCAGTCAAGAGGGGCTGTAAGATGGAAGATAGCGATCGAGAATGCGATCGCTCATGGCACCCAAAACCATCAAGCTCATGAAACCTGGACCTACAGCCTGGGACAACATCGGGGCGTGGATCGGCCCTGGCGGCTCGTTGAACAATTCGAGGCACTTTGACATCCCATCAGCGATCTCGCGGCGCTTCGCCTTCTCGTCCTCGGGCGTCGTGCCCCTTAGCTGGTCTCGAAACTCGATCGGCAGCAATGAGGCGAACCACCAGGCATCAAATCCGGAAGCATCGATCGCGAACGAGGCGTATGCCGTGATCTGCTTGCCCGACCGCCGGTAGGAAACGACGATTTCCTCACCCGCGACACCTGTCTGCACCGTGATCTTTTCGCCACGGCCTGGTTCAAAACGGACCTTCGCCGAGCGCGCTAGCTCGTCGGAGATCGTGGCCCAGACGACGCCGCGATTGAGACGGTCAACGAAGTCACGCCGGGTGTCCGGCTCGATGCGCTCCCAAATTTCGTCGTCACTGAATATCTGGCTTTCGAAAAAAGCCTCAGAACGGGTAAACAGCGCAGCTTGGTCGCCAATAATTAGCACTTCCCGCGCAGGACGAACGCGAACCGTTCGCGCGGCAATCGCCGCAGCTGTGCCGCCCGCGCCCAGAATTACGATGGGCTCGTCCGACGTGGTCACCTGTGCGAGATATCCTTCAGGGTCGCGCCAAAAATCCCGACCGTCTGTAATGCGACTGCTAGTGCCTTCCTGCTCGACCCGGCGCATAGGCGCTCCTGGACCGGTGAACACAACCCCATCGAACGGGCCATGCGACTTGCTCAATCCATTAGGTACGCGCCGGTGAATGCGCCAGCCCTGGTCAGTCGCCTCGAGCCTCGTCACCTCGCCGATCTCGAGGTGGGCGGGGGATTTTTCGATGGCCCAAGTAACATATCTGCCAAACTCTTCGTGCGTCGGAGCAAGGCGACCGCGGTTGACCCAATCGCCGAAGCCCGATCGTGCGCTTGATCGGGTTTGCTCGAGAAGGTAAGTGCCCCAAGAGTACTCGGCATACATCTCCGAGGCGACCTTGGGGTCGAATACACCCGCATCATAGGGAAAGCCAAGATCGCGTTCTGCCGGTGTGCAGAGCCTAGCCTCCCCGTCGGTGTAACCGTGCTGCCCTTTCCAGTTCGCACCCACTTCTGACTGTTCGAAGATCGTAACGCGGAGCCCGGCTTTGTGGACACGGTTCAGAATATCCGCCTTTGCCGCCAGTGCTGCCGCTTTCGGACCGGCGCCAATAATCGCGATGTGTTTACCGGCCATACGCTACCACTGCCGTCCTGGGGGGTTCCGCTCGTATAGCGGCGAGTGGCTCGTTAAGGGAAAGGCGCAGACATCTTGGGGCTCGCCGTGCTCAGGCTGGAGAAATTCGCCCAAATTGCGCGCCTTGCCTCCCTGCGCGATCATGAAGCGCGACGGCAAACGAATACCGCGGACGCGATCCGCAGAAAACGATCCGTTGCCTGGGTAGTTGGCCTCGAGGAGTATCTCTCCAAGCTTGGAGTGGTTGCCCGTGAGCAGATCGGGCAAGGTGAACTCCACCATCCACATCACCTCAGGCAGGGCTCGACTCAAAGATTCGATCGACCCGTTGACCAAACAAGAGCCGTCATGGCCAGCCGTCGCCCCGATGTGGGCGCAATACTCATCGCGCGAGAGCAGAACCGGTCGGGTCACGAACGGCTTGTGATAGCGCAGCAGGTAGTTCAGCCACTTGTTATCGTGGGCATCATCGACGAACATTTGAGTGGCTTGACCCATGATGATGGCCGCTGCGGCTTCGGCTACGTGCGCCTCTAGGTTCGTCTGCAAGCGCCGAAGAATCAAAATTTTCTCGGCGCGCAGGGTCGGATCGGCCTCAAGTGCACGGCTGCTCAAGGCCAGATAGGGGCCGAAATTGTCGTCGTGAATTATGAAGTGATCGACCCAGGCGCTCGACGGACAATGTCTGGCCCAGGGTTCGCCAGTATACTCAGGGATAGCCTGAGGATGCCACTCATCCGAGTTGCGTGTATATCCGTATACAACGACGACGTGATTGGTGGGTGGAGCCTCGATCGTCGTCTCATCGCTTTCTCGAGGCGTAGCTCCGGTCTCGAAGACGAGCAGAGCGATATCACCGGAGTCTGCAGCGGCAGCGAGCACCGAGACATATTCGGACGGCTCGATGGACGTACAATCGACTAGCGCAATCTCGCGGCCACAGAAGGCTCCGAGCGCGCTTGAGATCTGTTCGACAAGCATGCCATCGGCGGGAGGCGGATCCCCCACGAGCCGGTTGATCTCCTCGGTGCTTGGGGAAGGCCGATTGGGGTGCAGGGTTCGCGCCGCCATACGAATACAGGCATGAGCACAAACTGAGGTTATCCCGTTCTGCTGGGCGTAGTACAGGCCCCGGATACGGAACGCTCTACCGTGAACCGCGACCTCAAACTCCGCTTCGCAATTGATGTAGTTGTTGAGCAGCGGCTCACCGTTCTCCAGCGCAGGCGTCGCAAAGAAGGCTTCGTACACGAAGGTAGTGTGGTAGTCGACGGCGCCTCTTGGACGATAATTGATCAAAGTGCACTGACCGATGAGGCAGGTGTCGCTCACAGTCCCGATTTCATCTTTTTCCGGCACCTCGGACAGGAACGAAAGCAGCAAGGCTTCAGCGCTTCCGCCTCCGCCCAGCCGCGCGTCTAGCGTATCGATTTCCGTCACCACCTGGGGTAGATGCGATGCGTCTTCAATCAGCAGTGCGCGAGCCCCTTGCTTGCGGGCAAGCGTGGTTAGGCGATGCAGCGGCGCGCTATCGCTTGAAATCGATTTCCAGAAGGGTTCGATCAGACTGAAATAAAATGAATACGGAGCCTCGCACCCGACGACGCGCGAAAGAACCGGCAATGCGATCCAAGTCAACGTACGCGGAAACCGTCCGGGCATAGACCATGCAAGCTCGTACCGCCGACCCGACCCATTGGTCGGATCTGGTTGGCTAGACGCATGCGCTCGTCAAGATACGCAATCTGTTCATCGGTGAAGATGATCGTCACAGAGCCACGCTGAGGCAATGGTGCGCCGCCAACGCCGGCTACAAGATCGCCGCCTGTCCGCTTTCGCGTGCCGTCACGCCGAGTTGAGCGCCTGCCCGTCATACCGAGATCCAAACTAGCTGATGCCGACAAAGTGCCACGGAACCCCCAAAATCACGTTAATGCTTGCTTCCGGGTCAACATGTCCGTTTCTCTATTCTGTGCGCGCCCACCTTGCGCCACCGGGCGTCGCCTGATGAGCGCTGAGACCTGAGTGGCCAATGAACGAAAAACGAGAACCCACGACGGCTGGCAGTGGCCGACATCATCATTCGTCGAGAAGAAGACGCCGTGCACGTTTGTCGGGTTCCCCTGTTGCCCCCGGTAAGCAGTGTAAGCAGATCCCACAAAGTAATACCAGCCCCTTGAACCACTTTTGTCGATGCATCCTGCCGATATACCCAGACTTTTGCCAGTCATCATCATTCTCGACACTGAAGCAAAATTCCGACCAGACGGTCGCCAAAGCTGGAGCCGCGTGTTGGTCTGATATGTCGTTCAGCATGTTGCGAGCGAACGGCAAGAGTGTCCCAGACCAATCGAAAGCTTGCCCGCCTACGCTCGATTGATGAAAAGCAATTGTTGGGGGCATCAAAGGCCAATGTACGGTCGCTAAAGTGCGCGTTGGCAGCCGGGCGCTAAGCGCCCGGCTGCCCCTCCTTCGCCTCGTCATCGAGCGGCGTCCGCAGCACGATCCGTCCATTGATTGGTACGACCTCCAGCTGAAGCGACAAGCCCTTGCGGTCGCGGTGGAACCAGGCGGCTCCGACCTTGGTCCAGAAGGCTTTCTCGCCGCGATTGCTGACATGCCAGGCGATAAAATCGGGAGCCTTGGGCTCGGGCGCGGTGGCGGGTGCGGGTGTTTGGGACGTGCGGGCCATGAGATGTTCCTTTCGTGTTGGTGGCTCGTTGCACCGAACAGAAAGGCCGCGCGGCAAAGGGCGCAGGGTCATGTCCAACACGGGTGACGGGACAGAACCGGCGCGGGCCGGACATTGACCCTCGCCCGCGCGCGGCCAGTGCGGGTGCTCAAAACGAAGCGGCCCGACCGATGGACACCCAGGCTGCCCCCATCCCCCGCTTGCACCACGCTGCGCTCTGCCCCAAACCCTTGTCATGGCAATGGAAGGCACCGCGCGGAAACGCTGGAGCGAGGAGGAGACGGTCCTCGCGCTCTACCTCTATTTACAGCTGCCGTTCGGAAAGCTGCACTCGGGCAATCCGGAAATCCAGACGCTAGCCGCTGCCATTGACCGGTCGAATAGCTCGGTGGCGATGAAGCTGTGCAACTTTGCCAGCCTCGATCCCAAGATCACCGAGAGCGGGCGCAAGGGTCTCGACGGTGCATCAAAGCTTGACCGCGCCACCTATGCCGAGTTCGGGCAGGACTGGTCGGGTCTGGTGGCGCGGGCCGAAGAGCTGTGGTCCAGCCAGGTTGACCGCCAGATGGCCGCCGCGCAATCAACCTCGACCGTAAGCCAAAGCCTCCACGACAAGCGCAGCGAATTCAAATTCGAGCCGTGGCAAGGCGAGTCCACCACGCAGGCGGTCGTGAACCAGCGCGTCGGCCAGGACTTCTTCCGCCGCGCGGTGCTCGCCAATTACGAAGAGGCGTGCTGCATCACCGGGATCGCGGACCCACGCCTGCTGACCGCCAGCCATATTAAGCCGTGGGGCAAGGACAGCCAGAACCGCCACAATCCCGCCAACGGCCTGCTGCTGTCAGCAACGCTCGACCGCGCGTTCGATCGCGGGCTCATCACTGTGGACCGCGCGCGCCGCATTCATGTCTCGCGCCAGCTGCGCGACAGCCGCAGCCCCGAGACCCGCGACTATTTCCAGCAGTTCGAGAGGGCGACGCTGCGCCCGGCGGCAAGGTTCGATCCGGAGCCGGCCTTTCTCGATTGGCACAATGAACACTGCTTTGTGGATCACCGCGCCGCCTGACGTGTCAGGCGGCGCACCTTGGCCAGCAGACCCCCATCCACCGACCACATCAGAACAGGGACAGCTGCGCCTCCTCGCCTGCGACGAACATGACGGCCGGACCGGCCATCACAAGTTCCAGCCCGGCATGGCGCACGGTAGTGCCGTCATAAAACCCCGCCTGATCATTGCGCGCATGATCGCCATCCCGACACCGATCATGATAGCTGCGGGCTATGCCGCCATAGAGCGAAGGGTGCACAAGCCGGTAGGCCTCGGCACCCGAAGGACCTGTGCCGACACAGATCCAAAGCTCTCCGGCATATCGAAATGGCTTGCGGATGGGCTGACCCATGCCGATGCGGTCGGCGCTGTAGCTGGCCCGAATATCGCCTTCGCCAATCTGCTTCTCGCTGGCGTGGCACCACGCGCCGAAGGCAAGGCGCGACGGTTCCACCGTGTGGGAGCGGGCAGTCATATCAATACTCGCTCGCCAACATGATGGTCAGCACCCGCCGGGTCACGGCAGGATCGGCAGGGTCCTCGCTGCCAAACTGCAACGCGCGGTCATAGGCATCGATCTTCCAGAACACGGTCACCGCAACATCAACAGGCGGCGAGGTCGACCAGACACCGTCCAGCCCCTGATAGATCGCCCCAAAGTCGCGCTCGCCATAGGGATCATTGTCGGGCGTGAAGGCATCGAAGGTCTCGACCAGCTCCCGCAGCCGTGACTGATCGGCCTCGGGCAAAGCCCGAACGCCCTCGGTCGCCACCACCACGCAGGCAATCCCCATGGCGCGGCGCGCCAAGTCATTGAGCCGTGCAATCCGCTCGGCCCGCGTCAGCACCGCGCCGCTCATGACGCGATGCTCCCGCCGCACTCACACAGCCGCACCAGCTCGCCAAAATCCTCGCGCTCGCCAAGCTCGTCCGCCAGCTGCTGCACCGCCACCAGCGGCAAGCCATTGTCATGCGCCAGCATACGCAGCCAGTCCTCGCGGCACTCGGCACCGCATGCGCGGTAATTCAAGATCAGATCACCCATGGTCCAAACTCCATCCGGCAAAGCCGCATCCGTCACGCGACATGCGGCTCTGCCTTCCGGCGAGGATGGGAGGGGGAGGGAAAACCCCAATCGATGCCCTGGCGCGGGCCAGCGGGCGAAGCCCGCCACACGGGGGTGTCGATTGGGGTTTGGGAACGAGAGGGCAAGGCCCTTGGCGTTCCCCACAAGGATCGCAGCAGCGATCCGCACAAGAACGGCGCCCTTGCACGGCGCGAAGCCGCCGGACGCCCTGCGCGCGGGCCAAGTGGGCCAGCGGGCGTCCGGCAATGAGAGAGGCAAGAGCGCCTGCGGGTCAGCTCAGAAACACCGCGCCCTCAGGAGCATGGCCACCGGCCATGCGGGACAGAGCGCGTCCTCCAGAACCTCCCGCTCTGCTTGCACCCGCTCCTGATCGTCACCCGGATGGGCCGGGACTACAGGCCCGGTCCGCGTCAGCGGATAGAGCAGGTTGCCCGGCAGGGTAGCTCCAATCACGTTGCGCTTCCAAACTGCGCACCCTAAGCAACTGGCAGAGGTGACTAAATGCCAAAACGAAGCAGTGCGCGCGTCGGAAGTGAGTTATTCATCGTCGACAACAGCGAAGATGATTGGAAGGCGCTCCGCTACCTGAAAGACTGGTGCGAACTATCAAAAAGCATCGATATAGCTTCTGGCTTCTTTGAAGTAGGCGCTTTGCTCGCACTAGATGGCGAGTGGCAGAAGCTGGACAAGATCCGCATTCTTATGGGTGATGAGGTGTCTCGCAGAACGAAGCGAGCCTTTGAGTCCGCCCTTGCAGCAGCATCGTCGGTCCTCGACAACAGTCTGGAAGGTGAAAAGCAAAAGAACCATTTCCTGCGCGGTGTCGGCGCAATCGTCTCAGCACTGAGGGACGGAAAAATCGAATGCCGAGTTTACCGCAAGGATAAGTTTCACGCCAAGGCCTACATCACCCATGCGCGAATGGAAGTTGTGGGTTCCAGCGCCCTTGTTGGCTCGTCAAACTTTACGCTGCCTGGACTAACCGACAACATTGAACTCAATGTCCAGGTCACTGGTGCGCCTGTAGCAGTGCTGCAGGAATGGTACGACGAGCGGTGGGAGGAGGCCGAGGACGTAACACCTGAAATCCTCAAGACCTTTGAACGCCATGTTCGGCAACACCTTCCGTTCGAGGTCTATGCGCGATCCTTGCAGCAGTATTTTCTCGGTCACGAAGAAACGGCTAGCGAATGGGAAAAGGACGCCTCTCGAATTTTCCCTGTTCTCGCTCGTTACCAGCAGGACGGGTATGGCGGGCTCCTAAAACGTGCCGAAAGATACGGCGGTGCGTTCCTCTGCGACGGGGTCGGTCTTGGCAAGACATTCATCGGACTGATGCTGATCGAACGTTTCGCGGTTCATGAAAAGAAGAATGTCGCTCTTTTCGTTCCCAAATCGGCAAAGAAGCCGGTTTGGGAACGCGAGCTGGGTAAGCGGCTTCCCGCTGTCTTCAAGGGCTACGGCCGCCTCAAGATTTTCAGCCACACCGATCTGATGCGCGAAAAGATGCAGGAGGAACTGGATCGCGTGGCTGAGGAGGCTGATGTGATCATCATTGATGAGGCGCATCACTTCCGTAATACCGGAACCAAAGGCGAAGAAGGTGAAGGCCGCAGATCGCGCTATTGGCGGCTTTATGATCTAGCCCAAGGCAAGCAGATGTTTCTTCTGACGGCTACGCCGATCAATAACCGGCTGACAGATTTTCAGCACATGGCCGAACTCTTCACCCAGCATAGAGCTGATCATTTCGCTGGTGGCACGCTCGGCATTCATTCGTTGCCGGGGTACATCCGCCAGCTGGAGAAGAAGATCGAAGCCGAGATTTACGGCAAGAGCAGCGAGGCCGAACAGCTGGAGCTCAACACCGCCGACGTTTCCATTCGCCTGTCTGCCGATCCGTTGTTCGATGCGCTCGTGGTCCAGCGCAGCCGGAGCTACGTCAAGGAAAGCATGAAGCGCGAAGGTGACGGGGAGGTCATGTTTCCAGAACCCCGCAAGCCGACCGTGGCCGAATATTCAGTGCGGCAAACCTACGGCAAGCTGCTCGATATGGTCGCTGAAGCATTCCACAAGCGCGATCCGCTCTTCGTGCTCGGCATTTACAACCCCTATGCGTACTACAAGGGAGACAGCGAAGAGGTCGCAACTGCACTGGAGCGCGGGCGCCTCAAGCAGGTCGTTGCACTGATCCGCACCAGTTTCCTAAAACGCTTTGAAAGTTCAGCGAAGGCCTTTGAGCAATCCTGCTGGCGACTCATGATGAAAATGCTCGCGTGGATGGAAGTCCACTGCGAGACCGAACACGAAAAGGCGTCGCTTACCCGATGGAAGCGCAAGCACGCCAAACTGCTCGACTATACTCCGCAGAAGGACATGTTTGACGAGGACGAGGTAGAAGACGATTTGGTTCCACCTGAACTGTTGGAAGCGGTCGTCAAGCTAACCCGCAAGGATTTCAAGGTCGAGGAGATCATTGCCGACACGCTCGCCGATCTCGAGCAAGTCGCGGACTTCCTCAATGAACTGGAGAAATTTAAACCGAGCCAAGATCTTAAGCTGAAGAAGCTGATCCAGATGCTGACCAAGGACCCAGTGTTATCCAAGCACAAGGTTCTCATTTTTTCAGAGTTCGGCGACACCGCACGTTATGTGGCGCAGCAGCTTAAGGAAGCGGGTATCGAAGGCGTCGATCAGATCGACAGCGGCACCAAAGGAGACCGCGCCACGGTCATCCAACGGTTCGCGCCCTATTACAACGAAAGCTCCAGCGCGGAGCAGGGCGACAAGGAAATCCGTGTGCTTGTCTCGACCGACGTCCTGTCAGAAGGTCTGAACCTTCAGGACGCCACGCGGCTCATCAATTATGACCTGCACTGGAACCCTGTGCGCCTGATGCAACGCATTGGCCGTGTTGACCGGCGCATGAACCCGGCCATCGAAGCTCGGATCATTGCCGACCATCCGGACCAGAAGGACCTTCGCGGCACCGTCGCCTATTGGAACTTCCTGCCGCCCGATGATTTGGACGAACTGCTTCGCCTCTACGGCAAGGTGGCGCACAAAACCCTGCGGATCTCCAAAACGCTCGGCATCGAAGGAAAGCAGCTGCTGCGCGAGGACGACGATTACGAGGACCTGCGCAATTTCAGCGAACAGTACGAAGGCCAACGCAGCCCCGACGAGAACCTGCACCTTGAATGGCAGGACCTGCTAAATGCCAATCCCGGCTTGGATGAAAAGGTCAGCGCCTTTCCCAACGGCATCTTCTCCGGAAAGCAGAACCTCAAGCCCGGCACCCGTCAGGTGTTCTTCTGCTATGCCCGCCCTGCCCACGACAAAGCAGCGAGCGAGGCGAGCGGCGAGGATATCTGGACTGTCGAGGCAGGCGACGTGCAGTGGTATCTCTATGATGTCGCATCGGGAGACATCCGCGAAGATGCGCCGATGATCGTCGGCTCCATTCGCTCCACCCCGGAAACGCCGCGTGTCACACAGATGGAGGAAGCCAAGCTGTCCGACATTCGCACCGCAGTGGAAAAGCACATCGCCAAATCCTTCCTGCGCAAGGTCCAGGCCCCGCTCGGCGTCAAGCCGGTGCTCAAGGCTTGGATGGAACTAAATTGACCAAATTCATTGGGGCCAAGATCGAGAATGACTGACATTACCGCCGAAGAACTGGCCCGCGTCAACAGCTTCCCCCGCTTGGTCGGCCTGCTACGCGACAAGCTCGAATGGCCGATCAGTGAAGACTATGATTATGAAGACGTCGTGTTCGATTATGAGCCGCACGAGCTCGGCCTAAAGGCCGAGGAGACCGCAAAGCTGCGCGAAATTCACCAGCTCCGCCCGCTGGTCACGGGCCAGCCTTGGGGCATCTTCTTCCTGTCATTCGATGACAAGACCATGTCCGTCACTGTGCTCCGCCGCATCCTGCGCGCGCTGGTGGTGAAGCAGCGCGCCAGCGGACAGAGTGCGGACCGTGCCGCCTGGCAAAAGGAAGACCTGATCTTTGCCGCCAATTTCGGCAAATCGGGTGAGCGCGAACTGGCCTTCGTCCATTTTAGTGAGGGGGCGAGCACGGGCGATTTGCCGGTGATGAAGGTGCTAGGTTGGAACCACCGCGATACTACGCTGCACAATCGCCACGCGGCAGAGCTGCTTACCAAACGCATGGCATGGCCCGATGATCATGCTGACCAGAGCGGCTGGCGCAACCAATGGGCCAGTGCGTTTGAAGTCGGCCACCGCGAGGTCATCACCACCTCGCAGGAACTGGCCAAGCGTCTTGCGGCGCTCGCGGGCGATATCCGCGCCCGAGCCAACCAGTTGCTCGACGCCGAATCCGAAACCGGCCCCATGCGGACCATGCTGGAGGCGTTCCGCAAGAACCTCATCCACGATCTGGACGAGGACGGCTTTGCCGACATGTTCGCCCAGACTATCTGCTACGGGATGCTGGCTGCCCGTATCTCCCGGCCGGTCGGCATCATTGCTGACAACCTCGCCGACATGGTGCCTAAAACCAATCCGTTCCTGAAAGAACTGTTCGCCAACTTCCTGCACCTCGGCGGGCGCGACAAGCGACAGGGCATGGATTTCGACGAGCTGGGCGTCCGCGATGTCGTGGACATGCTCAACCGCGCCAACATGGAAGCGGTGCTGCGCGACTTCGGGGACAAGAACCCCAAGGAAGACCCGGTCATCCACTTCTATGAGCTGTTCCTGAAGGAATACGATCCGCAGAAACGGATGCAACGCGGCGTCTTCTACACCCCGCGCCCGGTGGTGAACTTCATTGTAAGCGGGGTGGACGAGATCCTGCGCACAGAGTTCGACCTGCCGCTGGGGCTGGCCGATACGACGACCTGGGGCGCGTTGGCCGAGCGCAACGACAAGATCATCGTTCCCGATCACATCGATCCGGACCAGCCCTTCGTCCAGATCCTCGATCCCGCGACCGGCACCGGCACCTTCCTAGTCGAGGTGATCGACCTGATCCACAAGCGAATGGTCGAGCACTGGAAGGGCGAAGGCAAGTCGAGCGCCAACATTGCCGACTCTTGGAACGAGTATGTCCCCACCCACCTGCTACCGCGCCTGACGGCTTTCGAGCTCATGATGGCGCCATATTCTATTGCGCATATGAAGGTCGGGTTGAAGCTTACTGAAACTGGCTATAACTTCGGCTCACATGAGCGCGCGCACATCTTTCTGGCTAATGCGTTGGAGCCGCCGTCAGATCTGGATATGCAATTCGACTTCATTGGTGAGGCTCTGGCTCATGAAGCAAGAGCCGCAAATTCTGTGAAGACCTCTTATCTGTCAACCGTTTTCATTGGAAATCCGCCGTATTCAAAGATATCTTCTAATTTAACAGACGCCGCAATCAGCCTAGTTGAAAGCTTTCGTTTTCTAGATGGTGAGCGAATTGTTGAGCGTGGTGCCCTTGCATTTGAGATGGCTGTGCAAGATGACTATGTTAAATTCTTCGGCTTGGCCCACAAGTACCTTCAAAAAACATCCCATCAAGTCCTTGGGATGATTTCAAATGCTCGATACCTGAATGGCATCTATTTAAGAGGCATGAGGCATCAGAAGTTGACGAACGCCAAGGGTATCTTTTCCTTCGATCTTGGCGGGCAAGTTTCCGAACGGGCTGAAACCGAGGGATCTGACGAAAATGTATTCGACATTGAGCAGGGGGTGGCAATCTCATTAACCTTTGAGCATTCGGGGGGCGGGGGTTGTACAGCGAAATATGAGAGGCTTACTGGAAATCGAGAGGCTAAATACGAAGCGTTGCTTCAAGGCGCCAGCGCTTTTCAGCCCAAGCATATCAATCCAAAGACACCGCTTTACCTATTGAAGCCACTGCAAAATGCACTGGCGGAAGAATATGGTTCTAGTCCCGAACTACGCGAGATCATGCCAGCAAATAGTGGAGCAATTATCACGTCTCGAGACGCGCTCGTGATCGATTTCAAGAAAGATAAACTTGCTGAGAACATCGGGAAATTTGGCAACCTTGATGACTCCGATGAAGTCGTAAAGAAAGATATTGGCTTCTCTGCAAAGAAAAGCTGGAACCTGAAAAAGGCGCGCCAATCTGTTGAGCATGATATGCGCATTGGGAAGTCCGAAGAAAAGTACCGGAAAGTGCTCTACCGCCCTTGGGATATACGCCACATATATTACGACCCGAGGATCATCGATACACCTTCTAGGCCAATTTCAGAGGAATTATACGCTGGAGATAACCTCTGTTTATGCACCCCTCGGATCAAAAACACCGATAGCTTCAATCACATACTGGCGTCTGAATTTCCTGCTGAGAAAAAGGCAGTTTCTCACGACCGCGCCACACAGATGTTTCCGCTTTTTTTCGAGGAGTCTGAATCATCGGGCGGCGCTTTTCGGAGGCCAAACATTGCCGCGAATGTTGGCGAAATGTTTGAGCGCGCAACGAAAATCCCCTACAATGACGGCATCCCTTCTGGCGGGCAGCAGAGCATGGGGGCGGACTACCGCCATCAGAAACCCGAGCAAATCGACCTTCTTAGCCAACCTTGGGACGGGCACGGCGATTTGAAGAAGAATTTTGGGCCGCGCGATCTGTTCGAATGGATCTATGCGATCCTTCATGCGCCCTCTTACCGCAGCCGCTACGCTGAATTTCTGAAATCGGACTTCCCGCGCATTCCGATCCCCAAAGACTGCGCCACATTCGCGGCGCTCGTTCCGCTCGGCCGCAGGCTAGTTGCGCTCCACCTACTCAAGCCTGAAGAAGAGCCGATTCTGAAGAACCCGGACATCCGCTTCGCCGGAACGGGCGAGGCGCGGGTCGAGAGAGGGTATCCGAACTACACAAACGGCAAGGTGGAGATCAACGCAAACCGTTGGTTCGAGGATGTGCCGAGGGACGCCTGGGAGTTCCATGTCGGCGGCTATCAAGTCTGCGACAAATGGCTGAAGGACCGCGCCGGTAAGGGTGGCCAAAGCCCCCGCCCGGGCCGCGTGCTGTCCGAAGGCGACATCCTCCACTACCGCCGCGTCGTCACCGCCCTCACCGAAACCCGCCGCATTATGGCCGAGATCGACAAGGTGATCGAAACCCACGGCGGCTGGCCGGGGGCGTTCAAAGTCGGAGCGTCGGCGGAACAGGAACCGGCATGACGCCCTTCGAACCGCCGCACCTCCACGCATTCGTCTCGCGAGGGCCGAAGACGGGCACTATCCTCTACCCTCACAAGCATCGTGATGGTCGGTTCGTTGTCTCGATGACGAGGTTTGAAAAGGACTACGTTTTCGTCGATCACGCAGGAGAACTGCTGGACTGGCTTGAGAAGGGTTACAGGCTTCGGATGTCCAACAAGGTTGGCGGAGTTGCGGCTCCTAGCCTGATCGAGCCGGGGGCGGTTTTCAGGCCAGTGGCTTTATGATGTTTCTTCAAGGTTTGGGCGCAGCTTGAGATGGCAAACGGCGGAACCAAGATCTTTTGTCCGGTCTGCAAGGACATCGAGGTTTGTCGTGCAGTGTCGCCGACTGCTCTCGACCAGCCAAGTTCGCGACGGGTCCAAGATGAAGACTATCCCGACCTTCACTGGTTTCGGCGAGGCCGCCAATGTCTAGCTTGTGGACACACATTTCTGACCGGCGAGTTAGACGAGAGCTTTATTCGAGAACTTGTCGAACTGCGACGGTCTTGGCTGCGCGGTGTAAGCAAATCGGCGCTGTCAGTAGCGCGGACTGCTGCACAGCGAGGGCGCGATGAAACGGTACCTCTAGAGGATGCCGAGGCATTTGTCCGGGCGACAGCGAAGTGGAGTCACCCCTCTTACTCGATCGTCGATGCGCCGAAGCACGCCACCCGCATCTACAAACATGCCCTGGGCTGGGCGCTTGATTTTGGAGCGAACACGTTCCTGCCGGGCCTGGCTATCGCCCGATCTTTTCGCGAGGCCTCCCGCATCTTTGCTGAACTTGGAGATGGAAACGTCGTGTTCCGCGAACAAGCGGTCACCCGCCTAATGCGAGAAATCTCAGGGTGTGTCGCCACCCATGATGGCTTCGAATACAACGGCTACTATCCTTTGGATGGCGACTACATGACATTCGGGACACAGCTGATTGATGCAGAGCTCGGCGCAAAGCTGGTTCTGCAATGGGCTGACCCGAAACAGATTTTGTTGGATCGCAATTAGTTAGAGCCCCAATTCGCTTGGTGCTTGACTCTCATTTCATCTTAAGACACTTCTCGGGTGCTTGCCGGATTGGCGAGCTGAAAAAGAACTTGGATTGGTTCTGGATGGGGTAGTCACCGGTCAGGTGGCGTCTGAGTAGTTTCCCGCTGCTCGTTCCGTTGGCTTTTGCGCCAGCGCCGTTCGGAACCAGTCCTCCTGTGAAGGAAGACCTATATGAACCCGAACGAACTCCTCATTCGCTTTGAAACTGTTGATCGCCAGACTGAAGGGCCTGTGACGCGGCTCATCGGTTTTGCGCGTGCCCGCAATCTACTGCCGCTCCTTGATGCAGCTGATTTGGAAGCCAACCCTCGCACCGCGAAGGTTGGGCCGATTACGGCTGACATCATCGAGTCGATCCAGACTACGCCTAGCCTGTTCCCGTTCAAGACAAAGGGCATCCTAGTCGCATCGGCAAACTGCCGGGAATTGGAGCGGCGGCGCTACCATATGACCTTCGAAAACCCGGCGATCGAGGGAATCCTAGACGGTGGTCATAACACCCTCGCTATCGGTCTCCACATCTTGAGCCTGGCCGGGGTCGAGCCGAAGGAGCTGAAGAAGGTCAAGAGCTGGCCCGAATTCAAGGTGGCCTGGGAAGCGCATCACGACAAGGTGAAGGTACTGAAGGCGGCTGCCGCATCGGGTGATGGGGGTCCGCTCGATTTCCTCGTCCCGCTCGAAGTGTTGATCCCTGCAGATCCGGATGATGAAATCGAGCTTGAGGCATTCACGAGCTCGCTATTCGAGATCTGTGCCGCGCGAAACAACAACCGCCAGCTGGCTGACGAGGCCAAGGCCAACAAGAAGGGGCTGTACGACTACCTGCGTGAGCAGGTTCCGGCGGACATTTCCAAGCGGGTTGAGTGGAAGTCGAACGACGGTGGCGACGTCAAGGTGCGTGATATCGTCGCCCTTTCGTGGGTTCCTTTGGCTGCCGCCGCATTGCCGGATGGTGTCTCCGCGCCACGTACCGCTGATATCTACAGCGGCAAAGGCAAGTGCTCGATGGCGTTCGATGCCCTGATGGAGCATCCGGCGGTTTCGACCCAGACCGCTGATGGAACCTTCGAACTGCACAACGTCGCGATTGCAAGCGCGCTCAAGATCGCCGGGGATATGCCGGCGTTGTTCGATCAGCTTTATTCGGCGTTCCCGGGCTCATACAACCGTAATCAGGGGAACTTCGGGCTCCTGCGGTCGGTAACCTCTGGCGACAAGCTTAAATCAAAGCCCCGGACGCCCTATGGAAAGGCGAATACCACCCATCGCTATCCGGACGGCTTCATCGTGCCGCTTGCCGTGGGATTGCGCGCTTTGCTCAAGATCGACTCTGATGGAAATCTGGCCTGGAAGACTGATCCTGCGGACTTCATCGAGAAGCACCTCGATGAAATCGTGCGCAAGTACAAGGTTTTGATCCAGGCCTTTGGTGGCGATGCACAGAAGATCGGCAAGAACGAGGGCAGCTACGCGTTGGCGCTTGATGCATTTGAAACCGAGCTGCTCAAGCTCGCTCAGAACGGCTGAGGGAGGTGATGATGGCCTATCGAGCAAAGCCAAGCGGCGTCCGCCTTACCGAAGCTGATGCCGCGACGATCAAGGGAATGCTGGCCCGAGGTGATCGACAGCATGACATCGCGGCATGGTTCGGTGTCAACGGCGGTCGGATCGCGGAAATTGCGACCGGCAGGACGTTCAGCGGCATCGCTCCATCTGCAGCGACGAACCTGCCGCCGCCGGGACCTTATCCGGCAGGGAAGGATGCGTATGCAGCGCTTGCTGCACTGCGCACGGCAAAGCAGGCGATTTTCGCTGCTGAAGAAATGGTTAGTGCACAACTGCGCTGATTTGAGTGGGTCAGCACCTTGGCCACGTGCCAGCGGCGCTGACCCAACACCTCATCCTTCTGCCTCCCCCAACCATTCCGCAGCCTTCGCAGCCGCGCTGGCGGCGGTGAAGATCGCCCGGTTGTCGCCCTTGAGCACCTTGAGCCAGCTGGCGAGGTAGCAAGCATGGTCCGGACGCGGGGTCACCGACAGGCCGAGGTCACCGCACAGGAAGGCTGAGCCAAGCTCGGCGACCAGCTCTTCCATGGCATAGGCCTCGTCACCGAAGCGCTTGCCGAAGGTCCGGGCGAGCCGGTGATCGGCCCCGGTCCAGTGGACCATCTCGTGGAGCAGGATGGCATACCAGTTCTGCGCCGCGCTGGCGGTGTCGGTGGCGAAGAACCGCTCACGGTCGGGCATAGTGATCGTGTCGGTGGACGGCGTGTAGTGGGCGCTATCGCCCTGAATGCGGATGGCAGCCCCGGTGGCAGCGATGAAGGCCTCGACATCAGGGATAGGATTGAACGCCTCGGCTTCCGGCACCTCGGGCAAGGCGTAGCCCTCGACCTGCGCGAGGTTGAACACATGCGAGCCCTGAGCGAAGATCCGGCCCGCGCCCTCGCGCGCCTCGTCTTCACTGCCCTCTGCCTTGTCCAGGACCTTGTAGAACACGATCGGCGAGGCCTTCTCTCCCTTCCGGACCTGCGCACCCAGCGACTGCCACTGGCGATAGGTTGCCCAGAGACCATGCCCGAAGTCCTGCGCCTCGGCGCTGGCCCAGAGGGCAAGGACATTGACGCCGCGATAGGCCTTGCGGGTGACCGCGTTGACGGGCCGCGTGAGCGGGGCGCTGCTGCGGTGCCAGGGGAGCGTGTAGTCGCCGGTGCCGCGCTCCAGCGCGGCGATGATCTGGTTGGTGATGGTGTCGTAGATGCTGGCGGTTGCGGTGCTGGCCATGTTGGTAATCCTTCGTCCTGTCGTTGGGAACGCGGATGAAGGGACGGGCCGGATGGCCGGGCGGGTCAGCGTAAAGCGCGGAACAGCCAACTCGGGAGGGCGAAGCCCGAATGGAGCGGGCAGGCTGTTGATCCCGCCAGGCACGGCCTGTCACTCAGGAGCAGTTCGTTCCAATGGCAGGGCGAAGGATGCCATGGCCCAATAGTCACGCCTCACACGATCAGCCGAGACCAGCCCCCAGAGATTTCGTTTTGGAGGCCTCTGGCGCACTCACCTCCATGGCCGTCTGCTTCTCGCCCGCGCGCTCGTGGATGGCGCGGATCAGCCGCGCCTTGTCGTCAGTGACGACAATGGCTTCGGACCTGGCGCGCGAAAGCGCGACATAGAGCATCTTCTGATCGACCAGATTGGCAGAGCGGCTGTCGGCGTGGATCAGGACACGTTCGGCGGTCTGGCCCTGGGCGGCGTGGGCGGTCTGGACATAGGCATGGCGCAGATGGGCATCGCGCGGGTCGGTGAGGTCGAGCCGCTGCTCGCGGCCATTGGCCAGCGCGATGTTAGCCTGCTGCCGCTCAGGATCGATTTCGGTCACAGTGCCAAGCAACCCGTTGATGCGACCGGCCTCACGGTCGTTGCGGGTAAACTGAACCCGGTCGCCCGCCTGCAACTCCATGGGTTTGGGCTCGAACACCTCAACCTTTCCTGCGCCCCACTGCCGCAGGCGCCAGTCGATGGATGAGCCATCAGCGCCTTTCAACGCAATCGCGGCCTTGTCGCCATCGATCCGCTCCACCCGGTAGGCAGCGCCGCGTGTGACGCCCTTGTCGGCATAGTCGCGCAGGAAGCGGACTGTGTCGCCCGGCGCGTAGTTCGCCGGATCGCGGGCCTCGATGCGCGACAGGTTCTTGGCGACCAGGCTTTCCATGGTCACGGCAGGGCCGGACAGGATGCCGGTGGCTGCAAGCTCACGGCGGATATCGGTTGTGAGCGCATCGCGCCCGTCGCGGGAAGGTTCGATTACAAGGGTGCGCGCGCGTTCGCTGCTGTCGAGCGCAGCAAAGGCCTTGGCCATGGCAGCAAAGCGCTCGCCTTGACTACCATGCGCAATGATCTTCCCGCCACCGCGCTCCAGCGCATCAAGCGCCTTGCGCGCATCGCCTTCGATTGATGCCAGCACAGCCTCGCGGGTGGCGGTATTGGTCTGACGCACAACATTGTCGAGCCGCGCGGTCGCCATGCCGGCGGATTGGAGCTGGGCAAAGGCTGCGCCAGCACCAACCGAGCCAAGCTGCTTCACGTCGCCGACCAGAACGACGCGTGCCTTGCTGTCAGCAGCAAGGCCAAGCAGGGCCGCCATATCGCGGGCCGAGAGGAGCGAGGCCTCATCGACAATCCACACGCCGCCCGACAGTGATGCACTGTTGCGCGCGAGCTGTCGGGCAACGGTCTCGCCGCGCTGGCCAAGCGCGTCTCCGAGGGTCTGCGCAGCCGACGCAGTCGGCGCAAGAGCGGTGACCGCAACCCCGCGCGCCTGCGCTTCGCGGGCAAAAGTCGCCAGCACAGTCGTGGTCTTGGCCGTCCCGGCATAGCCCTGCAGGCCGGTGACGCGGTGGGGGCTGGTGAGCAGCGCGCGGGTGGCCGCGCGCTGACCTTCGTTCCACTGGTGATCGGATTGGAGCTCGGCGCGCGCTACAGCGCTGGCGGCCTGCTTGGCGGAAAGGATCGGAGCCGCCATCCCCCGCCCTTCGACCTCCAGACGCAACAACTGGCGCTCATGGGCAATGTTCTCGGCAGTGGCGAACCCGGCGAATTCCGCGCCGCGCCTGTCGAGAAAGGCGCGCGGGACCAGCGCGCCGTCGCCCTGCGCCCGCGCAACGGCTGCGCTGATCTGCGCAACGGTCGCGCGGCCCTGCCCATAGCGCCCGGCCTCTTTCTCCAGCTCGGCTGCGGCAAAGACGGATTGGCGCTCGCCAAGATTGGCGGCGGCGAGAGCGACCGCCTGATGCGCCGCAATCTGCCCTTGCGCGGCCAGCGCGCTGCCATGCTCACTGCTGGCCGCCGCTTCCTTGCTGGCTGCGACCAGACCCTCCCGCGCTGCCTTTCCGAACCCTGCCGCATCGGCCTCAGCGCGCCAGGAGCTCACCAACTCGCCCCGCTCCAGACTCTGCTTCGCCTCGCGGGTATCGAGCGCGGCGATCTGCTTTTCCTCAGCGGATGCGGTGGCGCGGGTCTGGCCGCGCTCGGCAAGCCGGGCTTCGACCTGAGCGGCGCGCTCGCTGAAGGCGCGGATAACAGCGGCGGGGACGCCCTTGATCTCGAACAGCGAGTCCTTGCCCTGTTCGATGCCATAGCCAAGTGCCCGCACGCCCACCGCCAGCTCCTGCCGGTACACCGCGCCGATAGCCTTTTGCAGCTGGTAGAGCGCGCGCGGCTCCAGACTGCGCCAGTTCCCTTCCGCATCCTGCGTCATGTTCATGATGACATTATGGGTGTGGAGCTGCGGATCCTGCGCCCGGCTCGTGTCGTGCCGGAAGCTGGCGATCAAGAGATTGTCGGTGGTCTGCCGCTCGACCCCGCTCTCGGCGCGAATGCGGGTGGCAGCGGCATGACGCTCGACATAGGCCATTGCCGCCTTAACCGCATTGGCGTGGGCAGAGCCCAGACGGCGGTCGCCCGCCACCTCGGCCATGATCGAGACCGACTTGGGCGCGGACATAGTGATGTCCCAACCGGGCCGGTGCTGGAGCTTGCCTTCACGCATGGTGCCGAGCTGCTGGCCGTCCGGCAGGCTCCCATCAAGCATGGCGCGAAAGGTGTCGCGGCTGACCTCGCCCGACAGACCCAGCGCTTTCGCTCCCTCCCCATGCCATTCGCTGGGAGAGATGCCACCATCGGCGTAGTAGTCGTCGGCCTCATAGTAGCTGGAAGCTGCCGCCGAACTGCCGATCGCGCCAATGGTGGCGACCATCAGACCGGTCCCTTGAGTGTGCTGGCCGGATCATCCTTTGCCGTGCCGCTGTCAGCCTTCTTCGGCATCCGGTTCCACAGCATCCGGCTGATATGGGCCGGAACAAAGGCCGGATGGCGGGCAGGCCCGCGCGCATCAATATGCTCCCGCGTCAGCTTGATCCGCCCCACCGGCAAGGCATCAGGCAGTTGCAGAAAACCGTGATGCGGCTGCAGACGCAGGTCGCTTTCGATCACGGCAGGCCGGACCACGCGGGTGCTGCCGACCGACGTGCGCCCGCTATTGGGGCCGGTCTCGAAGCTGTCCGAGGCGCTGCGCACCTCCACCTCGACATCGCCGATATTCCGCGATGCCCATTCCCGCGTGTCGCGGTCGATCAGCTGCAAATACAACTTCGAATTGCAGCAGCCGAGCAGCGCCTCGGCGCTGTCGCGGCCATAGCGACGGTGCATCTGGCCGATAGCCTGAAAGGTCAGGACGACGCTGGCGCCGAACTTGCGACCCTCGGGCAAGAGCCGGGTGAGATTATCGACGCGGGGCAAGTCCGCCAGCTCGTCCAGAAAGAACCACATCCGCCGCTTGTCGGAGGGCGGAAGGCCCAGCATGGCGCTGGCCGCACATTCCAGCCAGCAGGCCAGCAGCGGCTTCATCGCCTCGAAGTAGTCTTCCTTGCGGGGGACGAAGAGCCAGGGCTTGGGCCCCTGATGCGCGTCGAGTCCGGCGATGAATTCCCTGAAGGCAAAGCTGCCGCGATCACCCGGCTCGCGCCACAGGAACTGGAGCAAGGTCGCCGCCTTGGCGAGCATGAACAGGACCGAACCCGTCGCCCGGTCGGCATCATCGGCGAAGGTCCGCGCCGATGAGGTGCCGGCCAGCCAGACCTTCATCTCCTCCTTGCCCTTGACCTGCAGCGCATTGAGCAGGTCGGGCAGCGTGGTGCGCCCCTCGGCACTCAGCACGCGCAAAATGTTCGCCACCAGAATTCGAGACGTTTCCAGCCAGACATCATCATCCCGCTCGCCCGTCTCAGAGACCAGCTGGCGGGCGATGCGGTCGGCGTCCGCCGGGTGGGCAATCTCCGAAAACGGCGACCAGAAGGCGGAGCGTTCGTCGAAGGGATTGAGGATGATGTCGCCGCGCTCGGGCCGGTAGTACTGGGTGATGAACTCGCCCGAGGTATCATAGACCAGCGCCGGTTCGCCGCGTGCTTCGACCTGATCGAGCATCTGGCGCATGACGGTGGTCTTGCCCGCCCCGGTGGTGCCGAGCAGGGCGAAATGACGACACTCCAGCCATGCCGGAATGCCGACCGAGGCGATGCGGATTGACCGCGCATTGGTGGCCTTGCGGGTAAGCTTGGCCAACGCCCGCTCGGTCACGATCTGCGTGCCGGATATGAACCGGTCACGCGCCGCTTCCTTGCCCTCGCTGCGTATCCAGATGGCAAAGCCGAAGCACATCAGCATCCCGACCAGCGCGCCAAGCGTGCCGCCCAGCACGACCTTCCCGACAAGGTCATCCCAGCACCATAGCCACATCCGGTCATTGGCGAGGATGCTGGCCGGCACGCGCGCGGTGCGATCCATGAACCGGATGGTGACCTCGGGATCGCTCCGCCCGCTGGCAAACCAGCTGACCGCCACGCCCTGGGCATGCTGATAGGCGCATGCGAACTGGCCCGGCGCGGGATCATGGCTGGCGAGCAGGAATGCTCCGAACCCGCCGCTACCCGCAACGGTCCAGGCATAGGCCCGCCACCGGGCCGCAAGACCTGCGATACCCTGCTTGAACTTACCCTGCCCGCGCAGGAGATTATCGCGGTCCCGGCTCATGACAGCGCCTCCGCTGCAAGGGCGCGCTGGCGGCGATAGGCCGAGTGCGCCGCTTCGCCGATCATGCTGTCGGTGCGGTCGGCATCGCTATCGCCGCGCAGGGCTGCGCGGCGGGCATAGGCATAGGCCGCGCTGGCAGTGAACAGGCTGCGATCGAGCAGCGCCTCGATCACGCCAAGCCGCGCTTCCAAGCCCGCCATGGCGTCATCGCCAGCGCTGCCATGGCCCGCGCCAGGCGCATCGACAACAGCGCCAAGCCCGGCCTCGATCACCCGCGACAGTGCCTGATAGCGGGTCAATCCGCGCGTCTCGGCGTAGCGCCGGATCATCACTTCCTGCCCCATCGGCACGCGGACGGAGAGCTTGACACGGTTCATGGCCGCGCCTCCCGGAGCGCGCCATTGGCGCGCCCTCGAAACGGCGCAAATGCGCGGGTTTTCAGCGCGCCGCCAAAGGAGCGCGCGCATCGCCCCCCACGAAAATGGCGGAAATCCTTGAGGCACCCGTGCGAATGGTGTGTGCAATCTACTATGCTTCGGATCGCAGAGCCGAAGCTCCGCGATCCTGTAATCAGCCCCGTCATGTCATCCATGGCTGGCCTCGCTTTCCGGTTCGAACCGGCCCGCGGCGGCGGCCATCTGGTAATGAGCGATATGGTCTTCGAGCTCGCGGTTACGGGGCTGACGGCACGGCGTGCCCCGCCCGGTGAGGTCGTGTTCCGCGAGCCAGCGATACAAGGCGTCATCGACCGCCTTGCGGATGGTACAATCAAGATCGCGGGCTTCGACCGGATCGAGATTGACCCAGCCCACGCAACCGACCGCCACCTGTGCGCCCAGCGGAAACCGCTCCCCGCCGACATTGTAGAGCGGGCCCTCGCTATAGGCCCTGCCCTCTTCGCCCCGGTGGAGCGCAATGATCGGGCGCTGATCTGCGAAGTGGAATCGCACCGCGTTGACCAGGGCCCAGGCATCGTTGTCACCGTCGGCCATGCGCTCGATCATGGGCACGAGATGGCGGGCGACCTGCTGGTCGATGCGGAACGTGTAAGTCTGGTAACCGCTGTTGAGCGGACGAGCGAAGCTGTCCCGTACTCTCTGGATGAGAGACATGGCATTGTCCTTCTGTGAATGTGGGAAACGAGGGCAGGCAAGGCAGGCGCGTGAGCGCCTGTCAGTTTGCCTCCTCGTGATTGATCAGGCGGCGCAAGGATGACGTGGGCACGAGCGTGCGCCTGCCGATCTTGATCGTCTCGATGCGGTTCTGCTTGATGAGGGCGTAGATTGACGTCCGGCCAAGGCCGAGGGCCTTGGCGGCTGCCGATACGGATACGGTAAGCTGTTCCATTCTGGTCTCCTGTGGTTGCCGTCCTGCGGCGGGAGACGCTTGAGGTTGCACATGTTCGGCGCGTTGCCGAACGGCAAACAAAAACAGCTGAATATCAGGCGCTTGCCGGACTCCGAAAATGAAATCCGGGGTCCGGAAATGAAATGTCAGCGGCAACGGCCAAACTTTTTTCGTCGCTGGCGAAAAAATCAGGCCTGCAACATCAACGCCTCGTAAATTTCAGCAGCATAGCGCTTGACCTGATCCCGGCGCGGGACATTGCATGAGGCGTCTGCATGCTCTTCAAACCACCCAAGCAGGCGATCTTCGACCTCGCGCTGGGCGGTCGCAGGGTCTTTCGGGAGCCGCTCGGCCTCCAGGTCACGCGATACGCTCAGCATGGCGGCAGTGTAGTTGTAGGTCGGCTTGCGCCCCGGGCCACCCTTGCGCTTCGACCTGACCGCCTGCACCAGCCGTTCAGCGCCCGACGGTGTGAGATATAACTCACCGCTCAACGGAAGAAATGTTGGCCATGCGGTGACATGCGATCGCGCTCTCTTGTCGTTGGACAGTAGCAGATAGCGAAGCCGACTGGACGCTACTCGCCGGTCAAGCGGGTGGTATCGACCTGTCAGGGAGGATCGCACAAAAAGTCGGGGGCCGCCCGCCGCCCGCAATTCGGCAAAGATCGCTTCGGCGGTCGGACTGGGCTGGAGCTGGACCGGCAGAGTTGAACCCGAATGCTGCCAATGGCTCCACGCCAACTGGACCAGAGCAGGCAGCATTAACGCGACGAACATCGCGGCGAAGCCGAGGTTGGAAAGCTCGAGGTCACCAAGAACGGCTGCCCCGACCATAGCTGCCGCGATCAGCGCGATGGCGCATGAAAGCTGCAGCGCCCATGATTTCCAGCGCAGCAAGGACTTCAGGCTGGTCGAGGCTCGCTCGACGATCTCGGGGTCCTGCCCGGCGTTTGCGCGCGGGTCAGTTTCCAAGCAGGCGGCTACGGCATCACTGAATGTCGTATGGAAATGGGCTGCCGCCACGACCTGTGCCGGAAGAGCAAGTTCAACCGAAGATGTTTTCGGCCTGCGTCCCATCGGCTTATTACTTCAGAAATATGGCTTTCTGTCAAGCGCTTGACCAATTCGCCCTGCACCGCTTCAGGCCTTCGGACCTGCCCTAACTGTCGGGCGCCTGCGCAAGAGGAATGAATGTCGAATTGGTACTGGCGTCATGACTACCTGGCCATGCCGGAGGATGTCATCGCCTTCGCCTGGTCTGAGCCGATGCGCGACCTCGCCACCAAATTTGGTGTGAGCGATGTGGCGCTGAGGAAAATGCTCCGCAAATACGATGTCACACTGCCTCCACAGGGTCATTGGAACCGCGTCCATGCGGGCCGCGAAGTTCCCTTGCCGCCACCGCCGCCAGCGCGGCGTCCGGGACAAAACGGGCGCATGTTGATCGATCCGAAATTCGAGCCGTTCATTCCGAAAGCCGCGCCCATTCCGTCGAGCGGTCCGTTTGCATCTGCCGAAGTGCCCGAAGACTTAGAGGAGCTGCGGGAGCGGGAAACCAAGCTGCTTGGGAAGGTGACAGTGCCCAAAGACCTGTCGCGCTATCATCCGGCCTTATCGAGCATCATGCGGAGCGAGCAGCGCCTGCGCGACAAGTCGGGGGAAAGCCGGTGGTATGAGCCTGAATTCGATAACCCGGTCAGCCAGCGACAGCTTCGACTGCTGAACGCGCTCTTCCTCGCGCTGGCGAAGCGTGGCCATGATGCCGGCATGTATGTCGAGCAGTACACGCGCGCCTTCCATCCACACGTCATCATCGGGGATACCAAGGTCGATCTCAAGATTGGCATTCTCGGCAAGCATCCGACCAGGATGCGCTCCGGCGTCATGGTCCCCGATCCGTCGCTTCCGGCCAGTACCCTGCTTGTTATTCGGTGCGACGAAGCAGGTATGCCCGCCTGGGAAGATCAGAAAGAACGCAGGCTCGAAACCCGCATCGCCGAAATAGCCGTGTCTCTGATTTTCGCGGGCGAAGCCAAGTTCCGCCGTCAGCTAGGGGAATCCGAGATACGCGCTGAAGAGGAACGGATCAGGCGCGAGCAGCGCGAAAAGGAGGAACGGGAAGAGCGGGAGCGTCAGCGGCTGGAGCGTATCCGCCAGCTCAACGAACAGCGGATCGCCGATTTACGGATGAGCGGCGAGCTGCTGCGCAGGTCGCAGGATCTTCGGGTGCTGGTCGCAGAGGTCCGCAAGGCCCTTGAACAGCGCAACGACGTCGATCCCGAACGATTGGCAGCCTGGGAAAACTGGGCGCTGGAAGAGGCCGACAAACTCGATCCGATCCTCTCGGGCCAGATCATGTCGCACCTCGATCCTCCTCTTCTTCCGACCGAGGGCGAGTGAGCATGAGAGCGGGCAGGCGTTGCAGCAGTGCTCGGCCGGTCCGCCCGCCCCGCCCTCATTCCGGTTTCGCAGCCTCGCCTGCATCCGCTGCCACGCCATTGCAGTAGCGCCCCCACGCTTCCATCAACTTCACCCGCATGCCCGGCTGATCCGGCGTGCCGAGATAGGTTGTGCGGCGATAGGCGGCCTGCACGGCGTCGGGCGTCTTGTGCGCCAGTGCTGCTTCGACCACGGCATCGGGGAAGCCTTCGTTGGCGGCCCAATCGGTGAACGTCGAGCGGAAGCCGTGGACGTGGTAGGGTTCGCACATATCGCGCATCACCTTGAGCAGCGTCATGTTGGACATCGCCTTGCCGGTCATGCCGGGGAAGACCACTTCGGCTCCTTCAAGGCGCATCGCATCCGCCTTTGCAAGCACCGCCAGAGCCGCGTCTGAGAGCGGCACCATCTGCGCCCTGTTGCGCTTCATATGTTCGGCTGGGATCGTCCAAAGGCGTTGGTCCAGATCGAATTCTTCCCATGTCGCAAGCCGCACCTCCTGCGAGCGAACGCCTGTCAGAATGAGAAGATCAAGCGCCAGACGCGTGTAGGTAGGCTTGCGCCGCAAGGCGATCATGAAACCGGGTATCGCGACATAGGGCATGGCCTTGCGGTTGTCCGCCTGCTTCACCTGTCGCGGAAGGCCCCTGCCCGCTTTCAGGCTGCCATTGCCCGATGGGGCCTCGCGCGAGCGCCAGCCCTTGGCATGGGATTAGTCGAGCACGGTGCAAATCCTGTTGCGCACCTGACGGGCGGTATCGGGGATTTCCTGCCAGATCGGGGTCAGCACGCTGATGATGTCGGCGCTGGTGATGCTGCCGGTCGGCATGTCGCCGAGCTTCTTGAAAGCGTAGTTTTCGAGAGTGGCGAGCCACTGGCGCGCATAGATCGTGCTTTTCCAGCCTGCCTCGTTCTCGGAGTGATACTGGAGCGCGGCCTGTCGGAAGGTGACCTTGGCGGAAGCCTCGTCCTTGCGCTCTGCCAGAATGTCGCGCCGCTCGACCCTCGTCGCCTTGCGAACTTCCTGCGCTTTCTGGCGGGCTTCGGCCAGCGTCACCATCTTCGCGCTCCCCAGCCCAATGTCCTGACGTTTCCCGTCACGCTGGACTCGCACCATCCACGACGCACCGCCAGACTTCTTCACTTTCAGGAAGAGTCCGTCGCCGTCCTGATAGGTTCCCGGATTCGCGAGCGCGGCCTTGACCGCGACTGCCGTAAGACTGCCCATTTTCGTCCCCACACTTTCAGAGGCCACCGGCGAAAACCAAAATGTGGGGACGGCCCCTTCTGTCCCCACACCGTCCCCACACTAGGCTCCGGCTGCACGCGAACGGGAGCGGTCATGGGCGGACTGATGAGGGCAGAATACCCTAGGAAATCCGGGATTTCCATCGGCATTGGCGGATGTCAGTGAATAAGGGGTTGGTGGACAGGGCTGGATTCGAACCAGCGTACGCTTGCGCGGGCAGATTTACAGTCTGCTGCCTTTAACCACTCGGCCACCTGTCCACACAGTCCCCTGCCATGAGGGGGGCGTTCCTGAACGTCGCGACGCTCTGAAATTGCGCGAGTCCGTTGCCGGACCCGCCGCCGAGAGGCGCCCCTTTGGCGAAGCACTGCTTGCCTGTCAATGCCCCTGCTGGCAGGGGGCGCGCTTGGATAGCCCAGCCGAGGAATGATAATGAGCAAAGGTGAACACAAACGCGCCCTCAGAGGCCGCGCAGGACGCATGAAGGGCGGACGCGGGTCGGGCCGGGGCAGCACAGGTCAGGTGCGCTTGTGGGGCCGGCACGCGGTAGAAGCGGCGCTCAAGAACCCGGAACGCCAGCACCGCAAGCTCTGGGCCACGCCCGAGGGGCTGGAAAGCTTGGACGGCGAATTGCCCGCAGGTTTCCCGGTCGAACATGCGCAGGCGGCCGATCTGGCGCGCCTTGTCGCGAAGGACGCACCGCATCAGGGACTCGTGCTGGAATGTGCGGCGCTGGAAGATGTGTTCCTCGATGAAGTCGCAGACGGCGAGGCGAACCGCCCGATCGTGGTGCTCGATCAGGTGACCGATCCGCATAATGTCGGCGCGATCCTGCGCTCGGCAGCGGCGTTCGGGGCGGCGGCGATTGTCACGCAGGACCGCCATGCCCCGACCGAAGGCGGTGTTCTGGCCAAGGCGGCATCCGGCGCGCTGGAGACCGTGCCGTGGGTGCGGGTCGTCAACCTCGCCCGCGCTTTGGAGGAATTGGCCGAAGCCGGGTATTGGCGCATCGGCATGGCAGGCGAAGCCGAAGCCGTGCTTGCCGATATCATGCCAACCGGCCCGCTCGCCATCGTGCTCGGCGCAGAAGGCGAAGGCCTGCGCAAGAACATCGCGGCCCACTGCGATGTCCTCGCCAAACTGCCGATTGCCTCGGCGA
>Ga0209278_1000445_pt1 | contig 32743 bp, 28 predicted proteins | sample JI81BgreenDNA_FD_187504 | JGI IMG/M metagenome (GOLD analysis project Ga0209278, IMG submission 187504) | Wastewater effluent complex algal communities from Wisconsin, to seasonally profile nutrient transformation and Carbon sequestration -... | ecosystem: Engineered > WWTP > Effluent > Algae...
CATGGATTACAAACTCGTAATCTGCCTGTTCGACAACTGCAAAAACCGCTCCCTACAGTTCCTCCCATGCCGCGACAACGGCATGTCTCCTCCCCTCAACGTCTCACAAGGAACTGTCATGAAAGCTGCTACCCGCGCCCTCCTGCCCCTGATCATCGCCGCCGCCGCGGGCTCCGCCCTGGCCCAGAGCGCTCCCGCCCCCGAAGCGAAGACCCGCGCCCAGGTCGTCGCCGAAATGCTGGAAGCCCGCCGCCTGGGTCTGCTGGAGACCAACGTCGAAAACTACCCGGTGCAGGCCACCCCGGCCCAGGCCGAACAGATCCGCCAGGCCGGCCTGCGCGCCGTGCAGGGCAACGCGACCGCCTCGCTGCGCTGATCGCGTCTCCGGTTCTCCTCGGTTGTCTCCTCATGCGGCCCTTCGGGGCCGCTTTTTTTGCGCGTGTCGCGGCTCAGGACTTGCCGCCCGCCTTGCGCTTGTGCGCCTCGATCGCCGCCTTCAGCTCGGTGTACTCCTCGCACGGCAGGAAACACGCCTTGTTCAGCGCCGCCAGCCGCTGCTCTGCCTTGGCCAGATCGCCGCGGGTCAGGTGCAGCTCGCCCGAATACTCCAGCGCGCCCCGGTGCTTCGGGTTGATGCGCAGCGCCTGCTCGTAGTGGCTCTCGGCCCGGTCCAGATCGGGCTTGGCGAAGTGACGCAGGCTGTAGCCCATGAGGTTGTGCCAGTCGGCGTTGCCGGTCTCATTGACCCGCTGCAACTCCGCCACCGCCTCCGGCCACTGCTTTTTGGCGATCAGCGCGCGCGCCCCACCCAGCGGATCGGCCACCGCGCTGGGCGCCGGCCCGGGATCGGCGGCCGCGGCGGGCCCGGCGGTCAGGCATGCCGCGGTTGCCACGGCCAGCGCGGCGGCGATGCGTCGGGGTGAAAAAGGGGAAATAGACGGACCCATGCTGCCTCCGGTGTCAGGCACACGCCTGTGGGCACACGGTAGCGCCAGCGCGGGCGGCCGAGTCGATCAACCCCGGGGCGGGGTCGGGCAAGCCGACGAGGCAGCGGAAAAGGTGTCGGCCGATCTGGCGGAGACGGTGAGATTCGAACTCACGGACCCTTGCGGGTCGGCGGTTTTCAAGACCGCTGGATTAAACCACTCTCCCACGTCTCCGGAGGCCCGCATTCTACGGGCGCGGGCCGGCCGGACGCGTGGGCTCAGGCGGTGACCGGGGTGGTGAGCAGGCCGCGGGTTTCGATGAAGCGCACCACCTCGTCCAGGCCGCTGAGGGTCTTGAGGTTGGTCATCACCCAGGGGCGGCGCTGGGGGTCGGGGCGCATGCGGGCGGTGTCGGCGCGCATGACGTCGAGGTCGGCGCCGACGTGGGGCGCGAGGTCGGTCTTGTTGATCACGAACAGGTCGCTCTTGGTGATGCCGGGCCCGCCCTTGCGCGGAATCTTCTCGCCGGCGGCGACGTCGATGACGTAGATGGTGAGGTCGCTGAGTTCGGGGCTGAAGGTGGCGGCCAGGTTGTCGCCGCCGGACTCGATGAACACGACATCCGCGTCGGGGAAGGTGCCGAGCATGCGGTCGATGGCTTCGAGGTTGATGGAGGCGTCTTCGCGGATGGCGGTGTGCGGGCAGCCGCCGGTCTCCACGCCCATGATGCGTTCGGCCGGCAGGGCGCCGCTGACGGTGAGCAGGCGCTGGTCTTCCTTGGTGTAGATGTCGTTGGTGATGGCGACCAGGTCGTAGCGATCGCGCATGGCCTTGCAGAGCATTTCGAGCAGGGTGGTCTTGCCGGAGCCGACGGGGCCGCCGATGCCCACACGCAGCGGGGGCAGGGATTTGGTGCGGCCGGGGATGTGGTGCAGGGCGGTCATGGCGGGGAACGGGTCAGACAGGGGGGCAGGAACAGGTCAGGAGCGGAACAGGCGGGAGTACTGGGTTTCGTGGCGCGCGCTGAGGATGGCCAGACCGGGCGCGAACGCCTGGCGCTCGTCATCGGCGAGGGCGAGGGCGGCGCTCACCGCGAGCGGGATCTCGGGCAGCAGCCGCGCCAAGGTGCGCTGGCCGGCGCCCTGGCCGAGCGGCACGGCCTTGAGCGCGGCTTGCACCAGGTTTTCTGCCCAGGCGAAGGCGTAGGTGGCGGTGCAGCGGGTGGGGTCGGCCTCGCTGGTGGCGGCCGCGGCCGCCCAGGCCAGCGGCCAGCTGGGAGGCTGCAGCGCCGCGCCGTCGAGGCGCGCCTGCACGGCAGCGCCGGCGGGACCGAGGCTGCGGGCCCAGGCCTGCAGGGAGTGGCCCATCTGCTCGCATTGCAGCCGCAGCTCATGGGTCTCGCGGGTCTGCCAGACCCAGTCGTTGAGGGCGCGCAGTCGCGCGTGGTCGTCCGCGCACCACGCGGGCACGGCCTGGGCCACGACCGCCAGCTCGCCGCGCGCGAGCACAAGGTGGAGCTGGTCAACCAGCCAGTCGGCGGCGCTGCCTTCGTCGTGCACCAGGCCGGCGTCCACCGCCGCCTCCAGGCCTTCCGAATAGGAGAACCCGCCCACCGGCAGAGCCGGGGACGCCAGCCACAGCAGCGGAAGCCAGCCCGCGTCAGCCACCGTGGGGGTGGTCATGGGGGTGATCATGGGGGTGGTCAGGGCCGGGGTGGTGGCCGCTTGCGTGAGCGTGGTCGTGGCCATGGTGGTCGTGGCCGTGACCATGGTCGTGACCATGACCATGACCATGACCATGACCATGACCATGGCCGTGATCGCCATAGGCACCGCCGGCGGGCTCGAACGGGGCGTTGAGCGCGGTGACGGTGAGGTGCATGGCCCGCAGCATGTCGGCCAGCACGTGATCGGGCTCGATCTGCAGGTGGTCGGCGCGGAGTTCGACGGGCACGTGGCGGTTGCCCAGGTGGTAGGCCGCGCGCAGCAGGTCGAGCGCTTGCGTGGCCGCGGCGTGGTCCGGGCAGGCGCTGACGCGCAGCACCGGCTGCGCGGCGGCCACCACACGCACCAGCTCGCCGCCGGTGGTGAGCAGCGCGTCACCGCCGCGCAGCACCGTGCCGCGCGGCAGGAACACGGCGAGCGTGCGGCCGTCGCTCAACGTCGCGTCGAAGCGGCTTTTCTGGCGGATGTCCCAGTCGAGTTCCACGGCGGGTGCCCGGCGCAGTAACACCGGCGCGAGTCCCCGCCCTTGTGCGATCAGCTTGGCGCTTTGCAGCATGCGACCCCGCCTCAGAACAGGAAATAACGCTGCGCCATCGGCAGCACGGTGGCGGGCTCGCAGGTCAGCAGTTCGCCGTCGGCGCGCACGCTGTAGGTCTGGGCGTCGATCTCCATGGCGGGGAGCCAGGCGTTATGGACCATGTCGCGCTTGGTCGCCTGCCGGCAGCCGCGCACCGCGGCCAGGGTTTTCTGCAAGCCGTAGCGCGCGCCCACACCGGCGGCCAGCGCGGCCTGCGACACGAAGGTCAGGCTGCCGCGCGCCAGCGCGCCACCGAGCGCCCCGAACTGCGGCCGGTAGTGCACCGGCTGCGGCGTGGGGATCGAGGCGTTGGGGTCGCCCATGGCGGCCAGCGCGATGCTGCCGCCCTTGATCACAAGGAAGGGCTTGACCCCGAAGAACGCGGGCTTCCAGATCACCAGATCGGCCCACTTGCCCACCGCCAGCGAGCCGACCTCGTGGGCGATGCCGTGGGCGATGGCCGGGTTGATCGTGTACTTGGCCACATAGCGCTTGACGCGGAAGTTGTCGTGGCGCGCGCTGCCCTCGGCCAGGGTGCCGCGCTGCAGCTTCATCTTGTGGGCGGTCTGCCAGGTGCGCAGGATCACTTCACCGACCCGGCCCATGGCCTGGCTGTCGCTGCTCATGATGCTGATCGCGCCGCGGTCGTGCAGGATGTCTTCGGCCGCGATGGTTTCCTTGCGGATGCGGCTTTCCGCGAAGGCCAGGTCTTCGGGGATGGCGGCGTCGAGGTGGTGACACACCATGAGCATGTCGACGTGTTCGTCGAGCGTGTTCACGGTGTAGGGCATGGTGGGGTTGGTGGAAGAGGGCAGGAAATTGGCCTCGCCGACCACGCGCAGGATGTCGGGCGCGTGGCCGCCGCCAGCGCCTTCGGTGTGAAAGGCGCACAGGGTGCGGCCCCGGGTGGCGGCGATGGTGTCTTCCACGAAGCCGGACTCGTTGAGCGTGTCGCTGTGGATCGCCACCTGGGTGTCGGTGGCCTCGGCCACGGCCAGGCACTGGTCGATGGCCGAGGGCGTGGTGCCCCAGTCTTCGTGCAGCTTCAGCCCCACCACGCCGGCCTCGATCTGCTCCATCAGGCCCTCGGGCCGGCTGGCGTTGCCCTTGCCGAGGAAGCCGATGTTCATGGGCAGGCCGTCGGCCGCCTGCAGCATGCGTTCGATGTGCCAGGGGCCGGGGGTGCAGGTGGTGGCGAAGGTGCCGGTGGCGGGCCCGGTGCCGCCGCCGAGCATGGTGGTGATGCCCGAGGCCAGCGCCTCGTCGACCTGCTGCGGGCAGATGAAATGGATGTGGCTGTCGATGCCGCCGGCGGTGACGATCATGCCCTCGGCCGCGATGATCTCGGTGCCCGGGCCGATGACGATGTCCACCCCCGGCTGCACGTCGGGGTTGCCGGCCTTGCCGATGGCGGCGATGCGTCCGTCCTTCAGGCCGATGTCGGCCTTGACGATGCCCCAGTGGTCGATGATCAGCGCGTTGGTCAGCACGGTGTCGACCGCGCCCTGCGCGCGCGAGCGCTGCGATTGCGCCATGCCGTCGCGGATGGTCTTGCCGCCGCCGAACTTGACCTCTTCGCCATAGCCGCCGGCGCCCAGCGTGAAGTCGCGCTCGACCTCCACGATCAGGTCGGTGTCGGCCAGGCGCACGCGGTCGCCCACGGTGGGGCCGAACATGTCGGCGTAGGCGCGGCGGTGGATCGTGGCCATCAGCGGGACTCCTGGACGTGGTGGGCGGACGGGGCGCTCACAGCGGCCCCTGCGTGAGACCACGGAAGCCGATCACCACGCGGTCGCCCGCGTAGTCGACCAGCTCGACGGTGCGCTGCTGGCCGGGCTCGAAGCGCACCGCGGTGCCGCTGGCGATGTTCAGCCGCATGCCGCGCGCGGCGGCGCGGTCGAAGGACAGCGCGGCGTTGGTCTCGGCGAAGTGGTAGTGCGAGCCGACCTGAATCGGCCGCGTCGCGGTGTTGTGGACCACGAGGGTGGTGGTGCGGCGGCCCGGGTTGAGCGGGTGCTCGCCGTCGTCGATCAGGGTTTCGCCGGGCGTCATGGCGTTCAGCGTCCGCGCGACGACCACCAGGCGGCCGCGGCCAGCGCCACGACGATCAACAGGCCCACGGTGTCGGTGGCGTGCCAGTGGGCGCCGCTCAGGCCGTGGCCCTCGTGGGCGAGCGCGAGGCCGGGCAGGGCCGACAGGGTGGCAAGGGACAGGGTGCGACGCTTCATGGGGGCTCCTCGGGGAACGGGGGTGGTGGCCGGGTGGCGCGGGGCGGCCGCGCGGGTCACGGAATGGGCTGGTGCACGGTGACCAGCTTGGTGCCGTCGGGGAAGGTGGCTTCCACCTGGATGTCGGGGATCATGTCCGCCACGCCGTCCATCACGTCGGCCCGGCTGAGCACGCTGCGCCCTTCGCTCATCAGCTGGGCCACCGTCTTGCCGTCGCGGGCGCCCTCCATCACCGCCGCGGTGATCAGGGCGATGGCCTCGGGGTGGTTGAGCTTGAGGCCGCGCGCGCGGCGCCGCTCGGCGAGCAGCGCGGCGGTGAAGATCAGCAGCTTGTCTTTCTCGCGCGGGGTCAGGTCCATGGGTCTCCATCCTCGGGGTTGCCGTCGGTTCAGCAAATCCCGTGCCGCCAGGGGCGGTGGCCGCGGGATTTGGCACGGAAGCTGCACGCCCCCCGGTGTGTCCGCCGTCGTCCCACCCCCATCGCCCGATGCGCCCCAGCGCATCATCAAGGTGCGCCGCGACTACAACAGCTGGGTCGGCCGGGAGACGCTGGAAGACTATGCCCTGCGTTATACGCCGCAGCGCTTTCGCAAGTGGAGCGAGTGGCGCGTGGCCAACACCGCGTTTGGTGCGGCGTCCTTCCTGATCCTGGAGGCGCTGGGGGCGACGCTGCTGGTGCAGTACGGCTTCATCAACGCCGCGCTGGCCATCCTGGCCACCGGCCTGATCATCTTCCTCGCCGGCCTGCCCATCAGCACCTACGCCGCGCGCTACGGCGTGGACATGGACCTGCTCACCCGCGGCGCGGGTTTTGGCTACATCGGCTCGACCATCACCTCGCTGATCTACGCCTCCTTCACCTTCATCTTCTTTGCGCTGGAGGCCGCCGTGATGGCCTACGCCCTGGAACTGGCGCTGGACATCCCGCCGGCCTGGGGCTACCTGATCTGCGCCGTGGTCGTGATTCCGCTGGTGACCCACGGCGTGTCGGTGATCAGCCGGTTCCAGGTCTGGACCCAGCCGCTGTGGATCGTGATGATGGTGGTGCCCTTCGTGGCGGTGGCGTGGCACGCGCCCCACGTGTTCACCGAAGTGGTGCGCTACGGGGGCGAAAGCGGGGCGGGCTCGGCCTTCGACTGGCACCTTTTTGGTGCAGCGTTGACCGTGGGGATCGCCCTGATCACGCAAATGGGCGAGCAGGCCGACTACCTGCGCTTCATGCCCGCGCGTCAGCCGGGGCGGCCCTGGCGCTGGTGGGCCGGCGTGCTCGCGGGCGGGCCGGGCTGGGTGGTCCTGGGGGTGTTGAAGATGCTCGGCGGCGCCTTGCTGGCCTACCTCGCGCTGAGCCACGCGGTGCCGCCCGACCGCGCGGTCGATCCCAACCAGATGTACCTCGCGGCCTACGAGTTCGTGTTCGCGCACCAGGGCTGGGCGATCGCGGCCACGGCGCTGTTTGTGGTGGTGTCTCAGCTCAAGATCAACGTCACCAACGCCTACGCCGGCTCGCTGGCGTGGAGCAACTTCTTCTCGCGCCTGACCCACAGCCACCCGGGCCGCGTGGTGTGGGTGGTGTTCAACACCTTCATCGCCTTCTTGCTGATGGAGATGAACGTGTTCCAGGCGCTGGGCCAGGTGCTGGGCGTGTACTCCAACATCGCCATCGCCTGGATCATGGCCGTGGTGGCGGACCTGGTGATCAACAAGCCGCTGGGCTGGAGCCCGCCCGGCATCGAGTTCAAGCGCGCGCACCTGTACGACGTGAACCCGGTGGGCGTGGGAGCCATGGTGCTGGCGTCCAGCCTGTCGATCGCCGCCCACATGGGCTTCATGGGCCCGACGGCCGAGGCCTTCTCGGCGGTGATCGCCATGGTCACGGCGCTCGTCACGGCGCCGCTGATTGCCTGGGCCACGGGCGGGCGCTACTACATTGCCCGCGGCGCCGCCGCGTCCGATGGCCCGGCCTCGGGCGCGGCGCGCGCCTGGCGGGGCTGGCGTCTGGCCGGTGAGCCCGGGCGGGTACACACCTGCGTGATCTGCGAGCGGCCCTACGAGGCACCCGACATGGCCCACTGCCCGGCCTACGGTGGCGCGATCTGTTCCCTGTGCTGCACGCTCGACGCCCGCTGCGGGGATCTCTGCAAGCCCCACGCCACGCTCTCGGCCCAGTGGGGCGCGGCGCTGCGGCGTGTGCTGCCCCGGCGCGTGTGGCCCTATCTTGATGCCGGGCTGGCCCACTACCTGCTGCTGATGCTGGTGATGGCGCCGCTGCTGGCCGCGGTGCTGGGCCTGCTGTACCGCCAGGAGGCGCAAAGTCTGCTGGCCAACCTCGGTCCGGCCGCCGGCGCCATCGACACCGCGCTGCGCGCGGGCTTCCTGCGGGTGTACGCGGTGTTGCTGCTGATTGGCGCCACCGTCGCCTGGTGGCTGGTGCTGGCGCACCAGAGCCGCGTGGTGGCGCAGGAAGAGTCCAACCGCCAGACCCGGCTGCTGCTGCAGGAGATCGAGTCCCATCGCCGCACCGACGAAGCCCTGCAGCAGGCCCGCCACGCCGCCGAGCAGGCCAACCAGGCCAAGACCCGCTACATCAGCACCATCAGCCACGAACTGCGCACACCGCTCAACAGCATCCTGGGCTACGCGCAGCTCCTGCAGGAAGACCCCGACCTCGCGCCACACCGTGCCCAGGCCATCCGCGTCATCAACCGCGGCGGCGAACACCTGCTCTCCCTGATCGAAGGCACGCTGGACATCGCCCGCATCGAGTCCGGCAAGCTGCGGCTGGAGATCCGGCCCATGGCCTTTGCCGACGCCGTGCGCGAGGCGGCCAGCCTGTTTGAGCTGCAGGCCCGCGCCAAGGGGCTGGACTTCCGCTTCGACGCGGCCACGCGGCTGCCCGAGGCGGTGCGCGCCGACGACAAGCGCGTGCGCCAGATCCTGATCAACCTGCTGGCCAACGCGGTGAAGTTCACCCGCCGCGGCCGGGTCATGCTGCGCGTGACCTACGCGCGCGAGATGGCGCAGTTCGAGGTGCACGACACCGGGCCGGGCATGACGCCGGCCGAGCTGGAGCGCGTGTTCGAGCCGTTCGCCCGGGGCGCCGCCGAGGGGCTGGAGCCGCTGGAGGCGGTGAACGGCACGGGGCTGGGCCTGACGATCGCCAAGATGCTGACCGACCTCATGGGCGGCGCGCTGACGGTGCGCAGCGTGCCCGGCGAAGGGTCGGTGTTCACCGTGCGCCTGTTCCTGCCCGAGCTCAGCGGCGGAGCGCCCGCGCGCGCCGGCGTGCCGAGCCCGGTGGGCTACGCCGGCGACCGGCGCCGGGTGATGGTGGTGGACAACGAAGAGGCCGACCGCGAACTGATCGCGCGCTGGCTGGTGCCTCTGGGCTTTGAGGTGATGCCCGCGCGCAGCGGCCTGGACGCGCTGGCCCAGCTGGACGGCCTGTCGCCCGATGCGCCCCAGGCGCCCCACGCGATCTTTCTCGACCTTGCGATGCCCGGCATCGACGGCTGGGAGACGCTGCGGCGGCTGCGCGCCCGCGGCTGGGGCGCTGTGCCCACCGCGATCGTCTCGGCCAACGCCTTCGACCGGGGTCTGCCCGGGGACATCGATCCCGATGCGCCTGCGGCCGTGCGCCACCGCCCGCAGGATTTCTTCGTCAAACCCGTGCGGCGGGACGACCTGCTCGCGTGGCTGGGGGCCCAGCTGGCGCTGCGCTGGATCAGCGGCGCGCCGGTGGTCCCGGTGCCCGCGGTGCCGGCGGCGGCACCGCCGGCCTGGCCCGCGCCCGAGGCCCTGAGCGGTCTGCTGGAGCTCGTGCGGCTCGGGTATCTCAAGGGCGTGGTGCAGTGGCTCGACGCCTGGGAGCGCCGCGAGCCTGCCCAGGCCACCCGCATTGAGCGGCTGCGCGCCCTGGCGCGCGAGTTCCGGTTCGACACGCTCGAAACCCTGCTGACCGAACGCCATGGCTGAGCACCCGCCTCCCCATCCCTTGTCCGCCGACGCCCCGGTGGTGCTGATCGTCGACGACGTGCCCGACAACCTCGGCGCGCTGCACGACGCGCTCGACGCCAGCGGCTACACCGTGCTGGTGGCGCTGGACGGCGAAAGCGCCCTGCGCCGCGCCGCGCAGGCCCGCCCCGACCTGATCCTGCTCGACGCGGTCATGCCGGGGCTGGACGGCTTCGAGGTGGCGCGGCGCCTCAAAGCCGATCCGGTCACCGCCCCCATTCCCATCGTGTTCATGACCGGCCTCACCGACACCGACCACCTCGTGCGGGCGCTGGACGCTGGCGGGGTGGACTACGTGACCAAGCCGCTCAAGCCGCGCGAGGTGATCGCGCGCATGGGCGTGCACCTGGCCCAGTCGCGCCACGCCCGCGAGGACGCGCGCGAGCGCCAGCAGGCGCGCCATGCGCTCGACGCCTTCGGCTACGCCAGCATCACAGTGCGCGCGCGCGACGGCCGCCTCATGTGGCAGACGCCGCTGGCGCGCAGCCTGCTGCGCCAGTACGGCGGTGGCGACGGCGTGACCGCGCCCGAGCCGGTGATGGCCTGGCTGCGCCGCCACCTCGACGACGCGCGGGCCTTGCGCGAACCGCCCCGCCTCACGCTCGATCAGGGTCCGCGCCGCCTGACGCTGCGCCTGCACCAGTGCGTGGACGACGAGGACAACCCCGCCGCCCAGACCGGGGGTGACTGGCTGATCGTGATGCAGGAAACCTCGGACGACGCGGTACTCGGCGCCCTCGCTGAGGCCTTCGCGCTCACCGCGCGCGAGGCCGAGGTGCTGTACTGGGTCGTGCAAGGCAAGATCAACCGCGACATCGCCGACATCCTGGGCGCCAGCCCGGCCACGGTGAAGAAACACCTCGAACGCATCCACGCCAAGCTCGGCGTGGAGACCCGCACCGCGGCCGCTGCCATGGCGCTGCAACGCGTGCCCGCGCTCACGCCGCACCCGAGCCACTGACCAGGCCGGTGGGCCGCGCGGCGCGGTCCCTGGGGCGTTCAGCGGATCGGCACCGACCGCGTGGCGCGGCAGCATGCGGCCATGTTTCACGCCCGCTCGCCCCGGGGCTTCCAACCCACCGCCCGCCCCACGGCCAGGGGGGATCTCGCCGCGGCTGACTGCTGGCTGGAGCCGCTGGCGCCGCACCACGCGACCGCGCTGGCCTGGCAGTACCGCGACCCCGCGATTGCCGACCGCACGCTGCTGCCGCCGATGCACGGCCCCGATGCCGGCGCCGCGTGGGTGGCCGACCGGCTGAGGCAGCCGGTGCTGGGCTCGGTGCTGATGGCCCGGGGGCTGGGGCTGGTGGGTTATGCGGAATGGGTCACCGACGGTGAGGCCGGGTTTCTGTGCCTGTGGATCGGCATCGACTGGCAGGGTCGTGGTCTCGGGCGCCGGCTGGTGACGATGGCCTGCGATCGGGCCGCCCGGCAGGGCCTGCATCCCCTGTTCACCGCGGCGCTGGACGACAACCACCGCTCGCTGGCCGCGCTGCGCGCCGGCGGCTTCGCCGACCTGCCGCTGCGTGCCCTGCCGCCGGACCACGACCGGGTGTTCCTCGTGCACGGCGAGCAGGCCCAGCGGCCGGCCGCCGCGGTGCGGCGCCTCGTGTTGTTTTCCGACGCGATGCAGACCGGTCTGGCGTTTGCGCCACCGTGCGCCACATCGATGACGCCGTCACGCTGATGGGGGACGTACGCCACCCGGCGTACATACGCCACCGCGGGGTCTCCCTAGAGTGCGCCTCAAGGTTGGGCAGGCCACTTGCGCCGCCCGACCGCCCGTCCCCCAACCCTGAGGAATCCTGGAGAAGCGCCATGACCCATTCCCTGAACCAACGCCGTTTCACGCTCAAGACCCTGGCCGCCGCGGCCACGGTCGCCTCGCTCGGTCTCACCGGCCTGAGCGCCCACGCGCAGTCGACCATCAAGGTCGGCATCCTGCACTCGCTGTCGGGCACGATGGCCATTTCCGAGACCGTGCTGAAAGACGTGGCCCTGATGACGATCGATGAGATCAACGCCAAGGGCGGCGTGCTGGGCAAGAAGCTCGAACCGGTGGTGGTCGACCCCGCGTCCAACTGGCCGCTGTTTGCCGAGAAGGCCAAGCAGCTGATCGATCAGGACAAGGTGGCCGTGGTGTTCGGCTGCTGGACGTCGGTGTCGCGCAAGTCGGTGCTGCCGGTGTTTGAAGAGAAGAACTCGCTGCTGTTCTACCCGGTGCAGTACGAGGGCGAAGAACTCAGCAAGAACGTGTTCTACACGGGTGCCGCGCCCAACCAGCAGGCCATTCCCGCCGTGGAATACCTGATGAGCAAGGACGGCGGCAGTGCCAAGCGCTTCGTGCTGCTGGGCACCGACTACGTCTACCCGCGCACCACCAACAAGATCCTGCGCGCCTTCCTCAAGAGCAAGGGCGTGAGCGACGCCGACATCATGGAGGAGTACACGCCCTTCGGTCACAGCGACTACCAGACCATCATCGCCAAGATCAAGAAGTTCGCGGCCGAGGGCAAGAAGACCGCCGTGGTCTCCACCATCAACGGCGACTCCAACGTGCCGTTCTACAAGGAGCTCGGCAACCAGGGTCTGAAGGCGACCGACGTGCCGGTGGTGGCTTTCTCGGTGGGTGAGGAAGAGCTGCGCGGCGTGGACACCAAGCCGCTGGTCGGCCACCTCGCCGCCTGGAACTACTTCATGAGCATCAAGAGCCCGGCCAACACCGAGTTCGTCAAGAAGTGGAGCGACTACGCCAAGGCCAAGAACATCCCTGGCCACAAGGACAAGCCGCTGACCAACGACCCGATGGAAGCCACCTACATCGGCATCCACATGTGGAAGCAGGCGGTCGAGAAGGCCAAGAGCACCGACACCGACAAGGTGATCGCTGCGATGGCCGGCCAGACCTTCCCGGCGCCGGGCGGCTTCATGTCCACGATGGACAAGGAGAACCACCACCTGCACAAGCCGGTGTTCATCGGCGAGATCAAGGCCGACGGCCAGTTCAACGTGGTGTGGAAGACCAAGGGTCCGGTGGTGGCCGATCCTTGGAGCGACTACATCCCGGAAAACAAGGGCAAGAAGAACGTGCCGGACAAGAAGTAAGCACCCCCGCGCGCCGTCGGCGCTCCCCCCTCTCCCGCCGCCGGCGGGAGGGGGCGACACCTTGGGCCGGCGGAGCCGGACCCTCGGTGTCCCTGGGATGGCCGGGCTGGCGTTGGCCTGTGATGGTGGCGTTCTGATGACTGTTCTGTGGCTCCGGCTGTCCCCGGCATCGGGTGGGTTGCATTGGCTTGTGGTTGAGGAGTCTTGATGACTTTTTTTTGGCTCCGGCGGCTGTGTCTGGGGGTGATGCTCGCGGTGGGCATGGGCGCGGGGCATGCGCTGACGCCGGCCGACGCGCTGGCCGTGGCGCAGGGCGACAGCGACACGCGCATTGAGACCATCAACCGCCTGGCGGCCGCGGCCGATCCGCAGGCGATTGCCCTGCTGCAGGCCCTGGCCGAGGGCTCGGTGCAGGTGCAGGGCGAACGCACGCTGATCGTCGGCGCCGACGGCACGCCGCGCGATGCGGTCACCGGGGCCGCGGTGACGCCCGACGGTTCGGCCGACGATGCGGTGGTCAACAACCGCCTGCGCGGCGCGCTCAACACCGCGCTGGCGGGCGCAGCCCTGTTTGGCGATGACGCCAAGGCGCAACGCGACGCCGCCACCGTGGTGCAGCGCGCCAGCGTGGACGATCCCGACCCCGCCCGTTTGCCCCTGATCGACCGGGCCTTGGCCTTGTCCACCCTGGATGCGACCGCGCGCGAGCGCCTCGAACTCGCGCGCGCCGCGCTGCAACTCGCCAGCGCCGACCCCGCCGAGCGCATCGCCGCCGCGCAGGCGCTGGGCGCGGTGAGCCAGCCGGCGGTGCGGCCCTTGCTGGAGCAGGCGCGCGCCGCGGAGAGCGAGCCCGCGGTGCAGGCGGCGCTGAGTGCAGCGCTGGCCTCGCTGGAGCGGCGACTGGCGCTGGGCAGCGCCCTGGCCCAGGCCTTCAGCGGCATCAGCCTGGGCAGCATCCTGCTGCTGGCGGCGCTCGGTCTGGCGATCACCTACGGGCTGATGGGCGTGATCAACATGGCCCACGGCGAGCTGATCATGATCGGTGCTTACGCGACCTGGGGCGTGCAGGTGCTGTTCCAGCGCTTTCTGCCGGACTGGTTTGATGTCTACCTGCTGGCTGCGTTGCCGGTGGCCTTTGCCACCTCGGCCCTGGTCGGCGCGGCCATGGAGCGCAGCGTGATCCGGTTCCTGTATGGCCGGCCGCTGGAGACGCTGCTGGCCACCTGGGGCATCAGCCTGGTGCTGATGCAGTCGGTGCGCAGCCTGTTTGGCGCGCAAAACGTGAGCGTGGAGAACCCCGCCTGGATGAGCGGCAGCGTCACGCTCATGGGCAACCTCACGCTGCCCTGGAACCGGGTGGTGATCATCGCCTTCGCGATCGCCGTGCTGGCCGGCGTGGCCTTGCTGATCGCGCGCACGCGGCTGGGGCTGTTCGTGCGCGGGGTCACGCAGAACCGGCCGATCGCCGCCTGCATGGGCGTGAACACGGCGCGCATCGACACCTGGGCTTTCGCGCTGGGCTCCGGCATCGCCGGGCTCGCCGGCTGCGCGCTGAGCCAGATCGGCAACGTGGGGCCCGACCTCGGTCAGGCCTACATCGTCGACTCGTTCATGGTGGTCGTGCTCGGTGGCGTGGGCCAGCTCGCGGGGACGGTCTATGCCGCGCTCGGCCTGGGGGTGCTCAACAAGCTCATCGAGGGCTGGGCCGGCGCGGTGCTGGCCAAGATCGCGGTGCTGGTGTTCATCATCGTGTTCATCCAGAAGCGGCCCCAAGGCATCTTCGCCATGAAAGGACGGGAAGCGTGACCCACCCCCGTCGCTCCGCTGCGCCCTTCACGTGGCAGTGCCTGCGGCCCGGCGGAGCCGGTTCCGCGGCACGCCCGACCATTCACTTCGCTCGCGAGGCTGGCCGCTCATGACCGCTGCTTCTGTTTCTCTTCCGGGGCCGCGTCCCTTGCTCACGCGCTCTGCATTCAGCGGCGTCATGGTGGCGCTGCTGGTGGTCTGCGCGGTGGCACCGGTGCTGAATCTGGTGGTGCCCGAGGGCAGCCCGTTCCACCTGTCGGACTACATGGTGGGTCTGCTGGGCAAGATCATGTGCTACGCCATCTGCGCGCTGGCGATGGACCTGATCTGGGGCTACACCGGCATCCTGTCGCTGGGCCACGGGCTGTTCTTTGCCCTCGGCGGCTACGTGATGGGCATGTACCTGATGCGCCAGATCGGGCGCGACGGCAACTACCAGAGCGACCTGCCCGATTTCATGGTGTTCCTTGACTGGAAGGAACTGCCGTGGCACTGGGCGCTGTCCGACAGCTTTGTGGCCACGCTGGTGTTGATCGTGCTGGTGCCCGGGCTGGTGGCCTTCGTGTTTGGCTACTTCGCGTTCCGCTCGCGGATCAAGGGCGTGTACTTCTCCATCATCACGCAGGCCCTGACCTATGCGGCGCTGCTGCTGTTCTTCCGCAACGAAACCGGGCTGGGCGGCAACAACGGCTTTACCGATTTCAAGCGCATCCTGGGGCTGCCGCTGGCCACGCCCGGCATGCGCATGACCCTGTTTGTCATCACCGGCCTGACGCTGCTGGGCTTCTACCTGCTCGCGCGGTGGATCGTGGCCAGCAAGTTTGGCCGGGTGCTGCAGGCGATCCGCGACGCGGAGAGCCGGGTCATGTTCTGCGGCTACAACCCGCTGCCCTACAAACTCGCCATCTGGACGCTGTCGGCCGTGATGTGCGGCATCGCCGGGGCGCTGTATGTGCCGCAGGTCGGCATCATCAACCCCAGCGAGCTCAGCCCGGCCAACAGCATCGAGATCGCCATCTGGGCGGCGGTGGGCGGCCGGGCCTCGCTGATCGGGCCGATCGTGGGCGCGTTTCTGGTCAACGGGGCCAAGAGCTGGCTCACCGTGGCTTTCCCCGAGGTGTGGCTGTATTGCCTGGGCGCGCTGTTCATCGCGGTCACGCTGTTCATGCCCCACGGGGTGGTCGGCCTGGCGCGCCAGTGGCGCCAGCGGCGCGCCGCGGTTCGCGCAGCGAGCGCACCCGCGCCGGCCGGTGCACCGCGCGAGGAGTCCGCTGCATGACACCCGATCTTCAACAGGACGGCGCGCAGCGCCACGAACGGGCTTTGGCCGCGGTCGCGCCAGGGGCCACCGAAAGCGGTGGGCGCACCGCGGGTTTTTCACGGCTGGTGCAGCCGGGCGAGGTGGATGTGGCCCATGGCCGCATCCTGTACCTGGACGATGTGCACGTGAGCTTCGACGGCTTCAAGGCCATCAACGGGCTGTCGCTGGACATTGCCCCGGGCGAGCTGCGTTGCATCATCGGCCCCAACGGCGCCGGCAAGACGACGATGATGGACATCATCACCGGCAAGACCCGGCCCGACCGCGGCAGCGTGTTCTTCGGCTCCACCATCGACCTGCTGCGCCACCGCGAGGCCGAAATCGCCGCGCTGGGCATCGGCCGCAAGTTCCAGAAGCCCACGGTGTTTGAGCAGCTCACCGTGTTCGAGAACCTGGAGCTGGCGCTGGCCACCGACAAGCGCGTGCGCCGCAGCCTGCGTTTCGCACTCGACAGTACCCAGCGCGACCGGGTGGCCGAGGTGTTGCAGACCATCCACCTCGCGGCGGCGGTCGATCGCCCGGCCGGCCTGCTCAGCCACGGTCAGAAGCAATGGCTGGAGATCGGCATGTTGCTGATGCAGGAGCCGCGGCTGCTGTTGCTCGATGAGCCGGTGGCGGGCATGACCGATGAGGAAACCGAGCGCACCGCCGAACTGTTCCTGCAACTCAAGGGCCGGCATTCGCTCATGGTGGTGGAGCACGACATGCATTTCGTGCGGGCCATCGCGGAGAAGGTGACGGTGCTGTGCGACGGCGCGGTGCTGGCCGAGGGCACGCTGGACGAGGTGCAGGCCGACGAGCGTGTGATCGAGGTGTATCTTGGACGATAGCCCCCCGCCGCGCTTCGCGCGACCCCCCACGGGGGGCAACACCAGCGGCCCGGCCAAGCCGGTTCCGCGGTGTTCCGGGCCAGTGAATGCAATAGGAATCCATCCATGAGCCTCCTGGAAGTCAAGGACGTCAACCAGTACTACGGCGGCAGCCACATCCTGCGCAACGTGGGCCTGAGCGCCGCGCTGGGCGAGGTCACGGTGGTGCTGGGGCGCAACGGCGTGGGCAAGACGACTCTGCTGAAGTCGCTGATGGGGCTGGTGCCGATCAAGAGCGGCAGCATCACGCTGGCGGGTGAAGCGATCCACGCGGCCACGCCCTACGAGCGGGCCCGCCGGGGCATTGGCTTCGTGCCCCAGGGGCGCGAGATCTTCGCGAGGCTGACGGTGCAGGAGAACCTGCAGATGGGGCTGGCCACGAAGCCGGCCGGCACGCCGGTGCCGGGCGAGCTGTACGAGTTGTTTCCGGTGCTCAAGCAGATGCTGGGTCGCCGCGGGGGCGACCTCTCCGGCGGACAGCAACAGCAGCTGGCGATTGCGCGCGCGCTGGCCGCGGGGCCGAAGCTGCTGATCCTGGACGAGCCGACCGAGGGCATCCAGCCCAACATCATCAAGGACATCGGCCGCGTGATCCGCCTCCTGGCCGATCGGGGCGACATGGCGATCGTGCTGGTCGAGCAGTACTACGACTTCGCTGAAGCGCTGGCCGACCAGTACGTGGTGCTGGAGCGCGGCGAGGTGATCGCGCGCGGGCCGGGGTCGGAGATGGCCGCGCGCGGGGTGCGCCAGCTGGTCGCGATCTGAGGACCGCGACCACGGCGGCAGCGCGTCAGGCCGGGGCGTGGTGGCCGAGTGCCCGGGTGCAGGCGTGGTGTGCCTCGTGGTGCGCCACGCCGACGGCCATCAGCAGGTCAAACAGGCCTTCCAGCGCCTCCATCAGCGGCTGCGGCGGCAGCGCGTGGGACACGCCCTCGGTGTGCGCGGTCACGAAGCCCAGCAGCCACTCGCCATCGTCGCGGTGCAGGCCGGTGTGGCCGAAGCGTTCGAAGCGGGCCATGAGCGCGTGCAGCCAGGCCACGGTCACCCACGGGGCCTGGAAGCGGGCCTGCACCCGGGCCAGGCCGTGCAGGGTGTCCCGGGTGAGGGCGTGGGGGGGATGGCGCTCGTCCGCCAGCATGGCGTGGGCCAGCGCCTGTCCAGCGGCGAGGCGGTCGGTGAGCGGGCATTGCAGCAGCAGGGCCTGTGCCATCGCCTGGTGCGCGTGGGTGGTGGCGTGGGCCTGGCCGAGGGCGTGCACCAGCCGCTCCAGGCCGTCCGGGGTGGCGAGGGCACCGCGCACCAGGCCCGGCATCCAGGCGTCCGTGTCGATGCCGCCTCCGAGCAGGGCGCGCAGGGCCAGTGGTGCGTGGTGGGCGAACGACGGTGCCAGCAGCGCTTCCAGCACGGCCTGTCGCGGATGGTGCCGTCCCTGCTGATCGAGCCACGCGGTGTGCCGCCGCGGCAGCCAATGCCACACCAACGGCCAGGCGTCGCCGTCGCCCGCGGTGGCCAGGGCGCCGACCGTGTGGTGCAGGCGCACGAGCGCCATGCACGGGTGGCGCCGGCCGGCGCCGGTCAGGCTCAGGCTGGCGGCGTGGGTGAGGGCGAAGAGGATGCGGTGGCGCAGGCGGCTGCCGGCCTCCTGGCCCACGCGGGCGCACAGGCCCAGCAGGGTTTGCACCGCCTCGTCGCCGACGGGGGTCAGCAGCCAGTGGTCGTCGCACGCCGTGTGACCCACGCGGATCACCGGCGGGTGGCGGTGCATGAGCCAGGGGGCGCCGCTGTCTGGCGCGGCGTGGGTCGCCTGGGCGCTGGGGTGCTGGTCCAGCAGGGTGGCGAAGCCGGTGTCCAGCGCGATGGCGCCGAGGTCGCCGATCAGGTCGTGCAGGCCGTGCAGCGTGGTGTCCTGGCTGAGCGCGTCGAGGGTGTGGCGCAGGGGGTCCGGGGCCAGCCGGTCCCAGCGGGGGAGCAGCAGGTTGCGCGCCCGGCGCTGGGCCAGGTCGGCTGCCATCGACGATCCCCCGGGCGGCAGCAGGGAGAGCGCGTGCGGCACCCAGAAGGGCAGGGGACCGCTCTGCGCCACCGCCTGCTCCAGCAGACCGAGCGCCACGGCGGTCGGGTCGCTGGCACCGGCGAAGCTGGCGATCAGCGCGTGGACCACGTGGTCGTGGCGGTGGTCGTGGCGGTTGGCGTGGTGGTGCAGGTGTTCAACCAGCCGGCCGATCACCGCGGCTTCGACCGAGGGGTGGCGCAGGCGCGCGGTGTGCAGGACGCGCACGAAGGCCTCGTGGTGGCGGGCGGCGCGTTCCTGGTCGACACCGTCCACGCCGCGGCCTTCGAGCTCGTCGAGTGCGGCCAGCAGATGGGTCTGGGCTTCGGGAAGCGGGGTGTCCGGGTGGAGGATGTGGGCGGTGTCGAGCGTGAGCAGGAGCGGACCCGGGGGCGGACGCAGGCGGGAGCCGAAGGGCGTGGGGGTGGTGTTCATGGCGGCGCGACGGTGAAGGAGGCCGCCATCGTGCGGCGCCCGGCTGCCGCTGTCGCTCGGGCCGATGCCCGATCGGCCCGCCACCCCAGGCCCCGCGGAGACCGGGATCAGGCCGCCATCGCCTCGTCGAGCAGACCGGGGCGTTGTGGCGTGCGGAAGCCCGACGGCAGGGGCACCGCGCCGGCATCGCGGGTCTCGCCCATGCGCACCGGCGCACCCTTGAAGCGGGCCCGCAATTCGTCCACCCGTGGTTCCAGAGCGTCGGCGTCGGGGATGCGCGCGCGGTAGCGCTGCAGCACCTGGTGGGCGGATTCAAACAGCTTGGCGTTGAGCGTGCGCTCGCCTTCGGCGATGAGTTGGGTCACGGTGCCGCGCGGATCGCCGCGCAGCGTGAGCTTCATGGCCTCCTCGGTGAGCTTGAGGATGGTGGCATGGCCGCCGCGCAGGATCTCTGCCCAGCCCTCGTGTCCCCGCGCAGCCCCGTGCAGGACCTCGCTGAGTGAGCGGCTGCTGCCAAACCGCAGCGCGAGCCGCTGGACGGTGTTTTCGTGGTCGGGCGGGGTTTGGCCCCGCTGGTGCAGGCGCACCATGACACCGAGCAGGTTGCAGGCCGCCTCCAGGTCGAATGCGGGCTCGCCGATCTGCCCTGCCACACGCAGCACCGATTCGGTGGCCCGGCTGCCCTGGCCGTTGTGCAGCGCATTGATCGCCTCCGCGACCTCCAGCAGGCGGTGCGGCCGCTCCGGCTCAAAGCTGCGGTCACGCAGGCGCGTGAGCTGGTCCACACAGCGCTGCAGGCCTTTGCCGTCGTTGTTGTCGAGGCGGGCGAAGGCGAGCAACACCAGGGTCTGTGGGTCGTAGAGCTTGGAGTCCAGGCCGAGGCGTGTGGCCCGGTCGAGCAGCTCGAGGGACTCGGCCCGGTCGCCGGCATACCAGGCCAGCATGCCGTGCTTGAGCAGCCGACTCACCGACCCGGGCGTGAGCCGCGTGGCGGTGGCGTAGGTGGCCAGCGCGTTCTGGAACTGGCCCAGTTCGAACTGGGCGCGGCCCATGACGTCGTAGGCGTCGGCATAGTCGTTGTCGTCGCGCACCAGGCTCTCCAGCGTGCTGAGTGCGCGGGCGGGCTGGCCCGATTCCAGCTGCGCGCGGGCCACACCGAGCCGGGCCCAAGGCACCGTCTTGGCCTCGATCACAGCCTCGAAGAGCTTTTGCGCGTCGTCGATCTGGCCGGCGCGCAGCATCAGTTCGGCGCCGATGCGCGCGGCGTACAGCCAGTAGGGCTGGCGCGACTCGAAGCGCGCCTGGCACAGCATCGAGGCGGTGTCGAAATCCTCGGCGTCGATGGCGGCAAAGATGTCGTGCAGCGCGCGCTTGCGCTGGCGCGCCTGCAGGATGCGCTCGGCCAGCCGCGCGCCGGTGTGGGGTTTGAGCAGGTAGGCGTCGAGCGCGGCCTCGGCCGCCTCGGCCACCTTGGTGTAGGTGGCTTCGGCGGTGATCATGATGAACACCGTGTAGAAGGGCAGCAGCTGGTTGCGGCGCAGGTCGTCTAGCAGCTCCTGACCGGAGCCGCTGTCGCGGTCGAAATGCTGCTCGCAAATGATGACGTCGAAGCGCGCGGCTTCCAGCTTGCGCCGCGCTTCGTGCAGCCGCGAGCACTGCACCACGGTGCCCACGCCGATGTCGCGCAGCTGCGATACCAGGATCGAGCGCGACTGCGGGTTGCCTTCGATCACGAGGGCGCTGGATTCGTGGAGCGGTGGTTGGGCTGCAGCCATGGTGGTTCAGCCCGGCGCATGGCCGGGTGCTGCGATTGTGGGCAGCCTGACGCGCTGGCAGCGGCCGGAATTGGGCCGGGCCGGCCACCCATTTCCGGCGTTTGCCCCCCGGCCGGGGATCGCGCCCGCGGCGGTCGGCCGGCGGGGCTGGCGCTCAGACCCGCCAGATCCGCGGCGGTCGGTCCGGCAGGCCCCAGGCGGTGTGGCGCAGGGCGGCCCACGCCTGCTGGAACAGCGCCATCAGCGGTTCCACCACCGGCGCGGTGGCGCGCAGCACCACCAGCTGCGGGTGGGGCGCGGTGGCGCCCGCTCGGAGATGCTCCGACGGAGCCGGCAGCGCGCTGCGCAGCGCGTCGAGCAGGGCGTCGCGCCGTTCGCGCGGCAGCGCTTCGCCGCGGGCAAACACGAGGGTGCCCAGGCAGCGGTGGCCCCCGAGGCCCAGCGGGCTGTCGAGCAGGCGGCGGTCGCTGGCGTCGAGGGTGGCTTGCTCCAGCCAGTGGTTGCCCAGGCTCAGCCGCTGGCGCAGGCGTCCGCGCACGAAGGGTTGGCCTGCCGCGGGCAGACCGAGGGCGGTCACGTCCCAGGCCAGCAGCTCGCCGTCGGGCGCGAGCGTGGCGGCCCAGTCGTTGCGTGCCACGCAGTCGGGGAAAGCGATGGTCTCCAGCGGCACCCATTCCAGCCGCGCGCCGTGGTCGACCGTCAGGCGCACGCGCTGCGTGGCCTCCGCGCCTTCGCTGCGGTAGAAGCGGGTGGCCCCGGGGGTGGAGACCAGCCCGTGGGCGCCGGCGTGTGCGTGGACGGCGATGTCCAGCTCATCACCGCCGACCAGTCCGCCGGGCGGGTGCACGATCACCTGGTGGCACACGCCCGGGCCCTCGGGGTACAGGGTCTTGAGCACGCGCAGCGGCCCGTCGTGGGAGAAGCGGGTCACGCTGCGTCCGGCCTCGGCCACGACATCGAGCGCCAGGCGCGCGCGCCAGCGCGCCGCCACCGGGGCGGACGATCCCAGCACCTGGGGTGGGTTCATGAGGCCTGCGTGCCGCGGTGCGCCCAGCCCGTGGTGTGCTTTTCCACCAGGCTGAACAGCTCGTACATGGCCATCGCCATCAGACCCACCACCAGCAGGCCGCTGAAGGCCAGGCCCATCTGCATCGACGAGCCGGCCGAAATGAGCAGGTAGCCGATGCCCTCGTTCGAGGCCGTCATCTCCGACACGGTGGTGCCCACAAACGCCAGGGTGATGGCGACCTTCAGCGAGCCGAAGAAGTAGGGCAGCGAGCGTGGCAGCCCGACCTTGGTCAGCACGTCCCAGCGCTTGGCGCCGAGCACCCGCAACACGTCCTCCAGCTCCGGCTCCAGCGTGGCCAGGCCGGTGGCGATGTTCACCATGATCGGGAAGAAGCTGATGAGAAAGGCGGTGAGGATGGCCGGTCCGATGCCGATGCCGAACCACACCACCAGGATCGGCACGAACGCCGCCTTGGGCAGCGCGTTGAATGCCGTCATCAGCGGGTAGACCGCTGCGTAGGCCAGCCGCGAGCTGCCGATCAGGAAGCCGAGCAGCACGCCCACCACGATGGCGATGCCAAAGCCGGCCATCGTGACCCAGAAGGTGCGCCAGGCGTGGCCGAGGATGGTGCTCTGGTGCTCCAGCGTCTGCGCCCAGATGCGCGAGGGGCTGGGGAAGATGAATTCGGACACGGCGAAGCCGCGGCAGATCACTTCCCACACCACGACGATCAGCAGCAGCAGGAGCCAGGGCGCGAAGCGCTCGATGTTTTTGCGTTGTCGGGCGTTCATGACGGGCTCATTGCGGGAGAGAGGCGCCGGGCTTGCGCAAGGCGCCGATGTGGCCGCGCAGCTCTTGCACGACGTCGGTGAAACCCTTGGTGTAGGTGACTTCCAGGTCGCGGGTGCGCGGGATGTCGATGTCGCGCCGGACCACGAAGCGCCCCGGGCTTTTGCTCATGCAGTACACGGTGTCGGCCAGAAAGACCGATTCGCGCAGGTCGTGCGTGACGAGGACCACGTTGAACCGCTGCGCTTCCCACAGGTCGCGCAGGGTGCACCAGAGCTCCTCGCGGGTGAATGCGTCCAGCGCGCCGAAGGGCTCATCGAGCAGGAGCATCTTGGGCTCGTGGATCAGCGCGCGGCAGATGCTCGCGCGCTGCTGCATGCCGCCGGAGAGCTCCCACGGGTACTTCTTCTCCATGCCGCCCAGCCCCACGCTGTCCAGCAGCCGCCGGGCGCGGTCCTCAAACTCGCGGCGGCGGTCCTTGAACTGCTGGCGGTACGGCTCCACGATCTCCAGCGGCAGCAGCACGTTGTCCAGCGTGGTGCGCCAGGGCAGCAGGGACGGCGCCTGGAAGGCCATGCCCGAAATCTTCAGCGGCCCGGTGACGGGCTGACCGTCGATGCGGATGCGGCCGCGGCTGGGCATCTTCAGGCCGGTGGTCAGCTTCATGAAGGTCGACTTGCCGCAACCCGAGGGCCCCACGATGGCCACGAAGGCCCCGCGCGGCACCTGCAGGTCGATCGCCTCCACCGCAAACACACCCTGCGCCAGCAGGGATTCGTTGTAGGCCAGCCAGACGTCGTCGAAGGCGATGAAGGCGTCGCCTTCGCTCGTGTCCTGGTTCATGCGCGCTCCCGCCTCAGCGCCGGGCCGGCGGCAGCACGTTGAGGGCGGCGGCGGCTGGCAGCAGGCTGCCGTTCCACACGGCGTCGGGGTTCACGCGGGTCTTGGTGCCGAAGGCGTCGGACACCTGCGAGGCCATCAGCGCCAGACGGCCCGGCACCACCTGACCAAAGCCCTCGCGGCGGGCGTCGGGGCTGGCCACCACGGCGTCGATCGCCAGCTGCAGCCGGCGCGTTTCCAGCGCCACGTTGATGATGCCGTCGCGCGCCTTCACGCTCTCGATGGCTGCGGCCGGATTGGCCATCACCTCGCCGGCGCCTTTGGCGAACGCGGCGAGGAAGGCGCGCACCGCGGCCGGGTTGTCCTTGAGCAGCTTGGGGCTGGCGATGATGACGTTGCCGTACAGCTTGACGCCGTGTTCCGCGTAGGGCATGACCACCACGTCGGCCGGCTTGACGCCGCGCGCCTCCAGGTTGAGCAGCGAGGTGAAGGAGAAACCGGTGATGGCGTCGATGTCGCCGCGCACCAGCATGGTCTCGCGCAGCGGCGGGTCCATCGAGGTCCAGGTCGGCGCGGCCAGGCCGTTGGCCTTCTGGAAGATCGGGAAGGCCTTGCGGCCGGCGTCGAACACCGGCGCACCGAGCTTTTTGCCGTTGAGATCGGCGGGCTTGGTGATGCCGCTCTTCTTGAGCGCCAGCACGGCCGCGGGCGTGTTGTTGTAGACCATCATCACGGCCACCGGCTTGTTCGGCGCGTCGGGGTTGTTGGCATGAAACTCCATCAGCGCGGCCATGTCGGCAAAACCCATGTCGTAGGTGCCGGAGGCCACGCGCGTGACCGTGCCGCCCGAGCCGTTGCCCGCGTCGATGCTCACGTCCAGCCCCGCCGCCTTGAAGTACCCCTTGGCCGCCGGGTGCAGGAACAGGGCGGCGGGCCCCTCAAAGCGCCAGTCGAGCTGGAACTTGATGGGCGTCTGGGCGTGGGCAAGCCCGGCGGTCAGCAGGCCGGCGAGCGCGAGGGTGTGCAGGAACTGGCGTTTGTGCATGGGGACTCCGTGAGCGGTGCGCGCGGTGGTGCGCGGGTGCGGTGTGATAAGCAATTCTGGTGCCAGCCTTGGGGCGCTCGCGTGCTCCGGGTTGGTGCGGTGGCGCGCGGCCCGCGTCCGGTGTAGCGTCATGGGCGAACATCGACCGGAAGAGACCCATGATGCCGCAGACCCAGGCCCCGAGCCAGTCCCCGAGCCCCGCCCCCGGCGGTCCCTTGCTGGACCGCCTGGCCGACTACGCCGCCTACCACCGCGACCGGCGCAACATCGCCACCCACTTTGTGGGCATTCCGATGATCGTGCTGGCCGTGCAGGTGTTGTTGTCGCGGCCTTCCCTGGGAGCGGCCGGCCTGACCCCCGCCCTCCTCGCGTCGCTCGCCGCCGCCGTCTGGTACCTGCGGCTGGATGCGCGTTTCGGGCTGGTCATGACCGCGCTGCTCGCGCTGGGCCTGTGGGCGGCGCAGGCGATGGCAGCGCTGGCCACGCCCGCCTGGCTTGGCGCCGGGTTGGGCCTGTTCGTCGTGGGCTGGGCCTTCCAGTTTCTCGGCCATCTGTGGGAAGGCCGCAAACCCGCGTTCGTCGATGACCTGCGCGGCCTGATCGTCGGGCCGCTTTTCGTGGTGGCCGAGGCCGGATTTGCGCTCGGCTGGCGGGCGCCGCTGCGCGAGGCGATCGAGCGCCGCACCGGTCCCCTGCGGCGCGGGCCGGGCGGCACCTCGTCCGTGGCGGGCTGACCGCCACCTGACCGCCGAGTGAGCGCCGAGTGATCGCCGAGTGATCGCCGAGTGATCGCCGATTGACCGCGGGCGAACCCGCGGTCGGCTGGGCTCAGGCGCGCCCGGCCACGGCCAGCGCGGTCATGTTGAGCACCCGCCGCACCGTCGCGGCCGGCGTGAGGATGTGCACCGAGCGGGCCGCGCCCATCAGCACCGGCCCCACCGTGACGCCGCCGCTGGTGGTGGTCTTCATCACGTTGTAGAGGATGTTGGCCGCGTCCAGGTTGGGGCAGATCAGCAGGTTGGCCGAGCCCTGGAGCGTGCTGTCGCCGAGGTAGGCGGCCCGGATCTCCGGCTGCAGGGCGGCGTCGCCATGCAGTTCGCCGTCGCACTCGATGCCCGGGTGCGCCGCGACGAACAGGTCGCGCGCGGCGGCCATCTTGCGGGCCGAGGCGCGCTTGCTGGAGCCGAAGCTCGAGTGCGACAGGAAGGCCACCTTGGGCGGCAGTCCGAAGCGCTGCACCTCCTGCGCCGCCATGCCGGCGATTTCCGCCAGTTCCTCGGCGCTGGGGTCTTCGTTCACGTAGGTGTCGGCGATGAACACGGGGCCGCGGTCGGTCATGAGCGCGTTCACGGCGGCGTACAGGTGGGCGTCGGGGCGCCGGCCGAGGATGCTGTCGATGCGCTCCAGGTGGGTCATGTAGCTGCCCACCAGACCGCAGATCAGCGCGTCGGCGTCACCCAGCGACAGCATCAGCGAGCCGATGATGGTGTTGGAGCGGCGCACCGCGGCCTTGGCCACCTCCGGCGTGGCGCCGTGCCGGGCCATCAGGCGGTGGTAGTGCTCCCAGTACTGGCGGAAGCGCGGATCGTCCTCGGGGTTGACGTTCTCCACGTCGGTGCCGAGCTTCATGCGCAGGCCGGCCTTGGCGATGCGCGCCTCGATCACCGCCGGACGGCCGATCAGGATCGGGTGCGCCAGGCCGTCGTCGATGGCCAGCTGGGCCGCGCGCAGCGCGCGCTCGTCCTCGCCGTCGGCGTAGGCCACCCGCTTCTGCCCCGCCGGCACGGCGCGCGCGGCGTTGAAGACCGGCTGCATCAGGATGCCGGTCTGGTAGACGAAGCTGCCCAGGCGCTGGCGGTAGGCGTCCATGTCGGTGATCGGCCGCGTCGCCACGCCCGACTCGGCCGCGGCCTGCGCCACCGCGGGTGCGATGCGCAGGATCAGGCGCGAGTCAAACGGCTTGGGGATCAGGTAGTCGGGGCCGAAGCTCAGGTCCTGACCGGCGTAGGCGTTGGCCACCTCCTCGCTGGTCTCGCTTTTCACCAGGTCGGCGATCTGGCGCACGCAGGCCAGCTTCATCGCTTCGGTGATCCGGGTGGCGCCGCAGTCGAGCGCGCCGCGGAAGATGTAGGGGAAGCACAGGACGTTGTTGACCTGGTTCGGGTAGTCGCTGCGGCCGGTGGCGATGATGCAGTCGGGCCGCACCGCCTTGGCCAGCTCGGGCCGGATTTCCGGCTCGGGGTTGGCCAGCGCCAGGATGATCGGACGCGGCGCCATGGTCTTGACCATCTCGGCCGTCAGCACGCCCGGGGCCGAGCAGCCGAGGAACACATCGGCGCCGTTGACCGCATCGGCCAGCGTGCGTTTGTCCGTGGCTTGCGCATAGCGCTGCTTGGACTCGTCCATGCCGCCCGGGCGGCCCTGGTAGATCACGCCCTTGGAGTCGCACACGAAGATGCGCTCGCGGCTCACGCCGAGTCCCACCATCACATCCAGGCAGGCGATGGCCGCCGCGCCGGCGCCGGACACCGCCACCGTGACCTCGCCAATCGGCTTGCCCACGAGTTCCAGGCCGTTGAGCAGCGCGGCGGCGCTGATGATGGCGGTGCCGTGCTGGTCGTCGTGGAACACCGGGATGTTCATGCGTTCGCGCAGCTGCTTCTCGATGTAGAAGCACTCGGGCGCCTTGATGTCCTCGAGGTTGATGCCGCCCAGCGTGGGTTCCAGCGCGGCGATGATCTCGACGAGCTTGTCCGGGTCCTTCTCGGCCAGCTCGATGTCGAACACATCGATGCCGGCGAACTTCTTGAACAGGCAGCCCTTGCCCTCCATCACCGGCTTGCCCGCCAGCGGGCCGATGTCACCCAGGCCCAGCACGGCGGTGCCGTTAGTCACCACGCCGACCAGGTTGCCGCGGCTGGTGTAGTCGGCGGCCTTGGTGGGATCGGCCTGGATGGCCAGGCAGGGGTAGGCCACGCCGGGCGAGTAGGCCAGCGACAGGTCGCGCTGGTTGGACAGGGGCTTGGTCGGGGTGACGGCGATCTTGCCCTGGCGCGGGCTGCGGTGGTAGTCCAGCGCGGCGTCGCGCAAGGCTTGTTCGGCGGGGGTCATGCGTTGTCTCCGTGGTCGGTCGCCGCGCGGCCGGTCTGCCGGCGCGGCGGGCGGCCATTGTGCACCCGACCCAGGCCGGGCGCGGTGGGGTGGGCCTTTGGTGGGCGGTCCCGCGGATACCTGCACTGAACGCCGCGTCTTGCGAGCCCGGGCGGCGTTGCTGGGTGCTTGGATCAGTGGGACAACCCGCTAGGCGGGCGTGGCCAGCAGCGCAGCGAGCGCGCGGGCAACCACACGCGTGGCGCCGTGCAGGTCGCTGAGTTGCAGGTGTTCGTCGGCCCGCTTGGCGTTGGACTCGCGCACGCTGCGCGGCCCGGCGCCGTAAATCACGCCGGGGATCCCGTGTTCGCCGTAGAGCCGCACGTCGGTGTAGAGCGGCGTGCCGACCACCGGCACCGCTTCGCCAAACACCGCCTCGGCCTGCACCTGCAGCGCGCGCGCCAGCGTCTCGTGGCCGGGGCGCGGTTGCAGCGCGCGCGCGAGCAGCAGACGGCGGACCTGCACGTCGAGCGTGCGGCCGCCGCGCGGCGGGGCGAAGTCGGCGGCCGCGCGGGCGATGGTGTCACGCAGCGCGGCCTCCACCACGGCCGGGTCTTCCTCCGGGATCATGCGGCGGTCGAGCTTGAGCACCACCTGGCCGGGAATCACGTTGGTGTTGGTGCCGCCTTCGATGCGGCCCACGTTGAGGTAGGGGTGGGTGATGCCCTCCACGTGAGAGCGCACGCCGAGGTAGTCGCGGTTGAGCGCGTACAGGGCGCCCAGGATGTGGACGGCGCCCTGCAGCGCGTCGGTGCCGGTGTCGGGGATGGCGGCGTGGGCCATCTCGCCCCGCACGGTGACTTCGAGTTGCAGGCAGCCGTTGTGGGCGATCACGACCTGGTGGCTGAAACCCGCGGCGATCAGCGCGTCGGGCCGGGTCAGGCCCTGCGCCAGCAACCAGCCGGGGCCGCACTCGCCGCCAAACTCTTCGTCGTAGGTGAAGTGCAGTTCGACCGCGCCGTGCAACGGCGTGCCGGCGGCGTGCAGCGCCTGCAGGGCGCGCAGCGCGTAGGTGTAGGTGGCGAAGTCGCTTTTGCTCACCGCGCTCGCCCGGCCATAGAGCGCGCCGTCCACGATCTCGCCGCCGTAGGGGTCGCGCGTCCAGCCTTCGCCGGGGGGGACCACGTCGCCGTGGGCGTTGAGCGCGATGGTCGGGCCGGGCCCGAAGCGGTGGCGCACGATCAGGTTGGTCACGCTCTGCAGGCCGGCGGCGCGCACCGTCGCTTCGGGCACCGCATGGCGCTCGACGGTCAGGCCCATGGCCTCCAGCAGCGCGGCGGTGGTGTCGGCGTGGGGTGCGTTGTGGCCCGGCGGCGTGTCGGTCGGCACGCGCACCAGCGCCTGCAGAAAGCGCACCTCGTCGTCGAAATGGTCGGCGATCCAGCGGTCCAGGGTGGTGTGGGGGTCGGTGCTCATCGGGTGGCTGGTGTGTCGAGGTCGGCGAGCAGTTGCTCGAAGGCGCGCAGGGCGAGTTCCATGTCGTCGGCGGTGGTGGACTCGAGCGGGTTGTGGCTGATGCCGCCGTTTTGTCCGCGCACGAACAGCATGGCCTGCGGCATCACGGTGTGCAGCTTCATCGCGTCGTGGCCGGCGCCGCTGGGCAGGCGGTGCAGCGGCAGGCCAAGGGCCTCGACCGCGCGCTCCCAGCGCGCCTGCCAGGCCGGGTCGCTCGGCGCGGCACTGGCGCGCACGGTTTCGGTCAGGGACACGTCCACGCCGCGCCGGCTGGCGATGGCGTGCAGGCCGTCGAGGATGTCGCGCTCCAGCGCATCGCGCTGCGCGTCGCTGGGCGCGCGCAGGTCGAGCGAGAAGCGGCAGCGGCCCGGCACCACGTTGATCGAGCCACCGGGCACCTCCAGGATGCCCACGGTGGCGACCGCGTCGGCATCGCGCGCGGCGCGCGCTTCGGCCAGCAAGGCGATCTCCGCCACCGCCGCCGCGGCGTCGCGCCGCCGGTTCATTGGCGTGGTACCGGCGTGGCTGGCCAGTCCGGTGACCTCGCCCGTGTAGCGCACGCTGGCGTTGATGGAGGTGACGATGCCCAGCGGCAGCCCGGTTTCCACCAGCACCGGTCCTTGCTCGATGTGCACCTCGACGAAGCCCAGGTAGCGGGCCGGATCGCGCCGCAAGGCACCGATGGCGTCCATCGTGGCGGGCAGGCCGGCGCTGCGCATCGCCTCGCGCATGGTGACGCCGGCCGCATCCGCCTGGTCCAGCCACGCCGGGTTGAACGCGCCGGTCAGGGCGCTGGAGCCGAGGAAGGTGGCCTTGTAGCGCTGGCCTTCCTCCTCGGCGAATGCGACCACCTCGATCGCGTGCCGGGGGCGTTCGCCGCGCTCGCGCAGGCGCTGCACCGCGAGGATGGGCAACAGAATGCCCAGGCGGCCGTCGTGCGGGCCGGCGTTGCGCACGGTGTCGTAATGGCTGCCGGTGAGCAGGGCGGGGGCCTCGCGGTCGCGCCCGTCCAGGCGCCCGACGACGTTGCCCACGGCGTCGATGCGGACGTGGTCGAAGCCGGCCGCTCGCATGCGGTCGGCGATCTCGGCGGCGCAGGCGAGGTGGGCGTCGCTGAGGTAGGTCACGGTGAGCTGCCCGGCCTCGGCCCAGCCGGGCTCGCTGTGGCGCGCCAGGGCCGCGTGCCAGTCCCAGAGGCGCGCGCCGTCGATGGGGGGCGCCCCGAACTTGTCGGCCAGACGGATCTCGGCGATGCGGTGGATCTGCCGCAGACACTCGGCCCGCTCCGCGTCCGGCGGCAGCGCTAGGCGCCGCGCGAAGGTGTCGATGATCTCGGTGCGACTCAGGCCGGTGCCTCGCGGGCCGCGCACGGCCAGGATGAAGGGGTGGCCGAAGCGCGTCCGGTAGGCCTTGTTGAGGGACTGCAGCCGCTCGAATTCGGCGGGCGTGCAGTGGGTGAGGCCGGCGCGTTGCTGCTCGTCGGTGGACTCGGCGGTCAGCGTCCCGGCGACCATGGCCCGGCCGGCGAGTTCCGGGTGGGCGCGGATGAGGGCGATCTGTTCGTCGGGGCTGGCGGCGTCGAGCGCCCGCACAAGGGCCCATTTCAGGGCCGCCAGGCTGGGGAACCCGTCCGCGGGCCGGGTCGCGAGTGCCCGTTCAACCACCCAGGGGGAGTGTTCGTACAGGCCGTCGAGCAGGGCGGCGGCGTCGGCCGGCGGGGCGGCGTTGAACTGGTCGAGCGTGAGGGCCATGGCGTCAGGCGGGTTGGGGAAAGCGGGCGGCCCAATGGCGCGCGATGTCCAGACGGCGGGCCACCCAGACGCCTTCGTGCGACTGGATGTGGTCGAGGAAGCGTTGCAGCGCGGTGATGCGGCCCGGTCGGCCCAGCAGGCGGCTGTGCATGCCCACGCTCATCATCTTCGGCCGGTTCAGCCCCGCCGGATCGCCTTCGGCGTACAGGGCGTCGAAGCTGTCGCGCAGGTACAGGAAGAACGGATCGGCGTGGGAGAAACCCTGCGGCAGCGCAAAGCGCATGTCGTTGCAGTCCAGCGTGTAGGGGACGATCAGCTGGTGGGCCGTGGTGCCGTCGGTCTTGAGCACCTTCATCCAGAACGGCAGGTCGTCGCCGTAATAGTCGCTGTCGTAGGCGAAGCCGCCGAAATCGGCGACCAGCCGGCGGGTGCGGGGGCTGTCGCGGCCGGTGTACCAGCCCAGCGGGCGTTGGCCGGTCAGTTCGGTGATCAGGGCCATGGCCTGCGCCATGTGGGCGCGCTCGGTGGCTTCGTCCACCGACTGGTAGTGAATCCATTTCCAGCCGTGGCAGGCGATCTCGTGGCCGAGTTCCCCGAAGGCGGCCGTCACCTCGGGGCAGCGCTGCAGCGCGGTCGCCACGCCGAACACGGTGAGCGGCAGGCCGCGCCGCTCGAACTCGCGCAGGATGCGCCAGACCCCCGCGCGCGCGCCGTACTCGTAGATGCCTTCCATGCTCATGTGGCGCTCGGGGTAGGCGGCCGGGTTGAACAGTTCGGAGAGAAAGGTCTCGGACGCCGGATCGCCATGCAGCACGCAGTTCTCGCCGCCTTCCTCGTGGTTCAACACGAACTGCACGGCGATGCGCGCGCCGCCCGGCCAGCCGGCGTGGGGTGTGTCGCGGCCGTGGCCGCGCAGGTCTCGGGGGTAGGGGGCGGTGGCGTCGTAGGTCATTCGAGGGTCTGGGCGAGGGCCCGGGCGAGGTCGTTGGCGGGGGCGGGCCGGTCAAACCGCAGGCTGTCTTCCACGTGGCGCAGGTGATCTTCCATCAGGCGCACGGCCTGGGCTTCATCCCGCGCCGCCAGCGCCCGCACGATGGCGACGTGCTCCTCGCCGGAGTCGGCGGCGGCCTGGTCGCTCTGGTACATCAGCGTGATGAGCGCGCAGCGCGACACCAGGTCCCGCAGCAGCTCCGCCAGCACCTCGTTGCCCAGCAACTCGGCCATGCGCACGTGGAAGTCGCCCAGCAACTCGACGCGCTGGTGCGGTGTGCCCGCGCGCACCGCTTCCTGCTCGCGCGCCAGGTGGGCGCGCAGGGCGCGCAGGTGGGCTGGGGTGGCCGCGCGCACGAAGGCCCGGGTCATTTCGGCCTCCAGCATGCGGCGCACCGCAAACACCTGCCGCGCCTCCTCGGGCGATGGCGTGGCCACAAAGGCGCCGCGCGCGGGGGCCAGCGACACGAGCCGGTCGCGGGCCAGCTGGTGCAGCGCCTGGCGCACCAGCGTGCGCGACACGCCGAAATGATCGGCGAGCTTCTGCTCCACCAGCTTGGTGCCCGGCGCGAGGCGGTGTTCGACGATGGCGCGCGTGAGCGCGTCCACGATCTGGCCGGTGCTGGTGGCGTCGGTGCGGGTGAAATCCATGCCGCGATGGTAGCTCTGAATGCACAAACTGTATACACTTTAGACGCCAAGACCACCACCGCGGAGACTTCCCATGGGCCTGAGCACCCACGTTCTGGACACGATGCACGGTTGCCCGGCCGCGGGCATGGGCGTGGCCTTGTACGCCACCGACGGCGAGCGCGCGACCTTGCTGCGCGCATTCACCCTCAACGCCGACGGCCGCAACCCGGACGGGCTGCTGATCGATCACGCGG